>Ga0265299_10000893_pt1 | contig 36083 bp, 44 predicted proteins | sample AusTroGonzalo_MG_4_FD_193485 | JGI IMG/M metagenome (GOLD analysis project Ga0265299, IMG submission 193485) | Bovine rumen microbial communities from tropical cattle in Woodstock, Queensland, Australia - Gonzalo_02 | ecosystem: Host-associated > Mammals > Digestive system > Stomach > Rumen ... | reverse complement strand
AAACAAGATGGTGCAAAAGTAACTGTCAGAAGTAAAGAAAAATTGCTTGGAGCATTGAGAAAGAAATGAAAATCAAGAATGAAACTGAAATACAGTTAATGAAGATTCTTTTCAAAACAAGTGGAAAGAAACCTACAAAAAATATAACTTCTCAAAGAGCTTATCCACATGGAGTGGAAATGAAGTATTTTAGGCAGCTGAAAGGATTCTTCAAGCCTTTAACTGACTATGTGAATAAATACATTAACGAACATTTAGAGCCACTTTTGAGAGGAGATTCAACTGAGATTCATCTTGATACTATTCCCGGACCATCTTTCAGAAATATGATTTATAATCTCGAAAACTGGCTTTCAATCTATATGCCAGATATTTCTGATTTACCAGAAGATTCAAACAATAATGTAATTTTAGCTGCTTTAGGAAAAACTGCAGACGAAGCTAAGGCCTTTGGAGATAAAGAATTTCAAAAGATTATTGAAAAAGGAATTCATGTTAGTGTTCCAACAACAAGCCCTTGGTGGGATGATATGAAGAGTTCATGGGCTGAAAATAATTACACCCTGATAACTTCTAATGCAAAAAAATATGTTGAGCAAATAAATAATTTAACTGAACAGGCAATTGTCAATGGTCTTTCTCCAAAGAAACTCAAAGAAGAAATAATGAAAGCAACTGAAGGACTTTCTGAAAAACATTGTAAATTATTAGCCCGTGACCAGATGGGAAAATTAAATGGAAATATCACAGAAGCTCAGATGCAGGAAATCGGTTTGGATTTATATGTCTGGAGTACTGCTTATGATGACCGTGTAAGAGATTCTCATGCATTAATGGAAGGTTTACTTTGTAGATGGGACGATGCTTCAGTTTGTAGTTATGATAATGGAAAGACATGGGTTGCAAGACCAAGTGGAGCGGTAGACCTTCACCCTGGGCAAGATATTCAGTGCCGCTGTGTTGCTTTGTCTTTTTATCCTGAACTTGAAGCTGAAATGGAAGGTGTTCCTATGAATGAACTTACTTCTGATTTACCAGATGTTCAGGATTTACCACAATTTAACGAAGGTGTTGAACAGGGAGTGGAATTAAATTTTGATGATTATAAAAAAGAATTTGGTAAGGAATTTGTAGATAATTTCTTGCAGCCTTCTCAAGATTATTGGGACATTAAAGAATTAAATAAATATTTGGATAATAAATCAAGTTTCGAAGAATTTTTCAGAGTTGGAAATAGAAATTTGAGAAAATGTTGTGATAATTTCGGAATCGAATTAAAAGATGTTACAGCTATGAGCGAATCGGAATTAAAAAATTATTATCTGAAAATAACTAAAGAAATAAGTGACAAATGTAATGCGGCAATAAGAGAATGCCAGTTTGTAAGAAATAGTGATTTGAGTGATTTGTTAAATGATGAGTTTTTGAAAGACCCTAGATTCAAAACATTATTTGAAACTGGTAAAAGTGGAGGTTCATCAAATCTCGATTATAGAAATTATTGGGAAAAAACAATTTCACCAGATGCTGATAAATTTTTTAAGAAAAATGATAAATATATAAATTCAGAATTGAGACCAATTTATGGCCACATGCTTACCAATGAAGAAATTAAAAATTATAAATTATCTGGTTGGATGGCTGATGGTGCAGAAGAATATGGCGATGCAATTTTTATCTTCAAAAAGAACTCAATAAAAAACAGAATTTCTTTTACTTTGGATAATTCTTCGAATATGAATAAAAGTTTCACCGATATTAATACATTGTTTAATTTCAGAAGTAATGACCGCAAACCATTGGATTCAATAAGACATATTAATCGTATATTTGGCGAAAAAGGTAAATTGATTGATGATAGACCTTATATTGAATTCCAAGCTTGGGGCGGATTAAATTTCAAAAGAGATGTTGAAAAAATAATTGTTCCACAAAAATACAAATCTCATAAAAAGTGGAAAGAATTTGAAGCTTTAATGAAAAAGTATAAAATCAAAATAGAATACATGGATTAAAATTAAAATTAAGAATCTTATAATAATTATTGAGGTGATTCTATGACTTTAATATGCCATAATAACAATACAATGGTTTACTCAAATGAAGATACTTGGTACGTTATTAAAAATAATAACGGGGAAGTAAGTGAAAGAGAATTACCGAAAAATGAAAACCCTGGGTATGCAATGGCTTGTATAACAAAATGGGGAATGAAACAGGACTGTGATGAATCTTTCCTTCTCAAAGAAACAAAAAGACTTTATAACGACTATAAAAAATAAAACTTTACTTTTTTTAATTTATGTTTTATAAATTAAATATGAAGTTGAATGAATATCAGTTGAACGAAATTAAAAAAGCATGTGAAAGTGTAGATTATGGTTCAGTAACAATAAAAATGAATCCTACACTCGACCACATTGACTTGGTAGTTGACAAACAAATAAGACTAAAAGCGGAGCCTACAAAGCCACCTCTCAGAGAAGTGGACAGAAAATATAACTAATTTATATAGGCTGACTGAAAACAGAGGCAATCTTGGATTAATACCCCAGGATTGCCTTTTTTATTTAGTCAGAAGGATAAAGTCATGGAACTTAAAAAAGATTTGAAACGTTTTGATAACATTGACAATTCACAGTGGATGACAATTCCATTTGAGAGAACAAATGAAGGATTCCTTAAAGGTCGTGCAATTGTAACATCAATTGGTGTTTTCACTTACAAGAGAGCAGACGGAACAATTCAGAGAGAGCTTCGCCTTCCTGAAGAAGTTTTCAGCACTTCAACTCTCAATTCTATGAAGTTGAAACCTGTTACATTGAATCACCCAACAGAACTTGTAACATCTGACAATGCAGACAAACTTCAGGTTGGAAGTCTTGGTGACAATCCTTCTTGGACAAAAGAATGGGAACGAAGTAGAAATTGGGAAGAAGTTACAGACGGAATAAATTGTGCTATTGATATGGTGATTACCAAGAAAGATGCAATTGATGCTGTTCTTAATGGCAAACAGGCTCTTTCAATGGGTTATACTTGTGACCTTGAAATGGCAGAGCCTGGCTCAACTTGGTGTGGGGTTGAATATGATTTTATTCAGCGAAATATCAGATATAATCATTGTGCAATTGTTGATTCTGCAAGAGCAGGGGACAACGCAAAGATAGAACTTCGAGCGGACAGTGAAGATGCTGTCCTTGAAGATATTATGGTAACAAAAATCGATGGAGGTACCAAAATGGGTTTGAAGAAAATCAAACTGGACGGCATCGAATATGAAGCAGAAGAAAGTGTAATCAAAGCTCTCAATGCTGAGAAAGCACGCGCAGATGCTGCTGAAAACGATGCTTGCGAAACAAAGAAATCTCTTGACAAAAAAGTTGCTGACTTTGAAAAGAAGGTAACTGAATTTGAAAAGTGTATTTCTGAATTGGAAGCTGAAAGAGATTCAGCAAAAGAAAAGAAGGATGCAGCTGAGGCTGAACTTGAAAAAGTAAAGGCTGACGCAGCTGACCCTACACACCTTGACGCAGCAGTTAAGGCAAAAATCGAACTTCTTCATAATGCTGAAAAAGCAAAGGTTGAAGTTAAAGAAGATATGTCTGACATGGACATCAAGAAGGCAATCATCACATCACAGTTCCCTAAGGCAAACTTTGATGGAAAAGATGATGTATACATTCAGGCACGCTACGACAGTGCAGTAGAAATGATGGTTGAAAAGAATGATGCAGCAATCAGACAGGCAACCTCTGATACTCCACCAGAGACACGTGTTGATGAAAATGATGCCCGTGAAAAAATGATTCAGAGAATGAAGAATCACGGAAAGGAGGAATAAAATGAATCTGTACGGAAATTTGTCAGATGAAGCCGCTATGGCAGGTATGCTTTACGGTATGAATCCAAAAACAATCGTTTCTATTCCAGCAAGTGAAAAGATTAATTTTGGAAAGGCTGTTTTCTTGAATGCAGAAAAGACTGCACTTGTTGGTGGTAAATACAACAACAGAGCTGTAATTGACCTTTCTGCTTACACAACAGCAAGCAAGGATATCACTCTTACAATCAAGGGTGTTGATATCGAAGCTACAACTTCAGGAACAATTGCTACTGATGTTGCTGCAATCGTTGAAGACATCAATGATGATGTTGAAGGAGTTACTGCAGTTGCTGGAACTGGAGCAGATGCAGGAAAAATCACTGTTACTTCTGATGACAGTGCAGACCTCGGAGTTAAACTCGTTTACGATGGTTCTGATGTTACTTCTTCAAAAGTAACTGCTTCAAGTGATTGTATTTATGCTGGAATTGCAGTATTCCACCAGAACGCATTCATCAATTCTCGCGGCTGCTATGTAGAGAAAGAAGCTGTAAACGTAATGGAAAAAGGTTACGTTTGGGGAGCACTCGCAAGTGGTGTTACTCCTACAGTTGAAGCTTCTGCTTATGTTACAGCAGAAGGTTTGTTTACTACTTCATCAAGTGGTAATACATTGGTTGGAAAATTCAAGTCTGGTGCTAAAGCAGGTCCTGACTCTGACGCACTTGCACTTGTTTCAATTGAATAAAAGGAGACGGAAATGGAAACTAGAGGAAATAATCCAATGCGTCTTGATTCAAATGAATCGGCATTCTTTGACCGTGAACTTTTGTATGTAAAAACAAAGGCTTACGATGCTAAACTTGCAGAGTTGAAAGGACTTTCTTTGATTCCTATCTCAACTGAAGCAGGTTCAGGTGTAAACGAAATTGCTTATCAGCAGTATCGTGGAGTTGGCTTTGCAAAAATCATCGCTGACTATGCAAAAGACTTCCCTCGCGTAGATGTTTACGGTGAGGAAAAATCTGTAAAAGTAAAGGGAATCGGTGATTCATACGGATATTCTATTACAGAAATCCGTCAGTCACAGAGAGCTGGAAAGAATCTTGACCAGCGCCGTGCTCTTACAGCTCGTCGTGCTCATGATGAGCAGATGAATAAGATGGCCTTGAAGTCTGACCCAATTAATGGAACAAACGGACTTCTTGACTATCCTGGAATCACTGAAGTAACTCTTCAGAATGATGGAACAGGTTCTTCAAAGACATGGGCAAGCAAGACTGCTGACCAGATTGTTCGTGACATTAACGACATGGTAAATGCTGTTATGGAACCAACATTCGCTCGTGAAGTTCCTGATACACTTCTCCTTCCAATTGCACAGTACAATGATATTGCTACTCGTCGCATCGGAGAAGCTGGTGAGAAAACTCTCATGAAGTATATTCTTGAGAACTCTCCATATATCAAGCGTATTGATTGGCTTTCTGAACTCAAGAACTTTGGTGCAGGAAGTACAAACCGTGCTTTGGTTGGTCGTTTCGACGAAGACCATATCACATTGGAAATCCCACAGCCATTCGAACAGTTCGAGCCACAGCAGGAAGGCATGGAATATACAATTCCTTGTCACTCTGAATGTGCTGGTACAATTATTTACTATCCGCTTGCATTCGCATACGCAGATGGTATCTAATTTGTAAGAAAAGCGTGGTAAAACGGGGTATTCCGATAAGGAGTATAATTATACTGATTTATTGAAAACACCCCGTTTTTACGAATCCTACAGTCGTTTATAACGATTTTTATTAAAACATAACAGAAGGATGGAAAATTATGTTATTGAAATTTAGTCCAAAGGTAGAACATTTGAAATGTGTAGTTCTTACTCCAAAGGAAGGACTTACACTTGAAAGAACAATGGTTCATTTGCTTCCTGGAACAAATGAAGTTACAGATGATGAATTCAAGGCCATGAGAGGAAATATTGTTTCCGAGCTTGAAAGTGGAGAAATTACAATTCTTGCTCAGAAAGTTGGTGATGGTCGTGGAAAGCCAGGCGGAAGAAAAGCAAAGAATCTGGTTGATATGCCAGTAAATATTGCCGTTAAGTATGTTTCAGAATGTAACAATCCTGAAACTTTGACAAAATGGTACAAAGAAGTAACAAAAGAGGAAGTACGTCTTGCAATTACAAAGCGTATGAAAGCTCTTGAAGTTGAAGAACCAACAGAAGAGATTCCTGAAGCTCCAAATGCAGCTCCAATGTCTCTTGATGAGTTCGATGATGAAGAAGATGAAAATGAAGATTCTGAAGAAACTGATGATGAAGATATTGATTCAGATGATGATAACGAAGATAATTCTGAAGAAGAACTTGAAAAAGTGCTTGAAGAAGATTTCTCAGAGATGAGTGTAAAAGAACTCAAAGCAAAATGCGAAGAGTTAGGAATTGATACAAAGGGCATGAAGAAAGAAGATTTAATTGCTGCTTTGGAAAACAATTCTGAAGAGGAGTAAAATTGTATGATGACGACTGTTCAAATAATTCAGACTATTTGCCCAAGTTTAGCAGATAGTCCATCCTTATCTCAATTTGTGCAAATGGCAAGTGAGAGTTTGAACAGTCGTTTTTTCGGAAAACTGTTCAATCAGGCAGTGGCTTATAAAGCCTGTCATTTGTTTGAAATTACAACCGGTGATAAAAACGGAATTCATTCAATTGGCGGCGGAGCTTTAACTGGTTACCATGAGGGCGGAATAGATATTAATTTTGCTCAAACAAAAACAGATAGCGAACTTGCTACAACTAAATACGGAAGAATGCTCTTGGATTTAATGAAACAATGTCCAAGAATGGATGTGAATAGAAACTGTATGCCAGCATTCCCTGTAATTGTATAAAAATCTTTTCTTTAGGGGGGTTTGAATATGTTATTTTTTCCTAACGCTACAGTTTATGTTTCAGACCTCAAGACCACTAAAAATGCAGAAGGCACAAAAATCAAAACTTATGATTTTGAAAATCCTTTAGAGAGCTTCAGATGTGATGTTCAGCCTAATGTTTTAACTTCTGCTCAAATAGAACTTTACGGAATAAACTCAAAAACTGCAAACACCAAAAAATGTTTTATAAATCTCGAAGATGGAAATTACATGGTTTCTGGAAACAGAGCCAAAGTTGAATATGATGATGGTTCAGTTGAGTATTACAATATTCAGCCAGTTAATATTTGGAGATTTCATAAGGAATTTCTTTTAATACCTGTGGAGAATGAAAAATGAAAGAATTAACATTTGACCAATTTTCAGATTACCTCTCAAAAGTTGCTCCACAAGTTGAAGGTGAGTTGAATAAAACTATTGCTTTATGTTGTAAAAAAGTTCAAGACGACATTCAGTATAGTATGGCTCACACTGAAAGAAATACAGCTGTAAGTTATTACACAAACAATAAAACTAAGGCTCATCACCCATCTATGCCAGGAAATCCACCTGCAGTTGATACAGGTAATTTGAGAGAATCTATCAGATATGAAGTTCACGGTGAAGGCAAAGAAGTTTACGGAATTGTAGGAACAACTCAGAAAGACCCTGACTATGGGGCCTATTTGGAATATGGAACTACAAGTGGTGGTTGGAGTGGAAAAGGAATGGCCCCACGTCCTTGGCTCAGACCGGCTATGATAAAAAATAATGATTGGATTAGAAAGTCTATTTCAAATGCAGTAGCTAAAGGTTTGAAAGGAGTTGAAAAATGATAAATACAAAAGTTATATATAACACTCTTCTCAACGACTCAAGAATCACCGAACTTGTTAGTGAAGAAAATATTTTCAATGCTTGGCCAGATGAATTTGAAACTTTCCCTTGTATTGTTTTCATGGATGAAAATCAGAGTGATGATGAGTATTATGAAAATATGCCAGGAGCAAGCAGATGTTCAGTTCAGGTTCATATATTTTCTAAAAAATTGGATGGTTATGTTACAACTTCAGAAATTGGTGTTATAATTGCCAGAGTAATGAATGAAGATTTATGGAATTGTTCACAAAATGGTGAAGTATCTAATACAGACCCTGATGTTGAACATAGAGTTATGGTTTTCAATAAGTCAATTTTTAATTGATTATAAATATTCTTAAAAATTGGAGGATAGGAAGATGAACGAAAGACCAAGAATTGGTTTGAGTGGTTTGGTTCTTGCTCAGGTACTTTCCGATGACGAAAACGGAATCGTTTATGATACACCGTTTCCGATTCCGGGTGCCGTAGTTGCAACAATCAATCCTAATTCCAGCGTAGAAACAGACTACGCAGATGACGGTGCATTCTTCGCTCAGAACAACCGTGGTAATACAGAATTGTCTCTTGAGATGATTGATATTACTCCGGAAAATGAAGCAAAGATGCTTGGACAGAGAAGAGTGAACGGAGTTACTATTGAAACTGACCTCGACCAGAGTCCATATTTTGCATTCGGTGCAAGAGTTCTCATGGCTGGTTCAGATGAAACTGGTGATGCAGTTTACACATATCTTTGGTATGCAAAAGGTAAATTCTCTGTTCCTGAAAGTGGCGGAGAAACAAAGCGTGATTCTATCACATTTGGCCACAAGAATCTTACAGCACAGTTCGTTAAGACACAGTTCGTTCCTGACGGACAGAAGAGTGGAACAATTGGTTCAAGAATCAGAACTGATGACCCTGATGTGCCTGCTTCTCTTATTGAGAACTGGTTTAATGCTCCAGTTATTTCTGTAGCTCAGAATACAGGTGCATTTACAGTAACAGCTGCTGGTGGTTCAAACAACACTGTAATTCTTACAGGAAGTAAGGAAGGCGGTGCAAACGTTTCATTCGGAAGAGCTTCTGCAAAACTTGGTGAAACAATTATTGTTACAGATGCAAGTGGTGAGTTTGTTGAAGGTACAATTGCATTCGGTGGAACTGCAACTGCTCCTACAATTACATTCACTCCTGCTGAAGATGCAAATGCTCCGGCAGCAGTAACTGTAACAGCTGGATTGAAGGATAACTTTGGAATTGGTGCTACACCAATGACAGATGCTGACCTTTAATTTTTACTTTCTTCCTAGTCTGAAATACGACTAGGGAGAAATTTCTATTTTAGATAAGGATGGACAAAATGGAAGAAACAAAAGAACTTAACAAAGTACAGTCAGAAAAAGTAACTTTGTTTATTCACGGAAAAGAACGTGAAATCAAATTTGGTTTTTCAGCTTGGGCAAAGTTGGAAAAAGAATATAAAGGAATTCAGAATCTTGACAAAATGCAGAAGCAGATTGAGGAAACTCCTTTTGAGACAATTCCTCATTTGCTTTACCTCGGTTTGAAGGATAAATCCGCATTCACTGATTCTGATGGTAATAAATATCCTGAAGTAACTGAAGATAACATTCTTGATGATTACGGAATGGCTGATATGCAGAAAGTCACTGAAGCTTTTACAAAAGCTCTTTATGGTTCATTGCCACAGGATAATAGTGTAGAAAAAAAACCGGAAGCGGAAGCATAAATGAATTTCCTTACTCATACCTTTTAACAGAATGTTTGTTATTAGGTTTGAGTGAGGAATACTTTTGGGAATCCGAACCGAAAAAAATAATTGCTTTAATTGACCAAAAGAATGAAATTGAAAAAGTGAAACAGAAAAACTTGGCAATTTATATTGCAAGTTATGTTTGGGGAAAAGACCCTGACGAAATGGAACAGAAAGAAAGAGGACCAATTCCTGGAATAGATATTCCAATTGAACAAGGTCTAGTAAATAAATTGATGTAAAAGGTGGTTAAAATGGCTGATGCAGATTTTAATGTGAAAGCGATAATTAGTGCACAAACTTCTCAATTTGAAAAAGGGATAAAAAACGCTCAGTCATCAATTAACACGATGAGTAAAAGCATTCAAGGAGTTCAGAAACTTCTCAAGAGTGCTTTTTCCGTTATCGGTATAGGTGCAAGTATAAAAGCCATAACTGATTTTGGTAAAGAATGTGTAAAAAGTGCAGACTCAGCAAACAAATCTCTTAATATCTTAAATAATACATTGAAAGTTACCGGAGCGACTGCTTGGACTTCTTCAGAAGAACTTGTCAAAATGTCTGAAGATATTGCTCACAGTACAAATTATACTGTAGGCGAAATTCAAGATATGCAATCTGTACTTCTTGGATTCAAAAACATAACTGGAGAAACTTTCAAAGAAGCAAGTGATGCGATAACTGATATGGCTACAGTTATGGGTATGGATTTGAAGAGTGCTGTACAAACTGTTGGTAAAGCTCTTGATGATCCAATAAAAGGTTTGGATTCATTAAAGCGACAGGGATTTGCTTTTACGGATCAGCAAAAAGAAGAAATGAAAGTTTTGGTTGAGAATGGTGAAATTCTCAAAGCTCAAAACATGATTCTTGCAGAGTTAAATACAACTTATGGTGGTGCTGCAAAGGCTGCACAAAGTTCTTTTGATAAACAGAAAGATGCTGCTATTGAATTAAAAGAAGCCTTAGGTAATCAGTTAATACCTATATTTAATAGGTTTGCTGAAAACTCAGCTATAGGAATGAATAAACTTGCAGAAATTACGAACAAAATTGATTTTGCAGGAATAGTTGCTCATGTAGAATATGTTGTGGATATAGTTAAACAATTTTTAATGATGTTCTATAACAACATTAAAGAAACATTTTCAAAATTAGGTATTCAACTTGAATTTTCTAGTGATATTTTTGAGACTTGGAAACAAAATATTTATAATATTTTAAATAACGTATATAAACTTATTCAAAATGCTTTTGGTTTAATTAAGGCTTTAATAGATGCAGATTGGCAAGTGGCTTGGGAATTTGCAAAACTTATTGTTATGAGAACTGCGAACAGCATTCAAGTTTATGTAGATTCCATAGTTGGTGACTTCAAAGAAAAGATGCATACAATTTTGACAGTAGCTCAAATTGCATCACATCTTTTTCCATCAAGTGTTTCAACTGCTTTAAATGCTGCATTAAAAGGTTTAGATTCATTTGTAAATAAATCAGATGATAAAAGAAATCAACTTGAAAAACAAATTGAAGCTAGTGAAAAAAGAATTCAGGAATTAACTGGTAAAACAGCAAATATTGAACTTGAAAATCTTGACGAAATTGCTACAAAAAAGAAAAAATATCAGAAAGAAGCACAAGATGCAATCCTTCAACTTTCAAATACAACTGAAGTTGAAATTGACGACATGCGCTCTAAATGGGAAAAATTCTTTGATGAAACTTCAAAAAATATAACAGCTTCAATTAAAAGTCTTAAAGAAAAAATTGAGAAAGATGCAAAAGATTGGTCTGACGTTGTAGATTCCCTTTATTCGAATTTCAAAAATGTTTCATCAAGTCTTTTCAAATCACTTGGTGAAGAGTTAGTTGGAGCTGGCGAGGGATTTGAAGATTTTGCAACAGTGGCCCTTAATGCTTTATCAGAAGTTTTGGCAGCATTAGGTGCTCAATTGGCTGCGTTAGCTGTAACAAAAGCTATGGCATACAGTTATGGTGAAGCGGCTGCTGCCGCTGCTGCCGCTGCTGCCGCTTTTGTAGCTAGTGGTACAACTGCAGCGGTTGCTGATAATCTTTCTTCGATAGAAGATGAAATTGAAGCTATTGGTGATGCCGCAGATAAGTCAGGACGCTCTTTAAAAGAATTTATTAAAAGGCTCGAAGATATTAAAAATGGTGTAAGTGGTACAACAAAAAATCTTATTTCGAGTGTAAATGAATACAGAACTCTTTTTGAAGAAAGTCAAAGTGAAATGATAAATAAACTTGAAAATTTAGCTTCAGAAAGAGAAAGAGTATTGGCAGAACTTCAAAACCTTCGTGATGAGTTGGAAGCAGCTCAGCTTTTATCATATGTACCAGAACTCGGCACTCAGATTTATGCAGGAATCCTTAAATCTAATTTGCGAAAAAGAATGAATGAATTATTGCAATATCTTGATTTATTGCAGAATCAAATTCAAACTCTTGGAAATATAAGCAAAGAGGCTTTTGAACAAAGTAAACAAATTATCGAAAACACTCTCAATTTGTATCAAGATCAAATTAAAGAAAATAATAAAACAATTCAGTCATATAGAGATTTGTATCAATCTCAATTGAGATATTATACACTTTTGGAAGAATACGCTAAATTGAGCGATGAAGAAAAATCAAAATTGCAAGCTGAATATGACCAAGGCAATGTAATTAATCTTTTAACTCAGATTGAAGAAGCACAGAAATTCTCTCAAATAGTTATAGCTGAACAGAAAACAAATATCCAAGAATTAATTATGGACATTTATAATTCTTTAGGAACATCTGGTCAAACTATTGGAGAAACATTGGTAAATAACATTATTTCTGGAGCAACCAAAGAGGATTTTCTTACAAACATGAAAGATTTTCTCAGAGAAAATCTAATCAAATTGGCTGTATATACAGAATCGTTCCAGAATAAACTTGCTGAAGTGGGTGCAAAACTTTCAGCAGCTCTTTTAGGAAGTGGTTCTATAAGCGGGTTAAGAGCTGAACTTGAAGCCCTTTGGACTACGGCTTCAACTCAAGCACAAGCTGCTGAAGAAATAATTTCAAGCGTTTTCGGAGATTTGGATGAAGTTATTGAAGAAACAACTGAAAATATAGATGAATCTCTTGAAGAGATTGAAGAACATCTTTCAACTTTTGAAGAAGCCATGAAGAGTTTCAGAGAAACAATTTCCGATTTAGGTGGCGATTTAGCTAGTCAGTTAATAGAAGGTCTAAATAAAGGATTAAATGGTGGTGATTTCTTAGATAATATGAAGAAATGGATCCGTAAGATGCTTATACAATCAGTAGTTTATACTGAAAGTATGAAAGCTGAAATTGAAGCTATAGGATCCGCAATTTCAAAAGCAATTGAAGGTGGATTTACAGAAACAACTTTCCATGAAATTCGAAGAGATTTATCTTGGGTTTTTGAACAAGCTAATCAGACTATCGAAAATATTGATAATATTCTCAATTCTGTATTTGATGGTTACGCAACAGGTACAAATAATGCAACAAGAGGTTTACATTTAGTTGGTGAACAGGGTCCAGAGCTTGTAAAGTTTAGAGGTGGTGAACAAGTTCTCAACGCTGCTAATACAAATAAAGCTCTCTCTGGAATGGGCAAAACTATCAATCAAAATATCACTTTCAATAATCTGCAAGACACAACCGCATTCAATATGATGCAACAATTAAAGGCTTATAATAGACAAATGGCAATTAATGGGATAATGTAAGGAGATAGAAAAAAATGCAGAAGTTAGTTTTTATTAATGGTGCGGGAATTCAAATTGATTTAACTGCGGGCAATTTTGGAATTACAAATTGGTCGGGGCTTTCTAATACTTCTCTAAATATCCAGACACAACAGGTGCCGTTTGAAGATGGCGGGGTGTTTTTGGATGCACTTATGGAACAGAGAGAAATAGAAGTAACTGTTGCTATTTATGACGGAAACAATCTTGAATTACGTTATCAGAAAAAAAGGGAACTGATTTCTGCATTAAACCCGAAACTTGGGGAAGGAACTTTAATTTATACAAATGATTATTTATCAAGACAGATTAAAGCCGTTCCACAAATCCCGTTATTTGAAAATAAAAACAGTAACGATGCAGGAACATTGAAAGCGTCTGTTGCTTTTTCTTGCCCTTCACCTTATTGGGAAGATATAGATGATACAGTTATAACCTTTAATATAACTCAACAACCTATAATTAAAAATAATGGAGATATTCCTGCAAACGTAAAAATGACATTTAATGCAAATGATGTCTTGTATCCAACAATTACAAATTTAAAAAATAGCGATGTGATTAGTTATAATGGAAATCTAAATAAAAACTTATTTATAGATACAAACGCAGGACATAAAAAGGCAGAAACTTATGATACAACATTTTTACAACAAATGGGAAGTTATGAATATAATGCTATTATTTATTCAAGAAAGCACAATGTTTATGTTCTTATTGGTTCAGAAAATGGGACAGGTTACAATTACACAATAATACAAAAAAGCAAAAACCTTTATAATTGGGAAATGTGTATTAATGAACAGGAAGAAGGGTTTTTAAGAGATATTGTATATAGCGAAGAAAAAGATTTGTTTGTGGCGGTTGGGGGAGTTGAACCTAACTCTTTTATTTATACAAGTAGCAATCTAAAAGATTGGAATGTACAGACAATCACAAACGGACAAGTTTTAAGGATTGTAAAATATTATGCTTCATTAGGATTGTTTATTGCTATCAGCAGGTTTAAAATATTTAAAAGCGAAAACGGAGTCGATTGGAGTGTTGCTTATCAAGACGAAAGCGCAAATTTTAATTCTATTACTTATAATGGCACTGAATATATAATTAATTCTTCGTGGAATTCTGTAAGCACAACAGATTTTGTCAATTTTTCTATAGTTTCTAGCGTTGGGAAAAGCCTTGTATATTCAACAAAATATAATTGTTATTATAAAATTGATGAGGGGGTTAAAAAAACATTAGATTTTGTATCTTATGTAGATTGTGTCACCCCTATTACAACTTGGCTAGACTCTTGCTTTTTATATGCTGATGAGAATAGGTTATTACTTATAAATGGTGATAAAATATATGAATGTTTAGACGGCATTAATTTCAATCTTTTGACACAAACAGAAGCAGAGGTTTTAAAAATTAATTATAGCAACTTTCAAGGACTTTATTATTTATTAGGAAATCAAAGCTTATTAAAAACATCTATTAATTTTTCACACTTTGATTTAATTTCTTTTATTCCAGATAACGGTAGTGAGATTAATGCGTTAGCATATTCCAAAAAAGATAATATATATATTGCTAGTATTGAAAGTGGCGGATATTTTATTAATCAAGGTGATACGGGTTGGAAGTATAGAAGTGAAAATATTGGCAAAAAAGTAGAATATTACAAAGGAAATATAAATAAGTTTATTACAAGTAACCATTATAGCACTAATGGTGATGATTGGATTTTGAACAGTGAAAATGTCGGCATATTAAGAACTTATAGAGAAGCAGACAATATATTAATTGCAATTACTTACAATAACGGTTTTAAATGTAAGATTACAGAAAACGGTTTAAATTGGCAGACATATAATACAACAGGTTTAAGCGGATTCGGGTGGGATGACATTAATAAACTTGTATGCCTTGACAATCATAATTTTATAATTATTGGTAAAAGTGGAAAAATTGCCAAAAGCACAAATGGCATAGATTGGACTGTTATTAAAAATAATTCGGCAGACGGGGATTTTTACGATATTACTTATAACAGTATGGAAAAATTATATTATGTATTAGGTACAAAAAGTTATATAACAGATTTGATAAATTGGACTTATAGAGAAGATTTTAAATTCAAATGTCTGCAATATAGCAATATGGATAATAAATTTTATGCAATAAAAAATGACCCGTGGACAGAAGAAAAAAAAGTCTATAGTGGAATTGATATAAATGATTTATCTTTATTAATAGAGAATGAAGCGATTTTAAACGCAAATGACATAAAACCGATACAAGAGTGCAATTCTGTTTTTGTATTTGGTGCCTATGGACTTATTATAAATGCCGTAAAATTAAATTATACAAACGCTATTGATAAAATATCAGAAGATAGCAATATGAATTTTAAATTAGAAATTGGTGATAATACTTTAAGATTAAATAAAGAAAGTGGTGATTTTGTTTGTGTATTATCTTTCAAACAGAAATATATCGGGGTATAAAATGCGAATTATTATCGGATTGAGTTTAATTATTATATCTATCTGCATTACAGGTTTTGTTGCATATACATTCTTCAAAGGATTCAACGAAATAGGAGAAGAAGAAAATGAGTTATAAGGAAAAGCCACAGATTAAGTTATACAAATATGAAGATTCCGCTTTTGTCCTGCAAGCAATTATTGACGATTTTGCAGAATGCAGTTTTGAAAATAACAGATTTCAAGCGGGGCAATTCTCTATAACTATTAATTATAACATTCCGAATGCGTTGTTATTTGAACGGGGTTTATGGATTCAGTTTGGAAACGACCCTTATGCTTTCGGGGAAATCCTTAATATTACAGACAGCATTGGCGAAGATGGAAAAGGCTCACAAATCCGAGTAATAACAGGATATGACGCAAGATATATTTTCAAACGAAGGGTTATTAAAAACTTAAACAACGTTGAAAATTGGAGTATGACCGCAAAGGGCGAAATTGTAATGCGTAACCTTATCAAAGACCAATGCGGAAGCGGTGCAGAAACAAAAAGACAGTTGCCAATAACAAATGTTATTCCAGATGTAGCAGATGCTATCGGGGCGGAATATTCTGTTGCGGAAAGCTTTACAAATCTTTATGAAGTTTTAGTAACTATTGCGACACAAAGCGAAATCGGGTGGCGGTTGAATTTTAGCGGTTCTTTAACTCTTGAATTCTATTCGGGTGTTGATAGGCATACAACAGTAAGATTTGACACTAATTATGAAAGTTTAAGCAATGGCGAATTCACAGATTCTGCGGAAGCGTTTGCAAATACAATTTATGTGGGCGGAAAAGGAACAGGGGCAGACCGTGATTTGTACGAAGGGGAAAGTGCAATTGAAGGTGAAAGCCCTGCGGGTTTAGACAGATTTGAAGCGTACGACAATCAATCAAATATGACAACTGAAAGCGAGTATGAAGCCGAAGCACTTTCTATGCTTAATCAGTACGGACAGACATTACAGGTTTCAGGGCAGGGTTTGGCAAAATGTCCTTATGAGTACGGAAAAGAATATAACGTTGGAGATATTATCACAATAGCTTTTTCAGGCAAGTCTGCGGTTGTTCAGATTTTATCAGTTACGGAGCATTGGGCTTGGGGTAATTACAATCTGGCATTCAGTTTTGGAAAACCACAACCAGATTTGAACAAACAGTTGCAGTTGATTTTGAAGCAGATACAGAAAGCAAGCAATAAAACAGAAACAACTAATTCTGTAAGGTGGTATACAATCCCGACAGATACGGCACAATCAAGCGGTGACGTTGTTTATAACACATTAGGTTTTTCAGGTAATGTAGGGGCAGGAAGCACATTTACATTGTATCTGGATAATGAAAAGACAGGTTCAAAGAATTATAATATTTATGTTAGAAATCTTACTGGAACCGGAAAGCTCACTTTAACCACTGGACATTCTGGTACAACTAGTGTTCAAATAAATCCTGGAAGTTATGTGGGTAAGATTTATGTGGATGAAGATGGTAATGTTAGAATTGATAGTATGACTGCCACAGATGTAATTGAGGCAGGAAATAACCAACCTGTAACTAGTGGGGCGGTGGCAAGTGCTATAAATAACTATAGGAGTAATATTGGTAGTTGGTTTACATCAAATATGAAAAACGAACTTATTAGCAGTTTTAATAATGCTAATAACTATTCACTTTTTTCGGGGCAGACTTATCAAAACGCAGAATGTGGTTGGTATGGATTTAAACATAACGATACAAGAGGTGGGTGTTGTATTATTATGAATGAACGATTTGGTTGTTTTTTTGGTCACGGTGTTGGAAATCCTTCAACTTGGAATTATCATTGTATTATTGAATCTTTCTGACAACTAATAAACCATAGAGGTACACTATGGCTAATAGTAGAGCGAATATCTACCCAGTGCAGTTACAGGGTGCAGTTTAATTGTCTATTTTTATGATTATTAGATTATTATTTTCATCTAAAGTGAATGTATATTCATCATCATAGTAACTAAAATAACTCTTGTCTGTAAATGATATATGAATAGAATCTTCATCCACATCAATTGTTGCGATGCTTGTTTTAAGAGCGTATTTGTCATAATTGGATTTTATACAGACATATTCGCCTTGCTGTATAAACTTCTTTACAATCGTTCTTAAATCCTGATTTAATCAATTTATTTTCTTCATCTAATTTCTTGACCAGGATTTCAAGCTCCTTTACTTTGTCTGTCAATTCGCCTTTTGTTTTCTGTAGCTCAACAATATGTTTAGAAAGTCTTTTGATTTCTCTTTTGAATTCCGGTTCAGTCATATTTTTCATTTTTTATTTTCCTTGTTCCAATAATGAATTACCAAGCAAACTAGCAAAGCTAGGATTGCACCAACGATGTAGGCTATTGCATCACCTTTACTCATTTTTTCTATCTCCTATAAATTTTGAATGTACAATTCTTTGTTTGGACTTTTATTAAGAGAAACTTGAATTGAATATAATTTTCTTAAAGTAGAATAAACTGAATCCATAAAACTCTCAGTTTTAATTTCTTTAGTTTGATAATAATTTCTCAAAGCTTCCTGAAGAAGTGAAATATCAGAGCCAGTTATTGTTATAAAATTTTCATCTTTCATTATCGTTTTCCAAAATAATCATAAATTTGTTTTATATTATAAAACTCATTCATATTAGAATCATCAATAAAAATAATTCCACCGTCTGAAACTTCGAATTCAGCTCTAAGTTCAGGATATTTGGTTTGTATTAATTTTGTAACATCATCGATTGCACCTTGAAATTCAGATTGTTTCTTGTGAGCAATTTCATAAAGTTCTTTTAATTTAATTTCAAAATTATTCATAAAATTATTATAAGAAAAAATTAAAAATTTTTATAAAAAACACTTTACATTAATTAAAATAGAGTTTATAATGATAAATGTAGGTGAGAAAAAGAACCACCTGCAAGGAGTAAACTATGAAATATTTAACAGACAGAAAAGAGATTGTAAAGGCTATGGATACACACCAGTGTATTACAATTAACATGGAACATCCTGTAGCAGGTTTCGAAACAATTTTTGAAGGAGAAAAAGTTGGAGTAAAATGTCCTTCAAGAAGATTCGGTGAAATCACAGTTTATGGAACAATTCACTACTATTCAGAGGAAAACAAATTCTATGTACAGCATGTAGGAGATTGCATCAAAGCTTCTTTTGGAGCAGAAGACATCAAGGAAATCAAAGAAAGAAAATACTGCCCAAAGGTTTCAGAAGGTGAAGAAGTTCTTTTGATTCAGGATTATGGAAAGAGAGGTCTTGTTATAAGAGTGATGAAAGTTACAAGATGCAACAGTATGTATTCAGATGCTTGTGTTTTGGTTGATGTAGAATAAATAATTTGAGTTTGCCAGTTCTCAGTAAAAACTGGCAAGGAGTAAATTATGGAAAAGGTTGTTTGTTATAAGAGAGCAGGAAAATTTGGTGATGAATATTTAATTCCTATGAAGAAGTGTCTCCCATTACTTCAGAAGAAAGAAACTGAGAAAGCTTACTGCTGCGGTGAATATACTGGATATACTTACAAAGATGGAAATCCACAGGTTCATATTTTTGGATTTATTCCAAAGTCGATGATTGTAAAAATCGGAGATGAAGAATTTGTTCCAACTTGGATAATTGACAAATGGAATTATTCAGAGCTTCAGTTCACAAAATGGATTATTGGGGATTCATGGAAACATGAAAAATGGGAAGTAAGAGATTTATAGGAGAAGAAGCTATGAAAACATTTTTAATTTATGTGAAATCAAACGACGGAAGAATGAGCAACGGTTACTTTGAAGCTGACAGTCAGAATCTTGCAATGGCTAAGGCTATTTGTAGATTCTCAAAAGAATGGGATGTTCCAGCTGATGAAGTTTTCGTAACAGGTTGTGAAGAAAATCCAAGATTTCAGTTTACTTCTAAATAATAAGGTATAAGTATACTTATAGCATAAACACCCTACAGCTATGCTTGTAGGGTGTAAGTATATTTACGCCTTTGTTTGATGGGGTGTAAGTATAGTAGTAGGGGGTGTAAGTATACTTACACCAATATACCAATAATATACAATTATATTTTATATAAATATAAAATATAAAAGATTTTTGACAAAATCAAACTTCATAAATTAAAAACTTTACAATATGAGAAAATTTATATAAAATAATTCTCATAAGAATTACCTAGGAAATAGTTCTTATAATATAAATAACAGTGGAAATTATAGAAGCTCCTTGGGAGGCAATTTAGTCTTCAGGCTGAAGTGTATTTTTATCCACTGTTAAAATATATTTCAGTTTTCCTAAATTTGAAGGTAAATTGCTTGCCAAGGAGTTTTTATTTTTCATGGGTAGCACAAGAAAATTTTTTAATGTGGAATTTATTAAAAAAAATAAACTTTCATTTGCTTCTGTCATAATTCTTCAGGATATTTATTTTTGGATATTAAGTAACAAACCACCAAAATCATTTATTTCAAATGGTGAAATATTTTATTATATTTCTCAAACTCATTTTGCAGAATTTAATGAGGGTTTACTTACTCGACCGAGAATCAATCAAATATTTTCAGAATTAAAAAACGTTGGAATAATTGATAAAAGTATGATAATAAATTATCACATGAATTATATTAGTTTTAATTGGAGTAAAATTGAGGAGTCCGTTTTGAGTGAAGAGATATTAAAAGAGATTCAGAGCAACGAATGGTGGAAAAGGATTCATGAATATGCTCGTGAACAAAGAGCTTTGAAAAATATAAAAGATAATCCAGATGACTTATTGAATCAGGGTTATGAAATTGTTGTTAAAAATGGCAGAAATTATTTAGTAAAGAAAAAGAATGTCGAAAAATCTTATAATGAAGATATGAAACTATTGACCGATGAAGAAATGGGAATCAAAGCTAAGATTTGTCCAGAAGCCGACAGAATCACCAGACTGATTCTCAAAAGATACGGAATGTATTTTTCTCATAAAGTTCCAAAGGAAGGAACAGAGCCAACAAAAACCTATGTTGAAATTTGTAAAAAGATAACCGACATTTATAATGGAACTTTCATAAAATCAAGATTCTATCCTATGGGTGAAAAGTTCTTGAATAATAAGCAGTTCAATATAACTGGTTGGAAGGATAAAATCAAAGAAGTTCAGGGAGACTGGAACAAAGTCAAAAAATTGGTTTTAGAAGCTCTCAAAAATTTCAATCTTATGCATGAAGAAAACAGGCTTCCATATTCAAAAGAATATCTTCAGAGCAATTTGAATTTATGGTTCTATGATAAATCTAGTGATTATGATAATCCACAATCACAATTTGTTCTTTGTCTGTTTGAGCCAGAATTTACAAATAAACATAATTCAGAAGCAAAGGCTGACAGAATTTTTGAGAAGCTTCCTGAGAAAGTAAAAATTGGCGGAAACAGATTATTTGGTTTGAATGAGAATATGCCCGCAGGTTCATTCTGGCAGAAAGTAAAAGAAATGTTGGATTGGTCAAAATTGGCATTCGAATATGAACCTAATGTTACCTATTGGGTAACTTCTCCAACAGAGATAGTTGGGGAGTTTGCAAAGTATTGTGAAGAAAAGGAAATTTCCGTTTCAGTAAGTACATTGGATATTAAGAAAGCTGTTGAGAGTAATTCACCTTGGACTTGGTTTGTAAAAGATATGAGCATTAAACACGGATTGAATTCTCATTTGAGTGAATTGGTAACGAAAGAAGATTTCAAGAAATGTTACAAAGATATAAGTAATATGACTTTTGATGATATGGAAAAAGTAGTGTTTTAAGGAGAAAGTAAATGACTAGAGATGAATTAAATGAAAAAATTATTGATTGGAATATTGAAAGTGAAACAATAATTCTTGAACCACAAGAATATTTTAACAAGGGTTTGATTGGAGTTACTGAAGATAAATGTCACTTGATTTACAGTTATCAGAAAATAACTCACGGTAATGCTTGTGATGAATTTATGAAGAAAGAATCTGATGATGAAAGAAGTTTTGAAGATTTTCTTCAGGAAGCTAGTGAATGGGTTGATTATAATACAATTAGAAGTCTCCCGTATATGAATGAAAAATACAGACCAATTATTATTTATGAATTTTAATCTTATAATAAAATTACTAGGAAAAAAATAAATGAAACGAGAGAAACTGAACACACTTTCAGAGAAGGACATAATTTATCAACTTATTGTTTCTGATAAGTTTTGTAGGGAAATAGTTCCAGTATTGAATCCTAAATTTCTCGAAGTGTCTTACATTAAGATTGTAGCAATTTGGATTAAAGATTATTTTCAAAAGTTCAAAGAAGCTCCGAAAAAGAACATTATAAAACTTTACAGAAGTCATATTGACGAACTGAAAGATGAATCACTTCAGGAAAATATTTTGACTTTTATTGAGAAACTTGACAAAGATTATGATTCAATAAAAGTCAGTAACGAGGATTTTGCAATTCAGAATGCAATCAAATATCTCAAGACAAGAAGTTTGAAGAATTTTAGTGAAGATATAGATTCATACATTGCTTCTGGAGATATTGAAAAAGCAGAAAATTGTGTAACGAAATTCAGAAAGGTAGAAATTGCAAGCGGAGAAGGTGTTTCACTTCTTGAAGATTCAGATATAATTACAGAATCTTTTACAGAGGAGCAGGATTTACTTTTTGCATATCCTGGAGACTTTGGAAGATTGATTGGAGATATTCACCGAGAAGATTTTATTGCCTTCTTGGCTCCAATGAAAGCTGGTAAAACATATCAACTTATAGATTTTGGAATTGAAGCTCTCAAGAATAATCTCAAGGTTGTAATGTATTCACTTGAAATGAGTAGAACAAATATGATTAAGCGTGTTTGGACAGCTCTTTCAGGACAGATTACAAAAGATATTGAAATTGAAGTTCCATATTTTGAAGAAGATGGAGACAAGTGGAGAATTGAAAAGAAAGTTGTAAATAAAAAAGCAAGTTCAGTTCTTGAAGTAAAGAAAAAGCAGCAAAGTTTGAAAAGACTTTTCCGAGGTGGTGCTTTCAGAATCTATGCTGAGCCGGCTTACAGTATGACGGTAGAAAGTCTTGAGAATAAATTGGACGATTTGGCTTATGAAGGATTTTATCCAGATGTTATAATTATCGACTATGCAGATATTATGGCTCCAAGTGATAAGAATGAATATAGACAACAGATTGATGGAATCTGGAAAAGGTTGAGAGCTTTGGCACAGAAAAGAAAAGCTGTTGTTGTAACTGCCAGTCAGACTAATCGTGGAGCAATCTCAAGAGAAGTTGAAGCTGAAGATGTAGCAGAAGATGTTCGAAAAATTGCGCATGTCACTTCTATGGTTGCAATATCTAAAACAAAATATTGTAAACAGAACAAATTGGCAATCTTCAGTCAGATGGCTATTCGAGAAGGTGAACCTGAAATGAGAAAAGTTGTCGCAACTCAGAATCTTGCTTTAGGTAGGCCAATAATTGAATCTCATTGGAAAGATGATGTAATTTTTGATGATGAAGAAGATAAAACAGAAAGGAAAAGAAGATGACAGAAAATGAATTTTTATTACAAGATAGAATAACTAAAATAAAAAGTGTAAACGAACAATATGATTTATTAAATTGTTCATATATTTCATTTTCGGGGGGGGAAGGACAGTACAGTTCTATCTGTATTAATTGATGAAGCTCTTCCTGGAAATAAAATACCAAGAATCTATGTTGATACGAAACTTGATTATAAATTGGTCAGGGAATTTGCTTTAGATAAAGTTAAGAATGATGACAGATTTATTGCAGTAACACATGATAAAAATATTCGAAAGAGCTTAGAGGAAGACGGTTACCCATTCAAAAGTAAAACACATTCAAGAAACGTTATGTACAGACAGAATGGATTGGACACGGATTACTTAAAATATTATTTTAGAAAAGATGATGGAACATATACTAAAGCAAGCAGACAATGTCCAAAAATTTTGGAATATCAGTGGGATTTTAATGATTTCAAAATAAGTGATAAGTGCTGTATTAATATGAAAGAAGAACCTTTGAAGAAGTGGCAAAGGGAAAACAATAAAACTATTTATATGTCCGGAATAAGAGATGCCGAAGGCGGCAGACGTTCTATGAACAGTGGTTGTATTCAAATGAATGGTGAGAAAGTTTCTTCATTTAATCCACTTTTTGTTGTATCAGATGATTGGATGACTTGGTATATTGAATCAAGAAATATAAAATTGGCTCAGTTATACTATCCACCATATAACTTTGAAAGGACTGGTTGTAAAGGTTGTCCTTTTGCTCTTAATTTGGAAAAAGATTTGGAGACAATGAGACGTTTGCTTCCTACAGAAGCTAAACAGTGTGAGATACTTTGGAAACCAGTCTATGATGAATATCGTAGAATTGGCTACAGATTGAGAAAACGAAATGATGATGCATTATTTGATTTTTAGAATCTTATAATAAAAATATAAAGATATAGCGAGGTAAACAAATGACTATAAGTCGAAAAGTACTGTTGGAAAGTCTTAAAAAAGCCATGCCCGGCATTGAGAGTGGGAATCAGGTAATTCAGGGAGCAGATGCATTTGTATTTCATGATGGAAAGATTTTTACCTATAATGATTCAATTGCAGTTTCTATTCCATTGGAGATTGAAGGACTTGTAAACGAAGGAATTGAAGGAGCGGTTCATGCAGATGAATTCTACAAGATTCTTTCAAAGTTCTCTTCAGATGAGTTGAGTTTTACAGTAGTTGATGAAAACTCTTGGCTCATTAAGTGTGGAAAGGCAAAGGTTACAATGACTTTGATGAACTTCAGTTTTGAAGAAAGATTGGAAGGTGTAACTCCTGACAAGAAAGCTTGGAAAGAAATCCCTGAAGATTTCATTGAAGCAGTTGGAACTTGTAAGATGTTGGGAAATAAAACCCCAATGAGCGGAATTTATTTTGGCTCAAATGGGGTTTACTCAACAGACGGATTCCAGATTAACAGATATATTTTCAAAGATGAAAATGAAGTTCCTGTTTTCTGGATTTCAGACAATTCTGCAAATGAACTTCTCAAGTTTACAGGAATTAAGAAGATTCAGTTGCAGGGAAATTGGGTTCATTTTGAATCAGATGATAATTCAATTTTCAGTATTAAGACACTTGATGCTCAGAAGTTCCCTATTGATACAATTGAGAAACTTATGGAAACAGGTGAGCCTAAAAAAGATGATTTGAAAGCCACATTCCCGGAAGAACTGTTTGCCGCAATTGACCGTGCAGATGCTTTTTCTATGGAGATTTCAGACCATTCGGCAATCAGAATTACTTTGAGCAGTGAAAAAATTGAAGTTTCAACTGAACGTAATTCTGGAAAGTATGTTGAAAAAGTTGCTTGGGGAAAAGATTTCAAAGAAAAGATTGAGCCTATTGTAATGTACGTTGACCCTGTAATGATGTCATTTGTAGCTAAGAAGTCATTGAAGTTTTATCTTTCAAAGATTACTACAAAGAAAGGAAAAGTTGTTCCTAGATTGATGTTTGTTTCTGATAACAGTCAGCATCTTATGACAACATTCAGCGTAAAAGAATAAGATTCAAAATCTTATAATTTAAGAATCTAGGATTGAAATACATCCTAGATTTATTTTTTTCTATACGGAGTTTTTAGTATGTCTTTCTTAAATAATGAAATCGATGAAATTAAAGAAAAGAAACCAGCGGTGAAAAAGAATTTCACAACTGAAGAAGAAGTTGAAATCGATTACGATTATATTATCCCCGAAGATGAGAAAGTTCAGTTGAATAAAAAGTTTCAGCTTGACCCTGAAAAATATCAGGATTTTACGGAAGAGCTTTATCCTGACAGTTTGAACTTCTACGACTTTGAAGTCTTCAGACATGACTGGTTAGTTGTAATTATTAATCCTGTTGAAAAGATTAAGACCATTATTGCCAATGATACAAATGCCTTGAAGAGATATTACAGTTCCCACAAAGAACAGATTTGGTGCGGCTATAACTCAAGAAATTATGATACATTTATTCTCAAATCAATTTTGCTTGGAATTAACCCTAAGAAAACAAATGATGATATTATCGTCAGAGGAATGAAAGGTTATCAGATTTCAAAAGACTTCAGAAAAAAGCAATTATATGATTTTGATATTTATCAGAAAAACGGAAGCCTTAAAACTCTCGAGGGATTTATGGGAGATGATATTCGAGAAACAGAAGTCGATTTCAATCTTCCTAGAAAATTAACTCCACCAGAAATGAGAATGACTGTAAAATACTGCCAGCACGATGTCGAAGAAACCCTTGAAGTGTTCAGACGAAAGAAAGAAGTATTTGAAAGTCAAGTTCAGTTGATTGAAACTTTTGACCTTCCAAAATATATGATAGGTTTAACACAGGCTCAGTTGACAGCAAATATTCTTGAATGTGAAAGAGTAGACGGAAGAAATGATGAATTTGACTTGGAAATTGTAGATACTTTGAAAATTAAAAAATACAAGTATGCAAAAGAATGGTTTGAGAATCCTAATAATATGGATTATAAAAAGACTTTTGAATTGGAAGTTTGTGGAGTTCCTCATAACTTTGGTTGGGGCGGCTTACACGGTTGTCCAGAAAAACCACTTCATGCAAAAGGAAATCTATTCCATGTTGACGTAACTTCATATTATCCAAGTTTGATGATTGTTTACGACTTCTTGACTAGAAACTGCTCGGACAAGAAAAGTTACAAACAAATTTATGATATGCGTGTAGCTCTTAAAAAGGCGGGAAAGAAAAAAGAACAGGCCCCGTATAAAATCGTTTTGAACTCGACATACGGCATCTGTAAAGATAAATATTCAAGTGCGTTCGACCCACGGCAGGCAAACAATGTATGCGTTAATGGACAGCTGATGTTGCTAGACCTTTTGGAACATCTTGAGAAATATATCACTTTGATTCAGTCAAATACTGATGGTTTGATTGTTCAGGTAAAAAGAGATGAAGACGTTGAGAAGTTCAAAGAAATCTGTCATGAATGGGAAGACAGAACTGGAATGGGACTTGGTTTTGATGAGATAGATGAAATTTGGCAAGGAGATGTAAACAATTATATTTTCAAATTTTCAAGTGGAAAGCTGGAAAGAAAAGGTGCTTATGTAATGGAACTTGATGATTTGAGTTATGATTTACCAATTGTAAATAAGGCAATTGTAGATTTCCTTACAAAAGGAATCTATCCTGAAGAAACAGTAAAAAATTGTAATTCTTTGAAAGAGTTCCAGAAAATTATTCATATTTCTTCAAACTACAAACTTGGATGGCACAATGGTGATTATCTGAATGATAAAACTTTCAGAGTATTTGCGAGTAAGGATAAAGATGATACATATATTGGAAAATGTAAGAATCTTGGGGAAACTATTGAAAAGTTTGCGAATACTCCGGAACATTGTTTTATCTATAATGATGATGTAAATGGTTTGTCGGTTACTGAGAAACTGGATAAATTATGGTACATAAATCTTGCAGAAAAAAGAATTGCAGAAAAATTTGGAATTGATTTGAACGATGATTCTTTATTTTAAGGAGCTAAGAAGTGACAAATTATAGAAATGAGAAAAATATAAAAGTAATACCTTATGATGAAACAAATAAAGGTCCAAGAAGATGCAATGTTTGTTTAGGTTTTACTAGAGATGAAACTGAAATTGATAGACAAATCGGTGCTTATCATGTTGAGAAAATGTATGAATTAACAATTGGCGGCGGTAATGGTGGATTTGAAATAATTCTTTGTGAGAATTGTCTCAGAGAGCTTAAAGAAAATATTGAAAAGGAATTGAATAAATGACAAATTTTAATTTTATTTCAGCCGATTGGAAAAGAGTAAAGAATCATTGTAGGACAACAGTTGGAAAAGAATTCACTGAAAATGAACCAAGTGAATCTTTCAAGAAAAAACTTTTAATTTCAGAACATACACCAATTCGTTTAATTGAAATTGATTGGAGTTGGAAAGGAATTAAATCATGGGTTGCCACTGAATGGTCAAGACACAAGTTTGAGAAGTTTATAACATCTCAAAGAAATGACAGGCAAAATAATTATGATAGGAATAAAGCTCCGCAAGATACTCCAGTAAATTATGATGGTTATGCCAATGCACAGAGTTTAATTGATGCATGGAGAAAAAGACTTTGTAATTGTGCGACAGTTGAAGCTAGAACTTTGGCTCAAGATTTTAAGAAAGAACTTCAGAAAACTAACCCTGAGTTGGCTTTAGTTTTAGTTCCTAATTGTATTTATCGTTGTGGTTGTCCGGAATTCAAGTGTTGTGGATTCTGGAAGAAATTTGAAGAATTTTGTCTGAAAAATGATGTTGATGTATTTGATATTGAATGCAGATACAACGCTTATTCAGAATATTTTAATGAATCTTATAATAAATAAAAGGAGAAAGAAAATGGAATTATATAGGAAATATCGGCCTTCAAATTTCGAGGAAATTGTTGGTAACGAAAATGCTGTTAAAGGTTTGAGAAAAGAACTTGAAAACGGTTCTCACGTATTTTTATTTGTTGGCCCAGCAGGTTGTGGAAAAACTACTTTGGCAAGAATTGTTGCAAAAGAAGTTGGTGCAAGTGATTTATGTATAAACGAAATAAATTCAGCAGAAAATCGCGGAATTGAAACAGCTAGGGATATATTGGAAAAAATGAAATATAATCCTTCACAGGGCGACGCAATAGTTTGGATTCTTGATGAAATGCACATGATAACAAATGCCGGACAGAATGCTTTATTAAAAGCTTTGGAAGAAGTTCCGGAATCCGTTTATTTTCTGCTTTGTACAACTGACCCGCAGAAACTTATAAAACCATTGGTTTCGAGATGTTCAATTGTCAATGTTTCTCCACTTACAGATGAAGAAATGAAATATTTGCTCAAGAGAACGGCGAGAGCAGAAGGCAAAAAAATCAGTTCAGAAGTATGTGAAAAGATTATTGAAATTGCTCAGGGCGGAAGTAGAAAGGCCTTGAAACTTCTTGCAAAAGTTTTAGGTTTGGATTCAGATGAAGAAAAACTTTCAATCCTTAAAAAAGAAACAGTTTCAGAAAATGAAGAAAGTATTGAACTTTGTAGAGCATTATTGAAAGAAAATACAAACTTTCAAACACTTGCCAGAATCTTAAAAAGTATTGATACTGATGACCCTGAAAAAATAAGACAGGGCGTTATGGGTTATATGAATTCTGTTCTTTTAAATGGTAATAAGTTTAATCCAATGGCAGCTGCTGCAATTCAAGCATTTAGTCAGGCAGATACATATCGTAATGGGAAAAATTCTCTCACCGTAGCTCTCTTGGATTACACAGATTTGCTTGGATAAAAACTTGTTTATAAAATCTTATAATATAAACAGAGGTGATTAATGAAAAAATCAGAAGTTCTTGCAAAAGAAAAAGAAGATGAGGAATTTGATTTTGAGAAAGATTTGTCAATAAACAAATTCCGATTGGATGAAGAATGTTTGAGCCATTCTTCAATTTATTTCAGATATGCTGAGGCTCAGGCTAAAGCAAAAACAAAAGCTGCTAAGGCCAAAGACAATTTGGAATTAGTTAAGGCTGAAAGAAGTGTTACTATTCGAGAAGAACTTTCAAAAAGCGGAAAGGTAACCGAAGCCATGATTAATGCTAATATCCTTAAGGATGAAGAAGTTCTTGAAGCTACAAACAAACTTCGTAAGGCTGAAGATATTTCTGCGAAGCTTGATGTTGCAGTAAAAGCATTTGAACACAGAAAGTCTGAATTGGACAATCTTGTCAAATTATATTGTGCTGGATATTACTCTTTGCCAAATGCAAGTGATACATCTAAGAAAGATGCGAACGAACAGACGGCTAGAGAAATTAGAAAGAATCTAAATAAATAAGAGGTTGAGAAAATGGTCAACAAGAAGAAAAAGAGCGGCGGCTTGGCAAAACGCTATTCAACAAGTTATGGTTCGAGAGATGGTGGAAGCTCTTCGAAAGGTGGAGTAATCAACTATCGTAATTATGATGGTGAAGTAACATTCTTTTCACCAGCTGAAGGAAAGCATCGAATCAACATTATTCCTTATACAATCAAGAGCAAGAATCACCCACTTGTAAAACGCGGTGAAGCAGAGATTGGAGAGCAGGATTATATTATGGATTTCTACGTTCACCGTGGAGTTGGTCCTGCAGAAAAGTCCGTTTTGTGTCTCAAGAACACTTATGGGAAGCCTTGTCCAATTTGTGAATATGCTGCATCATTGAGAAAGAAAGGAAAGGAAGAAGAAGCAAAGGCACTTAAACCTTCACGCCGTGCAGCTTATAACATTGAAGATTTGAAAGAACCTGGAAAAATTAAGGTTTTTGAAACATCTCATTATTTGTTTGAGAAAGAACTCATTGAAGAAGCCAGAGATGATGATGAGGGCGGATTCATTGACTTCGCAGACCCTGAAGAAGGAATGGAAATCAAGTTCCGTGCTTCAAAGACTACAAAAGGCAATATGGAATTCACAGAGTTCAAATCATTTGCTTTTGAAGACCGTGATGAGCCAATCAGCGAAGAGCTTCTGGATTCAGCAATCAGTTTCGATGAACTTCTCACAGTTCCAACTTATGAAGAAGTTGAAAAGATTCTTTATGGTGATGATGAGGAAGAAGATTCTGACGAAGATAATGAAGAAGATGAGAAGCCTTCAAAGAAATCTTCAAAAAAGCCTAAATCTCATGATGAAGATGATGAGGACGAGGAAGACGAAGATGAGGATGATGACGAAGAAGATGAAAAACCATCTAAAAAATCAAAATCTAAATCTAAGCCTGAGCCGGAAGATGATGACGAAGATGAAGAAGAGTCAGAGGATGAAGATTCTGATGAAGATGAAGAAGATGAGGAAGAAGAAAAGAAACCTGCAAAAAAGCCTTTAAAGAAATCTAAATCAGATGATGAAGATGATGAGCCGGAAGAAAAACCCGCAAAGAAATCTTCAAAGAAAGATTGTAAAGGTGATTGTCCAGAATGTCCATTCAAGCATAAGTTTGGAAAAGACTGTGATGAATATGATGAATGTGATGACTGCGATATTTGGGATAAGTGCGTAAAGGCCAGTGAATAAATAAAGATTTGCTGCAACTCCCACTAAAGAAATTTGGTGGGAGTTTTTATGTTTTATAAAGGATAAGGAAATGAAGTTTCAACAGGTGTACGAAAGATGTGAAGCAAAAGGAATAAAAATAACAAGAATGGGACTTTATAAGGCTGGACTTCAGAATGGATTCATTATTAAGAAATCTGGCGGAAATATTTTCGTTCAGGAAGATTTTGAAAAATGGATGGAGAAGAAGCTTGAGAAAGTCCCTGAAGGATATTGTTCATTCAAAGAGTGTTCTGAAAAGATGAATATTCCTTTGGATACAATTTATTATTTAATCAAAGAAAGCAATTTGAAAACTATCGAAATTGGAACAAAGAAGGTGAAATATGTCAAAATCGAAGAATTTAGAGAATTTGTCAGAATCCGTAAGCACGGTAGTGAAGAAAAATATGGAAACTAAAAAAGCTGAACCAATTTACTTTCAGTGCGGCTGTGAGCTTCTGGATTTGGTAGTTGGTGGAAGTAAAGGTGTACTTGGTATTCCAGCCGGGAAGTTTATCAATATTGTAGGTGATAAATCTGCAGGAAAAACTTTCTTGAGTAATGAATTTATCGCTTGGGCTCATTATAACCACGGAAAGAAATTTCGATGGGTTTATGATGATTGTGAATCTGGATATAGTTTCGACACTGAATCTATGTACGGATTTGAGATTATGCCGCAAGATGAAAAGAAAAGAGTTCATTCAGAGAATGTTGAGGAATGTTACTGTAATATCGCAAAGTTCGCAAATGAACTTGGAAAGAATGAATGTGGTATTTACGTTGTAGATTCTCTCGATGGTTTGACTTCTTATGAAGATGATGAAAGAGCTGAAGAAAGATTGAAACAGTTTGACGAAGGCAAAGGAGCCAAGCTTAAAACCGGAACCTATGCAATGAGCAAACAGAAATATCTTTCAAAGGAATTTTTCCCACAGCTCTGTGATGACATTGAAAAGAAAAATATTTTGGTCATCATTATTTCTCAGATTCGAGAAAAGATTGATGCAATGAGTTTTGAAAAATATTCTCGTTCAGGTGGAAAGGCAATGGACTTCTATGCTCATTCAGTTATTTGGTTGGCTGGAGCAAAGAAGATTCTTAGAAAAGAAACTCCTGTTGGAAATGTAGTAAAAGCAAAAACTACAAAATCAAAGACACCAAGACCATATCGTGAATGCTTCTTCAATTTCCTTTATGATTATGGACTTGACGATATCGGAACAAGTATTGATTATCTTTTTGACTTGAGAACTGATAAAGGAGAACTCAACAAGAAAGCTAATGCAATCAAGTGGGATGGAGATAACAACTTTGATAAAAAATCTTTGAAAGAGTTCCTTGAAGAATTTGATTTGTATGAAAGATTTGAAAATTCAAAATATTACGACATGGATGGTTCTGATGCCGATAATATGTTTGCATTTATTCAGTCAAAGAAAGATTATAAATCAAAGTTTAATGAAAAGTTTGGCGACACTATGACACGTGATGAAGTCATAGATTACATTGAGAAAAATAATCTTGAAGATGAACTCAGAAATAGAGTTATTGAAAAATGGGAAAATTTTGAAGATTCAATCAAATCCAATCGTAAGAAAAAATATTATTCAAAACAGTTGGAGAGTACAGAATAATGTTTGTCATTTGTCGTGAAGGACATTTAGGCTTCTGGTGGGAAGGTGATACACCAATTTTCGTTGAAGAAGGCGGTGGAATCTTCCCATCAAGAAGTGAGTGTTTGGAATATCTACAGAAATTTCATGATAAAGAAAAAGCTGTTGAAATAATAATGTCAATTAAGAAAAAGAAAGGCTCAATTTTAAGTTTTTAAGGAAAAAAGAAAATGAAAGAGATGTTGTTCACAAAAGATGAATCGAAATTTATTAAAGATTGTTTACAGTACAAAATTCAAGGTTTAAGAAGTAGTCATTTGCAAACAATAAAACAACAGAAAGAGTGTAAAAGACTTATCAAGAAGTTTGAAAGAGCTGAGAAAACAATAAAAGTATCTTCAAGAAAAGGTAAAGGTCGAGGTCTTCAATATTGGGTTTGTGACCGTATTGCAAAAATATTTGGTCTAGAGTTTGTTCAGTCAGATGATAATTGTTTGGTTCACTCTCGAGAAATGGGCCAGAAGGGGGTTGATATCGTTTTACGTGGAGAAGTTTACAAGAACTTCCCATTTGATATTGAATGTAAAAGTTGTGAATCTTTATCCATTCCGGATTGGGTAAGACAGGCAAGAGCTAATAAAAAAGAAAACCGTGATTGGCTTGTAGTCTTCAAAAAACAAACTATAGGTCACGAACCTTTAGTTCTTATGGATTGGGAAACTTTTGAAAGATTGTTTGAGAAAGGAAAAAATAATGAAAGGTAAGAATTTTGGAAATAGAAAACCTGAGAATGAAAGACCGTTAAATGATTTTTATCAGACACCTAAATGTATGACAAGGGAATTGTTAAATTCTCAAATGTCAATTTTTAATGAAGAAATAAAAGATAAAATTATTTTGGACCCATGTTGTGGAAAATATGCTATTGGTAATGTACTTAGAGAATCTGGAATTGCAAATTATAATAAACTAATTGAAAATGATTTGATTTATGGTCACGATTTCTTAAAAGAAAAATATGATGAAAAAATCGATGTAATTATTATGAATCCACCATTCAAATTATTTGATGATTTTGTAAAGAAATCAAAAGAAATTTCAAATATAGTTTGTTCAATTGGGAAATTAACTTTCTTTGGAGCACATAAAAGAAATATTGAAGGATTGTGGAAACATCTTGAATATGTTTTAATTTTCGACAGACAAATTGCTTATGATAAGCCTTTCAGAGAAGATGGAAAAGTTGAATGTGGAATGTTAGTTACTGGTTGGTTTATTTGGAATAAAGATTATGAAGGACTTCCCAAAATAAGTATGCTTGATATGCAGAAATACATCTTGAATAAATCTTATAATAAACTAGAGGTTAAAAATGATTAAATCTTTGGAAATAAAAAATATTCAAAGTCATAAAGATTCCAGGCTTGAGCTTTCACCTGGAATTAATGCTTTAATAGGTAGTTCCAATAATGGAAAGTCTGCCATATTGAGGGCTTTGAATTGGGCTGTAAATAACAGACCTTTAGGTGTAGAAGTTCTTTTGTCAAATTGGGCTTATGATTCAAAAGGTAAGCAGAATGAAGAAATGTCTGTAACAGTTGAAAAAGGAAATTCAACTTTAATCAGAAGAAAGACAAAAAGTGAAAATGAATATGTAATTGACGGGGAAGTTTTAGAAGCTATTAAAACTGATGTCCCTGATGAAGTCAGAAAGTTTTTCATGCTTTCAGAAACAAATATGCAGAAGCAGCAAGATGCTCCATTTTTGCTTTCATTAAGTTCTGGAAAGATTGCTGAATATTTCAACAGAATAGTCCGCTTGGATATTATCGACAGGGTTCTTTCAAATGCAGAGAGTTCAAGAAGAAAGATGAAGAATCAATTGGAATCTTCAGAAAGTCAGGAAAAGAAACTTGAGAAAGAACTTGAGAAATTTGAATGGATTGATTCTGTAGAAAAACTTATTGAAAAGATAAAAATATTAAATTCAAAAAGCGAAGAACTTTCAGAAATAAAAGAAGATTTGGAAGAAAGTATAGAAAAGTTCGAAGCTGCTTCAAAGGAAAAATATCCAGATTTCAAAAAGGAATTCAAACTTATTTCACAGATTGATGAAATCAATGAAGAAAATAGAGAAATGAGCAGGTCAATTGAAGATTTGGATTTTCAGATTGAAAAGCTTGAAGAAGTTTCCAAAAAGTCTTTTGATTTCTCAAAAGAGAAAAAAATAATTGAAGCCATTGAAAATATAAATATGGACAGAAGTGAGATTGAAAAACTCGAAGAAGATATTGAAAGATTTGAAGCTTCAGAAAAGAGAATTTTAGGTTGTACAGAAAATATAAAAGAATTAACAAAACAACTTCCTTCAATTTGTCCATTCTGTGGGGCAAAGATGAAAGATGGAAAGTGTGTAGAGGAGAACTGAAATGAGCAGAGATGAAGAATTGATTGCCGCAATTAAGGAAAGTGGATTTTATGAATATAAAGATGTAAATCTGGATGACCTTTCAAGTTTACAAAGAAGTGCGATAACTTTGGCAGGAGCATTACTTTCATTCAGACCAGATTTATTCATCGAACATGACCCCGATGTGGTTTTTGTAATTCAGAGAACTTTTGAAAATGGCTCTGTTGGTTGTTCTCTTCCTAAAAAGAGTTTGAGTGAATTGTTAAAAACTCCACCTTATGATGATTCTGTTATTTGTAGTTATTCTTTGAAAGATGAAAAGATTTTGAAGAAGCTTTACAAAGGAACTGGAACAAGATGGGAGGTGTCAAAGTGAAGTGCGTAATAACTGCAGATTGGCACATTAGGTCAAATTTACCTAGATGTAGAAAAGATGAAAATTGGTACAAAACTCAGGAAAGAGCTTTGAAGCAAATAAGAGTTTTTGCAAATAAAAACCATTGTCCTGTTTTTGTAGTTGGAGATATCTTTCATTCATTGGGTGAAACAAACTTTTATTGTATTCAGATGATTCAGAAGATGGCGAAGAAGTTGGACAATGGTTTGTATATTCTCGCGGGAAACCACGATTTGCCGTTCCATAGCTCTGAGAATCTTGACAGGTCAGCTGTTGGTATTCTCTTACAGTCAGACGGTATTGAAGAAATAAAAGATTATTTTTTAAACATTGAAATAATGGATGTTTCAGCTGAAAACTTTGATGGAGAAACTAAAGATGCAGAAATAATTTTCAAACACGTTCTTTGTTTTCCAGATATGAAAAGCCTTCCACCGAATGTAGATGCAATGACTGCTAAAGATTTACTTGAAGAATATCCTTCAGCAAAATGGGTATTCACCGGAGATATGCACAAGAATTTCCACTATGAGAAAAATGGAAGACACGTTGTGAATCCCGGTTGCTTGTTGAGACAGGCTGTTGATTTCAAAAATTATAACCCTGGATTTTATTATGTTGATACAGATACAAATACAGTTGAGTTCAATCTTATAATAGATTCAGAAGAGTTCATTGATGATTCTTATATCTTGAGAGAAAAAGAGAAAGAAGAAAGAATTGAGGCATTTGCAAATAAAGTTGATGAAGTCGAAAGTGTTTCACTGGA
>Ga0265299_10000890_pt1 | contig 36156 bp, 45 predicted proteins | sample AusTroGonzalo_MG_4_FD_193485 | JGI IMG/M metagenome (GOLD analysis project Ga0265299, IMG submission 193485) | Bovine rumen microbial communities from tropical cattle in Woodstock, Queensland, Australia - Gonzalo_02 | ecosystem: Host-associated > Mammals > Digestive system > Stomach > Rumen ... | reverse complement strand
AAAAGAGCAATATTGCACAGGGCTGCGCGGAAAATTCTTTTTTTGAAAATCTGAAAAAAGAAAAAAGTTTTTTCAAAAAAGTGTTGACATGATTTTCGGCGGATCTGATTTTTTCCGGATCTGAAAAGCAGCGCCGGAAATCTTCTGAACGCATGAAAAAATCTTGCGAACGCATGAATGCCGGCCAAAAAAAACAACATGAGAAAAAATGAGAATGAAATCATGCTATTATGGAATTGAAAAATGCTTTTAAGTTTTTCATACTATCTATCTCTTTTCTTTCAAGATATACGTTGCAATCAGGGGACGGCCGCCAGGGCGGCGACAAGGCGCTTTTAAGGCGGCGCGATCCCTTGAGGCCAAACAATCGCGGGAAAAGGGAAAAGCTCTTTTAAAGGGCGGAATACGGCTGATACGTACTACTATAAACCTCCTCATATAAGTAATAAGGCAACATTTTGCAAGAGGCCCTCACATGAGGGCTTTTTGTATTGCCGGAAATAAAGGCGGTGAAAAGATGGGAAAGCTGAACGACAGACAGGAAAAATTCTGCATAGAGTATATAAAGAACGGCGGAAACGCAACGACAGCGTATAAAGCGGCGGGATATATGAATACGGCCGCGGCACACGTTAACGCCGGAGCTTTAATGCAAAAGCCGGAAATCAAGGCGCGAATTGCTGAACTGCTGGAACAGCAAAGGGCCGACGACATAGCGGACGCTAATGAGATATTAAGGTATTTGACCTCTGTAATGCGCGGAAATCACAAGACCGGACAGCTTGTAATTGTAGGCACAGGCCAGGGATATTCCGAGGCGGAAATCTTTGAAAAGGATCCCGACGAAAAGGAACGCATAGAAGCGGCTAAGACTTTGGCAAAGATCCACGGCTTATTTACCACAAAAATAGACCTTAACGGCGATATGCTTGTCCAGATAGTAGACGATATACCAGAGGACGGCGATGGCGAATGAAACGGCTTACAGACCTCATAGCGCCGTCATTTTACGGACTGCATAAAGACGTTAAGGACGAACGGCACACATATTATATGCTTAACGGTGGACGAGGATCCGGCAAATCAACATTTGTAAGCGTTGAGATAATCCTGGGCATAATCAAGGACAAGACGGCGAACGCGGTAGTATTGCGCAAAGTAGGCGTCAACATAAAGGACAGTGTTTATTCGCAGTTACAGTGGGCGATAGAGGCTTTAGGCGTAAGTCACTTGTGGAAAGAAAAGCTGAGCCCTCTGGAGCTGGTATATATACCGACGGGACAGAGGATCATATTCAGAGGCGCCGACGACCCGAAAAAGATAAAGTCAACGAAGTTTACCAAGGGTTACTGCAAATACGTATGGTATGAGGAATGCGACGAGTTCGCAGGAATGGAAGAAATAAGGACGATCAACCAGTCGCTTTTAAGAGGCGGGGAAAAGTTCTTTGTGTTCTATTCCTACAATCCGCCAAAATCAGTGCAAAACTGGATAAACGCCGAAAGCATGAGGGACGAGCCCTCAAGGATAGTGCACCACAGCACATATTTAACGGTTCCGGTTCAATGGCTGGGCGAACAGTTCATATTAGACGCCGAGGCATTACGGGAAAGCAAGCCGGAAAGCTATGCACATGAATATTTAGGGGAAGTAACAGGCACAGGCGGCGAAGTCTTCTCGAACGTAAAGACAAGAACGATTTCTGCGAAAGAAATAGCGGAGTTCGACAATATCGCAAGAGGCCTGGACTGGGGTTTTGCAAGCGATCCGCTGCATTATACGGTCAATCACTACGACAAGACGAGGCGTATTCTTTATATATTCTACGAGATACACGCCACAAGAATGAGCAATACAACCGTTGCGGAGCTCATAAAGAAAGAGAATCCGGACAATGACCTTGTTGTCTGCGACAGCGCGGAGCCGAAAAGCATTTCGGAGCTGAACAGTTACGGAATACGCTGCACAGGCGCCAAGAAAGGACCGGACAGCAGGGACTACGGAATAAAGTGGTTACAGGATCTCAACGAAATAGTTATCGACCCCGTGAGATGCCCTAACACGGCGCGGGAGTTTTTGCATTACGAATTGAAAAAGGACAAGGAAGGGAATTTTATACCAAGATTCCCCGATGTAAATGATCACAGTATAGACGCGGTAAGGTATTCCAGGGTATTCAATATTACGAAGCCCAAAGAAAAGCCGAAGCCCGTCTTTAATTTTGAGACAGAGAAACCGAAAGTGAACGTACTTATCGGAGGTGAAGACGTTGTTATCTGAGTATATAAGGCTGGGTATTATTTGCGCGGCTATGATAGTTTGTTTCGCAGTTGGCGGCATAGTCCACGAAGCGGGCTATCTGCTTGCGAAAAAGGAAGAAAAGGGCGGGACGGAAAAGCCTGTATTGTTCCGGCACGAGAACGATATACCGGAAGTCAATGTTAATGAGAATCCCTATTATGATGATGTACTTGCGAATATAGACGCATACGACGGGACATCGCAGGGACAGAAGGAAGTGAGACGTGAATGAAGCCGAGTATAAGAGAAGAAAAATACAGAAACAGACAGAATCAGGACTCCCAGACGGAAACGGAACAGCTTGAAGCATGGGAGATCTGGAAGAAGTACGAGCTGGGAAAGGAATACCAGCACAAAATCGACTTGCAGGACAGGACGGACACTTTTTTCCGGTTCTACAATGGGGATCAATGGCACGGCGTGAACGCAGGGGACGAGGATCTTCCTATTGCGAACTTTATTAAGCCCATTGTGAAATACAAAGTCTCAACGGTATGCCAGGACGGCAGGCAGGCTTTTTATAATCCCCTGGAATACGACAGGAACGGGGTAAACACGGAGGCCTGCGAAAAGCTGAACTCTTATTTCGCCAAGAAATGGGAGAAGGGCAAGCTGGACCAGGTTTCATGGGCGGTCAACAAGGACGCGGCTATCTGCGGAGCGGGATATGTATTTTTCGGAGAAGGATCCGACACGGAAGCAGGCCAGATTATAGACAACATTAATATCATGTTCGCAGACGAGAAGTCGGAGGACATTCAGTCGCAGAAATACATAATCATCAGAGAAAGAAAGTTCGTCAAAGACGTTAAAGCGGAAGCCCTTGAAAACGGAGTGCCGGAAGATGATCTCAACATGATAGTTTCCGACGAGGAATATCAGGAACAGTTAGGCGAGAAGCAGGAACAGAATTACGCGCCGAAGGATGGAAAGTGCATAAGCCTGCTTTTCATGTACAAAGACAAAGAAGGATTCGTGCACGTGCTGAAGGCGGTTCGGAATCTTATATACAGGCCGGACACGGTAATCCGTGCAAGAGGTCCCGAAGGCGAGTATTACGGCGGGCTGACGAGATACCCCGTTGTAAATCTTATCTGGGAGAGCGTTAAGAACAGTTCGCGGGGCTGTGGAGAAGTGGAATACATGATACCCAACCAGCTCACCGTAAACAAGACCCTTGCGAGAAGGGCGATCGCTATAAAAAATACGGCGTTCCCGAAAATAGCCTACAACGCGTCGGCTATCCAGGAACCGAGGGACATCCTGAAAGCAGGCGCGAAGATAGGGTTCACGGACGGAATGGGACAGGGCATAAATTCCATTATCGGATATCTTATGCCGGCTCACACAAGCCCCGACGCCAAAAATCTTACTGACGAGATAATCGGACAGACGAGAGAGCTTGCGGGCGCAGGCGACGCGGCGACAGGTACGATCGACCCCACAAAGGCCAGCGGCGCGGCTATTATAGCCGTAAGGGACCAGAGCGCCCTTCCCCTGAATGAGCAGGTAGCGAGATATTCACAATTCGTTGAGGACCTTGCCTATTTGTGGTACGACATGTGGCGGGCTTATAACCCCAACGGCCTGACGGTAGTTATAGACGATCCGGCAACGGGAGAGGAAGTAGAGGAATTTATTCCTCCTGAAGTGCTGAATAATCTGGATGTGAATGTCAGAGTAGACGTTTCGAAGCGTTCCGCGTATGACAGGTACGCCCAGGAACAGAGCTTACAGAACCTTTTCCAGATGCAGGCCATAACCTTTGACGAGTATGTAGAAGCTCTTGAGAGCGATTCCGTAATGCCCAAAGGAAAGCTGGAAAGGATCATTGAGAGACGGGGACAGATGCAGCAGATGCAGGCGCAGATAGAACAGCTTTCACAGCAGAATCAGCAGATGCAGATGATACTTGAGCAGATAGCCGGACAGGGAGCCGGACCGGAACAGGGTATGACCATGCAGGGAATGCCTATGGGAACTACACAAGGTATGCCTCAGGGTAATCCCACACAGCAGATATTGATTAATGGAGCTCCTACACTTCCGTTTTAGGAGCTTTTATTAATACATTGTGACCGACATTAATGACGGTTGCAAAATACACAAGAAAGACCGGAAACGGTCTTATTTTTATGCCCGAGAATGGGCGGAAAGGAGTTTTACAGATTTATGGACTATGAAGATTACACATTAGGCGCAGAAGATCTGGAGGTCGCCGACCCAGAGGAAATGAGTGTAGAAGAAGGCGCAGAAGGACAGGAGCCCGCCGAACCTGTGAACAGTCCGGAACCCGACACGACGGGAGAACAAAGAAGAAATCAGGATGCGGCCTTTGCGGAAATGCGCAGAAGGTATGAAGAAGCCGAAAGGCGGTCACAGCAGATACAGGCACAGCTTGCAAGAACGACAGGCGTGCTTCGCGAAATGGGATTCAGAGGCGATACCGACGATTACGTTATCGATTCGGCCCTTGCCCACATGCAGGGAAGATCCGTCGAGGATGTAAGAGCCGAGAGGCTTTCCGCACAGCAGGCGCAGTTTCAGAAGGATGCCCTTGTAAACGAGATACAGGAGCTTCGAGGCAGGGAAGCGGCGCGGATGGAGGAATACGACATAAGCGTATTCTCGAAGCTGGACCCCGATATTAAGTCAATGGCCGACATAGGGGCGAAATACCCCGAATATTTTACGGCGCTGCAGAGATACGCAGGCACCCAGGAATTTCTTAAACCCGAGCTTCGGGAAACTCTTTTCAGGGCGGCTATGGAAACAAGGCAATCGAAAGAAGCCACCGTACCGCCCAAGATCGGGAAAGTCAATGTAAAGACGGAGACGGAGAGAGATTACTTTACCAACAAAGAGCTGGACAATCTGACCGGAAAAGAGCTTGACGATCCCGTATTACTGGAAAAGGCCATCAAGAGCCTTACGAAATTGAAAGCAAAATAAAAGGAGCTGATAATAAATGAGTTACGCAAATTTCAAACCCGTTATTTGGAGTAAGAAAATCGAGCACGAATTAAAGAAATTCACGGTTTTCAAAGAAGACTGCGATTTCCGTTTTGAGGGAGACGCAGGCAGAGGAAAAACAGTCAAAATCTTAGGCGTTGGCAAACCCACAATCGGTACATACACAGGATCTTCAATCGGAACACCCGAGACAGTTCCCGACAGTTCAGTATACCTGAAGATCGACCAGGCTAAATACTTTAATTTCCAGGTAGATGATGTTGACAAAGCACAGGCAATAGACGGGCTTATGCCCGCATACATGGAAGAAGCAACAAGAGGACTTGCGGAGGTTGAGGATTCCTTCATCGCACAGCAGTTAGGACAGAACGCAGGTTCCGCGTCCGCTTCCACATCCATCACAACAGCAGACGGCATGAAAACAGCTATCGACAACGCATTCGTTTATCTCTGGAACAACGGTGTTTCCAACAAGGATAAAGTTACAATTTACCTCACACCCTGGGCTTACAATCTTTTCAAAGACAAACTGGTTGCACTCAAGACCGACAACGACGATCTTATCGCAAAGGGCGTTGTAGGACTTTACAATTCCGCTAAAGTTAAAATGACAAATAACATTTACAACGACGGCACAGACGATTACATAATCGTTAAGACATCAAAGGCTTACGCTTTCTGCAATGGTATCAACGAGACAGAGGCTTACAGACCCGAGACATTATTCTCTGACGCCGTAAAAGGTTTAGACACCTACGGCGGCAAAATGGTGCGCCCTAAAGAGTGCTACTGCATTAAGGCGCATAATTCTTAATTTATCGGAGGTGAATACACATGGCACAGGTATCAATCACAAACGCAACACTTGCATATAACGCAGCGACAGCAGTTCCCACAGCGACAGCCTGCACAAGCGCAACAGACGGCGCGGCAATCGACTATACAGGAAAAGAGGACGGCAGAATCCTTCTTATCCTCAACAACAAAGCGGCGTCAGGCTCTATCAACGCGAAGATCCTCAAAGGCAACGGCCTTCAGGGTACAGCAGACCTTACAATCGCGATTACTGCGGCAACACCCAAAGCAATCGTAGTAGAATCTGGAAAGTTCGTAAACGTAAGCGGCACCAACAAAGGCAAACTTATTGTCAACGGTTCCACGGACTTAACGGTTATTGCAATCGAGCTTCCTTAATAGCGAGAAAATGACGGGGACTTCTTGACGGGTCCCCGTTTTTTTTGGAGGTGACGACAAAATGACGGATCTCGACCATCAGAGGATAGCGCAGTACCAGCAGGCTTATAACGCCGCCAAAGCGGCAGGCGACAAGGCGGCTATGGAAGCGGCGCACCAGGGCGCGGAGGCCGTGAGAGCGTCCTACGGATATTCCGGAGGCGCGGACGGCAGCCAGAAGATCGCTTTATCCTCGGCAGGAAACAATAACAACAGCGGAGTAAACAATAATCTTTACGCGGGATATTTGAACACAGTCAAAGAACAGCAGGAGCAGGCACAGCAGAGATACGCACAGATGCTGGATTATTCGCAGAACGCTTATAATCAGATGCTTAAAAACGCCGTAGCGGCAAACAACGCGGCGGCGACACAGCAGATCGCAAGGCTGAACAGTCAGAAAACCGACGCCCAGCAGGTATACGACAACAACGCGAGACAGGCGTATATCACATATATGCAGGGACAGCAGAAACTTCCCCAGATGCTTGCGGCAAGCGGACTGACCGGCGGAGCGACGGAGACGGCGAATCTCGGACTTATAACGAATTACAACACCAACCTCGGGAACATCAATAACGAGAGAGCAAATGCTTTACGCAGCATTGACGATAATATAAATTCCGCTATCTATCAGGCGGAAATGGACAACGCAAACGCGGCATATTCTAACGCCGGAAGCGCCCTCAATTCCTATCTGGGAATAATGGGGAACGCCATGGACACGGATTACAACTATAATTCCCTGTACGGCAACGCATACAGCAACTATATCAATCAGGATAACTACTTGAGAGAGTATCAGGATCAGCTTGCGAACCAGGCTTATGAGCGGAGCATAGCGGCCCAGAACACGGCCTATGAACAGGCTCTTACAAGGCTGAAACTGGGCGTTGCGCAGGAAAGCGACCTTGCGACTTTGGGGATGACGGCAAACGACTATAACACATATCTCCTCGAGAATTTCGGAAGGGATATTGACGGTAACTACGTTGTCCCACTGACCGGTGGTAGTTCCGGCGGAGGCGGAAGCTCGGGAGGATCGGGCAACAGCAGAAGAAGATATTCTGACGGCGGCGGAGGAGATACGGATTCCGGAGATGCGATATTAGGTTCCGATGCGTGGGCATTGAACTTGGCGCGCGCGGCTAATGCGGCAGGAACAACACCGGAGTATTATTTAACAAATTTGTATAACATAGGACAGTTAAAAGGACAGGAGAATTTGAAGAAACAGGTTCAGGCCTATGCAGAGGCGGAATCGAGGATTAAGACGACTAAAGCGGAGGCACAGGCGGCTAAAAAAGCGGCCGGCACCGGAAGCACCGGAAGCACAAAGGGAAATCCCATTGAGAAAGTAATAGATTCTCTTTACGATCACGGACAGCTCAACGCTACACAGGCAAGCAATTTATATGACAAACTTGTGAGATAAGGAGGCGGTAATATGCCTTTAGTAAATCTTATGCCGTCGGGCAAAAAGAAGAATAATAAAGACAAAGACGAAGTGAACAAAACGGCTTCGGTAATAACCGACCCTTATTATGCGCACAAAGCTCAGGCGCAGGGGAAGACGGTAACGGCAGACCCTTATTATGCGCACAAGGAACAGGCAAAGGAAACGGCACAAGTACAGTCCGCGCAGACGAATACTGCCGACAGGAAAGCGAAAACGGCGGCGGTAATAGACGCAGTGACGCAGGGCGCAAAAAGCGGAGATTCCAAAGCAAAGCTCAGCGGAGAAACAAAGAAAGCCGACAAGACCCAGACGAAACGGAGCACGGCCTTTGAAGGCAGTTCGGGCAAAAGGTCATACCAGTATTACCAGAATGCCATAGCCGATGCAAAGACGGCGGAGGACAAAGAGAAAACGAAAGTCCTGAAAAACGAATACACACAGTTCAAGACAGACCGGTATTACAGCAAACAGAACGCTCTTAAAAACGCCCTGGCAAAACAGGCGGGAGCGGATCCGGAGAAGTCGGCTTTTGTGGATAAAGGGCAGAGAATATACGACGCCATGACGGCGGACAAAAACAAGCCCCGATTCGGCATAAACATAAACACATCCGGCAATAATTCCATGGACGACGCATTCAATACGCGGTTCAAGCTGGGAAACTTCACAGAGGACGAGAAAAACACTTATTTATATCTCCTCGGTAAAAACGGATGGGCGTCCGCGGACGCTTACGAAAAACTTCTGGAACGCGACACAAACGCGCGGAAAGCGGAAAAAGAGACTGAGTTTTTCAGAAACTATGCCCACGAAAACAAAATAGCAGGAGTAGGGCTGAACGCAACAGCAAGCCTTTTGGGGACATCCGGACTTGCGGACACGGTGATCCGCGGAGTACAAAACGCAAGGCGGCCCGATGAGGAATTTGAACCGGCGGACAAAAACAGAGCGGCTTTCCTTCCCACACGAATACAGGAGGCGGCGACAGAGGGCATAACTCAGGACATACAGTCCGAAAAAGGCAAGTTTGCGGCGGAGATAGCGTTAAGCACGATTAATTTCCTTGCAAGCGCGGCTTTAGGCGGAGGCGCGGCGTCTCTTGCGGTAATGGGCGGCAACGCCGGAGCAGGCGGAGCATACGAGGCAATAGAGAGAGGGGCTTCACCGGAGCAGGCGGCATGGATAGGCTGTATCAATGCGGCGGCAGAGATAGCCCTTGAAAAGGTGCCTTTGGAGAGTTTTGGGAAGCTGGCATCAGGGGAAGGCAAAGAAACGCTGATAAAAGCTATCCGGAAAATGGCGGTGGAGGAAGGCTTAGAAGAAGTCGGCACCGAATACCTTAATCTTCTGGGAGACCGCGTCGTTATGGGCGACAAGTCCGAAATGAACCAGTTCATAAGGGATATGAAGGCAGAAGGCGCGACAGACGAAGAAGCGAAGAAAGCGGCTGTCTGGGAATTTGTTATCAAAGGTCCGGCGCTGGCGTTCGCAGGCGGCGCAATATCCGGCGCAGGAATCGGCGCGGCAGGCGCAGGGATCGGCAGGCTGATGAACACGAATGCCATGATAGACACCATAGCCGAAGCCGTAGCGGAAGAAAACGGAATAAGCAAAGAGGAAGCTCTGAATGTGGTTCAGGAAGCCATTGAAAGAGCAGGAACGGAAGAAACGGCGGAAGTTCAGCCGGAAGCTCGGACCTTGACGGATATTGACGAAGAAACGAGGGCACAGCTTATAGAAGCGGTGAAAGAGGACACGGGGATGTCCGACGAGGAAGCAAGAGCGGCAGTGGAAGAAGCTATTGCCCAGACGGGAGATAACATCGCGGAAAGGGGAGAAAATCTCACGGAAACGGGAGAACCTGAACCCGAAAGGATCTGGGAGAGAGCGGCCAGAGAACAGGCGAAGTATGACGCGGAATGGGAAAGAACACATCCACAGGAGGTGGTACAGGCGGAGCCGAGCACTCAGGAGATACTTCAGAACGCCGAGGAATACGAACAGGCAAGACAGGCGAAGATAAGAGAAGACGCAGTAGCACGGCTGGCCGTAAACAAGTTCCGCGAGCAGTTTGGCGCGTATAGAGGCACTGAGCTTGACGCGGGCGTTGAGAGCTGGATAAATCAGGAGATAGAAAAAAACGGGATCCCCGAAGCCTTTGCACAGAAGCCGGAGGATTATGCGGATTATCTTGCGTGGAATCTTGCGGAGAAGGCAAAACAGAATTATCCACAGGCACAGGGAATGACCGTTGCGGGAAAAATGGAGAACGCACTCAGGGCGGCATTAACCGAGCTGAGCGGCAAAACATACACAGAAAACGAAGCCGGACGGCCGGCGCAGACAGAACCAAGGATAAACAGAAAACAGGTGCTTTCCGAGAACCCCGAAGGAGCAGAGGCCTTTATAAAAGAGAATTACAGCAAAGGCGCAAACGGGCTCTGGGGAAGCGAGGTATACAATGACAAAGCGGCTCTTGACGAGGACACGGCAATCGGCCAGAGGGCAGAAGGCGCAAAGAGAAACTTTCAGGAGAAAGAAGATGCGATCCGCAAAAGAGAAAAGAGAACGGGCAGGAGCACTTTTACAGAGGACGAATGGAACACTCTTAACGAGCTTTCAAAGGATATTCTGAAAGTCAGCGGAACAGCCGACGAGAACATAAGGGCTCAGGTAACGGAGAACGTAATAAGCCAGATATTAAGAGGCGACGCGGCGACTTTCCCCACAGGGGACAGCGTAACGGTGCCGAGGTGGGTCAACAACAATCTTATAGCGGAGCTTTTACCCTTTCTTGTCGAATACGACGCGGCAACGTCTCAGTATGCGGAGCGGTCCGGAGCTTTAAAGGCGGCGGCCGGAATACTGGCGGACAGGGCGGCGCCTGCGTTTGACAACGCAAGAGATCTGAAAACGCCCTTGTCTTATTACCTGCTTTCTCCTCAGAGGGTGTTTGACAGTATATTCCGTGATATGCCTGCTACGGCAAAGTGGTTCAACGAGAACTTTGCGGACCCCATAGGAAAGAACACGGCGAACGCGGACAGAATGAGGAACACCGTATTCCGCAGAGTGGGCGATCTGGGGATAGAAACGAACAAGAAACATCTTTATCATCTGGAATTTGCAAACAAGGATAATGTGGCCGTTATCGGGGATTTCAACGAGAGCGGAGTTCTGCAGATTTACGGAGAAGGGCTTATTAACGACGCAAAACTGGAGAGTCTTACGGACAAGCAGGGCAACGCTATTGACGCGGACAAGATACGCCATGCAAAGGACGTTATTTCCGCTGAATATAAAAGGCTCCTTGATTCCATTAATGCGGTCCTCGTGGAATACGGGTATACGCCGTCAATGGAGGTCAAGGACTATTTCCCTCATTTCAACGAAGAAGACACAAATATGTGGCAAAAACTCATGAGGGCGGCGGGATATGAGCCGAATGTGACACAGCTCCCGACCAACTTACAGGGCAAAACGGAAAAGAACAAACCAGGCAAACAGTATTTCGGGAACATCCTGAGAAGGACCGGAGACACGACCACTTATGACGCAATAGGCGGATTCCAGAAATATGTAAATGTGGCAAGCGATATTATATACCACACAGGCGACATTCAAAGATTCCGAGCTCTTCAGAGAGCCGTCGAGGACAGGTACGGCGAGAGCCAGTTAAACAGCGAGCTGAGGGATGTTCAGGATTCAAGAATACGCGGAAAAATGAATGTTCCGGAGTATTATGAGGCAAAGAACCAGATAGAGGAAGAAAGGGCAAAAAGCCTGTCTAAAATGTCTAATTTCGTTCAATGGACACAGGAGGAGGCAAACCTTCTTGCAGGCAAGCAGTCCTTTTTGGACAGAGCTATGGAACGCCTTTTCGGCAGGATGTCCCTGAGACACGCTGAAGAAGTTATGAGAAACTTTGCCAACAACACAGTAGGCTTTAACGTGAACACGGCGCCTACGAACCTTATCCCCCTGTTCCAGGACGACACGAACCCTAAATATAAGCTGAAAGCGATCAAAGAGATAGTGGAAAACGGGCTGAATGTCGACGAAATGATAGACAAGTCGGACTTCCTTACCAGAAGATACGGCACAAAGCCCCTTGTTATGACGAAGATGCAAAACATACGGCAGAAGGGCTTTTTCCTTATGGAGCTGGTAGATCGTTTTACGGCGAGAAGCCTTGTAAGAGCGCGGTATTACCAGAACCTTGACGCAGGAATGAGCGAGGATCAGGCGCTTGCCGAAGCGGACGATCACGTTGCAAGAGTTATGGTGGACAGGTCAAAGGGCATGATACCGACGCTGTTTCAGGCGAAAAACCCGCTTATAAGGGCATTAACCATGTTTCAGGTAGAGCAGATGAACCAGTTTCAGTACGCTTTTATGGATATACCCAGACAGAACAGGGATAAGGCTGTCGGAGCGGTGGCAGCCGCAATATTCAGTATGTTTTTCGGCAGTTTCATTTACAATGAGTTATTGGAAAACGTGACACACAGGAGAGCGGCGGCAGACCCCATAGATATTGCCTGGCAGGCGATCAATGATTACAAAGGCAGAAAAAGATCAAACCTGCTCCAGGTAGCCCTTGCAGGAGAGGACCTTTACACACCGGAGGATATAACGCCGGAGGAAGCGAGGGACAATCTTATTAAAAACATAGCGCAGGAAGTTCCTGTTCTCGGCAGTATTCTCGGCGGCGGCCGTGTGCCTATATCAGAAGCTATGCCGGATAAAAATGTAATAAAAGACTATTCGGGCGATATGTGGGATTCGCCGAAGGCATTCAGTAAGGTTATGAAGGAATGGGCAAAGCCCGTTACTTATCTGGCGTCGCCTGTCGGCGGCGGAGTTCAGGCCAAAAAGACTATCGAAGGATTATCTGAAATGGCGGAAGGCGGAAGCTATATTTACGACAAAGAAGGCAATAAAAATCTGCGTTACCCTGTGGATAACTCAAACCCTATGGACTGGGTGAAAAATGCAGTCTGGGGCAGGACAGCGTCCGAAGGCTATCAGCAGTGGAAGAAAAGCGGATATCCGAACCTGAGCAAAGATCAGACAGCGGCTTACAAGAAAATAGTGCAGAACGGCTCCATGAGCTACGATCAGTTTATGTCTGCGATATATTCTATGGGACAATACACCAAGAAGAACGAGAAGGCGCGGGCTCTTTACGATCTGGACGGGCTTTCGGCTGCACAGAAACAGGAGCTTTGGGAGGCGTTGACGAATTATTCTACAAAGGCGGAATATGTGCCTGATTTCAGGCAGAACAAGAAGGATTTCTATAAAACGTGGGAGGTGACGAGTGAATGACAATAGCAGAGCTTAAAGTTAAAGTTATGGCGGAGCTGGACGAGATAGATTCGGCGAACCTGACGGCGAATATCGGGGACTACATAAACAAGATGTACCCGATAATCGACACGGTACAAAAGGAGCTGGCGTTTCTTACATGCCCTGTGAAAGCTGTTGCGAGCGTAACGGCTTCCGGCGGTGAGCTGACACTTCCGAGCGACCTTTACGAGCTGAGAAAAATAACAGATTCGACAACAGGCGAGGCGCTGCACGTGGATTATAAGAGCAACAGAGTATTGCAGGGAGTGCCCGACGGCACTTATAAAGTGGAGTATAACGCTGTTCCCGTGACTATCGACGCAAATACGGAGGATTCATACGCGCTTCAGATAGACGAGGAAGGATGCGAGGCTCTTGTATTCGGAGTGTGCGCGCTGATCTGCATTAACGACGAGCCGGACCTTTACGCAATATACGTCAACAAATACAACGAATACCGACAGAACATAGTTGACAGGCGACAGACCCACGGATTTGTAACGATCACAGGAGGGATTGACTTATGATAACCAAGGAAATCAATGTGAAGTCCATCCCCAAGAAAACCATAGTATACAACAAGTTCCGAGGCGTGGACTTTTCGACGGACCCTTCTCTTGTGGACAGGAACAGGAGCCCTTACGCAGTGAACATAATTTCAGATACTGCCGGAATGCCAGAAAAGCGGTTAGGCTGGAGATGTATTCACGACCTGACGGCAGGCGAAAAGGGCGTCAACGGCCTGTATTACGGAGACATCGGCGGTCAGGGCGGAAAGATGATGATAGCTCATATCGGGACAAATCTCTATCATTTCTCCGACAGTTACATCACGCAGATATATACAGGACTTTCGGATCAGAAATCATGCGGCTTTTTTATGAAGGACGAAACGACGTCCTATTTTTATATAATCTGCAACGGGAACTACCTGAAATACGATGGAAACAGCGTAACGAGCGTATTGACAGATGCCTATATCCCGACGGTGCTTATTTCCAAGAACCCCGACGGGACAGGCGGAACGGTTTATGAGAGCGTGAATCTGATAAGCGATTCACGCTGCGAGAGCTTTTTAGGCAACGCGAACGACACTGATTATTATCTTGCGGTAAAACCCGTTACCAGTATAGACAAGGTGGAGATAAGAAACGCCGCGGGAGAATGGACGACAACAACAACAGGGTTCACAGCAGACACGACAAACGGCAAGGTCGCTTTTACGGCGCCCCACGCGCCTATTGTTGCCGGACAGGACAATGTCCGCATTACGTACAAAAAGACAGTCAGCGGATATGCAAACAGGATCTTGAAATGTACTATCGCCTGCAAATACGGGTACGGCAGCTCAAACAGGGTATTCCTTTCGGGGAATCCCGATTTCAAGGCCTACGACTGGTACTCGGACATATACAGACCGGACTATTTTCCTGACACGGCTTTTTCGGTGGTAGGCGATGACAACACGGCGATCATGGGATATCAGAAGGTCGGGAAATACCTTGTTATCGTGAAGGAGAGCAACAACCAGGACTCAACTATCTTCCAGAGATGGGGAGGCCTGGACGAGGACGGAAATATACAATTTTACATAGAGCAGGGCGCCGCGGGTATCGGAGCAATAGCAAAGGGCGGATTCAGTACGTTATTAGACGAGCCCTTGTTTTTATCCACAAGGGGCGTTATGGCGATAACGACGACAAACATCCTGGCAGAGAGGACCATTCGGAACAGGAGCTTTTATATAGACAGCTTTCTTTTAGCAGAGCCGAATCTTAATGAGGCGGTCGCCTGCGAATGGAACGGCTATTATTTGGTCTGCGTTAACGGGAACTGTTATGTGCTGGACAGCAGAAATAAGAGCTACCGGAAAAATCACAGCTACGACGGGACGGATTATCTATATGAGGCGTATTACTGGAACAATATTCCGGCAAACTGTTTCCTTTCTGTGGGAGAGGAGCTGTTTTTCGGGACAGCGGACGGCAGGATATGCAAGTTCAACACGGATAAGAATACTCTGGACAAGTACAACGATGACGGATTCAAGACAGATCCTGACGACGGAAGCGACGGCACCGCCATTGTAGCGGTATGGTCTACGACAAACGACGACGACGGAGCGTCTTATTTATACAAAACTATGCAGAAAAAGGGCTGTTCTATCACGATCAAGCCCTTTTATAAATCTTCGGCGGAGATCTACGTTGTCAGAGACGGCAACGGAGAGACTTTCGTCCGGCAGGCTTTCTTTGTAAAACAAGAGGCTATGGACATTTTAAGTTTCTTTGATGTGGACTTCGAGCGATTTTCGTTTATTACGAACGATTCTCCGCAGGATATATATCTGCGAAAGAAATTCAAAAAATACAAAAGATTACAATTCGTAGTGCGGAATGCAGAAAAGAGCGAAGGTTTCGGAATATATCAGATAGCAAAGACCTTTACGGTAGGCAACTTTGCGAAGAAATAAGAAAGGAGGGACGATATGTCTTTATCAGATCATAAAATTACGAGCTGGACGCAGGACGTTTCCTCCATGCCCGACAGGCCGTCTGCTTCCGGCTGGACATCATCACAGGTTAAGGCCGGATTTGACTCTAACAGTAATCAGCTGAAGGACGCGATCAACGGACTTATTGACGATTTAGAACCCGCAATAGAGGGAGATCAGGCGGTATTTATCGCGGTTTATAACGTAACGGAATCAGCGGATATTGAGGCTGCGTATCAGGCCGGAAATGTCGTACTGGTAAAAAACGGAATACAGTTCGGCATTATGGACCTTAGAAATTCCGCCACATCGCACCACTTTATTGTTACGCACGGGAATACATACTATAACCTGATATGCGACAGCGACACATGGTCTGCAAGCTCATTACAGACTTTGGCGTCCATAGCAAGCCCAAATTTTATAGGGACACCGACAGCGCCGACGGCGTCGAGCGGCACCAACACAACACAGCTTGCAACGACAGCTTTCGTACAGGCGGCGATCTCGTCCAAGGCTCCGCTGGCGTCTCCCGCGCTGACAGGAACGCCTACGGCGCCCACAGCGAGCGCAGGCACAGACACAACACAAATAGCGACTACGGCCTTTGTGAATGCGGCAGTCAATAATATAGACAATATATATATAGCTGATTATGCCGACGCTGACGGGGCAGAGATAATGGCAGCGCACGAAAGCGGGAAAGCGCTGTTCCTGCACCTGCCGGAAACAGGATACTGGTTAGGGAGAACGCCGGAAATGGTAATGCCTTTGTACGGAATACGGGGCGACGGTTTTCCGTCATACGATTTTTACTTCGGCGCAGCGGACACTACGGGGATGTGGTCTGTACTTATTAAATACAATCCAAGCTACCATACCACGTTTAAGGATGAGCCAATGCACTTTGAGTTTGTGGGCACATCCGGCGGGACCATGACAGGGGCATTAACCCTTTCGGGAGCGCCGACGCAAAACCTTCACGCGGCAACAAAGAAATACGTAGACGACGGATTATCCGCAAAACAGAACACTTTAACATTTGACGACAGCCCGACTGAGGATTCGGCGAACCCCGTAAAATCCGGCGGAGTATATACGGCCTTAGAGGGCAAGCAGGACGCAGTTTCCGCCAGCGGAATTTTAAAAGGCGACGGAGACGGAGGCATTACAGCGGCAACAGCAGGCACCGATTATCAGGCTCCATTAACTGCCGGCACAGACTATCAGACACCGTTAGTTGCCGGAACGGACTATCAGACGCCTTTAACAGCCGGCACAGACTATCAGACACCGTTAGTTGCCGGAACGGACTATCAGACGCCTTTAACAGCCGGAACGGACTATCAGATACCGTTAGTTGCCGGAACGGACTATCAGACGCCTTTACCTTCCCAGACGGGCAACAGCGGAAAGTTTCTTACTACTGACGGCACAAACATGAGCTGGGCAGCCGCAGGAGGCGGCGGAGGCGGAGCGGGACTTCCCGACCAGACAGGAAAATCGGGGAAATTCCTGACGACCAACGGGACGGACGCAAGCTGGGGAGATATACCGTCGGATTCCACTAAACAGGCGAAGATCACGGCAAACGGACTTCTGAAAGGCGACGGGAACGGCGGAGTGAGCGCGGCGGTTTCGGGTACTGATTATCAGGCTCCTTTGACGGCAGGCACCGATTACCAGACGCCGTTAGTAGCGGGTACAGACTATCAGACGCCTTTACCGTCACAGAGCGGAAATTCCGGAAAGTTTTTAACGACGGACGGATCAGCTATGAGCTGGGCGGCGGTAACGGCTTCGGGAGTAGGAGCGCTTCCTATATCCGGAGGAACATTAACGGGAGCGTTAGTGTTGGCGGGTGCTCCAACAGCAGACTTAAATCCTGCGTCGAAAAAGTATGTGGACGATATATGCGGGGACATTGAAACGGCATTAACTACGATCAATACAGCGCTGGGAGGATTGATATAATATGAGTATTTCAAGTTTATTATCAAGTATATCCGGCTATGTATCGACGCTTGACACCATAAGAACAAACATCAGGAGCGCTCTTGTCAATCAGGGCGTTTCGGCATCGGACCATGATTTCTCCGACTTTGCGTCGGATATTGCGGGCATTTCGGGCGGCGGAGTTACAACAACATCCCTTTCGGTCACGGCCAACGGCACATACACAGCTCCGGCGGGAACGGCTTACACGCCTGTTACGGTCAATGTGGGAAGCGTAATACCAAACTTACCTAATGACGGGAAAACAAGAATTTGCTATAAGATACCAGATGATGCACAGAATTTTGGAAAAACAATTACTTTGGATGTGTATTTAGAAACAGCAGATACAGCTATTTCCGTTGACTGGGGAGATGATTCGGAAGCCACTACCGCTTCAGGGGAAGGAAGACAAACACTTACCCATGCTTATTCTACGGTGGGTGAGCATATAGTTACAGTCACGATAACAGCCGGAACAATTTATTTTGGCGGTGGCTCAGGTCATGCAATATACGGGGGACCTTCTACAGGTTTACCGTCTTATGTTTATTGGGCGGTATTTGGAACAGGCGTTACAATGTTAAGTTCTTATGTTTTTTCTTACTGCACATCACTCAGAGAAGCAAGGTTACCTTCGAGCGGATTAAGTGCAGTAAATGCTAATGCATTTGAATACTGCGCTTCATTAACAAGCATCAATCTTCCAAACTCGATTACTTCTTTTGGAACATACTGTTTTTCTTATTGTTATGCATTGTCAAAACTAACATTGCCGAACACCATAACAGCACTTCCAGGACGTATGTTTATGAATTGCCGAAGTTTAATTGAACTAAATATTCCGAATACAGTAACATCAATAGGCTCACAATGTTTTGCATCGTGTGTCAACTTGCAAAAACTGCGTTTTAACAGTGCTACTCCGCCCACAGTAGACGCCTCAAATGCTTTCTCGGGGTTGCCGACATCATGTATTATTTCTGTTCCTACGGGCAAAAAAAACGCATATACCAGCGCAGCAAACTACCCGTCAAGCAGTAGCTATACTTATATAGAGGAGTGATAGAGTGCTGAGAAGTGAAATGATAGCGGAAAACAGAATAAGATATTACTCCGATGAGGGGTACTACATACGGCAGGTCGAAACAGGCGTTTTGTACGAGGACGCAGCCCACGACTTGCCTGTTTTATTTACATACGAAGAAACGGATAAGCTGATACCCGTTGAAGAAGAAAACGAAGGGGAGGGATAATATGGCATTAAACAACTGGGCACAAATCCGGCATTTGTAAATACGTGGCAGTCAATAAGTTAAAGGGGTGAGAAAATATGGCGAAACAATCTTTATCAGCATACAGGGAAACGCTGAACGGATCAGCGGCTAAAGGCGCGTCAAGCACATCCGGCACATCGAGCTCCAGTACGGCAGGGACAACAAAAGTGTCCGGCACAGCAAAAGCGGTTTCGACGCCAACGGTGAGCCAGACAAAGACGGTATCTTTGCAGCCGGCAAACACGAGCTCGGGAACGGCAAAGAGCACTTCTTCCGGATCGAGCGTAACATTCCAGCCAAACGGGACATCGAAGACAACATCAAGCTCAGGAACAGCGGGAAGCTCCGGCGGCGGAAATACAAATTACAGCTATAAGGATCTTTACAGGAATGCAGGCGTGGACAGCGCGGCGCTCAATAAAAAATCTTACGATCAGAACGACATAAAAACTTATGGGAATCGCGAGACGGCCTATAATTTCTATGACAAAAACACAGGCAAGACAAATACTGTTTACAGCAACTTAACAAATTACAAGGACGCGGCGAAGGCAGCGGGTTATGACCTTGCAGACGAAGGAAAAACATGGTCTTTAAGTTCGGCGGCGTCTTATGGCGTTGCTGGTTCGTCGGGAAGAGGGACTTCCTACGGAGCGAGCGGAGGCTCTTATGTATATAATCAGCCCGCGTCCGGCGGGTTCTACGGCGAGGCTATGAGAGCAGTCAACAACGCCAACGACCAGTACGGAGGCCTGCAAAATGTTGTGAGAAACAACGACAGTCAGTATAAAGAATATATGCAGGGGAATTATCTGCCTATATACGGACAGGATCCGAATACAATCAACTGGAGCGAAGTCGCAAACGGGACAGCGGCGCAGAATTTCTACAACAACGGCGGAGTTCTGGCGCAGGAACCCGTGATTGAACAGCAGACCAATAATTTCTGGGACAAGTACCTTCAGAACCTTCAGGAAGGACTTGCTTATAATGCCGTGGATCTGGCGTACACTCCGCCTTCATACGGAGAAACTTCGATTTCCGACGCTGTGAACAACGCAATAGAAAACGGAGCAAATGCACTGGGATATAATCCATACACAAGTTATATGCAGTACCAGCCGATAAACGCGGCGCAGTGGAATTACGACGTGCCGGAGACGGTGAGAATGCAGAACCAGTACGGGAACTATACACCGGCAACTACGGCTTACGGAGATATGCTCAGTTCTGCCGTTTCCGACGCGGATCTTGCTATGGCCCAGTACTGGAGCGAGATAGCGGCGACGGCTAAGAGCGAGAATGACAGGCAGTATGCGCTGAGACAGGCGCTTAATTATCGTAATAAAATAGCGTGAAAGGAGTAATACTATGGGATTTTTTTGTTTAGACGCGGCAGGAATTATGCACGGATATGAGGAATTGGAAACAGCGTTGGTAAAATGCAAACAGGGAAAGATCGTTACAAACGATTTCCGTATAAAGGGCGGCTTTCCCGTAGATTTCGAGGGAGACGCTTATATAATGTACTCAGCTGACAGAGAAAAGAATCAGCGTAACTTCCCCGAAATTTTAGGCAAAATATATAACGAGTGCGCAGAGGGTATCGAAGTAAAGGACCTTACCAAAGAGGAAAAATAAAGCAAAGGGGGCCTGACTTATGCTGATAACAATCGTAGTAGCGGTTTTTGCAAGCGCGGGTTTTTGGTCTTTTATTAACAGGCTTATGCAAAACAAGGGTGAAAAGTCGCCGGAGCGGCAAATGCTTTTAGGGCTGGCTCACGACCGGATATGTTATCTTGCGGAAAAGTACATAGAACGGGGCTGGATCACCCGTGACGAATATGAAAATCTGCATGATTATTTATATCTGCCCTATAAGAGGCTGGGCGGAAACGGCACGGCAGACAGATTAATGGAGGAAGTGGACAGGCTTCCTATACGTCAAAAGGACGGTGATTAACAATGAAGAAAGAAACCATTATCAGGACGGTAATACTTTTATATGCGCTCCTGAATCAGATCTTAACAATGACAGGGCACAGCATTTTACCCGTCGGAGAGGAACAGCTTACAGAGCTGGTAAGCGTTGGATTTACGGTAGTTGTTTCGCTTGTTACGTGGTGGAAGAATAACTCTTTCACGGCAGAGGCGATCGAGGCGGACAAATATCTTGAGCAGCTGAGAGGGGATCGCGATGTATAAAGTGAGCACGGATCTTTTGAGAACTGGGCACAGGTTACGCCCTGGCGGACATTACGGCAAGATGTCAATCACTATCCACTCAACGGGCAACACCGGCTCCACAGCGGAGAATGAGAGGGCTTGGCTGGACAACAGAGCCAACGACAGACAGGCTGCATGGCATTACGTTGTAGGCAATAAAAAAGTGATACAGGCAATCCCTGAGGATGAAGAAGCCTGGCACTGTTCAAGGTCAGAAGGCAACAAACACAGTATCGCGATCGAGATCATTGAAAGCGGAGACAGGGCGGCGGTACTTAATACGGCTGCGGAGTTCACGGCGGACCTTTTGAAGAAATACGGCTGGGGAACAGATAAGCTGTTGCGGCATTTGGACTGGTCCGGTAAGAACTGCCCGAGAATACTCATAGACAAGGGTTATATCAAGAACGGCCTCAACTGGGCGTGGTTCGTAGCGACGGTGGAGGCGTTTCTGAAAGGAGCTGAGAAGGTGGTAAAGCCCACAAAGGAGAAGATTCAGATTGACGGCAAGGAGTACGAGGCCGAGTGCGTGAACATCGACGGGTTTACCTATTGGAAAGTAAGAGACCTGGCGGGGCCTATGGGGTATGATGTAAGCAATAAAGGGAAGATGCCTGTATTAAATAAGGTAGAAAAAAAATAAGCTCCGTGGCAACTTTCGTGGCAACTCGGAGCTTATTTTGTAATAATCTTTGCAGAATATCATAATATGTGCAAAATACCATAGGCCGAAAACATTAAAAAATCAATAGGTTACTGAGAATCAAGGGTTTTGAGCGGAGAATCGGGAGGAGTTCAAATCCCACTTTCTCCGTTAAAAATCCCACTAATTTGTGGGGTTTTTCATTTTTCGTGGCAACTTCGTGGCAACTCCTATCATACAACTATGATAAAGATGATGAAAAGAAGTCGGCCAGAATTTGATCGTACTTCATCTGCTCCGATGAGAACGTATGCTGGTATATATTTTTCATGGTGTAGGCGGTGGACCAGCCGCCGCGCTCCATGGCGTACTTGTCGGGCAGGTTAAGTGCGAGCATGACAGAGGCGTTATAGTGCCTCAAAGAATGAAAGGAAAACCTCTCAAATCCATTACGCTTTATAATCTTGTCAAAACGGCAGGATAAAGCATTCGGGGACAACTGGACAATGTATTTGCCTTCCTTTGGTGCAGACTTTAAATTATCGGCCAAAATCGGGGGCATAGCAAGGGTTCTGTAACTGCTGTAAGTTTTAGGGTCCTTTATTATCCATTGGTTTTTATCGTTATGCACCCTTGCGTGGCGGACTGTGATCTTGTTTGCGGAAAAGTTCACGTCGTCCCAGGTCAGGGCGCAAACTTCGGAGCGGCGCAGGCTCAATGTGGCTGCAAGTAATATAGGTATATACATATCCGTATTTTCGGTTATGCTCAGCAAGCGGGAAACATCTTCTGTATTGGGGATGTATTTTTCCCGCTTTAATTTTTTTGGCAGCGTAGATCGCAGGGTAAACTCCGGCCGATACACACCGAGAGCCGTCGACAATAAGCCGTGGGCGTTGTGAACGGTTTTCGGGGAGTGGGTCAGAGCTTCGATATTGACGGCCATTTGTACCTTCTCGTTGGTAAGCTCGAAAAGAGGCATGGACATCAGGATTTGCAGATTGTTCCGGCGGATTACCTTATATGCCTTTATGGTACTGGGAGACAGGATATTGCTTTTCAGCTTTATATATCTGTCGATGGCTTCGCCTACTGTGATATACACAATATTCCGCTCCATTTCGGCGGCGTCTTTTATTTCCTTTGCCTTGTACTTTACTTCCGTTTTGGTTCGGCCCGTGACTGAGCGGGTGATCTTCTTTCCGCGCTCGTCACGTCCTAAATATACCCGTATTCGGTAGTTTCCGCTGGGCAGTTTTTTCGGTTCCATTTTAAGACCTCCTTTATATTGCATAATAAGGCGGCCTATGGTATACTTGCATTGGTGCAGGCAAGTCTACTTTACAGGCTTCCTCGTTTCACGGTCCCCTGTTGGCGCAGGGGACTTTTTTTATTTGTTGCTTTTCATTTCGGCTGCGGCTTCCGGCAGGCAGTAAGGGCAGGGCTCGTACCCGTCGGCTCTTGCGTTTTTATAGGACGTTGCTTTATGGATCTCCCCAAAGGCGAAGTCCGCCTGTTTGCAATTCCCATAATGCACAAGATTTGTGTCGAACTCTTCCCAGTAATATCCGGTCCGCTCGAAATGCGCCGAACATGAGGAAATGCCGACATACACAAATGTTACAATGCCTAACAATACGGCTACAAAAGCCATATACCGCAGATGATCCTTTAAAGCGTTTGGTATATACATTATATATCTCCTTCCTATATCAGTTTGCCTCTGACTTCCACTGCAAGACCTAAGATCTTGACGGGTAAGTCGTGGACATCTTTCCAACTGAAAAATATAGGGTCATATTGCGGGTTATACGAAACGAGCGTAAGGCCGTTATCATTTTTGAGCACCTTTTTGCAGGTGCCCTCCTGGCCGTTGACAAGGACTATTGCTATGCTTCCGTTTTCCACGTCCTCTTGTTTCCTTATAATAACAACATCGCCCTCAAATATTCTGGGCTCCATTGAGCGGCCTTTAATTTTCAGGCCAAAATACTCGCCCGACCTTGCCATTGAAGATGGTATCTCTTCATAATCAATTATTTCCTCTATCGCTTCAATGGGGATCCCCGCCGCCACACGTCCGAGAACGGGAACAGTCACGGACTGCGTTTGCTTATCGGGTTTATCGTCCCAACACATAAGATATTCCGGTGTAGTCTGTAATGCTTCCGCAATAGGCTCTAAAAGAGCAAGGGGAAGATTTTTAATATCTCCGCTTTCGTATCTATAAATAGTAGTGCGGTTTTTATTAAGTTTTGCCGCCAGTTCATCTACTGACATTTCTAAGTATTCACGCCTATGCTTAATACGCAGGCCAATATTTTTTTCCATTTTTTTATCTCCTTTCCATATATAATATAACACGGTATTCGCAACAATGCAACAAAAAAATCAAAAAGAAATAAAAAAATTGCGTAAAATGCAAAAAAAGTGTTGACAAGGAAATATAAAAGATGTAAGATAAAGAAAATTGCATGATATGCAACAACCGAAAGGAGGTGTGATATTGGTTAATATAGATAAGTTAAGAGGAAAAATCGTTGAGAAAAGATGTACGGTAGAAACACTGGCGGAAAAGATGGATATTGATAGATCTACATTATATCGCAGGATAAATGGAGGCGGATTAGATTTTACTATTGGAGAGGTTAATAAGATAGTAGAATCTCTGGGGCTGACTAATGAGGAGGCTATACAAATTTTTTTTGCCCAACCTGTTGCATGACACGCAACAATTTAGATAGGAGGTATAAGAATGAAAGAGCTTACAAAAAAGGAAAAGGACGCGATCAAGAAGGCGCGTAACGCTTATATGCGCGAATATTACCAAAGAACAAAGGAAAAGAAAAAGGAAGCTATAAACAAATACTGGCTTAAAAAGGCCGAGGAATACGGGTTTATTTAAGGAGGCAGACAATGAACTATAAAGAAGCTTTTGAAAAGATGAAGAAAAAATTATCCGAATGGTATTTGGAAGACGTGAAAATTCGGGATTACAGTCAGGCATTACCGAGTGAGGCCCAAGAAGCAGACGTAAAGTGCTCTGTTTTTGATAGTGTAAGAATATACCTTTCCGAGTTATCTAAAGATGAGAAAGGTTTTAAAGAATTAAAGGAATGTGCGGAAACACAAGACACTGTGTGTCACGCCTACTGGGCGGCTTGGCTGAAGATAAAACACGAACTTTCGAAATTGGAGGAGGCGGCAAAATGAAAAGAGGAAGCAACAAGATATATACCTTTGTATGCGCAACTATATGGGGCTATATCAAACGGAACAGGGTAGACGTTGAGGATCTGGCGGCCTGCACCGGCCGGATCGCCAAATCTACATTATATCAGCGACTCAGGCAGCCGGAGGACTTCCGGCTGAGCGAGCTGATAGCGGTAGCAGACAAGATGGGCATATCGGTATCTGAGTTAATAGGAGAGACGAAATAGAGGAGGGATAAAGATGTTTGATTTTACGATAGTGAACTACAAAAAATACAAGGTTGATATTGCTGTATACACGAAGGTACTGACGGATATTTTGTCAAACGATGTGCCTATGTGCGAGGTCAGAGGCTATGTCAAAGAGATAGTAGAGGAGCTGGACAAGGTCCTTGAGAAGAAAGTGGAGATACCGGAGATAGGGAGGAGGGATTGACGGCGAATGTATTATGTAGCGTTAAAGAGGCTAAAGGCGCGAATGGTCGAAAAGGATATGACGGCGGAGGATCTGAGCAGGCTTTTAGGACTGTCGGTCAATTCGATTTACAGGCGGCTCAACGGAAGATCGCCCTTTACCATAGACGAGGTACATATAATATGCGAGGAATTAGGCTTGACGGAGTTAGGCATCAAGAGGACGTTTTTTGCGGAGAAATAAAAAAAGGAAGCTCGCCCGCAGAGACAAACAGCCTGAAAAACTGCGGGCAAAGCAACCCAAAACAACGTATATATATTACCACGTTTCGGGGAGAAAGTCAAGAGGAAAGGAAAGGCTGAAATGAGTAACGATATTTTAAGACATTGTGAGGAGCGCTGGCTCGATCCTGATTCGGATTCTTATGTAAATGCTTACAGAAACGGCGTTGAATTTGATGATAATTATAACATAGCGTTATGCGAATTTCACGATGGCTACGTGTTGGAACATGAGATATTAGACGTTGGCGGTTTCCATATATGCGAGGACTGCGCCGCCGAGATAGTAGACGCATGGAATAAGCGATACGGAGGGAAAAAATGATAAATCAGATAGTTATAGCGTTTGCGATTGCGGGCACAGTCGCAGGAAATACACAAGTAAAGACGGTTGAATTAAAAGACCCGTTTTATGAAGAAGTTATTAAGGTGGTAGAGCCTGAAAGGGATTATTACACCGTGACATTTGAAACTACTGCTTATTGTCCGTGTGCTAAGTGCTGCGGTAAGTCAGACGGAATAACAGCAAGCGGAACTTATGCGACAGCGGGACGGACGATAGCAGCTCCGAGCAATTACGCATTCGGTACGGAAATTGAAATAAACGGGAATGTATATGTTGTAGAGGATAGAGGCGGAGCGATTAAAGGAAATCGGATAGATATATTCTTTGATTCGCATTCCGAGGCTAATAATTACGGGAGACGGACGGTAGAAGGGAAGGTGTTTTATTAAGTGATAGGATATAAGGTTTTTGAAAGTGACTGGACGTGCAGAGGGTTTAAGTACGAAATTGGGAAAACATATCATCACGAAGGTATGCCTGTTTGTTGCCAAGAGGGTTTTCATTTTTGTAAAAAATTAGCGGATTGCTTTGATTATTATCCTTTTGTTTCAACTAATAAAATTGCCTTTGTTGAATCGAGAGGAGCGGTTGTTTCTGATGATAACAAAAAGTTTTGCACAAACGCAATAAAAATACTTGCCGAAATTGACTGGCATACGGGTTTAGAATTGGTCAATACGGGGCAAGCCTGCACTGGACTTTGTAACAGCGGAAACCGTAACAGCGGAAACCGTAACAGCGGAAACTGTAACAGCGGAAACTGGAACAGCGGAAACCGTAACAGCGGAAACCGTAACAGCGGAAACCGTAACAGCGGAAACCGTAACAGCGGAGACTGGAACAGCGGAGACAGTAACAGCGGAAACTGTAACAGCGGAAACCGTAACAGCGGAGACTGTAACAGCGGAGACTGTAACAGCGGAGACTGTAACAGCGGAACCTGGAACAGCGGAGACTATAACAGCGGAGACTGTAACAGCGGAAACTGTAACAGCGGAGACTGGAACAGCGGAAACTGTAACAGCGGTTTTTTTAACACTACAACACCGAAATTGCGATTTTTTGATGTAGAAACAGATATCAGCTTGCAGGAATGGATGGATTCTGATGCTTATTACGTTATGCGGACAATGCCAACTCCAACAAACATGTGGATTCTAATTGAAGATATGACGATAGAAGAAAAAATACTACACGAAGAATCGGAAACTACGGGTGGGTATCTCAAAAAGGTTGAAGTGACAACAGAACAATTAGACGGCTGGTGGCAAGGCTTATCAGATCAAGACAAAGCCGTAATTAAAAACATTCCGAATTTTGATGCACAAAAATTTGCGCAGATTACCGGAATAAGCGAGGAGTTGATTGATTAATGGAAAAATTAAAACCGTGTCCGTTTTGCGGCGGAGAGGCGGACGGTAGAGGGGAAGGTGTACTATTGAAACCAATCAAAGTATTGAGCTTATTTGACGGTATAAGCTGCGGCATGGTGGCTTTGGAACGTGCAGGAATACCCGTTGAAAGATATGTAGCTTATGAGATCGACAAGTACGCAATCAAAGTCAGCGAAAAGAATTATCCGCAGATAGAGCATTGCGGAGATGTGTTTGACGGCGATTTTACGCAGTATAAGGGTTTTGATTTGTTAATAGGAGGATCACCTTGTACCTACTGGAGCATAGCAAAAAAAGGCAGAGAAACCACACCAGACGGCTTAGGCGGACAGCTTTTTATGCAATATGTTAGAGCCTTAAAAGAAAGTGGCTGCAAGTGGTTTTTGTATGAAAATAACTACTCCATTCACAAAGATATTAAGGCTTTTATCTCTGAGCAGCTCGGCGTTGAACCGATTACGATTAATTCTGCTTTGGTTTCTGCACAACAAAGAAAACGCTGTTACTGGACGAATATACCGAATGTGACGCAACCCGAAGATAAAGGGATATTGCTGAAAGACGTTATTGAGAGCGGTCTTGTGTGGACGGGTAAAAGTTATGCGTACACGTGCAGCTCTTGCAGAGGAATATTGAAAGACGCATCGACACGACACAGGCACAGTTTAGTTGCTGAACCCGTAGGCGGGGCATTAAGAGGCATATATAAAGAAAGCGGAAACCGTCATGTGAAGTGTGAAGGCGGAACAATACAAGTTCCAGAAGTACGAAAAGACGGGAAAGCAAACTGTATAACTTGTGTGCAGAAAGATTCTATGGTTGTCCAGCCTGTCAGGGTGGGTGAAATAGGCAAAGGCGGACAGGGACAGCGTATTTATAGCGTGGAAGGGAAATCCATTTGTTTGTCAGCACTTGGAGGCGGACAAGGGGCGAAAACAGGCTTATATGCTATTGAAGCATACGATTTTAATAAACCTTTACCATTAGGCGTTGTAGGCGAAAGCAGACAAGGTTATACAATATATAGCGTTAGAGGCAAGAGTGTAAGTTTGTGTGCAAAAAGCGGTGGGATAGGAAGTAATACAGGTTTATACTACATAGACTTGCCGGACGGAGAATATATAATCCGAAAACTTTCACCGATAGAAGCCGAGCGATTACAGACGTTGCCCGACAACTATACAGAGGGAATCAGTAACACACAGCGATATAAATGTATCGGCAACGGGTGGACGGTAGATGTCATTGCACATATTTTAAAAGGAATGAAGGAGGTAAATAAATGGATTGGATAAAAACGAGTGAGAGATTGCCGGAGGTGAAAGAATGAGCGAAAGGAATCAAGAAATAAAAGCCGATGCGGGGAAATGGAGGTTTTCTCTTGTACCTACTCAGATCATCAAAGACATAGCAGAGGTCAGAGAATACGGTGTCCAGAAATACGGCGATTCGGAGAGCTGGCGGCAAGTAGATCTTTACAGATACGCAGATGCACTCGGCAGGCATTTTATTGAGTTTCTGAAAGACCCGTTAAGCAAAGATGATGAATCAGGTGTTGAACATTTTAAACACATGGCGTGCAATATGGCGTTTTTATGTGAAATATTGAAGGATGAGGACAAATGAGTTATAGCTCCGTCGATAAGATTTGCGAAAGGTGCAGGAGGTATCAAAACAACGAGTGCAAGGGGCTTTTAGAGTATTACTGGACGGACTGTCTGATCTATCTGCCCCGAAAGAAAAAGAAGGTGAAGTATGGGCGTATCGCTGGAAAAAGCTCACAAGAAATACCAGAGGGAGCGGTTGATAAATGACACTCTGAGAAAGGCGGAAACGGAGATAATTAACGTCGTAAGCTCAAACTGTCTGGCTGCCTGCTGTCTGGTGCTTCATGACAAGTTCGGATTCGGGAAAAAGCGGCTGACAGAATACATGGCCTGGGTCTATGACTGTTTCGATTCGATATACCAGGACTATGTGAGCTTTGAAGATCTGAAAGAGTGTATTTATGACGAAATGGGAATTGATTTTGACGAAGTGGAAAAACGGAGGCTTTTAGAATTGCGAAGAAGGAGAGGAGAGATCGAATGAATATATATCATAAATATCATGTGGACAAGATGACGGAAAGAGAAGTGTATATCACGCTGGGAGAGGTACTTACGAAGCTGGAACAGGTCACACACCTTGTATTATCGGCCAAATATAACTTCCGCAGACTTGACGAAAGGGAGCTGTTATATGCTTTGGGATATTACGAGGACGCGGAAAACAGCGATTGGCCGGAGTTCAACCCCGTGAAGGATCTGGGACTTGAAAGCGCTGACGAGCTGAAAGGCGGCGTTGACAAATGCTGAGTTTATACGAGATAAATCAGGCGATACAGGCCTGTTTTGACGAGGAAGGGAATGTTATTGACGCTGACGCGCTGGAATACTGGAGGAACGAGGAAACGGGAGCTTTGGGCCGCTGGATAATAAATCTGCGGGCGGAGAGCCAGGCCTACAAGGACAGAGCGGCGCTTTTCACGGAACGGAAAAAGGCCGTCGACAACAAGATCGAGAATCTTGAAAAGCGGCTTGCTGAGAGGCTGCAGGGCCGGAAATACAAGGATTTTGACGTACAAATAAGCTGGAGGCGGTCACAGAGCGTTGAGGTGTCCGACGTTGAGGCGCTGCCGGAGGAATTTGTTGTTACTGAAACGACATCCAGGCCGGACAAGGCCAAGCTGAAAGAGGCCCTTAAACTGGGTGAGATAATCGAAGGCGCAAGGCTTATTGAAAACAACAACATACAGATCAAATAAGGAGAGGAACGATGAAAAATCTTGACATATACGAGGAAGTACGCTCCGTGCCGAAAGAGGCGCAAAAGACCATAGGCGCGGGACGGCTGAAAAACTTCACGGATATAAATCCCATGTGGAGGATAAAAAAGCTGACAGAGCTTTTCGGGCCCTGCGGGCTGGGCTGGTGGTACACGATCGACAGACAATGGATAGAGTATGCGCCCAACGGCGAATACAAGGCATTCTGCAATATTTCTTTATACTACGCAGATCCGGAAAGCGGAAGCGTATCACAGCCGGTACAGGGCACAGGCGGAAGCGCGTTTATCGCCAATGAAAAAAGCGGGCCCTATGTATCTGACGAGTGTTACAAAATGGCGCTTACCGACGCTTTGAGCGTGGCAGCAAAGGCGTTAGGCATAGGAGCCGATATATACTGGGCGGCGGATTCCACGAAGTACACGGCCAAAAAAACGGAACCGGCAAAGGCGGCGCCGAAGCAGGCGGCCGAACCTGTTAAAAAAGAGCCGGAAAAGGCCGATTTAAGCCCTAAATTCCCAAAGGGCGGATTTATGACCGCCGACAAGCTGAAAGAGCTTACAGAGCTTGCAGGAGCCTTAAACTACGGACCGAAAAAGCTGATCCTTGCGACGCAGAAGAAATACGGCAAACTTCCTACAGAGCTGACGGAGGAGGAATATAACGAGATAGTTGCGACAATGGCAGAAAAAATATCGGAGGGCAAGGCCGATGAACCGGAAAAAGCAGACAAATGAGCTGAGATCTTATAATATTACCGTTTGGGGACGTTATCCGTCCCTGAACGAGTACATAAAAGCCCTGAAAAACAGCAAGCATGTCGGCGATGCTATGAAAAGCAGATCGCAGGAAAATATTATTGCCGATATTTACGAGCAAAAAGGCAGACTCAGGATAGATAATCCCATTGTGATACACTACACATTTATTGAGCCCAACAAAAAGCGCGACAAGGACAATATAAGCGGATATTTCCACAAGGTATTCCAGGATGCCCTTGTTCAGGCCGGCGTTATCGTCAACGACGGCTGGTCGTATATCATCGGGTATTCGGACGGCTTTGACGTGGACAGCAACAATCCGCGGATAGAGATCGTGTTAGAGGAGGTGGAACGGTGAGGGACAGGGATTCGTTTATTTTTTACCGGAGCTTTTTCGAGGCGGCGGAGGAGCTGGGCGATCCGGATTTCGGACAGCTTATGAGGGCGGTGTGCAGCTATGCCCTATACGGCAGGGCGATAGATCTGTCCGGTTTTCAAAGTTCGCTGTTCAAGCTCATAAAGCCGCAGTTAGACGCTAACCAGAGGCGCTACGAAAACAGTCTGAAAGGCGGAGCTCCCAAAGGAAACAAGAACGCGGCAAAGAAGAAGAAAACAACCGAAAAACAACCAACGGTTGATTTTGAAAACAACCAAAAAACAACCAAAAAACAACCTAATGAAAATGATAATGTAAATGAAAATGAAAATGATAATGTAAATGATAATGATAATGATATAGCTGTTCCGGCTGACGCCGCAAAAAAGACAGTCAAAGTTGAATGCAAAAACGGGAATGTAATTGACGTAGATCTGAACGGTGACAGGATATCGCGAATGGTAACGGAGGCTATGACGGGAAAGCCCTGGGAACAGATTTTGAAGGAGGCGGAATAAGTGAATAAAGTTTTTTTAATGGGACGTTTGACGAATGAACCGGAGGTAAGAATAACTGACAGCGGCGCAAGGGTATGCAGATACAGGATAGCGGTGCCCCGTGAGTTCAGGCCGAAAGAGGCAGACTTTTTTTCGTGTGTTGCCTTTAACCAGGCGGCAGATTTTGTGGCGGAATATTTCAGTAAGGGCAAAGGGATCATTGTACTGGGACGGCTTACAAATAACAATTATGAGACCAAATCGGGAGAAAAACGGTATACGACGGAGATAACCGTTGAGAGGCAGTATTTTCCCCTGGGCGAAAGGGCAAAGACCGCCGACAGCTCGGAGGGACCGGAGCTTTTTGTCACGGCCGATGACGATGACGACGATATGCCCTTTTAAGGCGGTGGTATTATGATTAACTGGAACGGAAAGGACATGGAGCGGAGGGCGGACAAGTATCTGTCGCAGGTGGAGCTTTTCAGGGTCAAAGTCAAGATAAAAGAGGACGAGATAAGGGAGCTTAAGGAAACGCTCGGAATACATTGTCAGGCTCAGCTTGAGAGGGTTCAGACGGGCGTTAATATAGACGCAATAAGCAACGAGGTGATCAAATATCTCAATACGGAGGACGAGCTCACAAGGTGCAAAACGGAGCTTGTAGAGGCGCGGGACCGGATCATTAACGAGATATTCAGGCTTTCCGACAAATATCATGTGCAGATTTTGACTTTATTCTACGTCAAGGACTGGCCTATGACGAAAATAGCCGCCGATCTGCATTATTCGGAGGCCCATACATACCGGCTTTATCATGCGGCGCTGCAAGCCTTTTATGAGGTGGTGTTAAAGCCGTTGTATCGGGAGAAAAATAAAAAAAGGCCGTGAGATAAACTCACGGTCTCTTTTTTTTGCACGGCAAAAAGACCGTGACGAATCACGGCCTTTAAACAAAATTGATTTTTGTGCAATCGTTAAGGTAGAAAACGATTGCGTTATTATTATAGCACGGTTGGAGAGGGAATGTCAAATCCAGTCGTCAGGGGCTATTATGCGGATCCCGTTGTCCAGAACTTAATCTAAAGGTTCGCCGTTTGCAATAAATTCGTTGCGGACACAAACGGAAACCATCTCATTAAAGGTTTCGCAATATTTATGATTAATATTGTTATATATCAGATCGGCATTATCGTCCTTGTGTGCGACAATAAATTCGGACAAGGATTCTGGCGTAAAGTTTTCGCCGTCAAAACTATCAGTAATGCAATCAATAAGCCTTTCCGGTGTTCCGTCTGCTTCGGCATACCAATACACTATTTCCTGAGCCTTTTTAGCAAGCTCTTTAACTTTGATTAACGTATTGGAAAATGCGTCATAAAAAGTGTATTCGGTGTATGGGCGGTCTAATCTATGCCCTATTTCTTCTTCTGTGTAGATTTGATCTTCGATTGCGCAAGAACAAACTTCCATATTGTTGATAGCGTCCTCGATTGCTGTTAGTGCAAGACTGTATTCTCCGTGAGGATAATGCTTGTCTACCCTATTTTTATATATAATATTCAACCAGTCTTGGATGTCTTCCATTTCTTTTTTGACTTCCTGAACCCGCATTATCTGTTTTTCAAAAATTTCGCTAAGCTCTGTTTTTGTACGTTTCATACTTTTTGCCTCCTTGGTTTTCCTTTCTTTTTTCAAGTTTGTGGCGGACCGGTGTATAGTCCGCCGTTTTGTGCTGTTCGTGTTCGTTTATGCAGTTTACGATATACTCATTGATTGAGCGGTCCTCTGATTCGGCGGCCGCCTTTATGATGGAGCGGTCGCCTTTCAGGATCCTTAATGAGATGTAGTCGTAAAGGGTCTTATTACGTTCTCTGACGTATTCTGCAAAGTCTGCCATTTAAAACTTCCTTTCTACTAAAATTTCGGCAATATGCGCCGTAATATACTATCTATGCTTATGCTTTGCAAGGTGATTGTTATCGCTAATAAGGCTATGATCTTAATCATGCTTTCGCTTCCTTTCTTGTTCGTTGTTTTGGGATAATTGCAAGGGGATCGGGCCCCTTGCTTATGCGATTGCTGCTAACTGTTTAATGTTGCCGTCAAGCATTTTCATTTTAGCCTTGTTATAGCTCTGGCTGTTGTAGATTTTTGTTGCGTTCAGGTAGCGGTTGACTTTTGTTATAATCTTTTCGCTGTTGGGCGCGGTAAGCATATCGGAGAGGATCATCTTAAAAGCTTTCTGGCCAAGTGGGAAAAGCTCTGACATATTGACTTGCCACCGGCCTTTTAATCCGCCGTGACAATAGGAAAAGTCCAAGTAAACTTTATCGCCCGTGCAGTCCGCTATGCTGAGGGTCTTTTCTTCCGGCTGTTCAGCTTTTGCAAGTTTAACCGGTGTGTTCTGGATCTTTTCATCAATAGCCGCGATCTTTTCGGCTTTTGTCTTTTCGGGTCCGTCGCCCTCTGGTGAGGGTTCGGGATCCTTTTCAAAGATTTCGTCCAGGCCGTCTATGAACTTGGCCGCTGTTGTGCGGATAGTTTCAAGGCAAGCTGTGAGTTCGGGCGTTTCCTTATCGGTGGCCCATGAGGCAAGATATCCAAAGGAATAATCCGATGTGTCAATGCCATAGTGTTTTGATACTACGTATGCTACGGCCTCGGCCTCTGTTTCCTGCTGTTCGCGGGTCTTTTCGCCGGCCTTGTCCAGGGTGTGCAGAGTTGCGTGGGCGCATTCGTGGATAAGGGTCTTTATTGTCTGTAATTCGCTTAATCCGGTTTTTATTGCTATCCGGTTTTCTGTGAGGCTGTAATAGCCTTTCGCGCCGCCTTGTATATCTTCGTAGTCAACGGGGATATTTATAAAAGTTTTCAACGCGTGGATCCATTTGTCGACGTTCTCAACGTCGCCGGTCAATTCGTGGCATATTTCCGGCAAAGGATCGCCGTCGGTCTGGCTTATGTCGAATGTGGGAACAAGTTTAAAGCCTGCTAAAAAGGGTGTTTCATCTTCGGGGATCTTGTTTCCGTTTTCGTCGGTGATATACTCGCCGTTTTCATCTGTTTTGTAGTGCTTTTTCACTATCGGCGCTAAAATCTTGAGGCCATGCTCGCCTTTTTTTACAAAACGGCTGCATTCTTTCCATTTTGTGTAGGATTGAACAAGGCTGGCGTCCGGCATTTGCATTCTTATCAAAAGCTGATTGTTAGCGCTGTACCGGTAAAGTCTTGAGCAAAAATCGAGATATTTCATAAATTCGTCGCTTGTAAATACGGCTTTAACGCCGTTTTCAAGCATTTGTGTTATCTGGTCCATTTCGGCCTTGCGTTCTTGTGCTGATTTTGTGCTGAATTTTTTTGTGCTGTTTGTCTTTTTCATGTGATCATTTCCTTTCTGTGCTGATTTGTTGTTGTTGTTCTGGGTTTTTGTGCTGATTTGTTGTTGTTTTGAGTTTGTGCTGATATGTTAACGCTTTTTTGTGCTGATTTTGTTCTTGTGCTGGTGGGATCTATCCGCGCCCCATGAATACATTTGAGGTATCTCAACGGTTTTCAGAGTTTTGCGGTCCTGGCGCGCCGGTGGTCGCTGAATGCGTCGGCGTTGGTCGCTCGCGCGCTGCTCGTGAGTGCGGATCTCTTATTCAGTTTTCAAAGTGCTTTCTTTTTTCTTTCTGATTATATGATACTATATATATGTTCATATTTCAATAGTAATAAGTACCAAAATAAAAAAATATTTTTGTGCAAAATGTCAAATCGGAAAAGGATCCAGGGAATTTCCGGAATGTTCCGGCGGGATTTTGTGAGATATTACGGGGAAAAGGATCGGATCCGGTAAGGCTGAATATTTGCGGAATATTTTGTAATAACAGAAATATTTATTGATATAATTCGATTTGACAGAAATATTTTCGGTGAATTATGGGATTGCAATAATAATTTTGGTTAATTACAATTCATAACAAAAAGAGCAATATTGCACAGGGCTGCGCGGAAAATTCTTTTTTTGAAAATCTGAAAAAAGAAAAAAGTTTTTTCAAAAAAGTGTTGACATGATTTTCGGCGGATCTGATTTTTTCCGGATCTGAAAA
>Ga0265299_10000887_pt1 | contig 36177 bp, 47 predicted proteins | sample AusTroGonzalo_MG_4_FD_193485 | JGI IMG/M metagenome (GOLD analysis project Ga0265299, IMG submission 193485) | Bovine rumen microbial communities from tropical cattle in Woodstock, Queensland, Australia - Gonzalo_02 | ecosystem: Host-associated > Mammals > Digestive system > Stomach > Rumen ... | reverse complement strand
GTGGGTCTGCGGCAACGCGTAGGTCTGCGGCGATGCGGAGGTCTGCGGCAATGCGAAGGTCTACGGCGATGCGTGGGTCTGCGACAATGCGAAGGTCTACGGCGATGCGTGGGTCTGCGGCAATGCGTGGGTCTGCGGCGATGCGTGGGTCTGCGGCAATGCGAAGGTCTGCGGCAATGCGTGGGTCTGCGGCAATGCGAAGGTCTGCGGCGATGCGGAGGTCTGCGGCAATGCGAAGGTCTGCGAACTTACAGACTTTATGGTTCTTAAAAATTCTTGGAGTAGCGGAAGATACTTTACCTATACTGAATCAAACAATAAATGGAAAGTAGGTTGCTTTTACGGAACAGGCAAAGAACTTGTCAAGAAAGCCTACGATGATAGCGAACTTTCAGGAAAATGCTACGAAGCTGCTGTAAAGTACGTGGAAGAAATTGAGAGGTTAAAGAAGGAGCTGAAAAAATGAACAAAAACTCACAGAATGCCTGTATCGCCATTTGGCTGAAACAGGGTAATACAATCACACCTCTTGAAGCCCTGCAAAAGTTCGGGTGCTTCCGTCTTGGAGCAAGGATTGCGGACTTGCGAAAGGCAGGTTACAATATTGAAACGAAGATGGTTGAGCAGAACGGAAAGCGTTTTGCGCAGTACAAACTGATTCGTGAAAATGTTTAAACAGCATGGGTGCTTCAGCAAGTAAAGGATAAGGTATGAAGATTTTCATTGAAGCTTCAGATATTGGCAAGCGTGACGATGTTGTGGTCAGCTTTGACTTGGATGGGACAGACCTAACTATTCTTGTTGCGAAGAAAGTTAGGACTGCGATAGGTGCTACAGAAACGCATATCATTGACACCCTTCACGTTAATGTTGGAGTGGTAGATAAATGATTGTCAAGTATTATTTCAAGCTCTATGGTGATGGAGAGGTTCACGAATTTCATTCTGATGGCAAGACACCTGCCGAAGCCGAATTTGACTTGTATCTGAATTTCTATGACAAGCCCGTGGAAATTCTTGAATACATTCCCGATGCACCGATTGAACAAAAACAGGAATATTTACAACTTTCACTTTTTTAGGATATTTATATGCCGAAACAGAAGAAACAATACCCGTTCCACATCTGCCTGTGCGGGAAATCCAAAATCAGAGATATGCTTGACGAGCTTATAGCACTTGAAAAGCCGTTGAACCCGTCTGCGGGTTACACATCCGTAACAAGACAGGCTATTACGGAATACTACATCAGACACGGGGGCAAGTAATGGCCTTGAAGAACCAACCTATTACCTATGTGTACGTTCCTCTTTCTGAATGGCTCTTGGAAGTCAGCAAAGTGGATGCTTCCGAAGCAAAAACTTGGATGCTTGGTGTGATTGAATCTATCATCCGTCAAGAACGTGGCAAGTACGATTTTGCCGACAGGCTGATTGACTATTCTATGGACTACAGGGCGAAAGCCGCAGAACGCCAAAAGGCGTATCGTGAGCGCAAGAAAGCTGAAAGCGGTAACGATGTACCCGATTCTGAAAATAACGGCTCTTATGTGGCTGAAACGCCAAAAGAAGGGGCTTTGGTGCTTACTAATGAACCTAACGTGACAAAAGATACGTTTGAGTTTTTCAGAAAACTCTATGGTGGGCGAAAAGATGGCCTTGAAACTGAATACAAGCGTTTCACCACGGCTTGCAAGAAACAGAAGCTTGACCCTGCCGTGGAAGTGACGAAGCTTGCTGATGCTTGGGCGAACGAAGATGCAGCCCGTCAAGCAGCGGAAGCGCAACATCAGTTTTTCCCGCAGCCGAAGAATTTGGGAACGTGGCTCAATAACCTGTGTTGGCAATCCGAACCCGAAAAGCCGAGGGTGTCGCAAGCTGTGGGTAACTTGTCACAATCGCAGCGTTTGCTGATGCAGATGGAAGGTGGTATCTAATGGCCTATAACATTGAAGGAGTTAAAAAATGAGCAAACGTAAAACAGCATTACTGATGGCTATGGCAGCAGCAATACAAAAAAGTATGGGGTATCAACTAGATGTGTCTTGTACTCCTATTGATTTTGTCAAAGGTCTTAATCATAGCAAACATCAACAAATCAAGCGCAATAGCAGAAAACAAAGGAGAGTAAAGTAATATGAAAGCTTATGATGTAATAATGACCCCATCGGATGATGGACATTGGGTGCTTAAGTCAGAATCCGAAGATAAAATCCGTCATAACAAATACAAGCGGTGCTTGGCGATGGCGAAACTCTGCCGTTCGGTGTGGGCTGCTGCAATTTTCATCCCCGAAAAAGGTGGCACGGACAAACAAGCCGCATTTTATATGATATGGGAAAAACGTTGGCTCGCCCTAGCGGACAAGTTCAAGGAGAGGAAAAATGCCGAAGATTAACCGATATTGGAATAGTGACCCCGATTCATTGGTTGAACGTGAGCCACCACAAACGTATGATTTGTGCAAATGTTGCGAGTTGGTGAATCAGCTTGTGTGGAAAGAAAAAAGGCTTAAACGTGCTCTGTGGCTTGCTAGGGCTGAAAGGGCTAAAGCGATGAAAGCGGTAGTCAATTTAGACAATTATTTATCGCTTCATGAAAATTCAAAGTGGTTTGGAATATATGCAACTAGGATAGATACGTGGTATTATAAGTGGCACAATGTAGAACGCAAGTGCAGAGCAAAGGCAGAGGAATACAAATTCTAGGAGTGAAATAATGAGAAGAAATGTAGAAGTTATATCTTGCGATTTCTGTGGCGAGGATGTTGAAGGTATGATTGTAACAGCGAAAGTCAGAGATTATGGTAAAGGAGAACTTATAGAAAAGCCTATTAGATTATACAATCAAATTGCCTTTAATTATGGTGGAACGAGATACGTTTATGATATTTGTTCCAAATGCAGAAAAAAGGTAGACAATGGAGAAGTTTGTGTATCAACTGATATGAGTTTAGACAGGAGATTTACAGGTGCAAATGGATAACAAGATGCGAAAGATTCTGATTCAGCTTGGAGCAAGCTATGAGCTTGCAGGGCGAAAGCTTACCGACGATACCCTGCTTGGAGCTGCAAAGGAAATCTATGATACCATTGAAATCAACGAAGATGAAGTTGAAATCCTTTTCAGAAAAGCCCGTGTGATTGCTGATGTTCCTACAATCAGAGTGCTTAACGAAGCGTACAAGATGATTTGCAAGGATAGGCCGATTCGCAATGCTTTGCCGCCCCCGCCATCGGAGCGCATCAGCAAAGAAGAATTTAATGATATGATTAAACAGATTAAAGAAAAACTAGATTTCAAGGGAGTATAAAATGATTGATGGAGTATTTCAGCAAGCACATTTTGACGAAAAGATTGATGATGAAATAGCGGAAAAAATCGCAAAGGAGTATCTAGTAGACCATAAGTATTATTCTAGCGACCATTGCAGCAAATGCGGAAGATTTACAGGCGGTGTGTACAGAATTCAAGAACTTACTTTTGTCTGCAAATATTGTTTGCTTGAAGAAAACTTTGAAAGAAGGTACAATGAAGAAAGAAGTAAATTGGGGTAAGGTTGGGGCATTTGGGAACATCGGTTTAATCATTCTTAATATAATCAACTTAACAATCAACATAATGAGGTAATAATGGAACATCTTCCAATTGATTATATTAAACTTTCAGATGCGGAGTATATTGTCAGATGATTAAGTTGTTAAGAAAAATGTATATAAATTTCCTTTCAATTTTTGACAGGGAATTTGTGGCGAGAGCGTTGAATATTCATCATCCATCAGAATTAAAAGCTTGGAACGCATTCAATACAACATTGCGCAAAGATTACGATGAATATTGTAGCGTAAGAGAGGAATTGAGAAAATGGCATTGGATGATGCGCAAATACGGATGTAATTCAATAAACGAATTAGAAAATCTGATTGAAGATTTAGCAAAAAAGCCGCATCAAGAGCTTGACGAACTTAAAGCCGATGCGAAATTGAAAGGCATTGAATTAAGTAAATGGGTTGCTCTTGCAAGGAATTTCGGATGTTTCAACCAAAGCGAGCTTTATATGATGATAAATAGTATGAAGAATCAAGTTGACTTCCTATGCAAAAACAGAAGCCCCGCAGACCCGCAATATGTGGATAAATGGTTTAGGTTCAAGAAAATGTTTTTATAATTTTACAATAAAAATTAACGCTGCCTATTGACAATGGGTAGCTATTAAGCTATATTACATAGTGTTCTGATGAACACAGGAGTAAATCAATGAACGAAAAAAAAATCAATTTCTCTGTCGGTACTTTCCGCAACAGAAAAGAAGAAAATGAAAGGGGTGAATTTATTACATTCAACTCTTATTCAAAGAATCTTGAAACGGCTATGCAAGAACTTTCAGATTACCTGCATTTCGCTAACAATAAATTTCAAGACTTATACATTCTTATGGATGAAGGGAAAGATACTATTTGGCAAATTCATTTTCATTCTGATTTAGAATTTTACGATTTCAAGGCAAAGGTAAAAGATGCAAGAATTGAAGATTACAAAGAATGGCTGTTGTCTAACTATCAAAACGGAGCAAGGTAAGGTTTATCCGATTGCAACGGGAAAAGTGCCTAAATCACTACAGAAGGCTATTGACGAAATCCGTGGACTTACGATGCTGCCCGAACAGGCGATGAATCTACTAAAACACCAATTCTAAAAGGAAAACAACAATGGAAACAAACAACGAACGTGAACAGCGAGCAAGGCTCACTATCTACGATAAGCTCAATGATTGCCGTTTGGCTTTCAAGAATGCGAACGTGAAGAAGTCGGGTAAGAATACCTATGCAGGTTACGATTACTTTGAGCTTGACGATATTCTGAATGCGCTCATTCCGATTCTTGCAAGAAACAGGGCTACCACGATGGTTAATTTCACTCCCGAAGGCGCAACGCTTACCTTTACGGATTGCGAAACCAAGGAAAGCATCGTATTTACAAGCCCTATGTCTACGGCATCCTTGAAGGGTTGTCACGAAGTACAGAACCTTGGAGCCGTGGAAAGCTACATCAAGCGTTACCTGTATCAGAATGCGTTTGAAATCGCTGAACCCGATTCTCTTGATAGGACTATGGGTAAGGGCGACAATCAGAACGGCAAGAAACCTGCGCAGAATCAGCAGAAGAAGGATGCCGCACAGGAAAGCCCCGAAGAAAAGGCGAAGCGATTTGCTGCCGTTGTTGAAAAGTATGCGCAGAAAAACACAAAGGTAACTCTTGAAATCTTGGGAGCTTACGGGGCAAAGACACCCGCAGATGTTCCCGCAGAAAAGCGCAACGAAGTAATTGGCGCACTTAAACAGAAAATCACTCTCAACTAAAAAGGAAAAACAAAATGGCAAAAGAAGTCGCAATTATGGAACCTTCCGATATTTCGGAATTTAAGGCAACCGAAGCAGCGTTGGTAGCATACCGATTTGGACTTGAAAATGCAGGTCTTAATATGGATGATGAAGGCGCAGTAGCGGATTTCATCGCCTTGCGTAACGGCAAAAGCGGTTGGCGTGACCTTGTGGAATTGCAGAAGAAGGCTGATGCGCTCTCCAAGAGTATTAAGGAAATATTGAAGCACACTTGGAATGTAGGCTCTCCCGAAGATTTGCCCGACACGAAGGAATTGAAGGTGTCTTGGAACAAGCAGAGCTACACCTACGATTTTGAAGAAGGGCAAGCCCGTGTGATTGCACAAAGCTTGATTGATTCGGGATTGACTACCAAGGAACAGCTCTTTGACCAACTCTCTGTAAGCGGTATGGTCAAGGCTGCGGGAATCACTACAGAAAAGATGTTGGAGATTTTCGGTAAAGGCATCATTGTCAAGCCCAAGGAACGTGTCTTGAACATCAAGTAACAATCAAACAAAAGGAAAAATAAAAATGTGCGAAAATAACAACAACATTGCGGTTGACCAATATCTTCTTGACATCTCCAATAGCTTGAAAGCAGCTTACAAAGCTCTTAATGCTTCTTCCAACAAAGCCTGTATGACACAGATGCAGCAGAAGCGTTTTGACCTTGATATTCTTGATGCGGAAGCTATTAGGATATACAAGTTTTCTTCGGTACTGATGGCATATTCCATCAAAATCAAGAATATTCTGAAAAAGCTTTCTGACACCCGTAAGCTGTGGGTGAAGCTCAACGGAATTACAAAGGAACAGGCCGCTGAACTTGACAAGAAGTTTGAAGAAGCGAGTGATAAGGCCGTAAAGGAATTTGAAGCTCAATTTAAAGAGGTAATTGATGGATAAGTGCGTTAAGGATGATAGGGGCTTTTTCACTTGCAAGGATTGCAAGAATCTGAAAGAATGACCTAAGTATTACGAAAACGAAAAAACAAAAATGGTGCGCTGCACCGAATTTAAAAAGGCATAACTATGGCATATCTTAACAAAGTAATGGCTATTGGTAACGTAGGAAAAGAACCCAAGATTTTCCACTTTCAGAACGGAAATAAGAAGGCGACTTTTTCCATCGCAACCACGAAGCGTTATCGTGATTCCAATGGCGAACAGAAAGAGTTGACAACTTGGATTCCCTGTGTCGCATTCGGAAAGACCGCAGAAGCGATTGAAAACTATGTGGCGAAGGGTACGCAGGTTTACGTGGAAGGCGAATTTATGGTCAGCAACTACACCGATGCCAATGGTCAGAAAAAGTGTTCCACGGAAGTGAAGATTGAAACTATTCAGTTTTTGAGCAAGTTTGAAAAGTCACAAACAAGCTCCACCAATGAAGGTTTCAATGATGGCGATAACTTTGACGATGGAGAACCCCCGTTCTAATGCGTACCGATTACATTCTCTTGAAGCCTAGAAAGTTGAAGGCTAGTGATGATGTAGTCAAAGCGATTCGTAAGGATAGGAAAGCAGGTGTTTCTTTTAGGAACCTTGCGAAGAAATACAAGCTTTCCTTTTCTTATTGTTATTACCTGTGTTTAACGGGTGAAAGCAAGTTGGAGTATCAGCAGAAGATGCAAGAATCTTCAAAGCGTTACTACGAAGAAAATCGTGACGAAATCATCAGAAAAAACGGCATCCACACCAAAAAGGTGCGTGAAGCAAAACGAAAGATTATCCAAAAGAAGGTCAAGAAAGGATGTTATATAGGTCGCAATCAGAATCTGTAAAACCCGTAGAAATTGACTATTCTAACGGACAAATCAAAAAATGTACTTACACCCGTGACCAAAAGCCCGACAAAGACCCCTTTGATTGCAAGTCTTTAAAAGGTGAATGGTTGTGAAAAAAAGGAGAAATAAAATGGGATTTATTGAAATCCTCACAATCGTTTTCATCGTAATGAAACTTGCAGGTGTTGGAGCCTGTGCAAATTGGGATATTATCGCTTGGCCTTGGCATTGGAGTTGCCTTTGCCTTGAAATTTGGGTATTCCTTGTTTACATTGCGATTATGATTATCGCTGCATTCTTGAAAGGAGTAGCAGAAAGATGAAAACTGAAATTGTTCAGAAAATTGCAGAACATCTTGAACACGCAAAAACCAAGCACCCTCTTTTCTGCGTAAGAATTTGCGGAGAAGGGACTACTTTGGAAAACGTGAAATTCCTTCTCAAAAGAAGCCGTGAAAATCGTGACATTTTCAAGACAGCCGATTGGGTTCTTTCGCAAGAAGTGCAAGAAGTCTTTGAAGCGTATCTTGAAGGGCGTTACGAAGATTGCCGTGAGGAAATCTACGATACTATAGCGGTGCTTTTGCGTATGGATGAAATGCTTGACAGCAAGGTACACAAAGATGGATGCGCTGAAACAGAAGCTGATTGAATCAAGCGAGAAGATGTTCCAAAGCTTTTTGCTTAAACAGAGCCTTAAGAAAGACCCTGTGGCCCACAAAAAGAACTACGAACATCAGCGATGGCTGAAAACCAAAGAGCGACTTGATTCAGACCCCGTTTTTGCGGAAGAATACCGAGCGATGCAAAAAGCTGCGCAAGCGAAACATCTTGCGAAGAAACCAAGACCGCCACGAAGAATTGAGCTGCAAGACCAACCCGAAAAATACGCAAAATATCTTGCGGATAGACGAAGGCGGTACGCAGAACGATGCGCAAGTGACCCTAATTACAGAGCCGATTGCGCAAAGAAGAATCGTGAAGCGAAAGCTAGACGGAAGGCCTTGAAGTCGGATGCGGAGCGAATGGCGGTACAATCGGAAGCCTGTATGCAGCAAGAAAGTCTGTACGCCACCCAAGAGGTCTGATTCTGACCATCCCCGTTGTATTGCTTGCGGATGTGCATTTAGAATCGCCGCCACCCGCTTCAACCATAAATCTATCATCAAGGGCTACGCTACAATGCGTAGCCTTTTCTTTTCCCCAAAAACACACTTCTGCACCCTTTATTTCTTCCTTGCGTACCTTTTCCCACCCTAGCTTTGAAAAACGCTCTAGAAGCCCCTGTGAAGTCCAATCTCCATTTGGTAAGAACCCTGTGGCCTGTAGTACCTCAATTACGAAACCCGAACAATCAAATCCATCACCGCCCTTACCTCCCCAAATGTAGGGTTTGCCGATAAGCTTTTTGCAGTAAAATTTTAACATTGATTCGTAAACAATATTTATCATAAAAACCTTTTACGTTTTTAATGAAAAAATCTATATTATAAGCGGTTAAGAAAAGGACTCATTTCTCAACCTCGTTGATTACGATTGCTCCCAATGCTCCGTGGGCTTTATTTGTTTTCTCCCACGGAGCTTTTTTTTAATATTCTGAAATAACAATGTTCACAGAAGCTTCTTTTTCTTTGGTAAGAAGTGCTACTGCGCTGATGCGCTTCACGATTTGCCAATTATCGTCTTTAATGACTTTAGCATCTTTAAGCAAATCAAGTATGCTAGAAATTTGATTGTCTGTGTCACGGGTTCTATTGTCTGTATGGTAAAAGAAAAATTCAATCGTCAAGGGCTTTTCAAGCGGTGGGCATACAATGCCTTGATGCAGTAGCTCAATGTGCTTTGCTTTCTTCCATTTCTGATAGCGTTCGGATGGAATGTTTTTTCCGCTTCGCAACCCGATTCTGTTATTTTTCTTTGAAGGGGTTTCGCCTGTAAGCCTGTAATTAGATATTATCATAGGGAAACCACCTTGCGCTTACTTTGTTCACGTTCTTGTAACACCAATCATTTTTCTTCGGTTTACCGAACCAAGATTTGCTCAAAGAAACAGCATATCTGATGATTGAAGCTTTGAACTTGCTATAACCGCACAGGTACACAAGCATAGCACACAAAAGGTTGTTTGTGTCAGAAAATGATAAGTCTAAATCGTAGCCGTTTACATCGTGTGTGAGCCAAGTAAATCTTTCTTTTTTGGTGCCAAGATTAGGGGCTACAAAATCTACGATTGGTGTACCGCTGCGACCGTCAAACTCAAACCATTTTTTCAGAAAGATGTGTAATTCGCCTTGATTCGTAATCACACGATATTCTACATCGCTGTCAAGTTGGTATCTGCGCTTGAAAGACTTTGATTCTTCCAAGGCCATAACGCAATCATCACCGCTGATGTAGAGTATTTCTTTTACAACTAGATTTTTGAAATCAAGCTTGTTCATTCTAGCAGCTACACAAAAAGACCGCCAATCAACACCATACAAAGTAATATAATCATTTCTTCAACTCCTTTATTACATTAACCAATGTAACAATTCTTTCAGAAACGATGGCGAGGTTCACGTTCAATTCGTTGACCTGCGAGCGCAATGTATCAAGAATTTCGTTCTTTTGCGACAATTCTTCTTTAAGATGCTTTATTTCTAAAGCATTCTCTTTGCACAGGTCACGCAAATCCTGTGATTCCTTGTCAATGCTCTTTTGTGTTTCTTCTTTATCTTTATTCATTTGTTCCGAATTTTGCTTACAACGAAACCAAAGATAAAGATAGAAACAAGCTACAGCAATCACAACAAATGGAATTGCTGCGGGTGGTATATATTGAAAAGTTGTCTGTACTACATTTTCCATACAAAACTCCTAAACTTTTTCAGCAAATACGCTTTGAGAGTAACTTGGTACTCCTTACAGCACAACTACCATTGTGGTGTACATTTGAGTTAAGTCAACGCCTTCTAGCATATTTGGTTATTCCTTATCAATTTCCAGTATACACCCTGATAGCCCCGCCGATGGCGACGAGGTACGGGGCTATTAGCTTCAAGAGGTCCTTGAACGATAGTTTCATAATTCTCATTTGCGAACCTGCGAGACGCTGATTAAGAGTCTGCTGCTAGGGGGAAATCGCTCAACAGCGGGCATCCGTCAGCGAGTAGGCATTGATGGGTTACAACTCCGTGCAAGCCTTATCAAGTTCCAGCACGCGTCATTGTAATGGATGTAATGATTTAGTTATGTATTGCTTGGAATCCATGTTGCCCCGTGGTCATCGGAATCAAGCACCCAATGTCCGTTTTGAACAACCTCATTATTCCAAGAAGCCTTCACTTCAACATTAAAATAAGGTGCCTCGCTAGGAACAGAACTGCCTTTTTGCAGGAGTGGCGGGAAATAAGAACGGCAACCACTTATATATATTTTACTAGGAACACTAGAACCACCTAGAGCAGATGCCCTAAAATACCCCTTATCTGCAAAGTAAACATCTTTAAGGATTATCTTACTTTCCGAATCTTCATCCGAGGATGTTGTATTATGATATGAAATAGGCACTTGAGAATAGTCGGGGTCGCCATTCATTATGCTTGAACTGCCGACTGCAATATTACATTCATAATATCCACCATCGATAATTACTGTAGTGTGGCGACCTAGCCCGCCACCGATGGCGCTGACAAAATTGTTTTGAGCAGTTGTATTTGTATTCTCAAAATACATCTTGCAGTTAATGAACTTATGCACACATGGTACTTGACTCGAGCCGTAATCATCGTGGAAAGCATAGCGTGTGTGTTTCGCCCGAATATCAAGTCCTTCGACTGTAAAGTCGTCATTCAAGTCACTACTATCTGGATAATATGCAAAAGGATGAAAATACAACTTAATCTTATTGAACTGTTCATCAGTATAACTGCCTTTTTCGACCATTGCAGACACGTGAGCACCCGCCATAAATATAACATGCATCCCCTTACCGACAAGGCATCCGTTATGGTCGCTGATAGTTGGCAATACATCAGCAAATTCTTGTACAAGGTCATACTCGCCGGGATAAACTATAACTTTGGAGTTGTAATGCCGGAACGCTTCGGCAAATCCTTCACGAAGCGTAGCGTACATTTTGCCGGGCCCAATGGTAATCTCGGTGGATGCATCAACCCGCACCCATGAACCCCAAGTGTCTGTGGCTGACACATATTGACGATACCAAGTTCCACCATTTGGGCGGTACTTCGTAAGTATTTGATACTTTAAATACCATGACGATGTGTATTTGCCTTGATACGTTGACAGAATACCATTACCGCTGCCAAAATCTATTGGAAAATTTGTTGTTGTTGTACTTTCGTTTCTTACGATAAGATAAGTTTTATTTGTTAATGCATCGTCAAGGCTTACCAAGTTTATTGCCAAGTCTGTATATACGCCGAACCAATCGGAAGCCGTCAAACTTCCGCTTGCCTTTGTCCACGTACTCCACGTGCTCGTGGCTGACACATATTGACGATACCAAATTTCGCCAGTAGCAAGTTTAACGAGCATTTGCACATTAAGGTAATATGACGAAGTGTACATTGACTTTTGCGTGTACAAAACGCCAATTCCTTCTCCGTAATCTGCGGGAAAATCTGTAGTAGCTGTGCTAGAAGTAGGATTGAAAAGATAAATCTTGTTTATTTCTGCATTGTTCAAGCTGGGCAAGTTGCCAGCCTCCGTTCCGTATGCCGCAAAAATGCCAGCAGCCGAAAGCGCCCCGTCAGTCCAAGCCGTCCAAGAGACTAATTTGCTGCGACTCCACGTTCTACCGTCCGACAATCGCAACAAGACCTGTTTTTTGACTGGTGAGTTGCTTGTCGGGACTAAAGTCTCAAACGTAAATAATACACCATCTGTTCCCGATGGGTAGTCAATGAAGTCTGCCGGGAAATTAGTAGTCGTAGTATACGAAGTCGCTGTTATTATCAAAGACGTATTTACCGGGGCATCATCAAGGCTTGCCATATTGCCGGAATAACCTGCCCACAGAGCCTTTTCTAGTGTCCTTAGATATTTTCCCTCTATTGCGTTGCTTGTCCACGCAGTCCACGCACTATTGCTTGAATCAAAAAGGCGGGAATACATCGTCCTGCTGCCATAATGGATAAGTTTTTGATACACTCTGTAATTCGAACTAGAATAATTCGTTTTTGTGCATATCAAAATGCCAGAACCTTCATAATCGCTAGGAAATTCTGTTACGGGTGTAAGTGATGTTTTGTTGATTTCAACAACAATGTTATCTGTATAATCATTTAGGCTAGTTATTCCATCGGGAGCTAAATAACCGAAAATCTGTTGTTTCGCAACAGGCAGCAAGCCCAAGCTGTCTTTCGCATTCTGCGCCGTGAGCGTGAGCAGTGTATCCTTGGACATCTTGCGGGTGCCGTCTGTCGGGTTGCTTACACTGATTGTATCATCATCCGCAAAGGACGTGATGGCTGTGCAGGCGTGGACGAAAGATGCCCACAGATTGTGTACAAAGTTTGCAATGAGTGTTAAAGGTGCATATCTTGTACCAGCTGTCTGCCCACCGATGATAACGCCATCATCGTTTTTAACATCTGTTGCTACGGGTGTAACTTGCCATAATTGTTTGTCTGCCATAATAAACTCCTATGCAAAGACTAAAATGTTTTTGACTTGGTTATTAACTATTATCCTGTTTCCGTCAGAATCAACGATGTGGTTGCCATCGCTATCAACCAATAAATCGGGGCTTCCGAACATCAAGAAACTAGCTTGCAATTCGTTTACGATAATCTTGTTACCATCAGAATCAACGATGTGGTTGCCATCGCTATCTACAAGATAGTCTACACCGAATCTTAAAAAACTCATATTCATACTAGCTACTCACTTTCACAAAAGACTTTTTACGATGGTTTACTTCACTAACAGCTATTCTAGTGAATAGCGGGACTATTCCGTATGTATAGTTGGCTACATTAAACGATGCGCTAGGAATAATCATAATCTGAGTAACGTTATCGCTTTTCAAAAATTTTATAGTAGCGTTGACAACGGAAGAATATTCTGTAGAATTTCCCTTCATCGTGAACATCGGTTGCATTTGACCTTTAACATATCCGTTGTTATCTGCCAATAATAATGAAAAAGGAATGTCTGCCGTGTAAGGTGTCAATGTATATCCTTGTGCTGATGTATCATCAGCAGGTATGTTTGCTCCGTCTGCCCATCTGCAAAGGAAAGTTATTTCAACAACGGCATAATCGTAATCGTCATTTTCAAGGTGATGTAAAACGCTGTATTCATCTTCCGATGTAATGCTGCTGAAATAAACAAAAGTAGCCGGTGTTAAATTGTTCATTGTTTCAAGAGGTTTGAATTGTTCAACCGCTCCATTAACAATTTCAACTTTTTTCCCTAATAGGCTCAACGCTTTAGTTTCAATATTTCCAACATACAATCCATCGCCTTCTACAAACTTCGCAAAATAATTGTCTTGCGATTCGTGAAAATAAAGAACATTATCATCATTCTCAATACCACTTCCTTGATAGTAAAAGAAAATGCCTTGCCAATTAAGTACGGGTAAAATTCCGTTGTTAATGAGGTTGTTTACATCGTTATAAGTCCAATCTTCATCAACAAATTGAACGTACTTGGATTTCATCGCAAGAGTTACGATAGAACCTTCAACAATCGCCTGTAAAGTCACATCGTCTACACTAAAGAACTTGAAATCGCCTACCTTGAACTTGCTTGGGTCAAGCGAATAATCTTTAACATTAACATTGAACTTCTGTTTTCCCGCAGGTGTAGATTTCTCTACGCTGATATTACCTTCGCTAGATTCAATTTCAACATCATCACCTGCCTGTTCGGGAATGTCTTGCAATTCAACATTCATATTCCCGTTGGCATCTTGGCTGATTCTCTTTACAATCTTGTTGGAAGGTACATCAAGGGAGTATGGCTCTTGCTTGTCTTTCTTTTCGGAAATGGATTCTTCAAGCGATTCTACGCTGTTTTCTAGTCCTTCAATGTCATTCTGCGTTTCTTCAAGACTTTCTGAAATATCGTCAACACGATTTTCAAGTTCATCAACATCATCACGTAGTCCGTTGATAGTCTGCTTGAACGGCTCTGCAATACCAATCTTGAAAACAAGATTACCCTGTAAGTCTGTTGAAGGTGTAGCGGTAATTTCTCCATCAGTACCTTCAATGTTGTAGACGGACTGACCGCCACCGCTGTCTACATTATCCCACTCATACAGAAAATTGTTCTTCCTGTCATAGAGGACGAACTTGTAGGCTTTATCTTTCTCAATAACAAGCCTAGCTACCCCTGCGCTGTCAAGGATGATAGGGTTTGTATTAGTATTTTCAGCAATAGTGCCGCCAATAGTCTTGTATGTGGCTATTCTTTCGTTGCTAGTTCCCGCCTTATAGGTGTACAGCTTGCCCCCCGATAACGGGTTTCCGTTTCGGTCAAGGAACTGCTGACAAAAGGCAGAAGGGTACGAAAGATTAGTATTGTTAGCCATAATATCCTCTGAAATATATATTACATCTTTTCAAACTCAACTAGCCATTCAATCTGCGGAATAAATGTAGTGTAGCTGCTCTCGGGTACTACATCGCCATTAGTTGCGTAAATGCTTTGAGATGTTTGCACATTTCCGTTTATTGAAACTTTAATCATTTCTGAAATGGGCAGAATCTGCGCTTTATTACCTTGACCGAAATAGATTTCTCTTTTTTGAGTTAATGGCTTTGCGATAATAGTGAAATTATCAATAATTCCCAAATAGAAAAGCTTGTTTCTGAAAAAGCTATAATCAGAGAATTTGTTGGCGTAAGCTAACAACCTATCATTAGATATTGTGGATATTGCAGGGTATGTATAGTTTGTCAATGAGCCGATAGAAACATCACCATCGCTTGCCGTAGGTGTTGTAGAACCATCGGTAGAAGATGTTAGCTTAAAGCATACTTTTTTTGTTGGCAACAAGTAAGCATCGCCAATAAAAGTGTTGCCTTCAAACTTGTAGCCCTGCAAGCTTTCGTTTGCCCAAGAACCGCCATTGTAGATAATGTCTTTTATTGCCGTGATAGGAGTTCCGCTGTTATTTATGTTGAAGCAACATCCATTCACAACAACGAAGCATCTAGTAACAGCACCGCTTGCCGTATAAAGGTTAAGCTGCTTACTGAAATCGCAACCGATGAATTTCTGTTCAAGCCTATTGTTGCTATTTGCAAAAAGAGCTACAGCTCCGTTAAAATAGCATCCATTGGCATAGCATTCATTGACTTCCAATTCAACATTCTGTGCGGGTTCTACATAGCAATTTCTGATATTGAGAGAAATTGGATTAGTAACCGCATAACCTAAAAGTTTTGAATTTTCTGCTTCAATGGAAAGAAAACCGCTAGTGCAAGTAAATTCACAATTTTCAAGCTTGATGTTGTCTACAACGGAGCCACCACCTGTCTTTGTCAATTCCAAAGAACCATTCTTGAAGCTCAATGTTCTAGGTTGAGAAACATTGGCTGTGTCAAGAGTGTATGAATAACTACCGCTTTCAAGGTCAATAGTTTTAGGATGGGCGAGAGAATAATCAACGCAATCGCTAAAATCGTAATATTGACTTGCGTACAGCGTGTCGGAATTTTCAAAACCGATTTTTCCTACAAGCTGCCAAGACCTATCAAGATACTTCAAGGTGAGTTCAAAAGTAGAAACGATTTTAGGATTTTCGCCAATAGCCTTGATACAGGAGTTGTCAACGGAACCCGTATAAGCCTTCGTCATACGAATATCGCTGCAAACGAACGTAGTTCCTTCGGACTTGATTTCACCTGTAGAACCCCAAATAACATCGTCAGTAATTTTCGTATCGTTGGCGCAGATACATTCTTGATACAGAGTTCCGCAATCAAGGAATCTTGCGTTATTGACTTGAAAGCACTTGCCTTCAAAGCTGCAAGATTGGAACAAGGCATTATTGCCGATTACTTGGTACATAGCCTTGTCACAGCCTTTAAAATGCCAATTCTTGATGGTCTGACCGCTGCTGTAAAAAGTCTGTGCGCTTGACTTGTCAAGGATGATTGTCAACCCTTCGTAAGAAAGACTTGCAACAATGTGTTTTTCAATATTCTGTAACCAAGATGTTCTAACATAACCTGTTCCAAAAGAGAATGTTACATTATCATCATTTTCACTTATTGGAGATTTCTGTTCAAGGTCAAGACCGCCAATGAAGGCGATTTCAATAGTTCCGCTTGGTGTCTGACCATCTTCAACATACATTCCGAACTTGATGGTAGTTCCCGAAACAACGCTTGCGCCTGTAATCACCTTCTTTGTGAAAGAAAGCCTTGCGCCTTCGGCAAATTCGTAATTGCCACGATTGAACTGAATAGCTGTGCAAACGTGGCTTAATCTTGCGTATTGCGCCAAAGCAGTAGCCTTGGTGGTCAATTCAGAAGGCGTAATAGTGGAAGCCCTGTTAGGGAACACGCCAAACGTAGTTGCGCAAACAATAGGCGATTCACAAAGCTTCCATCGCCCTGCGCTTGTGTAGCCCGTCACGCTAGAAACAATGGTGGAGCCGTAATCTTCTGCATCGTTGTTACCTTCAACCCAAACGTAAGTTCTAGGCTCAATTCCATCTTCTTTAGAGTAGTAACCGATAACAGATACTACCCCGTGTTCAGACGGGTTTACAAGGCGCAAAGCTGCGATTGTATCGCAGAAACCTGCTGCTAGGTCGCTGCCGCCTTCAACTTCTTCTGCACCGCCATAAATCTTGAAAGACTTGTAATTCTGCCAATATGTATCGTCATTGGCGTGGTCACGCATTGAGCTTACATCTGTTCCAAGGAACTTTTCAACCCTACAGGTATAAACTCCCGAACCGATAAATACTTGATGTTCAAGCCTACCATCCTGTAAAGTGTACTGCGGGTTCTCGCCCTGCGTTTCGCCTTGTATATCGTAATAGATGGATTTATACTGCGTAGAATCTGCGTTGAAGAACTTGACACGACCGATAAGGGGTTTGCCATTTTCGTCAAGTAAAGTCTGCCATTGGTCTGTAAAGGAAATGTGAATCACTTTTTGGCTCCTGTTTTAGAAATGTTGAAAGAACCCGATTGGCGCATTCTCATAAGAGGACTATTCCAATAATAACCAAAATGAGGTATATTAGCACCAAACCCCGAAAAGAAATTGCTTTCAGATGTTATCGGTAAGTATTCATAATCTTCTTCATTGTAAGAAATAGGATTGTTTGATATAGAGTTTCCGATTGATTTTGAAATCATATTAAGACCATAAACAGGTATAGGGGCGAAACCCTGTTTAACCTGTTTAATCTTTGCTGACTTTTCATCAAACAATCTTTTTCTTTCAGCTAAATTTTCGGATGTTCTTTCTTTTACCAAATCTGCATCTTTTTTTAGGGTAGAAACATTGGCTTCTTTTTCTCTGATGGCTCTTTCTGTAGCTTGCATTTCATTGCGAAGATTCTGCGCATTCTGTGCAAGAGAACTTCTAGCCTTGTGCATTTCACGAATAGCCTTCACACGTTCAAAAGAAGAATTTGTAATCAAATTTGGGGTCACGGCCTTACGAACATTTGCAGCAACGTTCCCTTCTGTAGCAATAGTTCCGTTTGATTTCTGAAGAACATCTGCGATTATACCCGAAATTTCTTCTTCCTTCTTACCATCTTCTTTAGCCGTATTAAGCTGATTCAACAAAGATTGTTTCTGCTTTTTGTCAAGTGTAGGTGAGTTGTTGATTGTTTCCCTAACCTGCTTGAAATAATCAGAATCTTCAATGCGGCCTGTGTTATACTTTTCGGGAATAACACCCGTTCCACGTTTTCCCCAATAATCGCTGTTTGCGATATTGAGTTTTTCAAAGAAGATTCTCTGTGCGTTATCGTAATCGTCAACGCCATTAGGATAGTTGCGTTTCAGCCATTCGCCAAAGGAGTTCTTAAGCGCAGCATCGTGTTCACCTGCATTACCAAAAGACTTTTTATTTATTACAAATTGAGCAATAGGTTCATCTTCATAAATCTTCATTTCATTGAAGATTCTTGCGCCAAAACCAAATTCCTTGTCGCCCGAAATATCGGGGTTGATTGCCTTCAATGCGTTTTCGTATTCGGGATTTCTTGTAATAAATTCTCCCGCACGTTCAACCATATTACCAACATTTTCACCTTCACCAACAGGAGTTCCCGCTAAAGACGGGTTGTAGCCTGTAGCTTCAAGGAACTGATAAGAAGGCGATTGTGTGTTAGGTGCGGAAGGTCTGCGCATATTCTGCAACGGACTTTCGTAATCAAAACCCGAAACTTCATAAGGAGCCGCTTCGATGTTCCGTACAAATTCGGGGTTCTCTTGAATAAAAGTATCTTGCTTGTTGCGCATCCAATTAACAATATCTTTATTCTTTGCAGAAACAGGGTCTGTAGGCTCTTTTATGTTACGGGCATACGCTTTCAAGCCCTTAAGATTTTCGGGGCTAAAAATATCCATACGAAGCTTTAAACCACGATTCTGTTCTTGGCGTTGATTGATTTCGTCAATGTATTTTTCTTTAAGAGCTTCTTGCTTTACCTGCTGTTTTTCAAGACTTTTAATCGCTCTATTTTCTGCATCAATTTGATTTCCAATATCATCTAAAGAATTTTTTGCATATTGCTTTATGCCTAAAACATCTTCTTTATATGCAGATTGTGCTTCTTTTAAGCTTTTGTCAAGACCGCTTCCCGCTGAAACTTTTGGGAATCTTCTTGAAAATCCGTATGCAACTCCCAACCCACCTGCACCACCAAGACCTACCCCTAAAAGTGCTGCGGGAATAGTAACAGAAGGGTCTGCCTTTTCTTCACCTTCAAAAGCACCTTTAGCACCAACAATACCGCCCATAATGGCAGCTTTAGTCATTGCATTTGCTTTATCGGTTATCTTTGCAATACTCTTGATTTTACCCCAAGGAAAAATTAAAGTACCCGTATCAAAACCGATTTCTCCAAGGTTCTTTGCCGTTCCTTCTACACCTTGAATCGGATTGAACATTTCATTAGGTGCGATTGCGCCCGATTCACGGGCTTGCGCCATAGTGTTGAAATAGGGTGCGCCTGTAAGACGGGAACCAAAATCAACAAAACCGCCAAAGCTGTTACGGGAATCAGCGTAAGCTAATTTATTCTTGAATCTGTCTGCAAGAGTTGTAGAACCAAACCTGTCTACAACGGGCTTGTTGTTGTATGTTTCTTTTACCTTTTTAAAGAAATCCATTTCGGGGTCTGCGCTGCTTCTGTCACGCTTGTAATCAAGCATAAAGGAGCCGTAAGCACTACCGCCCTTGTACATCTTGTATGCTTTCTGACCATCACCCGTATTTTCGTCAAAAGTTTTCTGCTGAATAGATGCGCTGCCCGTAGGGTAAACCTTGCCGTCGCTCTGCAAAAAGTTATTCATATCCCTATTAGTCCAATAGGGAACATTGTAAATATCCTTGTATCGCTGAAATTCAAGGTCTGCTTTGGTGGCATTCTTTGTCAAATAGTTGATTTCATTTGTCAAAGACTTTTCGGTTCTATCCATAAAGTCCGCTTTAGTAGCACCTTCTTCGCCCGATGCTGTCTTGAATGCGGGAACAAATTCCGCACCCGCTTTGTTGACAATATCGTTAAGATTATCCTTAAGAAACTTTCTTTGTTCCAAGGCGTTCATCTTCTTGAACTTGTTCAAGGCATCTTCATTACCATTGTTCTGCTTGATGTATTCTGTAGCAAGGTTGTTGAAGCTTGCAAAGAACCCGTTTTGCTGATTAGCGGATGCTGATGTAGACTTCTGTGTTATGGCTTCTGCGTATGGCTGTAGCTTGAAACCTTCCCTAAAGAGAGAATCAGCTTCTTTAAGCTGTTTGATTTTTTTTCTAACAGCTAAAATTTCTTCTTGGTTACTTCTGAATCTTTTTTCTTCCAAATCTTTTTCAAGAGATTTAGAATTTTCAGAAAGAACTTTGTTTACCTGCTGTCTATAATCGCTTTTCGGGAAAATTTCTGCCATAAAAACCTACTTGAAAGAATCCTTCAACGGAACAAAATATAGCTGTTCTTTACCATCAAGCATCGGAGAACCATCTTCGTTTGTGGCGTTAAAGAACTTAATTTTTAAGCCGTTCTGCTGTAGAAGCGGTTTCTTTTCGCCCTTCAAATTGGTTACGGGGAAACGCTCTGTAAGCATTTTTTCAAGATGCTTTACTTCGGGCATTGTCAAAGCACCGCCTTCATTCAGAATAGCAAGGTAGTCTTGCAAATCACCTCTTTCAACTTCATCGCCTGTAGCATTGAACTGATTTGCGTAGTAAGACAAATCGTATGATTGAGGTGGGTTTGCAGCGGATTCAAGCAACTTGTTTGTATCGCCAAACTGATTACCCGAACGGATGAAATCAAAAAGAGGTCTATGCTTTGCGAAAGATTCGGGGTTGTTTCTCAAATCAAGAGCCAATTTCTGCTTAACTCCATTGATTTTTCTCAACCAATTATCATCTAAAGCTCTACGCTGTACCTGCGTATCAAGGTTTTGCCAAGCACCGCCTACACCGAATCTACCAATCTTGTAATATTCATTTGCAAGGTTTTCAAAATCACGCTCTGCGGAACCTTCTTCAAAATTAGAATCAGATTTTGGTGCTGAACTTTTGATTACCTTGCCGTTTTTAAAAACAAGATTTCCTTTACCGCTTGCGCCGCTTGTCGCTACGGGAGTTGTCTGTGTAGTTGTTTTTGGTGTAGATGAAGCGGGAGCTTCATTTTTAGGATTGCTGAAATTCCCGTAAGCACCTGCTCCATTTTTTCCAATATCACCTTGACCCGCAAAGCGAATATCGTTACCAACCATCTGCGGTGCTGCAATTTCTTCGCCACCGCCAAAATCCAAACCAAGTTCCCAATCTTTAGAAACCTTGGATGCGCCATTTCTGAAAGCCTTGGATTTTGCAAGATATGATTGAGATTGTTCTGCCTTGCTCTGCGCATCATTCTGAAACACGGCTTGCTGTCTTTTTAGAACATCGTAAGCCTGTGCAAGATTCTGCAACTTTTCGTCATACTTATTTCGTACAACTTCAAGAAATTCGGGTTTTCCCGAAAGAGCTTTCATTTCATCGGGCATCTGACCATAAAGGGCTTTTGCCTGTTCGCCATAAACATCAGCGTTTCTGTAAGCTTCTTCTGCATCAGCCTTGAATTTCCTTGCTTGAATATCGGCTTGGATTGCGTTAGAAGCGTACTGCGTAGCAAGACCTGTAGCCATCTTGTAGGCATCAGATGCCATACCTTGACGGGTTGTAAATTGCTGCATTGCGCTCTGTGCAAGTCCGTTCTGCTGACCCGCAAGCTTCGCCATAGGTTCAGACAAAGTATCTGCTTCGGGGAAGAACACGGGCTTGTTCATAGCCGCAGCGATTGCAGCATCACGCAAGATGCCTTGATTGCGCATCTGTTCAAGTTCATAAGGTGTGTTTTGCGGATGCTTCAAAAAGTCATACCACGGGCTTGCTTGTGAATTAGACTGGTTTTCTATTGAACTAGAACCATTGCCACCATTTTGCACAGGTGCGCCCGAAGCAGCTTCCGCTGCCGCTTGCTGACTTGTCTTGTCGCTTTCTTGCTGCAAGATAGCTTCTTCATCAGCGGACAACGGAGTAGGATTTCCGTTTTCATCCGTCTTGAAAACAGGCTTTCTGCGGAACGGCATTACCATATTGCTGCCGTGGGAACCGAATGTAAGCTTGCCATCGGGAGTGATGCCAAGGCTTGCAAAACCTTGCGAAATTGAAGGGGCTTTACCCGCAAAAGGCTGTGTCTTGAAGCCGTTCTGAATAGCAAGACCCTTATCGTAATACCCGTAGTCCTTACGGGCATTCTGTTTCTGCAAAGCATCAAATTCTGCGGCTGCTTGCTGCGCTTCCCAATTACGCTTCTGATTGGCAATATCTTGCATAATGCGGTCATTGCGAACACGCACATCAGTAATATCGCTGAAAGCATCGGGTTTTACTCTTGCATATCCAAAAGCCATTAGACAACTCCATAGTCAAAGTTCATCAAGGGTGCTTCATTCATTCCGCTTGTCTGCTGCAAATACTTTTTCACAATTTCGTCATATTCCTTTTGTGTCAAAGCGGCTAAAAGAGGGTTTCCCGCTTCGGTAACAGAACCACCACCACCTGCGACAACCAAATCATTCTGTACAGGTTCACCGCTATCAACACCGAAATACTTGTTCGGGTCTGTCTGCGGATTCGTGTAGCTATTATCGTACATCCTTTTCAGAATATCGTCTACACGCTTGCGTTGTGCGTAAGCTTCAACGCCCTTACCAATAAGGTTCAAGCCTTCAACGGCTGCATTTGCGCCCCACATTCCTTCACGGGCTGCTTGCACCCTCTGACCATAGTCAAAGTTAGGCTGATAGTTTGGGTTAGACCATCTTGTATTTTCAAACATAGCTACCTCTAGTAAAGTTTCTGCTGTGTGGGTGCTGCGTAGCCGCCAAAGCCGTTCACGCTGCGATTACCCGCCTGTGCGACAAGGTTGGAATAAGTACCCGCAAGATTTGCGTAGGCATCCGCTGCGCTGTTATTGTTGCTGATTCTTGCGCTTGTAATATCGCCATACAGACCCAAACCATTGTTAAGGTTCTGCCCGTATGCTTCCATAACGCCAAGCTTGGAAGAAGCCTTGTTTTTAAGCATATCGTTGTAAGCCTTCCATTGGTCAAGAGCCAAGCCCTTGTCTTGGAAATAGGCTTCACGGGCTTCTTTGTAAGCCTTGTTTGCATTTTCGCTCATAAGGCTTGCTGTATTGTTGATAAGGCCGCTGCTGTACAGGCCACCGCCATTTGCTGCGGAGCGTTCCAAAGCCCTCTGCTGTGCGTTTGCGTTTGTTTCCCAAGCTTTATCGTAGAAATCCTCAATGTTCTTTGTGTAGTCAAAGTCCGTAGGATTGTACATAAATTCTTCGGGACTTTCAAGCATTTTACGATATTGCGTAGAAAGACTTTGAAGCATTTCGGGGCTGTAGGTCTGACCAACCTTGCCTTCATAATCACGCAAAGTCTGTTCATTTGCTGTATAGTTACCGCTTAATTCGCCCCAAGCTGCTGCTGCACGATTAGCTGCATTGGCTGCGCCCTGCTGCGCTTCACGATTAGCCCTTTTCTGCGCATCAGCGTTAATCAAAGTACCTGCAAGAGCTGCACCACCTGCGATTAGCATAGGAATTGGCATTTTCTAATTCTCCTGTATGAAAACACCCTCTACTTGCCATCGGGTATTTTCGGGTTGCGAAATGGTAATCTGCTCTTTTTCAGCTTCAATGAAGATGCTGCCAAGAAAGCCGTTGTCACCATATATTTTACAATAGTATCTGTATTCACATTTAGGAATTGTGAAAGTTTTTGACCCTGCGCCAAGCTTTTGCCAAAAAACGGCTTTTCCGAACTTTGCGACCTTTACGCCATCTTCGCTTTCATCATTACCCCATACACCCTTCAAAGCTTCAAGGGTCTGCGAAATGCGCAATTCGTCAAAGTTCTTTGACCAAGCTTCGCTGATTCGGGTAAATTTGCTTTCTGCGGTATCTATCTGCATTAGAAACCTCTTGTGCGGGTGTACCGAATCTTGCTGTTTGTAATCACCCAATCAACGGGAGCCGTAAGCGAAACTTCAATAACGCCCAAGCGAGCCATTCCAAGACCAAGGAACTGACACAGGTAATCATATTCGCCTGTACGCCCCATAAAGGCATCGTTAAGGTCTTGCCAAGTGTTACCCCCATCTGCGCTGAACCTTCCCATTACAGCGGGTTTATACCCCGCATTCTGCCAAGCTTCGCCCGTATGGTCTACGCTCATATCGCTGAACGGGTTTTCGTAAGGAGTTGTACCTACATTGCACTCAATCCTAAACTCATTTACAATGAAATTTGTCAAATCAGAAACGATAATCGGGGTTCTGCGCAATCTGCGAATCGGGCGACCATCCCATTCAGTATGCTTGTTTTCAACCACCTTCATCAAGCAATTGTTTTCGTAGTTACCGAGGTAAACCTTGCCGTTGAACTGATGGGCAAAAACAGGGAACCAAAAATGGTCAATATCAAGCAACGCATCACGGGTGCTTCGGTTGTGCCAAAGCTGCGTATCAAAATCGTAGACGAAAGTCTTGTCTGCTGCGGGGAACGTGATTACATAGAAATGATGCCCTGCGTAGTTGTAACCGAAACCGAAAGCATCTTCTGTAACATCCATCGCTTGAATTTCCCTATCCAAAGCGAACGTGGAAATCTTCTTCGGTTTTCCGTCAAGCGCAACGCTCCAAATGCCGTTATGACCATCGTCACCGCTGCCAAGCCAACAAAGCTCATTCTCCGTCTTTGCAAGGCTCTGCGGTGCTGCTATACCGATGTTGTTACCCATCAGCGTATTCTTCAACTGATACTCACTATCTTCCATCGTGAGAACTGCATAGCTGTGGCTACCGAACACGAATAGAGTACCATTGTTGATGCACTCCATAGCGAGAACCTTGTCACCCGTATCGGAAAGCGGAGTGTAGTACATATACGCTCCCCTATCATCCTTCCAACCCCATTCGTTTGCGAAAACTTCTTTGTACTTGGGCGTATAGCCATCTCTCTCATACTGAATCTTGCCATCGGCATCAAGGTCATAGACCTTTATCGTACCGCCTTGGAACGCTCCTACACGGGAAATGAAAACCTGCCCGTAGTCCGCATCGTTAATCAAGATACGTGACTTCATCTCAACGATGTGCGTTGAACGGCAGGGCGTTGTGTTAAGTTCGGGATTGCTGTTTTGGTTGAACGGATTGTACGGGTTAATCGGGTTTCGGATAACCTGCAAGTGAACATCGGCATCCGTATCAAGCAAGCCGCAAACCAATGTATTTGTTGCGCCAAAAGCCATACATAGCTGCGAATTTACACCACCGCTTTCAGCGAATCTTACAGGCTGCTTGACCGCTTCAATACCGCCAATCTTGATGCAGCTTTCAGCCTTCATATTGGGCTTGATGCGCCAAAGGCTCTTGTCAAATACCGCATACATATACGGAACACCTTCGGGGCTTGAAGAACTTGTGTAAAGGCCACGGCATCCTACACCGAAGGTAAAATCTTCATTCGGTTCATTTGAAGCTTCCGTTTCTCCAAAATAGAGAACGGCTTCGTTGCCATCAATGGATTTCAGAATCTTGTCCGTATATCCGTTGTTACCCGTATTCACAGGTTCAACAAACATATTCAAGGATATTTCGGGAGAAACAACCTTGAACCTGCCTTCATAGGAACCGCCAACAATGGAAGGTAACTCAATTCCGTAATTTTCGCTCATTACCAACCTCTAGGCGAAAGAATGTTGTAGAACGGATTTGTGTCCGTATTCGTATAAAGGATGTGATGGTCATTCTTGTTCCTGTCTTGAATCTTGTTAAGAATATCATCCTTTTCTGCGATAAGAACTTCTAAATCGGTTGTAGGTAACTTATACTTGCGAGCCAAGCGAATAGCAAGTGTTATAATGAACAACTGAACGTATTCGGGCGGTGCATCAAGCACATCGTCAAGAGTTACTTTTTCCAAATTTCTGTTATAAACGATTCTAATATCACGGGTTGTCGGGCGATTAAGATAAATGAAACCTGCTTTGCCTGTGCGCTGATACGTAGCCAAAGCGGGAACTGCGGGTACATTAAGAATGTAAGGAGTGATGGCTCCGAAACCGACAACATCAATGGGCGACCAACTTATTCCGTTCTTGTAAGCGACCTGCAAGATGCTTACGGGTTGGATTTCATCAATAATGTGCGGAATACCGCCAAAAGTAACTTGCGGTGCAGGTGCTTCTTCACCTTCTTCTTCGGGTACGAAAAATTCATAGGTCTGAAAACCTGCGGGAAGCTCTCTCACGTTCTGACAATATGGAAGGTAGTTCTCCAAGTTGTAGTTGTAGATGATTTGGTTGAGAAACCCTTCGGCTTCGGTAGCCCTATTGCCATCGGGTTCTGCCTTGTCATTCAAAATACCCGAATATCTGTAGGCTGCTGTGATAATATCCCTAATTGTAGCCATAATTTTACCCTAAAAGAATCTTTTCGTATATATATTTTACGCACAATAAACTATATTGTTCAATAACAGGAGCTATTTATGCAAACCAAACCAAATGTAAAGACCTATGAAGGTCAAACATTCATCATAGGTTATGTTGGCGATAAGCAAGGCTGCGGATTCTACAGATTCCGTTCTCTCGCCACTTACCTCAACAATGTTGAGAATTGCAAATACAGATTCCTTGAACCGCCTTTTGAAATCAATGACGAAAGAATTTTGTCAAAGACCGCTGCAATCGTGTTCAAATCCGATGCTTCTGATATGACAAAGTATTGTATTGAACATTATATCAAGCTGCGCAAAGAAAAAGGTTACAAGTACAATCTTGTGATGGACTTTGACGATTTGCCGTTCAAGGCGGGTGACAATGGCGCATCCGATGTGCTTGACAAGAAAACAAAGCTTGCGGTTGATAGAATCGTGGTGTTTGCAAAGCAGATGGACTTGATTGTAGCTTCTACCGCATTCCTTGCGAAAAAGCTTGAAGAAAACGGAATGAAGAATGTAAAGACCATTCCTAATGTTGTATCACGTTATCTTTTCGGCTACCCCACACATAAGCTTAACAAGAAACCGCTTATTTGCTACACAGGTTCTATTTCCCATTTTGGCGATAGGGGTGCAACCCTTGATTTCTCCGAGAAATGGCGAACCTTTATCAAGATGGGTGTTGAAAACGATATTTTTGATGTTATTGTTTTTGGTAAGTCTACACAGAAAATCAAATTTTTCGGAAAGAAGCTTGGAGAAAAAATCGGTAACATCCAATGGTCGCACACATTTTCTTACCCGTCTGTGCTTAAGGCAATCAATGCTGACTTTATGATAGCTCCGTTGGCTCCCGTGGATTTCAACAGGGCAAAGTCAAATATCAAGATGCTTGAAGCCGCTGCTTTGGGTGCTGTGTTTATGGGCGATGTATTTGAAGGCTCCCCTTATAACGGATGCTTGAAATGCCAAGCCGTTACAGAATCTGACACGCCAAAGACGATAATGGAAAAGTTTAAATTTCTATCAACGCCCGAAAATTACTATTCGGTTCAGAAAGCACAGGCTGATTTCATTTCAGAAAGCAACCTGTACACAGAATCTGAAAAGTATATCGGGTTCTACTTCAACACCTTAACAAGTGATGTCAAATAATGGGTGATTGCGAAGAAGCAAAAATGCCGATAGATGGTTTTATCGGCAAGAGAATGCGAACAAATGAAGATGTTGTTTGCGAAATTTCTTACGAAAGGCGTGAGGTTGCTCATAATCTTAACAAGCTGAAAGATGCTATCAAAGCAAACCCCGATTTCGTTAGTGAAAAGCACAAGGAGCTTTGGAAGAAACAGGCCAAGGCGATGCAAGAATACGTTGATGTTCTTGGTGAACGAATTAAGGATTTGATTGGATAATAACAACACAAAACAAAGGAGAAAGCTATGCCCTGTGGTACAAAGAAGGGTGGCGGTAAGAAGCCCCCGAAGAAGTAACGAATGGCTGATGTAGCTCAATCGGTAGAGCAATCGCCTTGTAAGCGATAGGTTTGCGGTTCAAGTCCACACATCAGCTTTAACTAGGAAGGTTATCCAAATTGGTAAGGGGCTTGTTTGCTAAACAAGCGTATGAAAGCACTTGCAGGTTCAAGCCCTGCACCTTCCGTAAGAAAATCAGATGTAGTTCAATAAGAATATTCTTGCGTTGTGCGCACTAGCGTAAGAAAGATGCGGGTATCGCTGAATCGGCGCCATTATGATAAAGCCTAGACCCGCCATCGTAGCATTTGCCTACGGGAGAATCAACTGAAAGTTAAACCTAAAATTCAAACTTTCTTCTTCTAAATTCCGTAAACATTACAAACGTCTCCTTAAGGTAAAAAAAGGGGCTACCCCAATCGGGGTAGTCCTTTTGTCATTGGCAAACCAACAATGACTATTCTTACGGGAGCTTGACCACAAGCAAGCGGCTGCGCCTTCCGTCAATCATCTGCGAGATGTACGGAACATCCACACGGACAATCTGCTGACGGGTGTACACGTTAGCCCACTTTGCGACCTGTGCGGTAATCTTACCCACACGCTGCGTGGATTCGGTGCAACCATCAAGCTTCGGATGCTTGTAGGTGTCCCATTCAAGGGCATCGGCATCACGGGCTTGGATGATGGTGTAATCACCCGTAGCGGTGAGAAGGGTCTTTGCGGTAAGACCTGCGGTGCAAATGGCGGTGAATGCGCCATAGGTGTTGCAGTTGGTGATTTCTGCACCCGTCACGCTTGCTGTACCATCGTGGGTAACAATCTTCTGCGAGAGCTTACCTGCGGTCTTTGCTTCGTTCACGGATTCAACGATGAACACCTTATCTTCTGCGGTTCTGCGACCGAACATATCGGTACACTTGGCTTCAACGCCACTCAAAGTGAACATCATACCAACATACAGGTTAGTACCCGTGATGCTGATACCATCGGTTCCGATGGCGGTCACGTTAGCAGCGGTCTGTGCGCCCGTCACAGAGAGGGTCGGCATATAGGTTTCGGAAACCCAATCCACATCCATATAGTTGCCGATGAATGCGGAACGATAGATTTCACGCATAATGTCGCTAGGCAAGAACAGGGAGAGGTTCTTTGCACCGAGAGAATGGAAGAATGCGGGGTGTGCAAAACCACGGAACTTGCCACGGCTACGGATAGCCTTCAAGCTTGCGGCAAGACCTGCCAAATCATCCATACCGAGTTCATTGGCGTTAATCACCTTTGCGCCATCAGAAACCTTCCAACCACGGGTGATAGAATCAATTTCAATTTCAGTTGCGAGGGTCTGACCACGGGGTTCTGCGACTTCGTTCACGAAATCTTCAATTTCGGTAAGGCGTTCCCAAGTACCAAGGTCAACGCTTGTACGGGCGTTCATAAGGGTACAAGACACTTCACGTTCTGTGATTGTCTTAAGGTCATTGGTAATGTCAACTTCGCTTGTACCCGCATAGGCCTTGCCCGGGTCGGGGAAGTAGAAGTTGTATGTCATGCCGCACTTCTTGCCATCTACTTTGTCCTTAAGGTAGGAACGAGAAGCTTGAATGTACGGAACATTGTCATTGACCGCAGCAGCGAGATACTGCGTCTTGCGGTTTAGGCTGAAAGAATTGGTTTCGTTAGCCATAGTATAACCATCCTGTTATGCTGTGTACTTGCGATAAGACTTCATAATTTCTGCTTCTGATGCCGTATCGCTGTTAGACTTGTCACCGCCTTCGCCAATCTTCCCGATGATGGGAACCTGCTTCTTCGGTGGCGTTTGATTAGGAACATCCGAATTTTTCGGGGGCTGTGCTTCACCGCCATTGTTGGGCTGTGCCGCACCTTTGTTCAAGACGAAAGTCCGATATAAACCTTCTTCCAAGCGAGCCAATGCAAACTTGCGAGAGGTCGGGTTCGGGTTGTTTACGATATTGAAGAAATCTTCGGGCTTCAATGCAAAGTGATAAAGCAAACGTGGAGCCATTTCGCTGTTATCCAAAAATTCCATAACATCGGGGTTGGCATTCAACGCATTACTCATACCCGCTTCCATCGCTGCATTCACAACATCGCAATACTGCTTACGCTGTTCGGCAGGGAACAAAGCTTCTTCTCTTTGGAGAATGGTCATAGCTCTCTGCTGTTCTTGGAGATTGGCGAGAGCCTGTTCCGCTTGCTGCTGCTGCGCTTGCTTTGAATCTTGCTGATATTGCTGATGCGCAAGATACCTAAAGTAATCTTCCTTGCTTCGGAAATTTTCTTCGGTATATTGCTGCTCCGAAGGCTTTTCTTCCTTGAACTTTGCAATCTGTTCTTGAAGCTGCTTGATTTGGGTATTCAAGGCTTCATTCTTGGCCTTAAACTCCTTATTTTCGTTTCGGAGCTTCTGCCAAGTGTACTTGCGCTGTTCTTCGGGAGAATGGCTTTTATCGTTCGGGTTTTCGTTATCCTTCTTTTCTACGGAAGGCTCGTTAGGTGTATGCTGCCCACCTGTAGCACCCGCTTTTTCCGCTTCAACGGGAGTTTCAGCACCGCCTTCACCTGTCACATTCGGTTCGGGAGTGTTCGGATGGTCATTGTCTACTACTTTGGGTTCTTCTGCATTCGGCTGTTGAAGGTTCGGGTTCTGTGACTTCTCCAAATCCTCAAAAGTTTGAGAAGATTCCTGTTCACGGGCAATAACCGCATCAAGTCTTTCTGTAGCGTTCATCTTTCTACCTATCTAGTTTTGGTTTGCAAAAATGAACAAGGCACTAGCTACCTCGCTCATTTTATATATTACACACTATTCGGGTGTTTTTTGACTTTGCATCAAAATTTGTCGGCTCTGCTTTTCCATTTCAAGCTCGTTCTTCTGCTTCTGAATGTCAAGCTCGCCAACCTTTTTCATCAAGTCAATGCTTGCAAGCTTCGTCTTGGTTTCAATTTCCGCTGCGGCCTTCTGCTGTTCAAGTTCAGCATCCATATACATCTTCTGCGCATCAAGTGCGCCCTTCTGTTCTACTTCTTGCTGCTTGCTCATAAGGTTCATCGCAGCGATTTTTTCCTTGCTTGCGTTATTCATCGCTGCAATTTCGTAATCGCTTTGTGTCTTAAGCTGCAACTGCAAAATCTGATTCTGCAAGCTCTTGATTGTTTCATCCTTCTGCGCCATCTGCTGCCTGTCAAATGCGATAACCTGCTGCATCTGCTGCTGCAACTGCGCAACCTGCGGAATTTCATCAGAAAGAACTTCGGGCGGCAACAATTTCGCAAGCATATTGCTGATGCTAGAAATTTCAATGTTATCCAAAGTCTTTGTGATGCCGTAAGCAATCACGGGCTTCATATTTTCGGGGTAGAGCTGCGACAATGCGAGAAGCTGCCTACGGGCTTCCATCTTGGATGTGATGGTTTCGGGGCCACTACCGATAACAGGGCGAACACCTACAATCGGTTCTTCGCTGTACATCGTGTAAAACTCCAAGAGAATTTCTGCAAGCTGCTTCATACTCTGCTTGGCGTGTTCAATGTAGTGCGAAACGTTGCTTTCTGTAGACTTTGTTCGTAACAGAATACTTTCAGCGGTTTCTTCTGCGCCCAAGCTGTTTGCGATGCCCGTTGAAGGCATACCGACAATACTTGACATAAGGTCAATCTGACCCGAAACAATCTGAATAATATCGTCACATTGTACGGAGTTGTCAAAGCGAACGGGCGGGTCAATCTTCGCACCATTGCTTGTAAAGTCATTGAACGGCAGCAACGGGGAAAGATTCTTGTCCGCATTTTCGTAATATTTTTCATTACCCTGCAAAGCTGTCTTGCCGATAATGATTTGAGATTTCGGGGTACGGGCTAGGCGTTCCATCAACTGACGGACTGCATAGTTAATGACCATCTGCGGATATTTGAGTTTGTGCGTAATTCCGACAAAAGTACGATGCTTGTCAAGCCAAGTACGAGAACCGCAAATGGGAACAACGGGAATATGTTTCAGCGGGAGCTGCTGCTGCGAAATGATTACTCCATCAAGGAATTTTGTATAAAGGATATACTTGTATTCCTTTTCAACCTTATTCCCGCTTTCGTCAACTTCCTCAATCTTTCCCCATTGCATTTCATAGTAGTGAATGATTGTGCTAGAATCTTCTTGCGGTCGGTAGTTGTCGCCCAAGTACGGAGAAATGTTCCCACGGGCTTCTTCATCGTAATATTCAGAATATTTTGATTTCGCCTTGTTCTTTGAAATGTACTCAACCACAGCTACCTGCTCCGCATCGGAGCCATTGATTTCCGTGGAGTTCGGGTCAAACATCACCATCGTAGGGTCATCTACTGCGAATATCGCAGCCTTCTTTTCTTCGGTATTGGTTGCGTAGAAGAAACCACGCCCACACTTGATAGCTGCATCAAGACCTGTTTCAACGGCGTTCTTTGTCTGCCATTCGTTCTGCAATTCCTTGACCCACAGGTTAATCTTGTCAACGGGTGTGGATGTTTTGTCAACCTGCGTATAGGTAATATCAAACGGCTTGGATAGGAACGGGTTCAAGATTGCGTTGGCAAAATTGTCAATGATGTTGAACACGGCTTCGGGGCGACCGCTTTCTGTAGAAACGTATTCGTTCCATTGGTCGCCACAGGCAAATTCCCTGTCCTTGCGCATACGGACAATATCTTTTCCGCATTTTGCGTCAAAGTCCTTTAGGAATGTTTTCAATCGTTCCAAAGTATCTTGGTCAAAGTCTTTCTCTGCCATTATGCCTTTCTCCATTCGTAAGAGTTGTTAATTGCTGCCATCGCAGAATCAAAATCGTAATTCGGGTCAAAAACGCCCATTTCAGCCCTAAACGGATTTTCCAAGTCACCCTGCGCAAAGGTCAACGCAATGGCATCAGAATCATCGGGGGAATATCCTAGAATGTCCTTAATCTGTTCCTTCGGGATGATTCTACGCTTGCCTTGCCCGTCTATAAAATATCTTACACAGGATAGCTGCATTTCAACCTGTTCATCGTAGGGAATTGATAGCCCTCGTTTGGCAGCTTCGCTGAAATTGAAATACATCAATGTTCTCAAATTTCCGAAATAATCGCTCACATTGTTTGCGATTGCGTTGAAATGCAATTCGTTCACGAAAAAACCGCCCTTGCGACAAATATCAACCGCACCCGATGCGAAACCGCCCGTACCATCAAAGTTCAAGATTGTTCGGTTCTTTTTCAAGTTGTGGCTCATTATTCCTTGACGGACTTTTTCGTAGATAGCAAACGAATCAGCCCCGTTCACCTTGAATAAAAGCTGAACATTCCTACCCCTGCGCAGGTAAGCCGTTGTGGTATCGTCACCGAATCGGGCAACATCTATGCCGATAACGGGAATATCAAACTCCGTAAAGCCCGTCTGCCTGTGCATCATCTGCGATATAATCGTAGAGCTGAACAATTGGTCGGGAGTATCTGAATCAAGGATTTCGCCTTCAAGTTCCTGTCTTGCGAAAACGCCCGAATAGGTAGCTTCAAGGCTCCTAAAGAACTTTTCGGACAAGGTTGTATTGTCACGGGAACGGGCGTAGATGATTTCAATATCTTCGGGCGGTGTTTCTCTGATAACCTTTGAGAAAAAGTTCTTACCACCCTTCGGGGTTGACATCATATAGATTCTTGGGTCGCCAATGCCTTCGCCACGAAGGGTAGCCATAGCAACATCCAAAAATTCCTTGGAAGCCAAGGCCGCTTCATCCATCACCAAAGCCTTGATGTTGGTAAGACCACGCACGTTGTCAATGTTTGACTTTTCGGCTGAATAGAAATAAGCCGTATGCCCGTTCAAGCGAATTTCCATCTTCGTCTTGTTGCATTCGGGCTGTATTCCCATTTCTGAAATCTTTTCCACAACGCCCTTGAAAAGCACACGTTCCAAGGTCTTGTAGCTCTGTGCGGTACAGAGAACATCAAATCCTTCAAGAAGCCATCTGACCACAAGCCACGATGCGCAGAAGGTCTTGCCACAGGAGCGACCGCCACAGAGAATCGTGAAGGTCTTTTCGCTCTGCAAGAACCGCTTCTGATGCGGTAACAGGTTTATCCGCATCACGTTTTCTGCTTTTGGATTCAGATGTTATTCTCCTTGACGAAATTGTCAACGCCGTTCCAACCGACACGCTCTTGCGGGGTCTTGGTCTTTTCCTTCTCGCAGAAAAGAATCTGCGTAGGTGCGTTGTTGTTGATGCTGATTGGCTTGTCGCCCCAAGTTTCCTTCTTAAGGACGGAGAGAACCTTCGCAGCCGCACTCTTTTCGTTGCCCGAAGCAATCCAATCGGATGCGAGCTGAATTTCGTAGTCACGCTTCGCCAATTCGTATTCGTCAAGAAGGAACTTTGCGAGCTGCTGATGGATTTTTGCCTGTGGGTAGCAGATGTAGTCAATTATCGGGCTGTCCCTGCGAATATCAAGCCTGTACAGAAGGTATTTCATAAAGGAATCGTTCATACCTTCGGAACTGAAACAGGCCAATCTGACCTTTTCATCGGAGCGCATAGCCCTAACAGCCTTCGTGACGAAATCGCACAAGGACGGGTCGCTCTTAATCAGAATGTCAAGCGATTCTTTCGGGATTTCAATGTCTTCTTGCTTAAACATTGATTCCCGCCTTCAAGATTTTCGTGTCGCAAAGCTCATATTCGCTGTCACGGGTTCTGAACGTGCTGATACACGTTCTTTCAGCCCCTTCACAGGCTAAATCAACACCTGTCAATAGGTGGGTAGCCATCTGCTCCTTTTCGGGCTGCAAGGCCACTTTCTGTGCGATTGTGACCAATGTGTTAGGTTTGCGTTTTCTTCCCATATTACAACCCCATAAACCGCTTTCTGCGGTCGGCTAGTTCGTTGTTGTGTAAACTTTTGATAATGGCGTAGTCCGTAGCTTCGTTCGTGTACGGAACACCCGTTTTCGGGTTAATCGGGTTGGGCAGCGTGGATTCGCTACCTAACATCGTTCTAGCTACGCTTTCGGGTACAATCTGACAACGGCAATTCGGGTGAGAAATTTCAAGGATGCTCACACCTGCTGGTACTTCCATACCACTCATTCGGGCGCATTCGGGGCAACAGGCAATGTTGCCTACAAAGATGTATCTTTCTGCGGTCGGGTCTTGGATATTTTCTGCAATTCCCGTTTCGGGGTCGGGTTCGCCCTGCGCTCCCGCAAGACCAAGCTCAACGGCTGTTTCCGTAGACTTTCCAACACCCCTACCCGCATCAACGGCTCCTACAGCCCAACCAAGCCCCCTGTCTACCATCTGTCCGCTTCTTCCCAAGAGAAGGGAAGGCTGCATAACTTGGCTACCCTGCCTTAACAGGTTCAGAATCTGCGGGTTTGTTATTGCCATACTTTTCCTTTATCCTCTGCTTGGCTTGCTGTTTAAGTCGGTTGAAATAGGCGTGAGAATCTTCAAAGACCCTGTTATCGCCTTCATTAGATATTTTACGCCCGTCAAAGTATGTTTCCTTGGTAAAAGCACCCAAACACACGTAAAGTTCGGGATTTGCGAGGTTTCCGTTCTTTTCAGCCCTCTTGATTTGATTGATAATCTTGTTTTTGTGCCGTGTAAGCGTTCCCTTCATCCTTCTGATGATGCAGTAGGTCAAGAACGAATAAGCGGGTTTCTCTCCCTTGCCCTTTCTTTCGGGATTCCAATACTTGATTGCGTCAATTGCCGCCCGTAGGCCATCGTCACGCAGGTTCTCCGCTATGCGCCCCCTGTAGCCGTGAAAATCGTAGCCACGTTTTCGGTCGGAGTTCTGCAAGATAAGGCTCACAGCCCTCATTATGTACACTCCTAGCTTGTCGGAGCGCATACCCGTGTTCTTCGCTATGGTGAGAAGGGCGAAAAGCTCCCTGTCACTCTCCATAATCTTTATCTGCGGGTTGATTCCCGCATACAGGATGCGCCCAAGCTCATAGCAAGATAGGCTATCGTGGTAAGGCAGCTCACCGAAGGCGTTGCTCTGCACAAGGCAATCGGGTGAGTTCTTGTCAAACAGACCTTCACCGAAAAAGCTCTTAACCTTGCGCTGAATTGCGCTACCTGCGATTCCATTGTCATATTTGCTATTTTCCATATACAGAAATATACAAACAAAAAACGTAACGCTCGTAACGTAACGTAACATAACGCACCCTTTATATATGTATTTCTTATTTATTTATTTATTTATATTCTTATTTATTTATAGCGTTACTCCCGTCACTATCACATAACGTGACATAACGATTGTTAC
>Ga0265299_10000884_pt1 | contig 36271 bp, 23 predicted proteins | sample AusTroGonzalo_MG_4_FD_193485 | JGI IMG/M metagenome (GOLD analysis project Ga0265299, IMG submission 193485) | Bovine rumen microbial communities from tropical cattle in Woodstock, Queensland, Australia - Gonzalo_02 | ecosystem: Host-associated > Mammals > Digestive system > Stomach > Rumen ... | reverse complement strand
CGCTCTCCGTTCCGTATCGCGTGTTACGACTAGCTTCCGTACCTTTAGCTCACGCAGCGAAGCAAGTAAATGACGAGCCCCATTATAAATATTATTGTCTAAATGCTTGATAATATTGTAATTACATGTATTATTCGATTTTTTAGCGGACAACAATAGTTTCTAAGTTTGATAGTTTCAAAGTTTCTAGTTGTTCTGCGGTATTGCTTCGCAATGTTTTGACAGAGCGTATTTCCTGCGCGCAGAAACTCAGAAACGCCGTAGGCACAGAAACGTGAAACATCCAAACGGCACTCAGCCACATAACCCCAGAAACTTTTTTGGGAACATCTTTTTTTATTTAACTTTGCGCAAATTTAAATTTTACAGTCATGGAAGGAAAACTTTACCTATATAACACGCTTTCACGCACGAAAGTGGAATTCAAACCGATAAAACCGCCATTCGTAGGAATGTACGTCTGCGGACCGACAGTTTATGGCGACGCACATCTGGGACACGCACGTCCAGCAATCACTTTTGACCTTTTGTTCCGCACGCTCACCGCTCTGGGCTACAAGGTACGCTATGTGCGCAACATTACCGATGTTGGTCACCTCGAACACGATGCCGACGAAGGCGAAGACAAGATTGCAAAGAAAGCACGTCTCGAACAACTTGAGCCAATGGAAGTTGCACAATACTACACCAACCGCTACCATCACGCGATGGAGAAGTTGAATGTGCTTCCGCCAAGCATCGAACCACACGCATCGGGACATATCCCCGAACAAATCAAGTTCGTGGAGAAAATCCTTGACGCTGGCTACGCATACATCAGCGAGGGCTCGGTTTACTTCGATGTGGAAAAGTACAACCAAAAATTCCACTACGGCAAACTTTCGGGACGCAACATCGAGGAACTCCTCGAAACCACCCGCGAACTCGACGGTCAGACCGAAAAGCGCCGCAGCATCGACTTTGCATTGTGGAAAAAGGCAGCACCAGAACACATAATGCGCTGGGAATCGCCTTGGAGCGACGGTTTCCCCGGCTGGCACATGGAATGCTCGGCAATGGCAACCAAATACTTGGGCGAAGAATTTGACATCCACGGCGGCGGCATGGACTTAATGTTCCCGCACCACGAATGCGAAATCGCACAATCGACAGCAGCACTCGGACACGAGTCGGTTCACTACTGGGTTCACAACAACATGATTACCATTAACGGACAGAAAATGGGCAAGTCGTTGGGCAACTTCATCACCCTTGATGAATTTTTCAACGGCACATCGCACAAGAACGCCGAAGGCAAAGAACTGATAGAGAAGGCTTATTCGCCAATGACAATCAGGTTCTTCATCTTGCAGGCACACTACCGCGGCACACTCGATTTCTCAAACGAAGCACTTCAGTCAGCCGAAAAGGGACTTGCAAGACTTATGGAAGCATACGCCCGTCTCGGAAAACTTACCGCATCCGACACAACAACGGTAGATGTCAAAGACTTGCGCAAGAAATGCGAGGAAGCCATCCTCGACGACCTTAACTCCCCGATAGTGATTTCGCACCTGTTCGAAGCAGCAAAGGCAATAAACACCGTAGCCGACGGCAAAGGCACAATCTCGAAGGAAGACCTTGAGGAACTCCGTAGCACATACAAGCTATTCGTTGAAGACATTCTCGGTCTGCAGGTAGCCGACAGTGGCGACAACGGCAAGTTGGATTCCTACAAGAAAGCCGTTGACCTCCTCCTGAACATCCGCCTCGAAGCCAAGCAGAACAAGGACTGGGCAACCAGCGACAAGATTCGCAACGAACTCACCGCCCTTGGCTTCAACATCAAGGACAAAAAGGACGGATTCGAATGGGATTTGTAAAAGGCTAAAAGGCTAAAAGGCTTGCAGGCTTACAGTCTAACAGTCTCGCAGGACCGCAGGCTAAAAGCCCAAGCAACACCCTGCAAGCCTACAAACACAAACAATAAACACCTAAGATACCTTTTGAACTCTTTAATTAAACAAACATATAAATATTGTACAGACGCAAAATTTTGCGTCTCAACAGAAACCATTGAACTTTGAACATTTAAAACAACTTTAAACATAGAAACGGCGAAGCCATTGAAACGCCAAAGGCATAGAACGGCGAAGTCCTCAACGAAGTTAAACTTAGAAACAATTAATAACGGCGTCAGCCATAGAAACTTAGAAACAATTAGAAACGCCACAGCCATTACTTAGCAACATGAAGAAACTTTTCCTTTTCACAATCATCGCTATCCTGTGCAACTTTGCTTTTGCGCAGATCGATGCTACAGAAATATTCGACAAGGCCGATTCCATAAAAGCGGTGGGCGACAGATACTACAAAGCAAAAAGGTACACCGAGGCCATTTCATACTACAACGAAGCTGCCCTGCTTGCCAAGAAAGTTGATAATGGCGACAATGCACACTACGCCATAGCCCTTTATAATATGGCTTATGCGTATTCAAAAGCTGGCGACAGGCAGAATGCAATCAAGTATTACATCATGACAGAGGATGTCGCAGGCAAGGTGTATGGGAAAGAAACCAACAAGTATGCAGGAGTTCTAAACCAGATTGGCATTGAGTATTACAGCATTGGTGAATACAAAAAAGCTCTGGAGTATTTTATTCCATCAATGGAAATCAGAAAAAAGATTTTGGGCGATGATAGTCTCGAATATGCAAAAATGCTGAATAATATAGGCACAGTATATTCGGATATGGGCGACTACGAGAACGAATTGAAATATATACAACAAGCATTGGAAATAAGAAAAAAAGTTCTCGGTGAAAATCATATAGATTATGCTCAATCTCTGAATAATATGGGTGTAGCATATAATCATTTGGGCGATTATAAAAATGCTCTGAAATATCATCTGCAATCTTTAGAGATAAAGAAGATTGTTATCGGAACGGAAGACCCCGATTATATAGCATCACTAATTAATATCGGCAATAATTATCGTAATATTGGAAACTATCAAAATGCCTTGGAATACCTTTCACAAGCAATGGAAACACAAAAGAAAGTTCTGGGAGAAGGTAATTCAAGTTACGCGACAACATTAAACAACATTGCGCTTGTGTATTTTGATATGGCCGATTACCAGAATGCTTTGAGATACCATAAGCAAGCGATGTCGATAAGAGAAAAGACCCTTGGGAAAGGACACCCTAGCTATGCCATGTCGCTGAATAATATCGGCATTGTGTATTCCGAGATGAGCGACTATCAGAATGCCTTGAAGTATTATGAGCAATCATTGGAAGTTAAGAAAAAAGTTTTGGGAGAGAGCCATCCTGATTATGCAGCGTCGCTAATTGGAGTCGGTAATGTTTATCTGAAAATGGGTGATTATCAAAATGCCTTGAAATGTCAGATGCAAGCTTTGGAAATAAAGAGAAAAGTCGTTGGAGAGGAACATCCCGACTATGCAAGTACTCTGCATAATATTGGTGCGATATATTACGGTATGGGCGACGACAAAAACGCTCTTAAATATTTTGTACAAGCATTGGAAATAAGGAAAAGAATCCTCGGAGAAAATCATCCCGACTATGCTTTGACATTGGGCAATATAGGTGCTACATATTACAAACTGAAGGATTACAAAAACGCATTAAAATACCAATCGCAATCATTGGAAATAACAGAAAAGGTTCTTGGCAAAGAACATCCCGACTATGCAGCATCGCTGGTAAATATAGGTCTCGTTTACTCCGATATGCACGATTATCAGAATGCCTTGAAATGTTATATGCAAGCATTGGAAATCAAAAAAAAATTTTATGGGGTGGAACATCCCGACTATGCAAAAACTCTTGGCAATATAGCTGTAACATATTATTATATGGACGACTATCGCAATGCAATAAAAGCCAACAAACAAGCCACCGACATTAGTAAGAACAATCTAATCAAAAACTTTTCGTTCATGACATCGATGGAACGAGAAGCTTACTGGAATGCAAATAGCAAAAATTTTTCACACAACATAATATATTTGTTCTACTCCTCCAGCGATACGCTTGCAAGAAAGACTTCGTATGATACCGAACTTATTACCAAAGGCTTGTTGCTTGCTTCGGAAGTAAGTACAGCCAACATAATAAAGGAAAGCGACAACAGCGCACTTATTTCAGAATACGAGGACATGAACAAAATGCACCTGCAACTTAACAAGGAGCTTGAAAAACCTATTGCCGAACGTAAATTCGACTGCGATTCGCTTGAAAACCAAATTAGGAAGAAGGAACGCCACATAATGGAAAGTTGCAAGGAGTTCGGTGATGTAACCAATTTCATAAAAATTGACTGGAAGGATGTGCAAAACTCGCTGAAAAAGAACGATGTCGCCATTGAATTCACAAATATCACGGTAAAGGACACAACAGTATATGCGGCACTTGTTCTTACCAAAGACATGAGTGCGCCAGTACCCGTGCGGCTATTCAACGACAAAGAACTTAGGAAGCTTATTCGTGGCACGGCTCCCACAAAAGCAGAAGTCCCCGACAACGAAGAAAACCGTGGAGCAACTTCTGTTTCGACCAAAAAACTAGGAATTTACGAATCGACCGAGCTATACAGGATTCTTTGGAAAAAATTGGAGGGCTATTTCCCCGAAAATCCGCGCATTTATTTTGCTCCGTCGGGAATGTTGCATCAGGTGGCAATTGAGTATGCCCCGATAGGAAACGGCAAAACTATTTCCGACAAGTACGAGATTTATCGCGTTTCGTCAACCCGTTTCCTTGCCATGGACTATATGCCAAGACCTTTGAAAAACTCTGTTCTTTACGGTGGCATATACTACGACAGCGACACAACCACAATGAAACGCGAAAGCGACCGCTATTCTACTCGCAGTGCCACACAAACAGCATTTGTAGACTTAAAAAATAGTGGTGAACGTGGCGGTCTTAACTATTTGCCCGGTACAAAAACCGAGGTCGAGGACATTGTCGGCAAACTGAACAAAAAGAAAGTGAAAACCATGCTCTACGAAGGTTCACAGGCAAATGAAGAATCGTTCAAGGCATTGTCGGGCAAGAATATAGAAGTTCTGCACATTGCCACCCACGGCTTCTTCCTGCCATCTGACGAGAAGCTGTCTGGCGACCAGTCGCTTGTGCAGTCGGGGCTTTTGCTGTCGGGAGCAAACTGTGCATGGCAAAACCAATTACTCCCCGAAGGCGTAGAGGACGGAATCCTCACAGCCAAGGAAATCAGCTTTATGGACTTGCGTAAGACCGACTTGGTTGTTCTGTCCGCTTGTCAGACAGCACTTGGCGAAATCACTGGCGAAGGCGTTTTCGGTCTGCAACGTGGTTTCAAGAAGGCTGGTGCGCGTACCATTATCATGAGCCTCTGGCCAGTTGATGACAATGCCACCTTGCTGATGATGACCGAATTTTACGCTAATCTTACCAAAGGAATGTCGAAACGAGAGGCTTTCCTCGCAGCACAAAACAAGGTTAAGACTACAGCTGGCTTCGAGAATCCAAGGTATTGGGCAGCGTTTATAATGCTGGATGGAAACGAAAAGTAATATAAGTTTATGAGTTTAAGATGGTTTGAAAGTTGAAACTAACAACATCAAACAACCTTTAGCTCGCGCTAGCAATATGAAACAACCTCAAACAATTTCAAACAATATGAAAACTTTTATAATGCTGGATGATTGGTCAGAAAGGCTAAAAGGCAAAATGTCCCCCCAATGTTAAGGTCGTTAACGACTTTAATGTCCTTAACGCAATGGGGTGAAAAACAAGCCTGTGAGCCTTCGAGCCTGCAAGCCTACAAAACTCAGAAACGGCGTCAGCCCTTAAACGGGCGAAGCCCACAGAAACGCCGCAGGCATTCAAACGGCGTAGCCATTAACCTTTTGACTATCAAATCACAAAAAAAGTTTTCAAAAAACAGCAAAATCGTCTTTTATTTTTAAAGAAAATGCAATAATTTTGCAGATTGAAAATTTTGGTCTGAAATGGGAGAAAACGAACATACGACACAACTTAACACATTGAGTTACAATGTAGACAAGATTGTAGCGTTCTGCAATTCCCTCATCGAAGAAAAGACCAAAATGAAAAAAGAGATTGAAAACTTGAATATTGAACTTAACATAAAGAAAGAAAAATTAATAGAAATAGAAAAAAAATATAACGACCTGAAACTGGCTCAAGCATTCAGCAGTCCTGTTTCGGACGGCAACAAGGAAGCCAAGCAGAAGGTCAACAAAATAATACGGGAAATAGATAGCTGCATTACTCTTTTAAAAAAGTAGTTAGAATAAGATGGAATACAACGACAACATAACGACAATGACAATAAACCTCACCATTGACGGTAGGGCTTATAAACTCAGCATTCCCAAAGGCGACGACAAAAAGGAAATGATGCTTAGAAGGTCGGCGGATGTAATGAACTCGTTAATCGACCAGAAAAGGAGAGCCTCTGCTGGAATCTTAACCGACGACCGCGACATCGTTGTATTAGCACTATTGAATTTTGTATATAAAACTTTAGGCAACGAAATCAATATCTCCAAGAAAAACGAACAGATGGAAAACTCCGTTATGGAGTTGAAAAACTTGAATTTCAAACTGGAAGAAATTATTGAATCATTCAACAAACTTAATAGCGAAGAGTAAACGTTCTTTAAAATATTATCGTGGTTTTATTATTACCCGTATAAGTCTTTAAGAGGCTGAAAAACTTAACAAATTAAACACAATTGGAGCAACTCTCTGATTATGTACGACAGGCCTTATGGCTAGCAATAGCCAGTTGCTATGCAACCGTTGGAAGTCGGAAGTAGTTTGGAGGCTCCGCCCATTCATATCTAGGGGTTTTTTCACAGTTAAAGGCTTTGCGGGTTTTTTGTTTTATTTTTAAATATATATATATATATGGATTTAATTATTGGAATCATTATCGGAGTAGCCGCATTCGCTGTAGGCGCAGTATTATCGTTCTTCCTTTGGGATCACATCCTAGTAAAGAAGAAGAACAAGATCGTAAGCGAGGCAAAGACGGAAGCTGAAGTAATCAAGAAGGAAAAGGAACTCGCAGCAAAGGAAAAGTTCCTGCAACTCAAGGCAGAAAACGACAAGAATTTCAACGAAAAGAACCAGAAAATCGCCGTCGCTGAAAACAGAATCAAGCAGAAAGAGGCCAATATAACAACCAAGTTGGAGGAACTACAAAGATCCAAAAAGGAAAACGACACCCTCAGGGAAAACCTTAACAAGCAGATAGAACTGGCGGAAAAGAAGGCTGAAGAACTTGACAAAGCGCACAAGGCACAGGTAGAAAAACTGGAAAGCCTGTCGGGACTTTCATCGGAGCAGGCAAAGAAGGAACTCATTGAATCGATGCAGGAAAACGCTAAGGCAGAAGCAATTACACTCATCAACGACATAATTGACGAGGCTAAGATGACCGCCAACAAGGAGGCTAAGCGCATCATCCTCGAAACCATACAGCGTGTCGCTACCGAAACTGCAATCGAAAATGCTGTTACAGTATTCCACATTGAAAGCGACGAACTGAAAGGCCGTATCATCGGTCGCGAAGGTCGTAACATCAGGGCTTTGGAAGCGGCTACTGGCGTTGAAATCGTTGTTGACGACACCCCAGAAGCAATTCTGCTTTCCGCATTCGACCCAGTACGTCGCGAAATTGCAAGACTCTCTCTGCACCAGTTGGTTACAGATGGTAGAATCCACCCGGCACGTATCGAGGAAGTGGTAAACAAGACCACCAAGCAGATTGAAGAGGAAATCATTGAAGTAGGTAAGCGCACTTCTATCGACCTTGGCGTACACAACCTGCATCCAGAACTCATCCGCCTTATCGGTAAGATGAAATACCGCTCGTCGTACGGACAGAACCTGCTGCAGCATTCGCGCGAAGTTGCTAACCTCTGCGCAATTATGGCTGCTGAACTCGGTCTTAATACCAAATTGGCTAAGCGCGCCGGTCTGCTCCATGACATTGGCAAGGTTTCGGACGAAGAACCTGAACTTCCACACGCAATATACGGTATGAAGTTAGCCGAAAAGTACAAGGAAAAACCAGAGGTTTGCAACGCCATCGGTGCTCACCACGACGAAACCGAGATGACAAGCCTCATCGCCCCGATAGTACAGATTTGCGATGCTATTTCGGGCGCACGTCCAGGTGCACGCCGCGAAATCGTGGAATCGTACATCAAACGTTTGAAAGACCTTGAAAATCTTGCACTTTCTTATCCGAGTGTTGTCAAGACATACGCAATTCAGGCTGGTCGCGAACTGAGAGTTATAGTCGGCAGCGAAAAGATTACAGATGCCGAATCGGAACAACTCAGCCTCGAAATCGCAAGACGCGTTCAGGACGAAATGACATATCCGGGACAGGTAAAGATTACAGTTATCAGAGAAACAAGATCAGTAAACTATGCAAAGTAAAGGTATTTTGCACGACTCAAAAGTATTGGTTACCGGTGGAGCAGGATTCATCGGTTCCAATATCGTTGACCGCCTGCTGAAACAAAACAACAAGGTCGTCTGCCTCGACAATTTCTCGACAGGAAAGCGTGAAAACATCAAGGATTACCTCTCCGACAGCAACTTTACGCTCATCGAAGGTGACATCCGCGACTTGGATACTTGCCGCAAGGCCTGCGAAGGAATGGAAGTTGTACTTCACGAAGCAGCACTCGGTTCTGTGCCACGCAGTATCAACGACCCGATTACAACCAACGCGGTAAACATTGGCGGTTTCCTTAATATGATAGTAGCCGCAAGGGACGCCAAAGTGAAGAGATTCGTATATGCAGCAAGTTCTTCAACTTACGGAGATTCAAAAACATTACCTAAAGTTGAAGAAAACATTGGCAAACCCTTATCTCCGTACGCAATCACCAAATATGTAGATGAACTTTACGCTGGTATTTTTGGCAAAATATACGGAATGAGCACAATCGGTCTGCGGTACTTCAATGTATTTGGCCGCCGTCAGGATCCGGAAAGCGCGTATGCAGCAGTTTTCCCGAAATTCATAAAGGCGTTGTTAAACCACAAGTCGCCTATAATTTATGGTGACGGAAAGCAGTCGAGAGATTTCACCTATATTGAAAATGTGATTCAAGCCAACGAACTTGCAGCCACAACAACAAATCCAGAGGCTGAAAATGCAGTTTTCAATGTTGCATTCGGAGAAAGCAATTCGTTGAACGACCTTACAACCGAACTGGTTGCCTACCTCTCGAAGTTTGACCCGGAAATTGCAAACGTAAACATTGAATACGGTCCCGAAAGGCTTGGTGACATCCGCGATTCGCTCGCTTCAATCGACAAGGCGAAACGAATACTGGGCTACAATCCGCAATTCAATGTCCACCAAGGACTGAAAGAAGCAATTGAATGGTACTACGAATACTTGAAATAGGGAATTAATCGTAATGTACTTGTTTTTATAGTATGTCTTAATTTTGAATATTAGGTGTTACCCTATTTTCAAATAGAGTATATAGTACTTTTAAAATTATTAATGTCCGCTAAAAAACGATTTGTCATTCCGCAAAGCTGAGTGAACCGACTAAGGAACGTGTCGTGAGAACTCGCTTATGCGGTACCTTTAGCTCGGCGTAGCCAATCTCCTTGAATAATAATACTATAGAAGATTACGGATAGCAGAGCAGTCTTCACAACGCTCCCCGTTCCGTATCGCGTGTTACGACTAGCTTCCGTACCTTTAGCTCACGCAGCGAAGCAAGTAAATGACAAGCCTCTTTATTAACGTTGTTATATAAATGCATGATAATATTGCGATTATATGTCTTATCCCATTTTTTATCGGACACCAATGTTTTAGAATAGACTCATCTGTGTTCCGCTATCAGGAATAAATTCGTCGTCGGAAGTTGGAGTTTCCTCTGCTTGTGGCTCTTCCTCTGGAATTTCATCTTCAGGCTTGACAAGCGGTTCAATGAAGCAAATTTCTTTAACTGCGTATGTGGTAAGTCGTTTGCCACGTGCTGTTATACCCTTTACACCGATAAATTCTTCTGCATCAATAATTTCCGGCTCGCGCTTTTCGTCCTTGCCGCCAAAGGTTATCTTAAGCTGTGGATGCTTGTCCTCGCTTACTGCAAGCATATACGAACCTTCGTATTCCGAAACAAACGACTGCGGTTTGGTCATTTCCTGAACATTGAAACGCTTGAGGTAGTAGAAGTTCTGCTCGGCATCGAAATGAACGGCTGTGAAAACCTTGTCGGCCTTGTACTTCTCGATTATGAGAATATCGTCGTTGTAGTGGTTCGAAAGGTCGAAGTTGGTGAAAATGCAGTCGCCGGCATTGGTGACAACGAGAATCTTGTCGGTTCCCGAAAATTCGCCCAAGTACTGTCCACGTCCGTCAACATTGAGGCGCAAGACATCCTTGTCGAACCATATCTTGCGTCCGCCAAGCGTCGAAACGCCTTCTTCCTTCTGGGTAATCTTGTGTATTTCGGTGCGGGCGAAAATATTTCCCTGTGCATCACGGTTCTTTATTGCAATATCCTTGAAATCAACATCAAAGGTAAGTTTTCTCAATTTCGGCTTCGGCTTCAGCTTGCACGAGATAACTTCGGCTTCACCATTTGGATTTGCCTTGAAGTACAGTAATTTAGAACCTGGTGTTCCCTTGGTCATATCGTATTCCTTGTCGCGGATGACATTGGTAATTGCAAAACGCTTGATGTACGAAGTTGCCGTCTTTCCGTCACGGTAAACCACATTGTAGATGGTGCGCTTATCGTTCTTGCGATACACAGCCACATGTATGATTCCCTTGCCGAAGAAAGCCTTGTCCGTCACCTTCGAAACCTGATATTTACCGTCTTCGCGGATGACAATGATGTCGTCAATGTCGGAACAGTCGCACACATATTCGTCCTTCTTCAAGCCGTAGCCGACAAAACCTTCTTCCCAGTTGATATAAAGTTTTTCGTTAGCAACGGCAACCTCGCCGGCATCAATCGAATCGAAGTTGCGGATTTCGGTCTTGCGCTCGCGACCTTCTCCGTACTTTTCCTTGATGTGCTGATAGTAATTAATGGTATAGTCAACAATGTGGTCGAGATCGTTCTGTACGGCCTTTATCTGTTCCTGTATTGCAATCAAGTCCTCGTCGGCCTTCTCGATGTTGAAGCGGAGAATGCGTTTCATCCTTATTTCGAGCAACTTCAGAATGTCTTCGGCTGTGACCTCACGCATAAGTTTCAGCTTGTGCGCGATAATCTTTGAATGTATGAACTCGACGGCTTCATCGTTGGAACCTGCATTTTCGTAAGCCTTTTCCTTGTAGATGCGCTTTTCGATGAACCATTTTTCGAGCGACTGGTAATGCCATTGTTCCTCGAGTTCGCTCTTCTTTATTTTCAGTTCCTGACGAAGCAGTTCCAAAGTGTTGCGTACCGAAGCTTCAAGAATTTCGGTTACCGAAGCAAACCTAGGCTTGTCCTCCTCGATTACGCAGGCATTTGGCGACACCGAAACCTGACAATTTGTAAACGCATAAAGTGCATCTATTGTAACATCGGCAGAAACGCCAGGCTGCAATTCAATCAGAATTTCGGCTTCCTCGGCGGTGTTGTCGTCAACCTTCTTGATTTTTATTTTGCCCTTTTCGTTGGCTTTCAGGATGGTATCGATGATTCCGCCAGTTGTCTGTCCGTATGGTATTTCCTTTATTGCCAACGTTTTCTTGTCTACCTTCTCGATTTTTGCACGGATGAGCAGTTTTCCACCGCGCTGACCGTCGTTGTAGCGGCTCACATCGATAAGACCGCCGGTCGGGAAGTCGGGATAAAGCTGCACTGGCTCGTCCCTGAGCACTGCGATACAGCCGTCGAGCAGTTCGTTGAAATTGTGCGGCAGAACTATCGAGTTGAGACCTACTGCAATACCTTCTACACCCTGAGCCAACAACAACGGGAACTTTATCGGCAGATTTATAGGCTCCTGCTTACGACCGTCGTACGAATCCTTCCAGAAGGTAGTCTTGTTGTTGAAAGCCACCTCGAGGGCAAACTTCGAAAGTCGTGCCTCGATGTAACGAGGTGCAGCTGCGCTGTCGCCGGTGAGTATGTTACCCCAGTTACCCTGGGTTTCGATGAGCAGGTCCTTTTGTCCCATCTGCACCAAAGCGCCACCTATTGCAGCGTCGCCGTGGGGGTGGTACTGCATTGTCTGACCGACAATGTTAGCCACCTTGTTGAAACGGCCGTCGTCTATCTGCTTCATTGCGTGAAGGATACGACGCTGTACGGGCTTCAGACCGTCGTAGATGTGCGGCACGGCACGTTCGAGAATTACATACGAGGCATAGTCCAGAAACCAGTTCTGGAACATATTCTTCATGCGGGTAATGGTGACACCGGTTTCGGGATTTTGTTCAACCTCGATAACATTGGTTTCGTCCTGCGGTATATTCTTGTTTTCGTCGTCCATAATCTATTTTGAAATGTTTTATATGGAAATAAGTTGTCGATACATAAAACCGAACCGAGTCGCTCCCTGAGCGGAGTCGAAGGGTCGATTGGTCGGTTTCTGATGTGACATTATATAAAAGTTATTGATAATCATAAACTTTTTAGTCTTCTTCCATCCTAAGGTTCTCGATAATGAAGTTCTGGCGCTCCTGGGTGTTGTTACCCATAAAATAGTCGAGCAGAGCCTTTATGTTGTCGTCTTTCGACAGGGTAACGGGCGATAGTTTCATATCGGGACCGATGAAGTTCTTGAATTCCTGCCAGTTGATTTCACCTAGACCTTTGAATCGGGTGGTTTCCGAATTCTTGATTTTCTTCTGAGCCTCGTCGCGTTCGCTTTCGGTGTAGCAGTACTTGGTCTCCTGCTTATTGCGCACGCGGAAAAGCGGTGTTTCGAGGATAAACAAGTGCCCCTGCTTGATTATGTCGGGGAAAAACTGCAGGAAGAAGGTTATCAGCAGCAACCTTATGTGCATACCGTCGACATCGGCATCGGTGGCGATTACCACATTGCGGTAGCGGATATTGTCGATTCCCTCCTCGATGTTAAGTGCAGCCTGCAGAAGGTTGAACTCGTCGTTCTCGTAAACCACCTTTTTGGTCTTGCCGTACGAGTTGAGTGGCTTACCGCGCAAGCTGAACACAGCCTGAGTGGTAACGTCGCGACTCTTGGTGATGGATCCGCTTGCCGAATCACCCTCGGTGATGAAGATTGTACTCTCGTCGCGACGAGGATTGTTGCTATTGTAGTGGATTCGGCAGTCACGGAGCTTCTCATTGTGCAGGCTGACCTTCTTGGCCTTTTCGCGGGCAAGTTTCTGTACACCCGACATTGCCTTGCGCTCCTTTTCCGACGACTGAATCTTCTCGAGCATCTTGTCGGAAACTTCCTTGTTCTTGTGCAGATAGTTATCGACTTCGCGCTTGATAAAGTCGCCGATGAACTTGTTTACACTTACGCCAGAGAGCGGATACGGATTATCGTCGGAATCCTTGTCGGGTGCCATGTTGGTAGAGCCGAGCTTTATCTTGGTCTGGCTTTCGAATGTAGGTTCGATGACATTTATCGCGATGGCAGCTACAATACCGCTTCGTATGTCCTGTGGCTCGAAGTTCTTGCCGTAGTATTCCTTGATGGTTCGGGCAATGTGTTCCTTGAATGCGCTCTGATGGGTACCGCCCTGCGAGGTGTATTGACCGTTTACAAACGAGTAGTATTCCTCGCCGTTCTGGTCGGTGTGGGTGAATGCTATTTCAATGTCGTCACCCTTGAGGTGGATATGCGGATAAAGCGGTTCCGAATTGTGACGTTCCTTCACAAGGTCGAGAAGTCCGTTTTTCGAAATGTACTTTTTGCCGTTGAAATTAAGTGTAAGCCCGGTGTTGAGGTAACTGTAGTTGCGGAACATCGTCTCGAGGTATTCCTCGCGGAAGCGGTAGTGTCCGAAAATTTCCTCGTCGGGGGTAAATTCGACGTATGTACCGTTCTTTTCGGTTGTCGGAACAAGGTCGTATTCCTTTACCAGCTTGCCTTTTTCGAAATCGGCTTGCTTTACCTGTCCGTCGCGGAATGACTTTACCGTAAATTTTACAGAAAGTGCATTTACCGCCTTGGTACCGACACCGTTAAGGCCGACTGACTTCTGGAAAGCCTTGGAGTCGTACTTGCCGCCGGTGTTCATTATCGAAACAGCGTCAATCATCTTTCCCTGCGGGATTCCTCGTCCGAAGTCGCGAACCGAAATAGTATTTTCGCGCAGTTTGATTTCGATGTTAAGCCCGAAGTGCATACGGAACTCGTCGATAGAGTTGTCGATGACTTCCTTCACTAGGACATATATTCCGTCGTCGGAAGCCTCGCCGTTGCCGAGCTTGCCAATGTACATACCCGGACGCAGACGCACATGCTCAAGACCTTCGAGGGTGCGAATGTTGTCGTCGGTATAGTTGCTTATGTTGTTGTTTTCTGCCATTGAACAAAATTTTTGCCTTGCAAAAATACAATAACGATACGCCAAAATCTGACCTACTATTTATTTTTAATTAACAAAATAGGTGTTAATTACGGGGTATGGTAGGATGTGGAATTTTTTATTTGCAAATATTTGACTATATGAGCAATCTGGCTAAACAGATGCTTATGTTTTTTGCTTATTTTTTTACTCTACGATACTTCTGCTTTGGGTGGTTTGGTTTGTCGGGATAAACAAATTCAATTAAACCGTCACGCAAAGCAGGCTGCAAGAAATCGTTTTTGAAATATTTCAAGTTGCTAAGATTCAATTTCTTCATTATCTCTTGTCGTGTCAATTCTCCTTTCTTGAGCACGATTAAAAGGCTCTCAACTTGAGGTGTAACTACATGAAAAGGTAGCGGTGTAGCTTGGGTGGTAGCTTGGGTGGTAGCTTGGGTGGTAGCTTGGGTGGTAACTTGAGGGGTAACTTGGGGGGTAGTTTTGGGGGAATGCGCATATAACGGTATGGTAATCCGCGTGAAATGTTCCATAAAAGTAAAGCACGAACGGTCGTAACTTTCCATAATACGGCGCATACCCGAACCTAATGATTCAACTAGATTTACATCGTGGAAAATTCGCATAAGTTCTTTGTTGCGAGGAACGGAAACTCCACTGAAAAATTCTTCCTTACTTAAGTTTTCGGGCAATGTACCAGCAGAAGTAATTTCCAACCTGTCGCTAAACAATTCAAATTTTGGAGAAACCTCTCGAGTGTAGTCATTATGTACAATCGCATTGATAACGGCTTCTTTCACTGCACGCTCATCCCAAAGAGGTGTATCTATACGTGTTTTAGGAGTCAGACTCGTATTGACATAATTCTCAACATCCAATTTGTCAATCAACTTATTGGTCGCCGTAATAATTGAGCAATAGCCAAAATCATTGTTAGAAATCAAATCCATTCTGTCTGGACCTGCATATTTTGCAAATTTCAACGGCATACCATTCTCGTCGGCAACAAGATAAGCCACATAATTTAAGTTCCCGGAATCGTCAAGCAGTTCCAAAGTCTTGAAAAAATCATTACCCAGTGGTCTTTTCTTTTCCTCGTAGTAAATGCGCAACTGCCTAAACGACAAATCTTGCCGAGGTGATTTTATTCGACCAATAGAATTGCGAACACGATGAGCAAAAAGGTCTTCAATCATTGCTCCTTGCATTGGCTCAGCAGCAGTTCCAACCCTTATGAAACAACCTTTCGTGCTCATACCATACTTAGTTTTGTAATATGGCTTCTCGCTTCCCGATGCTACAAAAACCTTTATGACTTTTACCTCGTCAATAATTTCTGTGGTTACATCAAACAATCCCATTGGCGATGGCAATATGTTGGTTCTGATGCGGTCCTTGATTTTCCGCATATCGCTATCAATGTCATTCACACCAACAGCATTACCTTCCTTATCGACGCCAATGTAAATAATACCTCCCTCTCGATAATTGAGAAAGGCAATAACTTCCTTTTCAATGTCAAGATTATCGGTCAGTTCAAGTTTGAATTCTATGCGGTTGGTTTCTGTCATATAGAATAACTACACAATATTTGGAAGCACAAAAATACAATAATTTTCAAATTATATTTACTTCTGTTAATTGCCATTTTGCAAAATCTCCATAAATTTGCCGAAAGAAGTTTAACTAAACACACGCAACAATGAAGAAAATAAATCTGATAATTGCCATTGCAACAGTAACATTGGCAGCAGTTTCGTGCAAAACGAACAACGAAAAGGAAGCGGAAAAGCAGGAAGCGCCGAAGATTCTTGTAACCTATTATTCGCAAACATCAAACACCAAAGCCGTGGCCGAGGAAATTGCCAAGAAACTTGGTGCCGACATTGAGGAAATAGTTGCTGTAAATCCATACGATGGCGACTTCAATGCAACCATTGAACGCGGTCTTAAGGAACTCGAAGAAGGCATTTTGCCAGAAATCAAGCCTATTGCTGCCGACATAAGCAAGTACGATGTCGTTTTCATCGGGTTCCCTGTTTGGTTCGGAACATACGCTCCGCCAATTTCTACATTCCTTGAAAATGTTGACTTAGGTGGCAAGAAGATTGTTCCGTTCTGCACTTTTGGCAGCGGTGGACTCGAATCGAGCACGGTAGACTTGGCAAAGGCAGAGCCAAAGGCAGAAATACTCCCTGGTTACGGTGTTCGCGCTGCTCGTCTGGACGCTATGCCAAAGGAAGTTGACAACTTCCTGAAAGCAAACGGTTTCATCGAAGGAGAATACACCAAACTGGATGAATTTCCAGAGCAGCATCCTGTAAGTGACGAGGAATCGGCTATCTTTGATGCAGCCGTTGATGGCTACCCGATGATTCACGCCAAGGCAAAAACTGTCGCAAAGCGTTCCCTTCCCAACGGCACCGAGTATCTGTTTGTTGCCGAAAACCTTCCGCGCGAGGACAAGCCCGATATGCCAACTGGCGAAATGAAGGTTTATGTCACTGTGGCAGAAGGAGAAACTCCTGTATTTACAAATGTTATAAGGTAGAAGAACCGTTTGAATCAATCAAACAACTAATTTAAAGTGACTTCTGTTTTTTGCAAATTACAGAGTGTTAATGTATTGTGCGTTAGTTGCTTATTGCTTCCAATGTTTTTGAAATCAAATTTTCCATTAGAGGTGCTGCATCTTTTGCGAAATGCTTTGCATAGCGGTTGGCAATGATGAGGCATACGGTGCCTGCATTGTGTCCGAGCAGTCGCGATAGACCGAAAATTGCCGAACTTTCCATTTCGTAGTTTGTTATGTAGCGACCGTTGTAGCGGAAACTGCGGATTTTGTCGTTTATCTCGCGGTCTTGTATTTCGAGGCGAAGTTCACGTCCCTGCGGACCGTAGAATCCTGGTGCCGAGATGGTTATGCCACGACGGAACTCGTTGCCGAACTTTTCAAGGAAATGCTTGGAGCCATCGACAAAGTACGGATTTGCAAGACGTGGATTCCACGATGTGTGCTTTATAAACTTTTCTTCCATATCCAAGTTGCAGGCTTCGTCGCGGCGGCGGTAGAAGTTAAGCAATCCATCGAAACCGATAGCCGTTTCGGTAAGTAGAAAAGTGCCTATTTCAATATCTTCCTGCAAACCGCCAGATGTGCCAATGCGAAGCAAGTTGAGTGTTCGGTGCCCGTCTTTCGGGACGCGACGTTTCAGGTCTATGTTGGCAAGCGCGTCGAGTTCGTTCATTACTATATCGATGTTGTCGGTGCCTATTCCTGTTGCCAAAACCGTAATGCGTTTGCCTTTGTATGTGCCTGTGTGGGTTACGAACTCACGGTTCTGAACCTTGCATTCTATGTTGTCGAAGTGCTTGGAAACCAATGCAACACGTCCAGGATCGCCAACAAGTATCACATCGTCGGCAAGTTGTTCTGGCAAAAGGTGAAGATGGAAAATGCTGCCGTCAGCATTAACAATTAATTCTGATTCTTCTATTTGTTTCATTTCCGAAAAAAGTTGTATCTTTGTCAAGATGTAAAATTACATAATTTTTGTAAAAACAAATATAAGCAACTGCTTTTTTATGTCAAAGAATGTGATACTTGTGCCGACGAACTTTTCGAGCAGGGCCAACATAGCCTACCGACAGAGCATAAACTTTGCCGAGCGCACCAACGGTGATGTGTATCTGCTTCATGTTATCCCGCAGAAAGCCAAGCAGGAAAACCTTGACCTTGAAATAGATGCGATGCACAATCAGGTGCTTAATCTCGTTGACGACTGCGATGCTAATCTGCGGCGTAGAATCCACACGAGAATAGAATATGGTCCGGTAAATTCAACTATAGTAAAGGTGGAAAAGGAGTTGAAGCCCGATTTTATGTTCATTGGCAGCGATGCAGCCCGCAACGACCACAACCGTTCAATTACGCTGAAACTTATCGACAAGATTTCGTGCCCGATGGTGGTGTTTGCAGGGCGTTTCGACAAGGTCGGCTGCGAAAAAATTGTCCTGCCGGTTGACTTGACAAAGGAAACCAAGCAGAAGGTTGACCTTACGCAGAAGATAGCAAGAATTTATGGATCAAAGGTTTATGTGGTATCGGCAAATAGTTCGAGCGATGAGGCTACATTGCAGCAACTCAACAAGCGTATAGCCGATGTGAAGGCTATTTTCGACAAATTGAAAATTGAATGCGAAACTAGAATTTTAAAGACAGAACAAGGTACTGAGTCTATGGCAAATGCCGTGAACGACTTTGCCGACGACATCGAAGCCAGTGCCGTTGTGATAATGACCCGTCAGGAGACAAAACTTCAGAAGTTCTTTGTCGGAAGTATGGCAACCGAACTTATCAAGAAGGCTAATGTCCCGATAGTGTGTGTTAGTCCTAAAGAATTGAATAATAAATAATTAAAGATAAATTTTATGAAGAAGTACAAAGGTATAATCATTTCGGCGGCAGTGTGCATAATACTGCTGATAATTTTTGGAAGTTCGATGTTCTATATCGTCAACCCGGGCGAAAGGGCGATTGTTTTCCGTCCGTTCGGTTCTGGTTTGGACACGGCAAATATCTATAATCCGGGATTCAATGTAGTTGCTCCGTGGAACGACTTTATCATCTACAACGTGAAGGAACGTAAGACCGAGGAAACCCTTGATGTCCTCGACAAAAACGGTCTTTCAATCAACGTTGAGATTTCGGTGCGTTTCAACCCGATTCCAAACAAACTTCCGATTCTTCACCAGCAGTTCGGCGAGGACTATGTAAACCAACTTATTATTCCCGAAGTACGTTCTACCGTACGTCAGGTGATGGGTAACTTTACAGCAGAGGAAATCTATTCTACGCGCCGTGCCGAAGTTGAGCAGCAGATTGTTGATATGACTACCAAGAAGTTGAAGGACAACTCAGTGGAAACCAAGGCTGTTCTTATCCGTTCTATCAACTTGCCTCCGCAAATCAAGAATGCAATCGAGAACAAGTTACAGCAGGAACAGGAGGCTCTTGCATATCAGTTCAAACTTGAAAAGGAAAAGCAGGAAGCCGACCGTAAGCGTATCGAAGCAGAAGGTGAAGCCAAGGCAAACAACATCATCAACCAGAGCCTTACACCTAACCTGTTGAAAATGCGTGGTATAGAGGCGACTTTAAAGTTGGCTAACTCGCAGAACGCCAAGACCGTGGTTATTGGTTCGGGTAGCGATGGTATGCCGCTGATACTGGGAAATTAGCAAGAATAATGAGCCCTCTTTAAATGGCGATTTATCCTATTATAGTTACAGTTATTGTTGGTAAAATCAGCACTATTTATTGGTTTTTTTGGGATTTTTCGCCCATAAAAACTTAAATTTGTAGCCTAACATATTGCTATGAAACGAAATATTTGCATTCTGATGATTGCCGTTGCTACAATCTTGGCATCGTGCAGCAAAAACTATGAGACGAAACCTTACAACGAAGGTGTGAACATTATTCCAGTACCGAAAGAAATGTTGGTTGATACTACCAAGCATTTTGCCCTTGACAAGAATACCTTTTTTGTTGTTAATTGTGATTCAGCTAGGAATATTGCCGAATTTTTTGCAAAAAAGTTGAGATTTTCAACCGGATACGATTTCAAGGTTGAGGAAAACGGAGAAAAGAATGCCATCGTGCTTGAACTTGATGCCAATGCTTCAATTGTAAGCGAAGGTTACAAACTTTCGGTGTGCGAAAATGGCGTGTCTGCTAAGGCTTCATCTGCAGCGGGACTTTTCTATGCAATGCAAACCTTTATGCAACTTTTGCCTGCCGAAATAGAATCGCCCGAAGTTGTGAAAGACGTTGAGTGGCGTATGCCTTGCGTTGAAATTTCCGACGAACCGCGCTTTGCCTATCGTGGCGTGCATCTCGACCCATCAAGACATTTCGTTGATGTTGAGTTTATTAAGAAGCAAATCGACATCTGGGCTATGTACAAGGTCAACACCATGCACTGGCATCTTACCGACGACCAAGGCTGGCGCATCGAAATAAAGAAATATCCAGAACTTACCACTGTCGGTGCAACACGAATCGAAGGCGAAGGCTACGAGTACGGCGGGTTCTACACTCAGGAACAGGCTCGCGAGATTGTCGAGTATGCTGCCGAACGTTTCATAACCGTAATTCCCGAACTTGAAGTGCCAGGGCACGAACTTGCAGCAATTTCGGCTTATCCGTGGCTGTCGTGCAACAACGATACAGTAACTCCACGCATTGTTTGGGGAGTGGAAGACATTGTAATGTGTCCCGGAAAGGAATCAACATTTGAATTTTTGCAAGGTGTGATTGATGAACTTGTCGAGATATTTCCGAGCGAATATTTCCATATTGGCGGTGATGAATGCCCGAAAGTTTTCTGGAAGAAATGTCCTTTGTGCCAGGCAAGAATTAAGGAAGAACACTTGGATGAGAATCCGGATCATTCACCCGAGGACTGCCTGCAGAGCTATGTCGTGAAGCGCGTTGAGGCTATGCTTGCAAAGCACGGACGCAAGATTATTGGATGGGACGATATTCTTGACGGTGAGATAAATCCTTCTGCCACTGTAATGTCGTGGCGTGGCGAGGACGGTGGAATTGCCGCCGCACAGAAAGGTCACGATGTGATAATGACGCCTTACAACGGCGGAATGTATATCGATTATTATCAGGGCGACAACAAGATAGAACCTGTAACTATTGGCGGCAAATCGATGCTAGAGACCACCTACGGTTACAATCCTATTCCAGACACCTTGGCGAAATTGGGACAGGGCAAGCATGTGCGCGGCGTACAATGCAATCTTTGGGCAGAATACCTTTATAATGATACTTTGCGAGAATACCGTTACTATCCGCGTGTAATGGCACTTGCAGAGGTTGCTTGGTCGCCGTTGGAGAAAAAGGACTATGCCGATTTCTGCCGACGCCTAAACAATACATACGTGCGTCTTGATAAGCACAATGCAACATACCACATTCCATTGCCGGAACAGCCTAATGGCTCGTGCAACTTTGTAGCATTTGTCGATTCGGCAGTGCTGGAGTTCACAACTTCGCGTCCTGTGAAGATGGTTTATTCCATAGACGGTTCAGATCTCACGCCAGCATCAAAGGAATATACCGAACCGATTGTGGTAAAGGAGAACACCATACTGAAGATTGCTTCTGTGCTTCCATCGGGAAAAATGAGTAAAGTACGCGAAATTACTGTCGAAAAGCAAGAATATGCGCCTGCCGTGGAAGTTACCGATGTAGAACCAGGATTGCGTATGCACAATGTTGCAGGTATGTTCCTAAATGTGGCCGAGTTGGAAAAGGCAACGGGCAAGACCGAGAGGGATACTGTTATTTCCAAACTGGTTGACATACGTAGTGTGGCAAATTTTGGTGAGCCGCTCAATGGCTACGACAACTATGCGTCCATTGCCGAAGGCTACATCCAAATTGATGAGGACGGTGTGTATTATTTTTCCACCGACAACGAGGAATTCTGGATTGACGGTCAAAAGTTGATTGACAATTCGGGCGAGGTGAAGCGCTTTTCACGCAACGACAAGTCGATAGCGTTGGCAAAAGGTCTGCATCCGATAAAGATTGTCTATCTGGGGCATATCATAGGTGGCTGGCCGTCGGTTTGGAACGATGGAAAGGTGGAGATGAGAAGGTCTGACCAAGAAAAATTTGAAAAGATTGACGGAAAAACATTTTACAATTGACAATTAATAATTGACAATTAACAATGTACAAATATGTAGGGACGCAATGCATTGCGCCCCTATAAACGAATATTAACCATTTGATATACAACGATTAATATTATGCGAAATTTTTCGCAACGAAATTTTTCGCATAACAAATTATTTGGTGTAATTGATAATCCACCGTCTGAAAAACGGGTCTTCTATTTCGTAGGTTTCATCTTTTATTATGTATCCGTTACGCATAAGCCGTTTTATGGCGCTGAACGAGGTGCTTGTGGCAATCTGTCTGTTTGCAAGTGGATTCTCGCCAGAACATACCATCTGAAGGATACGCATATCGGTTTTGTTGAAATTTATCCAGATGCGTTCATAGTCGAAGTCGTGAAGGAGAAGAATCCTGTTTATTGATGTTTCAACTAGGTTGTCCGAGATTTTTTCTCTGTACACCAAGTCCCATACTTGAAATGCAAGTTGCTGAGTATAATATGGATGGCATTTAGTGATTTGAATAATTTCGGAAATCAGTTCCTTATATTCCTTCGTAATCGGCGAAAGCCTTTTTTCAAGGTATTCCTCGAAGTCAATCTGCGGAATTTTTCCTAGACGCATAAGTTGACCGAAATGGTAGAACGGTGATTTTTTCCTTTCGAAAATCTGCTCCATCATCGATTCCTGACTGCCGAGGAATATGTAGTTTATATTTTTCTGCAACTGCATTATGGCTCGCATTTTCTTGTCCAATCCCTTGCCTATGCTTCCAATTTCTTGAAATTCATCAAGTATCACAATAAGTCGCTTGGTTTTTGTGCTTACCTTTTCCAATAGAGATATTGCATCTTCGAGCATAACAGTGCTGTTGGCACTTGGATTGAACGAAACTTCAATATTGCCTGTCTGTATGTCGGATGTTATTGTCGGGACGATGTGGAAATTGGCAATCAGATGCTTCAGTTTTTCCTTCGGGTAAAGTTTGAAAACCGCCTTTAGTATTTTTACAGCGAAGTCGTTAGTGTCGGTAATGCTTTGCAGGTTCAGCATTATGTATGGGCGAGAAATCTGCTTCACGCATTTAAGAACCAGACTGCGTTTGCCGTAACGACGTGGGCTGATGAGAATTAAATGATTCTCGCTGTTCATTATACCCTTTATGTACGACAGTTCGTTTATTCTGTCGGTAAAGAAGTCGTCATCGACCACGCTTCCGAATTTGAATGGATTATTCATATTTGCGAAATTTTTCGTTGCGATTTTTTTCGCAAGTGAAATTAAACAATTTCAAACAATTTGGAACAATCATAAACAACCTAAACCTTACAAAAATATCTTCCCAAACACTTCTAGTAGCTGAGCATATAATTTCGAGTTGGCAAGAAATTCATGTTCGGTCAGACTGAAATTTTGTATGATGCGTTCGGCAATGTAGCATACTCCGCCTACTATCAGCGCACCTTTGATGCCTCCGAACACAAAGCCAGCCAGTTTGTTCAGCCAATTTAGGCTTATGGCATCGGCAAACTTGTTCAGCATTTTCGACATCACTATGACAAGTAGTATAACTCCGAGGAAAATTACAGTGAAACTGATTATTTCAAGGTATTTAGGATCGAACCATCCTTTTTCGAGTATCCAGTTCGACAGCCATTCCGAGAAGTTTATGGCAACAAAAAGTCCTGCCAGTATGGCTACAATTCCTGCGGCTTCCTTTATAAGTCCGCATATCAGTCCTTTTATTGCGAAGAACAATATTACTATTATGATTATAATGTCAGCAGCACACATATTCAATTTTTTTGCTAAAGTACATGGAAATGTGAGACCTAAATGACCATAATTTGGTTATTTCTTAACAAAGGGCTTTTGATAAAGGGAAACGATGAAAAAATTATTGAATCCTCAACCTTTAGCTCGGCGTAAGCCTAACGGCTTTTGCCACCAGCCCCACAAACATTCTTTTGCCATTTCCATTTTTTCTCACTATTTTTGCACTTGCCTTTTACGCAATATCAAAAACAAAGAGAAATGAAGTCTGACGAAATAAGAAAGTTGCTTAACGATATAGAAAGCGACAGGGTTGAACGGACAGTCTCAACCACCAACACCGACAAGTTTGGTCAGGCAATTTGCGCATTTGCCAATGACTTGCCTAATCACGGACAAGCTGGTTATTTGTTTTTGGGTGTGGACGATGACGGCGAGGTAAAAGGCATAAATGTTACCGATGAATTGCTGAAGAATGTGGCGGCTATACGCACAGACGGAAATATTCAGCCACAACCTTCGATGACTGTGGAGAAAGTCAATTTGGATGACGGTGATATAATAATGGTGAAAGTTGAGCCATCCGTTTTTCCGCCAGTCAGATATAAGGGGCGCATTTGGGTTCGCATAGGACCGCGCAGGGGCATTGCTAACGAAAACGACGAGCATCTCCTTATGGAAAGGCGCAGAACCAATGTTACCTCTTATGATTCGTCGCCTTGTCTGAACGCAACGATAGACGATTTGGACTTGTCGCTTTTCAAGCACTACTATCTGCCCAAGGCGATGACCGATGATGAACTGGAGGCTGACCGTCGGGATGTGAAGTTTCAGTTGAGCGCATTTGGATTTTTTGACACCAAATATGATTGTCCGACAAATGCTGGGATGTTGTTCTTTGCGAAGAATCTACGACGGTTTATTCCTGGTGCATATATCCAGTATGTGCGATTTGCTGGAAAAGACCGTGCTGGAGATATTCTGATCGAGCACGAATTCAAGGACAATTTATGTACAATATTGCCCGAGTTGGATACATTTATCAAGACTACTATTGCCAACCGCCGACCTATACCTGTAAGTGCGCTGCGCGAAGAACCTGTTGTTGACTATCCCGACTGGGCGACTCGTGAACTTCTGATGAATGCTCTGTGTCACAGGGACTATACAAGTAATGGTCCGATTCAGTTCTACCAGTACGATGACCGAATAGAGATTATGAATCACGGAGGCTTGTATGGCAGGGCTAATGTCGCAAACTTCCCCAATGTGAACGATTACAGGAATATAGTGGTGGCGGAGGCTATGAAGGTGCTTGGTTTCGTAAACCGTCATAGCCGTGGCGTGTTGCGAGTACAGAAAGACCTGAAAGCCAATGAGAACGGTGAGGCAGTGTATGATTTTGAATACCAGACGGCTGTAGTTGTGGTTGAGAGGAAGTCTCCGCGTGCCGACAATATGATAAAAGAAGCCATTGAAAAAGGTCTTCTGATGGAGAACGGCGAAAAAAGGTCAAAAAAAGGGTCACAAAAAAGGTCAGATTTGTCTGTTTCTGAAGAAAAACAGACACGAAAAAGGTCAAAAAAACAGACAAAAAAACAGACAAATTTGGCTGTTTCTGGATTCTCAACTTTGATGGTAAAGAATGTGTATGAGGCAATTAGGATGAACCGAAAGGCAAAATATTCGTGGCTTGCCGACAATCTTGGTGTTAGTGAACGAACAATCCAAAGAGCTATTGACGATTTAAAGAAACTTGGCTACATAAACTCGGAACATTCGAAAGTAAAAGGTGAGTGGCAACTATTGAAATGACAAGTTGTTAACTCAAAAAAGGTCACATAAAGACTCAGAAAAAACAGACAAATTTAGGCTGTTTCTGAAGGAAAATAATCATGAAAAACGGACAAAAACCGTCAAATTTGAAGGAAAATGCTGAAGGAAAATTTCAAAAACCGTCAGATTTTACGGAAAACCATAATGGCAAAAAAAGACAAAAAAATGGTCACGAAAAAGGTCTGTTTTGACTTTTTATGAAGAAAAAAGGTACAAAAATTTTAAAACCGAAAAATCTTTTGCCCTTACAGGGCGTGGTTGTTCGTCCTTGTCGGTATGAGGCGATGCCTCAACCTAATATGCTCGTTGGGCTTTCAGCCCGTTAAGTACAATCGCGTCATGGTGCGATTCAACGAAAATCAAATACTCAAATCTTCAAATCCAGAAACGCAGCAGCGAGAAACTGCTTTCTCCCCCTGTACAGGCGCAATTCATTGCGTCTCAGAAACGGCTTTAGCCCATTGAAACGGCGAAGCCATAGAACGGCGAAGCCCTCAACGAAGTTAAACCCAGAAACGCCGCAGGCATTCAAACGCCTTCAAGCCTTTTAGCCTTCAAGCCCCAAATAATTTCATCAATCGTCCTTCGTAAATCGTAAATAATCTTTATATTTGTCCCGTGATTTGTAACATATTGTCTAACAAAATTTTTTAACTACGAAACAGAAATAACAGAAATTTAACTAATTGATATATAAACATAAAGGCGTTTTTGCTTTTTGCTCTTTGATGGGAAATCTAGCACATTTCTTATTAGTATCACGAGACGAAAAGACAGAAATGCTCACGAGAAATCGTGGGCTTTTCGTGTTAGTGATACAGGTATGCTAGAACCTCCCATCTGAAACATAAGAGTTCACGATTTTTTATTGTTGTGTACTCCAACCATCGGCAGAAGGGCATTTATGAAACAAGAACCAACAAGAACTTTTTAATAATGAAATAATTGACGGAAATTTGCAGCGCAAAAATTTAAATATAGCAATACTATTAAAAACATATTTATTAAAACATTTTAAATAACTAAATTTTATGAAATCTATTAGACAATTTTTCACAGCAACTTTCTTGTTGCTTATGCTGGCTGGCATTAGTGCATTTGCACAGACCAGCACATGGGACGGCACAGCAGTTTCTTGGACTCAGGGCACTGGTACCGAGGACGACCCCTACCTTATAGCGAGCGCCCAAAACCTTGCCTACCTTGCCGAAATGGTAAATGGCGGTGTAAACCAATATTCTGGCAAGTGGTTTAAACTTACCACCGATATTGATTTGAACGACCATGAGTGGACTCCTATTGGAAACAACAATACAACAAGTGCCAGATTCGATGGAAATTTCGATGGCGACAATCATAGCATATCTGGATTAAAAATAAGCAGTAGTACCTTGAGGTGGTGCGGATTGTTTGGATATGTATCTGTTACTGGTGATGCTGATAGAGTGTTCAAAAATCTTAATGTATCAGGGACATTGAGTACAACAGCATCGAATTCATATTGCGGGGGCATTGTTGGGTATGCCAATTATAACACTAGTTTTGATAATTGTAGCAATTCAGCCTCTGCATCAGCAAAAAGTTATACAGGTGGTTTGATTGGATATGCGAATGCTGGTGCTACTGTTAACAATTGCAATAATATAGGCACTATTACTTCATCGGGATATTCTGGTGGTCTTATTGGATACGGAGGCGGTACCGTAACTATAACCGATTGTCACAACTCAAGTTCTGTATATACTTCTTCTTCATCGTATAGTTATTCTGGCGGTCTTATAGGATACGGAAATAGTACAATTACTATGAACAATTGCTGGAATTCAGGTTCTGTAGTTTCTTCACTTTCAACATCTTCACTATCTAGGTCTAATCCTAATCCATATTCTGGCGGTCTTATAGGATATGGAAGTAGTTCAACTACTATTAACAATTGTTCAAATAGTGGAAATGTTACAGCGAACCTAAACAATACAAATACAGGTAGAACCTCAACTCAAGTTCGTTGCTATTCTTATTCTGGTGGTATAATTGGATATATGCATTCTGGCACTATAAATTTATGTGTAAATACAGGTGATATATCGTCTACATCAATTACCGCAGGAGCAGGATATGCAGGAAATTATGAAATGTTATATACATATTCATATTCTGGAGGCATTGCAGGATATTCATATAATGGAGGCTCATATTCAACATCTTCAAGTTCTCTAAAAACTACCATATCGCTATGCTATAACACTGGAACAATTTCTGCTACGGCTAATAATACGAACACTTCAGAGTATTCGTCAGGTGCTCCTATATATTCTTTCCCTGGAGGGATTTTGGGTTATACACAATATGTAACCAATATAAACAACTGTTACAATAGGGGCAATGTTACGGCAATTTCAAGCAAGCCGTCTGGGTATTATTCTCATGCATTCGAATATGCATCGGGCATAGGATATGGAATAAATACCAACTGCTACAATACAGGTACGCTTACTGCTCCCACTGATGCATGTAACAATGTGTATAAATATGGCATAGGGAATACAACGACAACAAATTGCTACTATCTGGAAACCTGTGGCAGTACAGACGGTAATGGCACATCGAAAACAGAAGCGGCAATGAAATCGGCATCCTTCCCTATAATGCTTAATCAAGAAGTTTTTATGATGGATTTAACTCCCAATGCAAACGATGGATACCCGATATTCGGTTCAAGCGTATGCAACATAACAACCGAGCCTGCAACCAATTTGGATTTTACCTCGGCAACTCTCAACGGAAGATATGAGGCTGGAGAATTTTGGCCAGGAACTGCCGATATGCAGGGCTTCGAGTGGAAGACTGCTTCGGCATCCGACTGGACAACGGTATATACAAATGTGGAAACTCCAGCATCATATAATCTCACAGGACTAACATTGGGTGTTACCTACAATTATAGGATGTTCCTTAGGTTTGGGGATCAGATAATATACGGCAATACGGTTGATTTTACTACCCGTGCCTGCGATGCTGCTGTGTCGGTTACAACGGAAAATACAACAATCTGCAACAATACCTCAGCGACTCTTACCGCAAATGCAACATCATCGGGCACTATAAGTTCCTATTCTTGGTCAACTGGTAGCGAAGGAACTGGCATAACTGCAAATGCCGCCGGCACATATACGGTTACGGTAACGGATGAGTTCAACTGTACGGCTGAGGGCAGCATAACTATTGCAACGATAGCAGCACCTACGGCAGCCATAAGCGGCAATGCATATTTGTGTACAGGCAGCAGCACCACGCTCACTGGACAGGGCGGAATAGGCTATGTATGGAGCACAGGCGCAACTACACCTATGATAAATGTGTCGGAACCCAATGAATATTATGTCATTGCCCGCGCATCTAACGGTTGCACCGATACGGCATACATAACAGTGGCTAACTTCAACGAGGTTGTCATTAGCGGAAACACAACAATATGTGCTGGCGGAAACACAACCTTGTCGGTTTCGGAAGGTACTAGTTATTTGTGGAGTACAGGTGCTACCACACGGAGCATCTCAGTTACAAATGAGGGATTGTATTCTGTAACAGTCACCAATGCACAATGCGAGGCAAACACTTCTGTTTATGTTTCAGTAAACGCACTTCCAACGCCTGTAATAACTGGCACTACGGCAATTTGTGGCGGCGCAAGCACAACTCTTACTGCAACAGGAGGAACTGGATATGTATGGAACAATGGCGCAACAACAGCAAGTACCATAGTTTCAACATCTGGAAATTACAGGGTTACAGTAACTAATGCAAATGGCTGTACAGCATCGGCTTCAACAAGTGTAGTATCGGCTCCAAATCCATCGGTTCAGATAACGGGCAACACCACTGCCTGCGAAGGTACGCAGATTGCTCTTACGGCAACAGGCGGAACATCATATAGTTGGTCAAATTCTGCAAATACAGCAACAATAAATCCTACTCTGTCGGGAACATACATAGTTACGGCATACAATGATTTAGGCTGCTTTGCAACGGCAAGTGCAATTGTTACAATAAACCCCAACCCACAGTTAAATATAACGGCACCGCATACTATATGTAATAATTCAAGCACCACCTTGGAAGTTTCCGATAATCATGGAAGTACAATAACAAGTTGCGTATGGAGCAATGGCGGAAACGGAACTTCAATTCAGGTGTCGCCTGATGCTACAACTAACTATACGGTAACTGTTACCAATAATAATGGCTGTATGGCACAAGCATCTACAAGTGTAGTTGTGGCAGATCAACTTTTGCTTTCCATTTCTGGAAACACAAGCCTTTGCGGTAACGAATCGGCAGAACTTACCGTCAGCGGTATCGCACCAGCAAATGTCAGCACATACGCATGGTCAAACGGAGCGAATACAGCATCTGTTTCTGTTTCGTCTGGCGGAACATATTCGGTAATCGTTACGGATGTGAACGGATGTACAGGATATGCAACAACAAGCGTAACAGCATCGGAAAATCCTACGGCAACCATCAGTGGCAACCTTAATGTATGCAGCGGCAATTCGGCAATGCTAATTGCAAATGGCGGCACTTCGTACCAGTGGAGCAATGGTTCTACCGAGGCAAGCATTTCTGTAAATGCTGGAGGAACATATTCGGTAGTTGTGGCAAATGGAGCAGGTTGTACAGCAACAGCGAGTGCAATTGTAACGGTTAACGAAACTCCTATGCCTCAAATTAGTGGAGATTTGGCTGTATGCGCAGGTTCAAGCACAACGCTTACAGCTACTGGCGGTGATTCGTTTGTATGGAGCAACGGAAGTACAAATGCAAGCGTAAATGTTACCAATGCAGGAACTTATACTGTAATTGCATCGAATGCAAATGGTTGTACCGCAAGTGCTTCGGCTACGGTAAATGTATATGAAACTCCAAATGTAACTATCAGTGGCAACCTTAATGTATGCAGTGGCAATTCTACAATGCTTATAGCAAATGGCGGTACTTCGTACCAGTGGAGTAATGGTTCTACCGAGGCAAGCATTTCTGTAACTACTGGAGGAACATATTCGGTAGTTGTGGCAAATGGAGCAGGTTGTACTGCAACAGCGAGTGCAATTGTAACGGTTAACGAAACTCCTATGCCTCAGATTAGTGGAGATTTGGCTGTATGCGTAGGTTCAAGCACAACGCTTACTGCTACTGGCGGTGATTCGTTTGTATGGAGCAACGGAAGTACAAATACAAGCATAAATGTTACTAGTGCAGGAACTTATACAGTAATTGCGTCTAATTCGAATGGATGTACCGCAAGTACTTCGGCAATTGTAAATGTTTATGAAAGCCCGACTGTAACAATCAGTGGCAATTCATCGATATGTGATGGTGGTGTTACAACGCTAACTGCTGAGGGTGGAAATTCATACTTATGGAGTACTGGTTTCCCTGGAGCATCAATTAATGTAAATGCGGCAGGAACATATTCGGTAATTGCAACTGGAGCAAACGGATGTACATCAAGTGCAACAATGACAGTTGTTCAATATTCAGCACCAGAAGTTTCAATAACAGGCAACACAACAGTATGTGAAGGTAGCAGTACGACAATAACGGCAAATGGTGGAGTTTCCTATCAGTGGTCAACAGGCGAAACAGGAGCATCAATCAGCGTAGATTCATTTGGCGTATATTCTGTAACTGCAACTGGTAATGGTGGATGTACGGCAACCGCAAATGCAACAGTTTTTGTATCTTCAGCGCCAACACCGTCAATAAGCGGAAATTTGCATATATGCGACAATGAAACGACAACACTCACAGCAAATGGCGGCGACAGTTATATGTGGTCGAATGGTTCAACTGGCAATTCGATAGAAGTAAGCAATGGCGGTACATATAGCGTTATTGTTTCTAATGCAAATGGTTGTACTGCAATGACTTCGGCAAATGTCGAGGCTGGACATTCGGTAACAAATTCGATAACCGAAACCGCAGAAACAGAATTTATATGGAATGGTCAAACATATACTGCTACTGGCGATTATACACAGTCGTTTATGGCGGCAAATGGTTGTGACAGCATTGTTACCTTGCATCTGACAATTACTGGCGGTCAGCAAGTTCAGCATTATAACATTTTTGTAATAAGCAACAACAATGACTACGGCACAACAACTGGAACTGGCGTTTATGAGGAAAATGAGGTTGTAACAATAACCGCCTCTGCAAATGAAGGTTATGAATTTGTTTCGTGGAACGATGGCAATACGGAGAGCATACGTCAGATTGTCGTAACTGGTGATGCTACTTATATTGCAACATTCATTCCGGCAACTGGCATCGAGGAAACCTCCGCATTAGAAATCGCTCTCTTCCCGAATCCCGCTACCGACATCCTCAACATTACATCATCGGAAACAATTTCGGAAATCGAGATTGTAAATGTGATGGGTCAGGTGGTAAGGAAGATTGAGGTAAACAGCGACAATGCGGTTTGTGATGTGGAAGATTTGAAGGCAGGGGTGTATGTTGTAAGGATACACGGAACGAACACAGAATCGGTTGTTTCCCAACAAAAATTCATCAAGGAATAACCGAAATGTTTTGTGGTCTATTGTAAGGGAAGGTTTCAAACCTTCCCTTACGCATATATGTTCCGTCTCTTCCAGCGGATTCCATCCGCGCAATAGCCACCCGTCATACGATAATAGGACGGTTCTCTGCCGTCCTTTTTATGTAAAGGAAGTATCGAAAGGCGCATTTTCAATTCTTATGAAAATATCCGTAGATGATACCTGCCTTTGCCGCACCCAACGCTTCTGTCAGTTTTTCCATGCTAGCTTCCTTTATACCACTGATTGTCTTGAACTCCTTAAGCAGAATTTCCTTTGTCTTGGGACCAATGCCCTTGATATCGTCGAGTTCGCTTTTGAGGAAGTTGTCGGAGCGTTTCTTGCGGTGGAAGGTTATGCCGAAACGGTGTGCTTCGTCGCGGGCGTGCTGTATGATTTTCAGCGATTCGGAGTTCTTGTCGAGGTAGAGCGGAATGTCGTCGCCAGGGAGGAAGATTTCTTCAAGCCGTTTTGCTATACCTATAATTTTCACCTTGCCAATCAGTCCCAATTTTTCGAGGCTTCGCACGGCAAACGACAATTGAACTTTGCCACCATCAACGACAATAAGTTGGGGTAGGGGTTCGCCCTCGTCGAGCAGACGGCGGTAGCGACGGAAGATGATTTCTTCCATCGAAGCGAAGTCGTTTGCACCAACTACAGTCTTTATGTTGAAATGTCGGTAGTCCTTTTTCGACGGTTTGGCGTTCTTGAATACTACGCACGAAGCCACAGGGTTGGTTCCCTGTATGTTGGAGTTGTCGAAGCACTCGATATGCACTGGCAGTTCATCCATCATAAGGTCGGCTTTCAAGGTCTCCAGTTTTCGTAACGTATTCTTTTCCGGGTCTTTGCCTTCTACTTGCTTGTGCTTTTCGAGCATATAGAACTTTGCGTTGCGGTTTGCGAGTTCAAGGATTTTGCCCTTGTCGCCCTTCTGCGGGTATTCGAACTTTACGTTTTCAATAGGGAAGTCAATTTGGAACGGCAATATTATTGTCTTGACGTTACTTTTCAGTTCTTCGCGGATGTCAACTATGGCGTAGGCGAGTATGTCCTCGTCGGTCTCCTCGATTCGTTTGCGGATTTCCACCGAGTGCGATGCTATGATTGCTCCGTTTTGTATCCGTAAGTAACTTATGTAGTAGGAGTTTATGTCCTTAGCAAAGCCGAAAGCCTCAACGTTGGAAATGTTTGTGTCGACAACGGTTGACTTGCTGCGGTAGTTTTCGAGGAGGTCGAGTTTGTGCTTTAGTTTTGATGCTTCCTCGAATTCAAGGTTTGCGGCGTGTTTCAGCATTTTTTCCTTGAGGAAACCTTGCACTTGCTGAAGGTCGCCACGCAGGATTTTGCGGATGTCGGCGAACATAGCCGTGTAGTTCTCCTTGTCAATCTTGCCGATGCACGGACCGAGGCAGTTGCCGATATGGTAGTCGAGGCAGATGTCGAACTTGCCGTCCTTGATTCCTTGTTCAGTGATGTTGTGCTTGCAAGTGCGAATCGGGTAAAGTTGCTGTATCAGAGCAAGTAAAGTCTTGATGGTGTATGCCGAAGCGAATGGCCCGAAATATTCGCCGTTGCCGTTCTTTTGTCGTGTGTAGAGCAGGCGAGGGAAAGGCTCGTTGGTAATGCACACCCACGGATAGGTCTTGTCGTCCTTTAGCAGAATGTTGTATTTGGGCTGGAGTTGCTTTATCAGAACGTTTTCGAGCAGAAGTGCTTCGCTTTCGCTGTCAACCACAGTATATTCGATGTCGCATATTTGGCTTACAAGTATTTGCGTCTTGCGGTTGAGGTTGTTCGACAGGAAATAAGAACTGACCCTGTTTTTCAGGCTTTTGGCTTTGCCTACATATATTATCGTTCCGTCCTTGTCAAAGTACCTGTAAACTCCCGGCGCTTTCGGCAGGGCTTTTACGATTTCGGCAACGTGTTCCGAAGCGTTCATTGAACTTTATTTTGCAGTAGCGTGCGGGTCGTTATAGTAGATGTTGTCCCAGTGGGCAAATTCACCGTTTGTTGATTTTTTCCATACGTCGATGAAAATTCCTGTCCAGTCTGCGACTTCCGGGGAGGTTTCCCTGCCGTCACCATTGGTGTCGCCTTTACGTTCGTCATCCTTGAGCGAGGTAAATTCAACGCCCGGACCATTATGGTTTATAAGGCAACCTTCGCTTGAAACTGTAAGTGTCGAATGCTCAGCAAATTTAACAACTACGTTGTTGCCGAAAGTAATAGTTCTGTTTACGGCGATGTCGAGATTTGCTGCTGTGACAACAAATGCTACTTCGTCTTCAAGCCAATTTATGTCGGAAGTAATGCTACTTCCCCATACGAATATTCCGTTGCACTTGTTTCCAAGTTGGTCATTCGAGAACGAGTTGGAATTGTCCATACTCATTTCTGCATTGATTGTGACAGGAACATTGTTGCCGTAGAATTTACAGTTTGTTATTTTTGTTTGTGCGCTGGCGTTTGATGCGTTAAGTGTTCCAACATAGATGTTGTTGAGCAGACTGCCCGAATTGTATGCAAATGTGCAGTTGTCGAAAATTGCTTTGGCTTCTGACGATACGTCAACGGTTGCCGGATTTGAGTTGTCGCGTCCACCGTAAAGGAACTTGCAGTATTTGAATGTTGAGTTTTGTGAGCCGTTTAGGTTGATGTAGCCCCAGTCGCCAGCAGCGGGAACCGTATTGTCGCCGTCGCTGTTGTTGTCGCTTCCGTTGTTGTCGTCCTTTATAGATGTGAATACAATTGGCTTTGTACTTGTGCCGTTGGCGATTATGTTTCCGTCGCGGTTAAGTATGATGTTGTCCCCCGACATTATTTTTATTATGGCACCTGCTTCTATTGTCAACTCGGCATTGAGGTACAGGTTGTCCTTGTCGATTATGTATATGTTGTCGCCTTTCCAAGTTGTCGGAGAGTTGATGTCAGAACTTATCGTTATGGTTTCTGCTGTCGTGGTGTCGCCGATAGTACAAGATGGAATTGTCGCTATACCTATTAATAATATAATAAGCACTATGAAATTGAATTTGTATGCTTTCATCTCCGATGAATTTTTTGATTAAAATGCAAAATTAGTATTATTTGGCATATACGATGCGGTTGATTAAAATTAAATTTTGCCTATTGTTGATAAATATTTTTTATGGGTGCTAAATACCTTTTTGTAATCAGTCTTTTATAATGAAATTAACCTATGTTGATAAATTTTTAGTTGCTCACAAAAATTATTTTAAAAAAAATAAAAAAGTTATATTGTCGGTAAGAAAAAAAGTTCTACCTTTGCAGTCCAAATTTTGTAAAAGTATAATTAGAGTAAAATTATTAAAAATTAATAGGTTATTTATGCCAACGATACAGCAATTAGTAAGAAAAGGCAGATATGTTGCAGCCGACAAGAGTAAATCGCCTGCATTGGATTCTTGCCCACAGAGAAGAGGTGTTTGCACGAGAGTGTACACAACAACACCTAAAAAGCCTAATTCAGCAATGCGTAAGGTTGCTAGGGTTAGATTAACTAACGGTAAGGAAGTCAACGCTTACATACCGGGTGAAGGACATAACTTGCAGGAACACTCGATCGTAATGGTTCGTGGTGGCAGGGTAAAGGATTTGCCAGGTGTAAGATACCACATCGTAAGAGGCGGTTTGGATGCTGCCGGCGTTGATGGACGTACACAGAGACGTTCCAAGTACGGAACTAAGAGACCGAAAGCAAAAGCTGCTGCAAAGAAATAATTAGTAGTATAAAGATAAATAGAGATGAGAAAATCTAAGCCAAGAAAAAGAACGATTCTTCCGGATCCCAAGTATAATGACGTTCGCGTAA
>Ga0265299_10000879_pt1 | contig 36311 bp, 27 predicted proteins | sample AusTroGonzalo_MG_4_FD_193485 | JGI IMG/M metagenome (GOLD analysis project Ga0265299, IMG submission 193485) | Bovine rumen microbial communities from tropical cattle in Woodstock, Queensland, Australia - Gonzalo_02 | ecosystem: Host-associated > Mammals > Digestive system > Stomach > Rumen ... | reverse complement strand
TGAGGACCGCGACGGTTGCCTCCGAACTGAGGACGTCCCTGGGGTTGCTCAGGCTGCTGAATATCAGGACCCTCGGTTACCAAATAAATGGCATGCTTGCCAGTCAGACCTTCCACGTCAGGAACTAAATGAGAAATCGTAACTGCCTGATTGGTAGGAGTCTTATCGCCGACATAGATGACGCCGAGATCTTTACCCTTCCAAGGGTCGTCGAGCTTGACATGAATCTTGAAAGCACCCTTACCGCTGTAGGTCAGGTTCAGATAGAGATGGGTGTTGTCGCCCTTCTTTGTCCCTTCGAAGGCCTTACAGCCCTTAGTGTCCTGAGCCAGTCCACCGAAGCCGAAGTACTTGAAACCGATAATGCCACCGTTCTGAATGCCGGCGAGATCCATAGAGTTGTTCCACACGTCGTGGTTGTCCTGCATATACTGGTTAGCGTTAGGACCGTACATGAAGCAGGCAATACCAGCGCTGTAGTAGTTGTAAGGTGGCAGACCGAAGATCTGGAAACCTTCGCTGGTCACCTCGGCACCTGTATATTCGTTGCCGTCGGCAGCCTTTGCCGTCCATACATTATCCTTTGTATAGGGGTCGTAGGCGGTAATCTTCACCACGCCACCCTTTGATACAGGTTTCTTATCCCATGTAATCTTTACAGGAGCGACCATGGGCTGACGGGCATTGCCAAAGCCACGAGGAGGACGGTGATAGAACACATACCACTGACCATTGATTTCCTGCAGTGAGCCGTGGGTATTGTGAGCGGCATTGGTGGTAATGAGCTTTGAGCCATCCTCGTTGAGCACCACACCACGAGAGTCAACCAGCACACCACCCGAGCGCCAAGGACCCAGAGGTGAGTCGCCAAAAGCATAGCGCAGAGCTGAGTTCGTGTTGCCCAGGCCATACTCCTTGCCTGAGTAGCCAGAGAACACCATTACGTACTTATTGCCCACCTGACGGATAGACGAAGCTTCGAAGAAGTTGAAGTCGAGGGGATTCTGACCCTGGTAGAGAGCCTTGTACTCGCTGCCGGCCTTGTCGAGCAAACGACCATCGGCACTGCTGGCAGGGATAAAGGGATCGATGGTTTCAGTACCCTCACGCTTTGAGTACATTGTGTTCTGATCTAGCTCAACAGCTGTAGAGTGCTGGAAACCATAGAACACATAAGCACGATAGCCCTTGTCATAGTCCTTGTCCTTCTTATTAGTGATGGGCTCGATGAACACTGAGGGGTCGAAATCGATGAGTGAACCGGGCAGGCACTGGGTGCCGTCGGCAGTCAGGTTCACAGGAGTGAAGGGACCATTGGGGCGGTCACCCTTACACACCATAGGGGTGCGGCGCCATCCACGAGAGTGAGGATAGAGCCAATAGGTTTTCTTACCAGTGTTGCGGTCTGTGGTACATACCAGGTCGGGGGCATACATCGTGTCCCACTGTCCGTTGACGAACCATGTGAAGATGGGGCCCTCGTCGCGCCATTGGCTGAGGTCCTCGACGGGGGCTGACCACATACGGATATCGGGTCCGCAATAGGCTGTACCAGTCACATCGTGTGAGCCAATGATATAGGCTCTCAACTTACCGGGCTGGTCGGGGTCTTCAAATACACGGGGCTCGCCGTCGGGCAAGTGCTCCCAAAGAGGCAGATACGGATTCTGCGCATTGACTGTCAGCGTGGCAGCCAATGAGAAAGCTAATAAAAATAATTTCTTCATATACGTTTAAAGGTTTTTGTATTTTCAGTTTGCAAAGGTAACAAATAAGAACAAGAAAACGTTTGCTATATGTTTCTTATCCTTTGCATTTTGTGCCACCATGGGGTAAGAAATGCCATAAAAAGGGCAAAAAGGGGCGTTTTATTTGGTCGTTTGACAGAAATGACTTAACTTTGCTGTGTGAAAACGCAAGACTTACTATCATACATCCGCGAAGGACGCACAATGACCCAGCGCGAGAAGATGCGCCTCATTGTCCAACTGTCAATCCCTTCCATCCTCGCCCAGATATCGGCCACGGTGATGTTTCTCATCGATGCTTCGATGGTGGGCCATCTGGGTGCCAAGGCCTCGGCAGCCATCGGCATTGTCGAGTCCACGGGATGGCTGCTGGGCGGACTAGCCTCGGCTGCCAACATGGGATTCTCCGTACAGGTGGCGCATTTCATTGGTGCCAATGACTTTGAGTCAGCGCGACGCGTACTGCGCCAGTCGATAGTATGCTGTTTCATCTGGGCTCTTGTGATATCACTCACCGCCATCATCATTGCACCGTTCCTGCCCTACTGGCTTGGAGGCTCGGAGGAAATTGCCCACGACGCCTCGCTCTATTTTGCCATCTTCGGTGGATGCGGTATCTTCTTCCAATTGGAGGGACTGGCTGGCTCGATGCTCAAATGCTCGGGCAACATGAAGGTCCCCTCATTCTTGAACATCGGCATGTGCGTGATGGATGTGTGCTTCAACTACCTTTTTATATATGTCATGAACCTTGGCGTGATGGGGGCTGCTCTAGGCACAGGTCTTGCCATGCTCATCACCTCGGCCCTCATGATGTATTTCTTGCTCGTCAGATCGCAAATGCTATCACTCATAGGCCGCAAAGGCTCATTCAAGCCCAAGAAGGACACTGTCCATACGGCCTTTAAGATTGGCGCACCCATGGGACTGCAACATATGTTAATGGGGTGTGCCTATGTAGTGAGTACCTTTATCGTAGCTCCCTTGGGCACAATCGCTATCGCAGCCCATTCGCTGGCTATCACAGTAGAGAGTCTGTGCTATATGCCAGGCTTCGGCATTGCCGAGGCTGCCACCACCCTTGTGGGACAGGGAATTGGTGCTGGGCAACGGGTGCTGACGCGTTCGTTTGCCCACCTTTCCGTATTACTGGGCATCGTTGCTATGACCACGATGGGCATTCTAATGTGGATTTTCGCTCCGGAACTGATGACGCTGATGTCGCCCATTCAAGAAGTAATCGAAGAAGGCACACGGGTGCTACGCATCGAAGCCTGGGCAGAACCTATGTTTGCTGCCGCCATCGTGTGCAATGGTGTATTCGTGGGCGCTGGCGACACATTCAAACCGGCCTTAATGAGCCTGCTATCCGTATGGGGAGTACGACTCACATTGGCATGGTATTTGGCAAAGGACTATGGACTGAAAGGTGTGTGGATCGCAATGGCCACTGAGCTCACCTTCCGTGGCACCATCTTCCTGAGTCGCCTATTCTTTGGCAAATGGAATCAAAAACTCATAAAAACCTCTTCACCATCATGAAAACCTTTTTTCTATCACTCTGTCTGCTGGCTTGTGCCACACTGACCAAGGCACAAAGTCGCGAAGTTCTGTTGGAAACAACCGAAGGCAACATCCGCGTGATGCTCTATGACGACACACCTATCCATCGCGACAACTTCCTCAAGTTGGTGAGTGAACAGTTCTATGACTCGCTGCTTTTCCATCGCGTCATCAAGAACTTTATGATTCAGGCTGGCGACCCTCAAAGCAAACATGCCGAATCGGGCACGAAACTAGGTGAGGGCGAGGTGGACTATACCCTGCCTGCCGAGTTTCGAACCCCTAACCGACATCACCGTCGCGGTGCACTGGCTATGGCGCGCGAGGGCGACAATGCAAACCCAGAACGCCGTTCTAGTGGCTGTCAGTTCTACATTGTGTGGGGAAAGACCTACTCCACTAAAGACCTTGAAGCCGTGCAGAAGCGTGTAAAAGAAGCCACCAAAGGGCAGGCAGACATCACGCCCGAGATGTTCTGGACCTATAGAAAAGTAGGTGGTTCGCCCCACCTCGATGGACAATACACTGTGTTTGGCGAGGTGACTGAAGGACTTGATGTCGTGGAGCGCATCCAGAAAACCTATACCGACACCTATGACCGCCCTGTCGATGATATCCGCATCATCAAGGCTACCATTGTGAAATAAGAAGTTTCTTCTTGTTGTTTTTAAGGAAATACAAAAAAATCAGGTCTTGGTTCACTAACCTCGGCCTGAATTTTTACGATATTAATAACTAAAAACCTTTTCTACTTTTGTTACCCTTTCAACAAATCTTTGTTTTACCTTACTAATACCTACTTGTCCTAAAACAATCTAACCTAAAAAAATACTAACTAACCTATTGAACATTACTAACTCTTTCTTTCTATACTTTCTCTCGCCTTTCACAAGGCTTAATCTTTATTACCTTTAAACTAACTCTATTGAAGATCTCTTGTTTTCTTTTGACGATGCAAAGTTACGACGAAAATCGATATGTTGTATCAACTTTCGTCGTATTTTGATAGAAAAAGCCTCTATTATTGATTAAAATCAAGCAATTGTGTTCGCACACAATGCTTTTTTGACCAAATTTGTCAATTCTACGAATTCAGGAATTGACAACTGTTCTGGCCTCAAAGTGGCAAACTTAGAATCAGTTATCATCTGAAGATTTTCAGCAGGTAAAAGTTGACGGAGCGACACACGCAACATCTTGCGTCGCTGATTAAACGAGGTTTTCACCACGCGCTTAAACAATTCCTCGTCGCATCCCAATTTCTGTACCTTGTTTCGCGTCATGCGAATCACGGCACTCTGCACCTTGGGAGGCGGATTGAATACCCCTGGCTCCACCGTGAAGAGATACTCCACATCGTACCAAGCCTGAATCAGTACCGACAGGATGCCATACTGCTTGTTGCCAGGCTGCGAGGCCATACGTACTGCCACTTCGTGCTGAATCATGCCTGTACAACAGGGAATGAGATCGCGGTTGTCCAGCATCTTAAAGAAGATCTGCGACGAGATGTCATAGGGGTAATTGCCAGTCAACACAAACTGCTGACCTTCAAATACCTGGCGCAAGTCCATCCGCAGGAAGTCCTCACCCAAAATATTCTCTCTCAACTTGGGGAAATGCTCATTTAGGTAAGCCACACTTTCGCGGTCAATCTCCACCACTTTGAATGGGCGGGGCTTCTCTACAAGATATTGCGTCATCACGCCCATACCAGGTCCCACCTCCAGTACAGGGATATCGGGACAGGCATCCACCGTATCGGCAATGCGCTTAGCTATTGAGAGGTCGGTCAGGAAGTGCTGACCGAGATTCTTTTTGGGTCTAACTTGCTTCATAATGCAAAGGTATAAACAAAAAACTTGCCAGCCAAATTTTTGGTAGGAAAGTTTCTCTTGTGACATTATTTAAAATATCACGGCCAAGTCTCAAAATAATCTAAAAGCACAGCCTTTATTTTGCTATAACAATTATTTATTGTACCTTTGTCCCTCGAATGAAATATCTGCAGACCATAGCCAAAGTTTTGATGCCACTCCTACTGGGTGGCGCCATTCTCTATTGGATGTATCGAGGCGAGGACTGGCAGAGCATCAAAAACGTGATGATTCATAAGATGAACTGGACGTGGATGCTCCTGTCATTTCCCTTCGGCATATTAGCACAGGTATTTCGCGGATGGCGTTGGATGCAGACATTGGAGCCCATGGGCGAAAAAACGCGCCAAAAGGTAGCCGTAAATGCCATCTTCCTGAGTTATGCCGTATCACTCATCGTGCCACGCATGGGTGAATTCACACGCTGCGGCGTGCTGAAGCGATGGGAGGGCATCTCGTTCTCAAAGGCTTTGGGTACCGTGGTCACCGAGCGCGCCGTCGACACGCTTATCGTTCTAGTCTATTCAGGAATCATCCTGCTATTTGGAATGAGCACCTTTGGTTCATTCTTCAGGAAGACTGGCACTTCCTTTGAACACATCCTGGGCGGATTCTCACTGACGGGTTGGCTGGTGACGGCTATCTGCGGTATTGCCGTCGTGCTGTTGCTTCACCTGTTGCTGAAAAATCTCTCTATATATAATAAGGTACGCACGACACTCCACGGCATCTGGGAGGGTGTACTTTCGCTCAAGGACGTAAAGAACCTGCCACTATATCTTCTCTTCTCTGTGGGCATCTGGGTCATGTATTTCCTGCATTACTACCTTACGTTCTTCTGCTTCGACTTCACAACCCACTTGGGGATTGGCTGCGCGCTGATTTCTTTTGTGGTGGCCAACTTCGCCGTCATCGTACCTACACCCAATGGTGCCGGTCCTTGGCACTTCGCCATCAAGACGATGCTGATTCTCTATGGCGTACTGGACCAACAGGCACTCATCTTTGTACTCATCGTACATACGGTGCAGACGATGCTCGTCATCCTGCTGGGCATGTATGCATGGGCACGGCTATCATTCACGAAACGTATAACCTTAAAGCAATAAAAGATTATGAGTGAAATCAAAAATCTGAACCCGCAGTGCATCTGGAAGAACTTCTATGCACTGACACAAGTACCCCGTCCAAGCGGACACCTCGAGAAAATCCAGCAGTTTCTGCTCGACTTCGGTAAGCAGTGCGGCATCTATGCCGTGAAGGATCCTGCCGGCAACATTCATTTCCGCAAGCCCGCTACTCCTGGTTACGAGAACAAGAAGGGCGTAATTCTGCAGGCACACATGGACATGGTGCCCCAGAAGACACCCGAGTCTACACATAACTTCGAGACCGATCCCATCGAGCCGTGGATTGATGGTGAGTGGGTAAAGGCCAAGGGCACCACTCTGGGTGCTGATAACGGCCTGGGCGTGGCTGCCATCATGGCTGTGATGGAAGACAAAACCCTGAAACATGGTCCTATCGACGCACTGATCACTGCCGACGAGGAAACTGGCATGTATGGTGCGAACGACCTGCCCGAAGGCGAGTTGCAAGGCGACATACTGATGAACCTTGATTCTGAGCACTGGGGCAAGTTTGTCATTGGATCGGCTGGTGGCATCGACGTGACTGCCACTCTCGACTACAAAGAGGTAGACACCGACCCCGAAGACGCTGCCGTGCGACTGACGGTGAAGAACCTACGTGGTGGACACTCAGGTCTAGAGATCCATGAGGGTCGTGGCAACGCCAACAAACTGATGGTACAGATGGTACGCGAAGCCATTGAGGAGCTGGACGCACGTTTGGCCGCATGGCACGGTGGAAATATGCGTAACGCCATCCCCTTCAAGGCTGAGACCATTCTTACCTTACCCAAGGAAAACGTCGCTGCATTAAAGGAGTTGGCCGAGGACTGGAAAGAGACCTTCAACGACGAATTCAAACTCATCGAGCCCCAGGGCATTGAGGTCATCGTCGAGGAGGTGGAAACACCCAAGACAGAGATTCCCGTGGAGATTCAGGACAACATCGTCGATGCTATCTATGCTTGCCACGATGGCGTCATCCGCTTCATCCCAGCCTACCCCAACGTGGTAGAGACGTCGTCAAACCTCGCCATCATCGACATCGAAGGCGGCAAGGCCAGCATCAAGATTCTGGCTCGCTCAAGTCGCGAGGATATGAAGGATTATGTTGTAAAGACCTTGGAGAGCAGCTTCTCAATGGCTGGCATGAAGGTAGAGACGGCAGGCAGCTATGGCGGCTGGGATCCCAATCCCGATTCTGAAATTCTGCACCTGCTGCTAAAGGAATACAAAGAACTCTTCGGCGAGGACGGCATCATCCAGGTGGATCATGCAGGACTGGAGTGTTCGGTCATTCTGAGCAAATATCCCTGGCTCGACGTCGTTAGCCTTGGCCCCACGATGAAATCACCTCACACCACGACCGAGCGCGCCCTCATCGCTACCGTGGAGCCTTTCTGGACTCTGCTGAAGAAGACGCTCGAGGATGTGCCTGAGAAAAAGTAAAAAAGCAACAGGGTAAAAAGGTAAAAGGGTAAAAAAGATAAAAAATAGGCTTCGGTCTTTACTTTTTTACCTTTTTACTTTTTTACCTTTAATATTTTTCTTACCTTTGCACCCGAAAACCAAAAATTCAAATTAATTATGGACGATTACCCGGCGGAAAATAACGAACGTTAGGCCAGGGGGATAGCGAGCAAGACTGCTAATCCTCTTGCCGCTAAATTGGCTGTTGGCTATTAGCCAGAGCCCAAAAGAAAAAGAAAATGCCAATAGCCAAGGGCTAATGGCTAAAAGCTAAAAAAAACGGATTAGCACAATGAAGACCTACTGGAACACCCAAGAGGGGCTGAACCAACTCACAGAGTGGCAGCCCAATTGCTGGATACAAGTGACGTGTCCCACCGAAGAAGACCAGCGACAGCTGGAGGAGAAGTTCGGCATACCCGATTATTTCATCAGCGACATCAGCGATACCGATGAGAGAGCCCGTTATGAATATGACGATGGCTGGATGCTCATCATCCTCCGTATTCCATATGTGAAGGAAGTTCGCTCACGCACACCATACACCACCGTGCCTTTAGGTATTATCCATAAGCGCGATGTCACCATTACCGTCTGCTACTACGAGACCAACATGATGATTGACTTCGTAAGTTATCAACAGAAACGTGGCGTAGGATTCACCGACCATGTGGATATGATCTTCCGTCTTTTTCTGTCTAGTGCTGTATGGTATCTGAAGCGACTAAAACAAATTAATTCGCTCATTGACAAGGCAAAACGAAATCTGGATCAGGACGTGAACAACGAGAGTCTAATTGGATTATCGCGACTGCAGGATTCGCTCACATATTTCCAAACGTCCATCCGTGGCAACGAAACATTACTATCGAAGTTGAAGTTCAAACTACAGATTGACGAGCTAGACGCTGACCTTATCGAGGACGTCAACATTGAGATGGCGCAGGCTCGAGAAACCACCAGCATCTATTCCGACATCTTGGAATCGACTATGGACACCTATAGCAGCATCATTAACAACAATATGAACACAGTGATGCGTACGCTGACATCGGTCACCATTATCATGATGTTTCCCACACTCATCGCCTCTCTTTTTGGTATGAACCTAGTGAACGGCATGGAATCCAACAGCTATGGATTCGTCTTTGCACTCATCATTTCCGTAGGCGTTTCTGGCGCTGCATGGTGGTTCTTCCGCCACAAAAGACTGATTTAAGCACAGAAATTGAAAAAAAAAAGAAAATAATTAGGCCAATTAAATTATTTTAAGTAATTTTGAGGCCTAATTATGTATATACCAATCGAATCAGTAACTAAAACAGTTAAATGATGGACTCTCAAGAAAAAATCCTCGAACAGGGGAAACAAGAAGAAGTAATCCAGGCAGCTACGACTCCTGAAGTAGAAACGAGCGAGGCACAGGAAGAAAATCCTCGAAAGGTCTATGAGACCAAAAAGGAGGTACTGGACCGCGTCAAGGAGTTAGCTCATGGTGAAGAATCTCCTCAGAAAGAGGAAGTGGAATACCTAAAAACTGCCTTCTACAAGCTACACATTGCCGCACGCGAAGCTCAACTCAAAGAGTATATAGACGCTGGCGGTGATCCAGAAGCCTATCAGATTACTCCCGACGAGGACGAGGAAGTATTTAAGGCCGAGATGGGCGTTATCAAAGAACGTCGTCAGCAACTGTTCCGTGAACAGGAGGCCGAGAAGGAGGAAAACTTCAAGAAGAAGCAGGACATCATCGAAAAGATAAAGGCTATGGTCACCTCGCCCGAGGAGGCCAGCAAAACATATCAAGAATTCAAGGCCCTACAGCAGGAATGGCGTGAAATCAAAGCTGTGCCTGCCGAGAAAGCCAATGAACTGTGGCGCAACTATCAACTCTATGTAGAGCAGTTCTACGACCTGTTAAAATTGAACAGCGAAGCTCGCGAATTGGATTTCAAGAAAAATCTGGAAGCCAAGACACATCTATGTGAGGCTGCTGAGAAATTGGCTGACGAAGAGGACGTGATTAGCGCCTTTCATCAGTTACAAAAACTACATCAAGAATATCGCGAAATTGGCCCTGTCAGCAAGGAGTTGCGCGAAGAAATCTGGCAACGTTTTAAGGCGGCATCAACAATCATCAACAAGCGCCATCAGCAACATTTCGATGATCTCAGAGCTCGCGAGGAAGACAACCTCCAGAAGAAAACTGTACTCTGCGAGAAAGTGGAGGTCATCAATAAGGAAGAAAACAAAGGCAGTGCAGACTGGGAACGTCATACACAGGAGATTATCGCTATTCAGGCTGAGTGGAAGACCATTGGCTTTGCGCCCCAGAAGATGAACGTGAAGATTTTTGAACGTTTCCGTGCCGCTTGTGACGACTTCTTTGCTCGCAAAGCCGAATACTTCAAGAACATGAAAGATGCCTTCAAGGAGAATGCAGACAAGAAACGCGCACTCATTGAGAAGGCAAAGGCTTTACAGGACAGCACCGAATGGAGATCAACCAGCGACAAACTCATTGCCTTGCAGAAAGAATGGAAAACAATCGGTATGGTGCCCAAGAAACTGGGCGACCAGTTGTGGGAGGAATTCCTCGCTGCCTGCAACAAGTTCTTTGAGGCTCGCAATGCTGCCGGTGCCGGACAGCGCAATGAGGAACGCGACAACTTAGACAAGAAGCGCAACGTCATCGAACGTCTGAAGGCTACAGCTGAAGAGGCTGGCGAAGGACTACAAGAGAAGGTACAGAAGTTAGTGGAGGAATACAACACCATCGGCCATGTACCCTATAAGGAGAAAGATAAGCTCTATCAGGAGTACCACGCTGTTCTCGACAAACTATATAAAGAACTCAATGTCAACGTGGCCAAGAAGCGCCTGAGCAAGTTCAAGGACAACCTGAAACAGGTAGCCGAACGTGGCGAGGATGCCCTTATAAACGAACGACAGCGTCTGTTACGTCAGTACGATAACCTGAAGCAGGAGATTCAAACTTACGAAAACAATCTAGGTTTCCTCACTGCCAGCAGCAAGAAAGGCAGCAGCCTTATTGAGGAGATGAACCGCAAGATTCAGAAACTCAAGGACGACATGCAGTTGGTCAAGGAAAAAATCAAGGCCATTGACGCTGAGGACAAAGAATAAATCTCAGACAGACTCTATACAAGGCGGTTGCGAAAGCAATCGCCTTTTTCATGAGCATAATAAAAAGAGGGAACAAAAAAAAGAGATGCTCTTACGAACATCTCTCTTTGTTGGGGTACCCGGACTCGAACCAGGAAAGGCAGGACCAGAATCTGCAGTGTTACCATTACACCATACCCCAAACTTATTTTGCATCAACGCTCTTGTCGAATTGCGGGTGCAAAGGTACTACTTTTTCTTGAATCTCCAAAACTTTTTCTGACTTTTTTATAAAAATTCTCAAAAAAAACACTTTCATGCCGGCAAATCAGATAAAAAGCACTATCTTTGCAATCAAATTATACACAATAATCATTAATGGAACAAACAGAGACTCTGGTTCAAACAATTATTAAGGGAATACAAGAAAAGAAAGGTAGTCAGGTGGTCGTAGCAGACCTTAGTGGCATTGATGGAACAATCTGCAAGAACTTCGTCGTATGCCAAGGCAATTCACCTGCTCAGGTGGAAGCTATCACTGAAAGTGTCGGTGATATGGCTCGCACTAAGCTAAAGGAGAAGCCAGCACACGTCGTAGGACTAGAAAACGCCCAGTGGGTGGCAATGGACTACACCGACGTGATGGTCCACATCTTCCTACCAGACGTACGCGAGTATTACGATCTAGAACACTTATGGGAAGATGCCCAGTTAACATACATTCCCGACTTAGATTAGGATTTCCTGCACAAATCGTGCAGACAACACATATTTATGGAACAGAATCAAAATAACCAGCAACCCAAGATGCCTAAGTTCAATATGAACTGGGTATATCTCTTAGTGATCGCTGCATTGGCCTTCTTCTACTTCACAAATGGTTCTACCGATATTCAGAAGCAGAAGGAAGCCTCAACAGGTCAGGCCTCATACAGCGAGTTTAAAAACTTTGTCAATAATGGCTACGCCGACCGCATCGTGGCGAACAAGTCGACGGAGACCTTGAAGATGTATGTGAAACCCGATAGCATTCAGGCAGTGTTCCACAAGACCACCTCACAAACAGGCACGGAACCCTATCTGATGGTTGAATATGGCAGCAACACCAAGATTGAAGAGTTTGTTGACTCAGCACGTGCCCGTGGATATTTCAAGGGCAAGTTCGACTACGAACACGAGTCGAGTAACGGCATTCTGAACTTTATCATCAGTTCACTGTTGCCCATCTTCTTCCTAGTATTCCTATGGATGCTCTTCATGCGTCGCATGGGTGGTGGCGGCATTGGCGGCGGCGGTATCTTCAACGTCGGAAAGAGTAAGGCCAAGATGTATGAAAAAGGCGGCGAACTGGGCATTACATTCAAGGATGTAGCTGGACAGGCAGGAGCGAAGCAAGAAATACAAGAGATTGTAGAGTTCCTGAAGAACCCACAGAAATATACCGACTTGGGTGGTAAAATACCCAAGGGTGCCCTATTAGTAGGCCCTCCAGGAACAGGCAAAACCCTATTAGCAAAGGCTGTTGCCGGTGAAGCGGGTGTACCTTTCTTCTCGATGTCAGGTTCAGACTTTGTGGAGATGTTCGTTGGTGTTGGTGCATCACGTGTGCGCGACTTATTCCAGCAGGCAAAGGCTAAGAGTCCTTGTATTATCTTCATCGACGAGATTGATGCCGTTGGTCGTGCCCGCTCGAAGAACCCTGCCATGGGTGGTAATGATGAGCGCGAGAATACATTGAACGCCCTACTTACTGAGATGGATGGATTCGGTACTAATAGCGGTGTCATTATCTTGGCTGCCACTAACCGTGTGGATATGCTCGACTCGGCCCTGCTGCGAGCAGGACGCTTTGACCGACAGATACATGTGGACCTGCCCGACCTCAACGAACGTAAGGAAGTATTCATGGTACACCTGAAGCCCCTGAAACTCGACGAAACAGTAGACGTGGACTTCTTAGCTCGTCAGACTCCAGGTTTTTCGGGAGCTGACATCGCCAACGTATGTAACGAGGCCGCACTGATTGCTGCCCGTCACGACAGTCCCAAGGTGGGCAAGCAAGACTTCCTTGATGCCGTAGACCGTATCATCGGTGGTCTAGAGAAGAAGACCAAGGTAATGACGGAGGCAGAGAAGCGTTCTATCGCCATTCATGAGGCAGGTCACGCCACCATCTCGTGGTTCACGGAGTTTGCCAATCCTTTGGTAAAAGTAAGCATTGTTCCTCGTGGTCAAGCTCTTGGTGCAGCCTGGTATCTGCCAGAGGAGCGTGTACTACAGACCAAAGAGGCGATGCTCGATGAGATGTGCTCACTCTTAGGTGGACGTGCTGCCGAAGAACTCTTTGTGGGTCATATCTCAACTGGTGCCATGAATGATTTGGAACGCACCACGAAGCAAGCTTACGGCATGGTGGCCTATGCTGGCATGAGTGAGAAACTACCAAACTTATGCTATTATAACAACGCTGAATACCAATTCCAACGCCCATATTCTGAGACAACAGCCAAAGTCATCGATGAAGAAGTATTGAAGATGGTTAACGAACAATATGAGCGCGCTAAACAGATTCTAACAGAGCACAAAGATGGCCACGCTCAGTTAGCTCAGCTCTTAGTAGAACGCGAAGTTATCTTTGCCGAGGACGTAGAGAAAATCTTTGGCAAGCGTCCATGGACCAGCCGAGCAGACGAACTCTTGGAGGCCCAGATGCGTGAAGAGGCGGAGAAAATGGCTGCAGAACGCACTAAGCAATTGGAAGCGAAGAACAACAACGAGAACACTTCGGAGATTTCTGAAAGTCAGGAAGGAACGGAATAAAAAATGAATATGCTATGAAGAACTTTATTGTAAGAACCATCACAGGCGTCTTTTTCGTCGCCGCCATTGTGGTCAGCTTTTTGAACCCGTTGGCAATGGTTTTCCTATTTGCCCTCGTCACGGGACTCGCCATATGGGAGTTTTGTGGCCTGGTCAACGAGCGTCCGTACATACAGGTGAACCAGTTTATCTCTACGGTAGCAGGTGTCTATCTGTTTCTGGCTATGGCAGGCCACTGCAGTGGTTTTGTCAATACCGACACAGTGTTTATCCCCTACCTCATCACAATCATCTATCTGCTCATTGCAGAACTGTATCTAAAGGCGAAAGACCCCATTAACAACTGGGCCTACACGATGTTGCCTCAACTCTACATCGCCCTTCCTTTCTCCATGCTCAATGTATTGGCTTTTCCGCAGGCAGGCAGTTATTCTTTTGTGTTGCCGCTCTCAGTATTTGTTTTCTTATGGATGAACGACACGGGAGCCTACCTCTGTGGATCGCTTCTTGGACGCCATAAGTTGTTCCCTCGCGTGTCGCCAGGAAAATCGTGGGAAGGCAGCATCGGAGGCGGGTTCTTAGTTGTAGGCATCGCCATCTTGGTGTGGCATTTGCTTAACTCCTATGTACCAGAGCAGACCAACCTCACCATGTGGCAATGGGCTGGATTGGGACTTACTGTTGTGATCTTCGGTACATGGGGAGATTTGGTAGAAAGTCTTTTCAAACGTACACTGGGGATTAAGGACAGTGGTAATATTCTACCTGGTCACGGAGGGATGCTCGACCGCTTCGATTCATCACTTTTGGCCATTCCTGCAGCAGTGGTTTATCTTTTCACCATTTCTTTACTATAAAGACCAATATTTTTGTCAAATCGTTTGGATAAATGAAAAATAATGTGTTACTTTGCACTCAGGTTTTATCAAACGTTAACTAAAAAACAAAAAAGTATGAAGAAATTTCTGATGGCTATCGTAGCCGTGCTGTTCACAGCACCTTCGTTCGCTCAAGTTAGTAGCGGCGGCTTTTCACTGAGTGAGAGCACTGTTTATTATGGCATCCGCATGGGTCTGAACGTTGCAAATCTGACCGGTGACGTTAATGAAACTGGTGCCAAAGCCGGTCTTAACCTCGCAGGTGTTCTAGGACTCCGTGTATCCGACTCTACCCCAATCTTCCTTGAGAGTGGTCTGTACTACACACAGCGTGGTACCAAGAAAAACAAGAATTCTTATGCCAACCTGAACTACTTTGAGATTCCTGTTCTGTTGAAGTATGGTATTCAGGCCACAGACGAGATTTCCGTTCTGCCTTTTGTTGGTCCAACATTCGCAATTGGACTATCTGGTAAGATGAAAGAAGGTGAGGGTGCAGAGAAAGTAAGTTCATTTGGTAGCGACAAGTTTAAACGTGCTGACGTAGGCTTCAAACTGGGTTGCGGTGCAGAGTACAACAAGCTGTATCTTGAAATGGGCTATCAGTTTGGTATCTCAAATATTGCAGACTGGAAAGTCAACGCTACTGATGATGCATCTGTTCACAATGGTGCCTTCTTCATGAACCTCGGTGTGAACTTCTAATCACAGAGAATCAAACAAACTTTATCTTGAAAGGCTCGGGCTTCCGAGCCTTTTTGTATGCCCTGATTCATTATAGCAAAACACAAACGATGACCATTAGAGGCAGTGCAATAGCCTGCTAACGAGATAACACCAGTCAGGGTACCAGTCTTCGCCTGAACATTTCCCTCTGCCAGAGTTCCTCTCATACGTTTCTTTAGGGTACCATCTTCACCTGCTATAGGCAATGAATAGAGCAGATGACTGTATACTGATTGATGACGGAAGGCATAGCGCAGAATCATAGTCTCGACCTCTGCCGAAAGATAATTATAGAGCGACAAGCCACTTCCATCTGCAATACGGCATGACGACGAGTTTACACCAGCACGTTCTATCAATGCGCGTTCCAAACGGGCAGCATCCAGAGCCCTGGCAGGCCGACGTGTACTGGCAGCAGTTTGATAGAATACCGACTCAGCATAGAGGTTGTCACTATCCTTCATCATACGTTGTAGAATCTGGTCAATAGAACGCTTACGTTCACTCACCAGTTTTGCATCTGAGGGAGTTTTACCTTTAGAAAACGCCACATCAACCAACGCGACATCAACATCCTGCAAGGCCGTTATCAGCCGCTCAGCAAAGTTTGCCTTACGATTAACTAACAATGGTGACAAAGTAGGGTTGTCATCGTCCCAACACCAACCTTCGCCCCATTTCAGGGTGTCCTTTATCGTCACATCACTCACGATACGTCCACAGAGTGTATCAATATCCAGTTCTTTCAATGCATGAGCAAAATGCCACATATCATCGTCTTCAAAAGCAGGATCCATACCACCAACGCAATAAAGGTCACCCACTAATGTGCGCCCAACAATCTCACCCGTATAATACAAAGAGGTGCGGAACTGATAATTGCCTCCCAACTGATCCAAGGCAGTAATAGCAGTTAATAGCTTCATTGTTGAAGCTGGGCGAAGTAGCTGCCGATGATTAAATGAAAAAAGGGATTTATCGTCAGTCAGATCCCACACCATAAGTCCGACCTGCGAATAGTCCAGTAAAGGATCTTGCATCAATGAGTCGAGTCTGCCCTGCATGCACAAGGGCCAAGGTAATTGACATCCCAACGAATCATGGGCATTACCATTCATCGCCAGCGTGTCATCCTGAGCCATTAGACTGCAACTAGACACTATTAACAATACCCCAAAAATCAATCTTTTCATCATCATTCCCGCTTGTTTAATTTGATTGCAAAGATACAAAATAAATAGCAAATGCCCACCGATATTAATATTTTTTCGTAACTTTGCACCCGAAAACAAGCAATTATGGTCTACAAGTACGACTTCCTTATTATTGGAGCAGGCGTAGCCGGCATGAGCTACGCACTGAAAGTGGCACGTGCCAAGAAAGGCAAAGTATGCCTCATCTGTAAGACCTCGCTCGACGAGGCCAACACATCGTTTGCGCAAGGCGGTGTGGCATCGGTGACCAATTTGGCCGTCGACGATTTTGAAAAACACATAGAAGACACGATGATCGCGGGTGACTATATCAGTGACCGTGCTGCTGTGGAACAAGTGGTGAGAAACGCCCCTGAGCAGATTAAGGAGTTGGTACAATGGGGTGTCAACTTCGACAAGAAGTCTGATGGCACCTTTGACCTCCATCGCGAAGGCGGACACTCCGAGTTTCGCATTCTGCACCATGCTGACGATACCGGCGCAGAGATACAGCGCGGACTGATGGAGGCTGTGCGACAGGATCCCAACATTGACATCAAGGAGAACCACTTCGCCGTAGAGATTATCACTCAGCATCACTTGGGAGCCAAAGTGACGCGTCGCACACCTTACATCAACTGCTATGGTGCCTACGTACTGAACCCTGATACAGAAAAGGTGGACACCTATCTGTCGAAAGTCACCCTGATGTGTACAGGAGGTTGTGGTGCTGTGTACCAAACTACCACAAACCCCGTCATTGCTACCGGCGATGGCGAAGCAATGGTGTATCGCGCCAAGGGTACGGTGCAGGATATGGAGTTCGTGCAATTTCACCCCACCGCCCTATATTCTCCTGGTGAAACGCATCCGGCATTCCTCATCACAGAGGCGATGCGTGGCTACGGCGGCATTCTGCGCCTGCCCAACGGCGAGAGTTTCATGGAGAAGTACGACGAGCGTCTGTCACTGGCTCCACGTGACATCGTGGCACGCGCCATCGACAAGGAGATGAAGATTCACGGTTTGGATCACGTCTGTCTGGACGTCACCCATAAAGACCCTGCTGAGACTCGCAAGCACTTCCCCAATATCTATCAGAAGTGCCTTAGTATGGGTATCGATATCACAACTGATTATATCCCTGTTCGTCCTGCAGCTCACTATATGTGCGGTGGTATCAAAGTTGATTTGAACGGTTGTTCAAGCATCGAACGCCTTTATGCCATCGGCGAATGCTCGTGCACAGGCTTGCATGGTGGTAACCGATTGGCATCTAACTCGCTTATTGAGGCTGTGGTTTATGCCGATGCAGCTGCCAAGCACTCATTGGATCATGTAGATCTATATGATTTCAACGAGAAAGTGCCCGAATGGAATGATGAGGGTACGCTGACCAACGAAGAGAAGGTACTTATCACCCAAAGTGTTAAAGAGGTTGGCGAGATTATGTCCAACTATGTGGGCATCGTCCGTTCTGACCTGCGTCTGCATCGTGCCTGGGTGCGTCTCGACACACTCTACGAAGAAACAGAAAACCTGTTCAAGCGCGTAAAAGCAACGAAGGACATCTGCGAGCTGCGCAATATGATCAACGTGGGATACCTCATCACTCGCTTCGCACTGGAGCGCAAAGAAAGTCGTGGTTTGCATTACACCATTGACTATCCTGCACACGCATATGATAAATAAAAAAAGGAGGTTTTTGAACCTCCTTTTTTTATGATTATAAGTTTGCTAATTCAATAACCTTATCGACCGCAGCGCTAAGACCATCAACATTCTTACCACCAGCCTGAGCGAAGTGGGGCTGTCCACCACCACCGCCCTGGATGAGTTTAGCAGCCTCACGAACCATCTGACCAGCATTCAGTCCGTGATCGCTCACCATATCATCGCTCATCATGATAGAAAGCTGGGGCTTGTTGTCTGCATGGGTCCCCAGTACACAGAGTAATGAGCCATCGACAGCAGCACGAATCTTGAAGGCCAAATCCTTGGCAGCGGCAGGCGACATAGGCATCACGCTGGCGATAACCTTCACGCCGTTAACCTCGCGGGCTTTCTCAACCAACTGCTTAGCAGCACGCTCTACAGCCTGTGCCTGGAAGCCTTCAATCTCTTTCTTCATGGCATCGTGCTCATCAATATACTTCTTGATGACGCCTTGCAGGTCCTTAGCGTTATTGAAGAACGACTTCACTGCCTTGAGGGTGTCCTCCAGCTGATAGAGCAGTTCCTCGCACTCACCACCTGTCTTGGCCTCGATACGACGGATACCGGCAGCTACAGAACTCTCAGAGAGAATCTTGAACATACCAATACGACCAGTACTGCTGGCGTGAACACCACCGCAGAACTCGCATGAAGGTCCGAAGCGAACCACACGCACCTTGTCGCCATACTTCTCGCCGAAGAGGGCGATAGCACCGAGCTCCTTAGCTTCTTCGAAGGGTACATCACGACGCTCATCGATATGGATGTCCTGACGAATCATATCGTTCACCATACGCTCTACCTCACGAATCTGCTCGTCGGTAACCTTCTCGAAGTGAGAGAAGTCAAAACGCAGCGTGTCGTGGCTTACGAAAGAACCCTTCTGTTCAACGTGATCGCCCAAAACCTGCTTCAAGGCATAGTCGAGCAAGTGAGTAGCGGTGTGGTTAGCAGCGCTGGCATTACGCTTATCGGTATCTACACAAGCCATGAACTGAGCCGCAGGATCCTTAGGCAACTGCTTCACGATATGCACGCTCTGGTTGTTCTCGCGCTTGGTATCGATAATCTCGATGGTTTCGTTTTCATTAACGAGCACGCCCTGATCGCCTACCTGGCCACCCATCTCACCATAGAAAGGTGTGGTATCAAGTACCAACTCGTAGAATTCGTTCTTCTTCTGAGTAACTTTACGATAGCGCAAGATGCGGCACTCGTACTCGGTATAGTCATAGCCAACGAACTGCTGCTCACCTGCCTGCAACTCCACCCAATCACTGTTCTCTACAGCTGCGGCATTACGGGCACGATCCTTCTGCTTCTGCATCTCGGCATTAAATTGCTCCTCATTAACGGTGAATCCGTTCTCACGGCAGATAAGCTCGGTGAGGTCGAGGGGGAATCCGTAGGTGTCGAATAGACGGAAAACCTGAACACCGTCGAGCTCGGTCTTACCCTCAGCCTTGAGTTGCTCCATAGCCTTGTCGAGCATAGAGATACCCTTATCCAATGTGCGCAGGAAAGAATCCTCCTCTTCCTTCATCACCTTGGCGATGAGGGTCTGCTGAGCCTTCAACTCAGGGAAGGCATCGCCCATCTCCTCTGTGAGGGTAGGCAGGAGCTTGTAAAGGAAGGCCTCTTTCTGACCGAGGAAGGTATAAGCGTAACGTACGGCACGGCGCAGGATACGACGAATCACGTAACCAGCCTTAGCATTTGAGGGTAACTGACCATCAGCAATAGAAAAGGCTACGGCACGAAGGTGGTCTGCACAAACACGCATAGCCACGTTGATGTCGTCCTGTTCCTTGGTGATGGGGCTTTCAACCTCTTCCTCGAAGGTGGTATATTTCAAGCCAGTAATCTGCTGCTCAGCTTTGATGATAGGCTGGAACACATCAGTATCATAGTTAGAGTGTTTGCCCTGCATCATACGAACCAAACGCTCGAAGCCCATACCAGTATCGATAACATTCATGGACAGAGGCTCGAGTGAACCATCGGCCTTGCGATTGAACTGCATGAACACAATGTTCCAAATCTCAATAACCTGAGGATCATCTTGGTTCACCAACTCACGACCAGACTTACCAGAAGCCTTGCGCTGCTCTGGGGTGCGGCTATCGACATGAATCTCTGAACAAGGACCACATGGACCTGTATCACCCATTTCCCAGAAGTTATCGTGCTTATTACCGTTGATAATGTGATCAGCAGGTACGTGTTTTGCCCAATACTTAGCTGCCTCGTCATCGCGAGGGATATTTTCTTCAGGTGAGCCTTCGAAAACCGTTACATAGAGATCCTCTGGGTTCAGTTTCAATACATCAACCAGATACTCCCATGCCATATCGATAGCACCTTCCTTAAAGTAGTCACCGAAAGACCAGTTACCCAACATCTCGAACATAGTGTGGTGGTAGGTATCATGACCTACTTCTTCCAAATCATTATGCTTGCCACTGACGCGCAAACATTTTTGTGTATCTGCACGACGACGAGGCTCTGGATCACGAGTACCCAAAATGATATCTTTCCACTGGTTCATACCCGCGTTGGTGAACATCAGCGTGGGGTCATCCTTAATCACCATCGGTGCAGAAGGCACAATGGCATGCTGTTTCGACTCAAAAAACTTCTTGAACGAGTCGCGAATCTCTTTAGCGGTCATCATTGTTTCTTAACTTTTTTACAATTTGGGTGCAAAATTACAAAATAATTGCGAATAAACGATGACGAATTAAGAATAATTTCGTATCTTTGCACTCAAATGAAGATGATTTATGGCACTGAATCTGAATAAAAACTTGAAACTCTATTATTCCATCAAGGAGGTGGCTGAATTGTTCGACCTCAATGAGAGTACACTACGTTTCTGGGAAACGGAGTTTCCTTATCTGAAGCCGAAAACATCAGGTCCAAACAAAGTGCGTCAATATACCGAAAAGGATATTGAACAAATCAAGTTGATTCACAACTTGGTGAAAGTACGCGGTTTCAAGTTAGCAGCTGCTAAAAAGATTATCAATGCCAACCGCGACGGTGCCGACCGCAAAGCAGAAGTCCTGAATAAATTGATGGCTGTACGCGATGATTTACAGGCGCTCAAAAAACAGCTAGACGGATTACAATAACTGATAATACAACAACTTTTTAAGGCCTTTAACGCCTCGCGAGGCACTAAAGGCCTTAATCATATTATTCGTAGAGATTTCGTTCAATCGCAATAGGCAACCTCTTTCTTTTGAACTCCGAATTACGATGCCTGTTCAGTACTCGTTCCACCGTTTCTGCACCATAAGCAGCATTCAAACGTTCGATTGTTGCAGCTTGAACCTCAGGCAGACCAGTTGTACTGATATAACTATTCAAGATATCATCTACCTCCTCATAAGTATGTCCTGGAGCAATTTGTGCCATATCACCACCTGCCGACACACCATTGCCATCAGTAGGCATAATGTCGTAGGCAGCCTTCAATGCTTGGTAACGCGCATCGCCCATATCGGTAAACACCTCCGTAAACAGATACTTACACAGAGCATATACTTCGTGTTTCCATAGGCCACCAATGGGATTATAGTCAGCCACATCGCCATGAATGGTCCAAAAACCCAGATAATGCTCAGTAAGATTGTCGGTATCCATCACAATGCCACCTGTCACTGAGGCAAGATTATAAAGATAAATCATACGAAGACGAGCCTTGATATTACCCTGAGAAAGAGGCGTCGACGGATAGTGCTGCTCACAGGTGGCCTTCATCAACAAGTATTGCGCCTGCAAATTCTCCACCCAAAACTCAGTACAAAAAGCCTTCATTGCTTGGCTAGCGGAATTGTTTTCCTCCACGGAATTTGTGGAACAAGGCATGCTCACACCAATGAACTTCAGGCCCATTTCCGGATAACGATTTACCACCTCATGACAGACAGCTGCCGTAATAGTAGAATCAATACCTCCAGAGAGGCCTAACACCATTGTTTTCAGACGATGATCTGAGATATACTTTGCTGTCTCAGTCACCATCGTATCAAAAACTTTCTTATAGTCCATAGTCATCTTATTGTATGGCAAAAATCACATGATTTGCGAGATTTCCTTCAAATCATCGACCTCTTTCAGACTATCGATAATCTCACGCACATCATCACGATCATGGACACGCAAATCGATAGTTCCGTCAAAGATGCCGTCCTCTGTTGTAAAGGTCAACTTTCGGATATCCACACTCAGCTGATTAGATATTACACGCGTAACCTCGTTTACCAATCCTCGTCTATCAATACCTGCCAAGCGAATAGTAGCATCAAAGAACAACTTCTTGTGCATATCCCATTTCACATCGAGGATGCGGTTGCCATAGCTTGCCTTCAACTTATTGGCCACCAAACAGGTACGCTTATGCAATTCAATACAGTTGTTATTGTCAATATACCCCAATGTATCATCACCTGGAATGGGGTGACAACAATCCGCAAATATATACTGACGAATATTATCCTCGTTAATATAGATGGGCTTTTTACGATTAAAGTCCTTTGATACCACGAAAAGTTCCGGCCTTGTCTCTTCTTCTTGTTTCTTAGACTTGACAAATGGTACAAACTTACGCCAGCCGCCACCTGTGTCGGGTTTCTTAGCATTTCTTCCCTTTAACTCATCAACATCCTTTTCACCCAAGATGATAATATTGTCACCTATGGCTTGAAACAGCGACTCACGACGAGACACATCGTGGAATTTCACCAAACGATCAATCACAGACAAGGTGGGTTCAAAACCATTCTTTGCAAGCCATACATGCAGTTTCTCTTCACCCTTCTTTTGTATCTCACGACTCGAACGGCGCAGAATAGCCTGAATTTTTGCTTTTGCCTTAGCTGTTGAGACAAAATTAATCCATGAAGGCTGAACATGATGCGACTTGGAAGTAAGAATCTCCACCTGATCACCACTTTTCAGCCTATGACTCATAGGCACAAGCTTATGATTAACCTTAGCGCCAATGCAATGCGAGCCCAAGAAGGTATGGATAGAGAAAGCGAAGTCAAGCACTGTACAATCAGCAGGCATCGTCTTAATCTCACCCTTCGGTGTAAAAACAAATATCTCACTAGCGAAGAGATTCAGTTTAATTGCATCAAGGAAATCCATTGCATCAGGCTGAGGATCATCCAATATTTCCTTGATGGTGCGCAACCATTCATTCAACTCATTCTCATCCTCGGTAATCTCGCCCTCAGTACCATCCTTGTATTTCCAATGAGCAGCCAGACCCTGTTCAGCAATCTCATTCATGCGATCCGAACGAATCTGCACTTCAATCCAATGTCCCTGCTTCGACATCAGCGTCACATGCAATGCCTGATAGCCATTAGCCTTGGGGTGGCTCAGCCAGTCACGCGTACGATCTGGATGACTCTTATATATCTTCGTCAGTGCCACATAAATATTGAAGCACTCATTGATTTCCTCCTCACGGACTTTAGGTGTAAAGATGATGCGTACAGCTAAGATATCGTATATTTCATCGAAGGTCACATGCTTATTCTGCATCTTATTCCATATAGAATAAGGTGTCTTGATACGCTCACGAATCTCGTATTGGATGCCCATCTTAAGCAACACATCCTTGATTGGCGCAATAAACTGGTCGAACGACTCATGACGTGACACACGGGTTTCTTCCAGTTTCTTCTCGATGAAGGCATATTCCTCAGGATGTTCAAACTTGAAGCTCAGGTTCTCAAGCTCAGACTTAATCTTATAGAGACCAAGACGATGGGCAACGGGTGCATACAGATAAAGTGTCTCTCCTGCAATCTTATATTGTTTATTGGCAGGTTGCGAATCCAGCGTACGCATGTTGTGCAAGCGATCCGCAATCTTAATCAGAATAACGCGGATATCCTCGCTCATGGTGAGCAGCAACTTCTTGAAGTTCTCTGCCTGCGCCGATGCCTGTTCACCAAAGATGCCACCACTGATTTTCGTTAGTCCGTCGACAATCTGAGCAATCTTCGGACCAAACATATTCTCAATATCTTCTACGGTATAATCGGTGTCCTCCACGACATCGTGAAGCAGAGCCGCACAAATACTAGTAGAACCAAGTCCTATCTCAGAGCACACAATTTGTGCCACTGCAATAGGGTGCATAATATAAGGTTCACCAGACAAGCGACGCACACCTTTGTGAGCCTGACGAGCAAAGTTAAATGCCTTCGTTATCAGGTCTACTTTTTTACGATGGCGCGAATTAAGATAATCATTTATCAGTTTCTCAAACGCATCATTAATCAACTTATCGTCCACTGCTTCAAGTCGCATCTGCTCATCATCCATAGTTATTCCTCCCTACACATTATTTATATATACTAGCGTATCCTCAGTTTCTGTCCAGCACGGATATTATTATTACGCAATCCATTAAGTTTCCTGATTGCCGAGGCCTTTGTCTTATACTTCTTTGCCAATCCGCCTATAGTATCACCACGTTTCACAGTATGCCATTTAGCACCTGCCGTAGAACGTTTTTCCGCCTTTGCTGGTTTCACGACATCCTCTTCAACCTCTACCATCACACGCTTATCTGTTGCACTATTGACTGCAAAGACTGAGTCCTGAAGATCTATGAAACGAGCCACATCCTGTACCGGCAAACGAATGGCAGATGGTTTTGTAGCACCAGGCACAATATCTCTTCGATATTCAGGATTCAGCGAGCGAAGCATCTGCAAGTCAAAGCCACAGACATTTACCAACTGACTGAAGTTCACATTCTGGTTCACCACCACAGTATCAGTCTTGGCTGGCAGTTGACTATTCATTGGACAAATATTGTGCTCGCAATAGTAGTTCATCACATAGTTAGCAGCAATGAATGCAGGAACATAGCCACGCGTTTCCCTAGGCAGATAAGGATATATCTTCCAATAGTCAGTCTCACCACCCGAGCGACGAATAGCCTTGTTAATATTCTCCGGTCCACAGTTATATGCAGCAATCACCAGATTCCAATCATTAAAGATGCGATAGAGATCGCGCAGATAACGAGCAGCAGCATATGAAGCCTTAACGGGATCCCTACGTTCATCAACCAGCGAATTGACTTCCAATCCATAGGCCTTACCTGTGGTAATCATAAACTGCCACAAGCCAGTAGCACCAACACGCGACACTGCTGTGGGGTTCAATGCCGACTCTATGACAGGCAGATATTTCAGTTCCAAAGGCATCTGATACGTCTCCAAAGCCTCTTCAAAGATAGGCATGTAGAAGTTGGCTGCTCCAAGGAAGAAACTCACAGAACGACGCAGACGACCAGTATAACGATCGATGCACGACTGCACGACTTCATTATAGGGCATCTCCATGATGGTAGGCATACGATGCAAACGATCGATATACACCTCCTTCGTAAATGTCGGATTCTCATTCTTCATCTGACAATCGTTGTCTGGTGTCAAATAGGTCTTTGACATATATTGATTCATCAGACTATCCAAGTTGTAGGTCATGGACTCAGGGAATTCAATCTCCTCCACGCCATCATCACCCACGACCTCTATCTCATCATCGTCAGCATCCTCGTCCAACACTGTAATCTGGGCCTGCAACACAGAAGGCACACACATCATCGTGCCCAAGAGCAAGAAACTCTTAGTCATCTGTTTTGCTATGGTCACTATGTTAATACTCATATTTCTTATTTAGAAGTTTATGCTGCAATTCACACCCAGAGACGTGGCATACAGCGGATTCATAGAAGAATTATTTCCTATCACCGTCGGTCTTACCTTCAGACTCAGGTCTTTGGAAATATCAAAAGCCGACAACTCTGCATCAACATAAGCATCAATTACCGATACTGCATAGACACCAATCAAGCAGAAGAAACTCAGGTCACGCCAACGGCGATACTTATCTTTTCGGCTTTTAAACACCTGCTTATAGCGATCTTTGTTCGAATCATCGATTTGTTTTCCTAGGTGTAGGAACTTATTATAGCTAGCTGTCGTTGGATCATTATCCATGATATCCAGATAGGCTTGTGAATAGTCGTGATACATCATGTTATTCCACATCATAGCATAGACACATCCCACAAAGCCACCATAGACAATAGGCAGTTTCCAGTACTTTCGATTATATATCTGACCACCGCCAGGTATTACCAATGCCAGCCAAAGGGCACGCTGGGGATCTGGACGCCATGAGTTCCAATCACGTTCTTCCTTCAATATTTTAGGCGTCTCCACAACGACCACAGACTTCATACTCTCAATACTATCGCTGATAGCGACGGTATCTACCGCCATTGCTTGATACATGGAGTCGATGGCCTGCACGATAGAATCAGGAACTTCGTTCTGTGCGGAAACAGAAAAAGGCAATAGGATGAAAAGGTAAAGAGAGCAGAATCTCTTCATCCATCTTCCAAATTCTATATCCACACACCTATTCTTCATGTACATTCTTTACTTTTCCAACAATGCCATGATGCGGTTCAGCTCATCTTCATTAGCAAAGGCGATGCTAATCTTTCCGCTTCCTTTGGCAGTGCAAGTCATCTGCACCTTCGTATGCAGATATCGAGTCAGAGAATCTCTTTTCTCTGTCAGATGAGCAGCCAACGGGGTGTTTGTCGTAATACGCTTTCGTGCAGACTGAACATCCTCGCCACTCTTCAATGCCTGCACCATCTCTTCCACTTTACGCACCGAATACTGATTCTTCAGCACATCGCGGAACAGCTTGAGCTGCATCGAAGGAGAATCCAATGACAACAAGGCACGGGCATGCCCCATATCAATCTCACGGTTCTTCAGAGCCATCTGAATCTGAGCAGGCAACTTCAACAAACGCATATAGTTTGTCACAGCCGTACGACTCTTGCCCACACGCTCTGAGATTTTTTCCTGGGTCATACCGCTGGTCTCTGCCAGATGCTCATACGCCAGAGCGATTTCGATGGCATTCAGGTCTTCACGCTGGATATTCTCAACCAGCGCCAATTCCATCACACTCTCATCATTAGCCGTGCGAATGTAGGCCGGAATCGTCTGCAAGCCTGCCATCTGAGATGCTCTCCAACGACGCTCACCAGCGATAATCTGATAGTGATCAGGTGCCACCTGACGCAGAGTGATAGGAGCAATAATACCCATATTCTGAATACTCGTGGCCAGTTCCTGCATAGCTTCCTCATCAAATTCACGACGAGGCTGATCAGGATTGGGTTCAATCTGGTCTATGGGAATCTCGTTGAGGTTTGACGAACCTTGAGTCAACACATCACTTGTATCTATCAGTGCATCCAGTCCACGACCATTACCGATATCGTCAAGGCCACGGCCCAGCACACTCTTATCAAATTTCTTTCTTACTGCCATAGTTGAGGTTACTTTGTCTTGCTGATTATTTCTTTTGCTAATGCCAAATGATTCTTACTACCTGTTGAGTCTGCATCATAGAGGATGACGGGCAAACCATGAGAAGGACTCTCAGAGAGTTTCACATTACGCTGAATCACTGTCTTGAACACCAACTCCTGAAAATGACGTTTCACCTCGTCGTAAATCTGATTTGCCAGACGCAGGCGTGAATCATACATCGTCAACAGGAAGCCTTCAATCTCAAGTTTCGGATTCAACTTTGACTTAATAATCTTAATGGTATTAAGCAGTTTTGAGATTCCCTCCAATGCGAAATACTCACACTGCACAGGAATAATCACAGAATCGGCAGCTGTCAGAGAGTTCACCGTGATAAGTCCCAGCGAAGGCGAGCAGTCAATCAAAATATAATCATACTCATTGCGGATTGGGTCCAGCAACTTCTTAATGACTTTCTCGCGGTTATCCAGATTCAGCATCTCAATCTCGGCTCCTACTAAGTCAATGTGACTGGGAATGATATCCAGGCCTTCGATATCAGTAGTATAGATTGCTTCTCGCACATCCGTATGGTTGATGATGCACTCATAGAGCGAGCAATCCACCTCCTTGAGGTCAACACCCAGTCCACTCGATGCATTGGCCTGTGGATCAGCATCCACCACCAGCACACTCTTCTCCAGCGTGGCCAGCGATGCAGCCAGATTAATGGTTGTTGTCGTTTTACCAACGCCGCCTTTCTGATTTGCTAATGCGATTATTTTTCCCATTTCTATCTTTCTCCTTATTAGATAATAGGCTGCAAAGATACTAATTTTCCGTGAAACAAAGGTGTTTCACTGCATTTATTTTAAATATTTTAGTTTTTTGGGTATTTCGAAGAAAATAAGTAACTTTGCACACAAAAACAGAAAGAATGACAGAAAGACCTCTTATCTTAATATCCAATGACGACGGCTTCCAAGCCAAAGGCATTCAGAGTCTGATAGATATGTTGCACGATATTGCAGACATCATTGTTTGCGCTCCCGACTCAGCCCGCTCAGGCTTTTCGTGTGCATTCTCGGCAACCACCCCACTCAGACTGACTTGTCAGGAGAAAAGAGAAGGCGTAGAGATTTGGTCGTGTAATGGCACGCCTGTTGATTGTGTCAAGATGGCGCTTGCCAACATCTGCACACGACGTCCCCAGATGGTTATTGGAGGCATCAATCATGGCGACAATGCATCAGTAAACACGCACTATAGTGGAACAATGGGTGTTACAATGGAGGGATGTATGAAGTTTATCCCCTCAGTAGCTTATTCCTTATGCGACTATAGCGATGATGCCGACTTCGAGCCCCTTCGCCCATATATCCGTAGATTCACCGAGAAAGTATTGCACGAAGGACTGCCCAAAGGTACTTGTTTGAATATCAACTTCCCCAAGGGTGAGTCATTTCAGGGAGTAAAGGTATGCCGTATGGCCTATGGTTCATGGTACAACGAGACCATCCAATGCCATCACCCACGTGGTTACGACTATTGGTGGATGGTGGGACACTATCGCAACGAGGAGCCAGAACAACAAGACACCGATCGCTGGGCATTGGAACACGGCTATGTAGCCATCACCCCCACCCGCATGGATGTCACGGACTATGAGTTTCTGAATCAGAAAGACAACTGGGAATAATCAAACAATCCACACATGAAGTATTACCTGATAGCTGGCGAGGCCTCAGGCGATTTGCACGCCTCGCGATTGATGATGGCCCTCAAGGAGCAAGACCCCGAGGCAGACTTCCGTTTCTATGGCGGCGACCAGATGCTGTCTGCTGGCGGAACCATGGTGAAGCACTATCGCGAGTTGGCGTATATGGGTTTTGTACCTGTATTGCTCCACCTGCCCACCATCCTTCGTAACATGAAGCAGGCCAAGCGCGACATCGTGGCATGGCAGCCCGATGTTGTCATTCTCGTTGACTATCCAGGCTTCAACCTTGACATTGCGAAGTTTGTCAAGAAGAACACCCAGATTCCGGTCTACTACTACATCTCACCCAAGATATGGGCATGGAAAGAGTATCGCATCAAGAATATCAAACGCGATGTGGACGAGCTCTTTTCCATTCTTCCCTTCGAGGTCGAGTTCTTCGAAGGCAAGCACCACTACCCCATCCATTATGTGGGTAACCCTACCGCCGACGAAGTGAAGGAATTTCTTGGAGCGAGGAGCAAAGAGCAGGGGGCAAGAGAAAACCCCAAACCCATCATCGCCCTTCTTGCCGGTAGTCGCAAACAGGAAATCAAGGACAACCTGCCCACGATGATCCGTGCTGCCAAGAAATTCGAGAAAGACTACGAACTGGTTTTGGCCGGTGCTCCAGGTATTGACGAATCATATTACGACCTATTTATCAAGGACACAGGTGTGCGATTGGTGAAAAACCAGACATACGATCTCCTTGCCAACGCCCACGCAGCATTAGTAACAAGCGGTACTGCCACCCTAGAAACTGCCTTATTCCGCGTACCACAAGTGGTTTGCTATGAGACACCCCTCCCCCAACTCATTGGCTGGCTCAGGAAAAAAGTTCTCAAAGTAAAATACATCTCACTAGTTAATCTTATTGCAGACAAAGAAGTAGTACGTGAACTCGTTGCTGACTCCTTCACCCTCGAGAATATTGAGTACGAACTGGAAGTTATCCTCTTTGGTCCTAAGCGAGAGGAGATGCTGAAAGGCTATGATGAGGTTTGGGCACGCCTTGGCAAAGAGAATGCGCCACGCAATGCAGCAAAGAAAATGACCAGCCTACTGACTGGTCATGTATAAACCGTATTAAATAACACTCAAGCAAAGCAGCGTCAGGTCGTCATTCACCTCAGCTCCACCACGGAATTTCTCGACTTCCTCCAGCAGGAATTTATTCACATCCTTACCACAATCGAAATGATTCGTGCTTAGGAGTTTTATCAGGCGCTCTTCGCCAAACTGCTCTTGCTTCATATTCTCTGCCTCCGTCAGACCATCAGTATAGAACACCATAGGATGTCCCTTAATGTTTTCTATCTCCTCACCCTCGAACTCCAGATCAGGCCATAAGCCAATAGGAGCATTAGCCTTTACATCCAAGAAATGAACATTGTGCGATTTCCCATCACCAATCTTCATAAACTCATCTGTGATGGTGGGAGGATTATGACCAGCGTTACAGAACTGCAACTTTCCCGTCTTCAGGTCTACCAACCCCAAGAACATCGTCACGAACATGCCCTGATCATTATTTTCAGTCAGCGCTGCATTCATACGCGTGGCAATTTCGGCAGGCATCATTCGCTGCGAAGCCATCGTACGGAAGAGTCGTGTGGCCTGTGCCATGAACAATGATGCAGGCACGCCCTTACCACTCACGTCGCCCACACAGAAGTAAAGCAGGTCACCCTCCATCAGATAGCCATACAAGTCGCCCCCCACCTCCTTGGCAGTAGTCATTGATGCATCAAGATCCAATCCTTCACGAGCTGGAGCCTGCTGTGGCACCATCGACATTTGGATATCACGCGCAATGCGCAACTCACTCTCAATTCTCTCCTTTGCAGCTGTAGTCTCCTCCAATTGGTCGTAAGCCAACTGCAGTTCCTGGTGAGCCTCCTCCAAGTGCTGATGAGCCTGTTTCAAACGTTTCGCCGCACGAAGGCGGAAATACATGAAGATGGAGAAGAACACCACCACCAATGCCAACGCGATTAATGAACCATAGAGTCGTTGACGAGCCAAGTAAGCCTGCTGTCTTGCTATCTGCGCTTCCTTTTGTTGAGTCTCATAGATGATGGCCAACTCTGCCGTATCATCATTTTTACGTTTCACGATGGCACTATCCAAGGCATCGCAGAGTTTCAATCCCATGGCCATGGCAGAATCTTTACGCAAGGCTTGTGCGTTGGCACGCAACTTAGGCAGCATATAGAGTTGGATAATATCCAGCGACTCCGTCATGCCCACTTCGCCCAACATTCGATCCAGATAGCGATAGTTGTCTGCAGCCTCCGTATAGCGACCAGCAGCCATCAGATAGTCATTAGAATGAATCCTGCCCAAACTGGTTTTCGAGAAGTTTGTTTGCAAGAACGCCTTATATGCCTTTGCAGCCTCATCAGTCCTATTCAGGCCCTGCATCGCCACAGCCCTCATAATGGCTATTCTTCCTTTATATTCGTCGAAATACTCAAAGCGAGCATCAGGCATCTTACTGTATTTCTCCAGCAGCATCTCCGTGCGGTCTATCCAGTAGATAGACCCTTCAAAGCGACGGGTATTGATGTAGGTCATACTGGTATAGACAGAGCCGATGACAGCCTCCTGGAGTCCACGACCGGTGCTATCCGTAGACCATCTGTTGGCATAGCGCTCACTAGCTGAATTAAAACTCTCCTGCGCCTCAGAATCGTGACCCAAGTGCAACTGGCAGCAACCTATATTATTAAGAAGGATAGCATAGTCGATATCCGAACCATAGCCCGATTCCTGCAATTTCTGAACAGCAGGCATTGCAATGCGCAGCGAACCCTCATAATCACCCTTCACCAGCAACAGTTCAGACAGGCGGCGAGCCGACTTCACATAGGCCAGCGAGTCTTCCGATGTCTGAATATGCCCATCAAGTACACGCTTATAGTAAGCCTCGGCTGTGCGATACTGTCCCTGTCTGTAGGCGACAACGCCCCTCCATCGGTTGGCCCCGATAGTCGATATGCTGCCGTTCTGCTCAAAACTGTCGACAAGTGCCAGCATACGCTCATAGTCCTTCACAGCACCCGCGTCGAAGATCAAGCTATCAGCATGTCCTGCCTTATATTCGGCTGTTCGCATGTTTTGCTGGCATGCAGCCAACACAACCACAAGCGCTATCAGGAATATACTAGATTCAAGTCTTACAAATTTCGGCATAAAGAATAATTGTTTTTCAATTGCAAAGATAAGAAAATCTTTTGAAAGTCAATCACAATTATCCAATTTTTTTTTACGTTCCTGCCAAATCTCAACGGAGTTGATGATATTCTGCCATAATATATAGCAACCAGGCCCTACGCTCGACAACGGATTCAAGTATGTAATACCCAGCCAGATAGCGAATGCCGTATTCTTTTGGCCCAAAGCCTGACCAGCCTCTTGCGCGCGCCCGAAGAAATGTCCGATGAAGCGTCCTACGGCAAATTGGATGACACACAACACGAGTCCAAGCAAAGCAATTACCGTGAGCAGCAGGACAGAAGCCTCAGCATGGAGGATATTTTTCACCGTAGTACCTGTTACAATCATCAGCGAGCAGCCCCACAGATAGAACGACAGGTCCTTCACACTCACTATCTTCTGATGCAGATTGTGCATCGTATGCTTCACGATATATGCCAATCCCATAGGCACCACCAGCAAGATAACGACTTGATAGAGAATTTTGGCAAAGGCCGATATGAACGAGACATCGGTGCCCTTCTCAATCATAGGAAAACAAACTGGCACCAGTACTACCGTAAGGAAATTAGACAAGAAAGTATAGGTGGTGGTCTGCTCGAGCGAGCCACCCAGTTTTTGCGTCACCACCGCAGCAGCCGTAGCGCAAGGAGCGATGATACACATCAGCAAGGCCTCCATCAGCACCAGTTTGTCGCCCTGCATCCTGAGTCCCAAGATCAGTCCCATCGCGATACCCACGAAGAGCAGGTTGAAGATGCTCACCCACAAGTGCCATCCCACGGGTCGCATCTTGTGGAAGTCCACCTTGCAGAACGTGACGAAGAGAACCAAGAACATAAACATCGGCAGGATGGTTTCCATCACGGGGTCCATCACCCTTGCAGCACCATCCAGTTGCGGCACATAGGCAAACACCAAATAGAGTATCGCTCCCAGGCCCATCGACACAGGCAGCGTCCAGTCTTTCAAGAATCTTATGATCTTTTCCATCAGCTTAATTGTGTTTTGGGCCAATTGACCAGGAACACCTTTTCCGTGGCACGAGTGAGGGCCGTATAGAGCCAATGCAGATAGTCGGGGCCCAGCATGTCATCCGTCACATAGCCTTGGTCTATATAGACATGTGCCCACTGGCCACCCTGTGTCTTGTGACAAGTAGCCGCATAGGCAAACTTTATCTGCAGGGCATTGTAGTATTTGTCCTGCTTGATCTTCTTCAGGCGGTCCGATTTATAGGGCACATCCATATAGTCCTCCATCACCTTGTCATACAGTTGCTGTTGTTGGTCGCGAGTCAAGGCAGGCGCCTCGCTGGTGAGTGTATCCAGCATGACGATGGCAGTCTGCTCATAGTCGTCGTAATCAGGCAGGGTCATCGTCACCTCAGCGAAGCGGAATCCATAGAGTTCGTGCACATGGCGCACGCGACGCACCACGGCAATGTCGCCATTGGCGATGAAAGGAATCTCCTTCGACTGCTCCGTCCAGTAATAGTTGTTCTTCACAATCATGATCCTATCGCCAGTACAAAGTTCCTCATCACGGTCGAGTACCATGTTGCGGATGCCCTGATTATAGATGTTAGCATGCTTGTTGCTGCGCGTGACAACCATCGTGTCGTCGATGCCCACTCTGCTGTAGCTATTAGCAAGACTCTCGATGAGCTCATCGCCAGGCATCACCTGGATATCCGCAAAACCCTCGACACGGATATTGGGCACATCATCATAGGCCTGACGAATCCTCGTGGCGTTCCACAAGATGCCTGAGTCCTCGGCCTGACGAAGCACCTCATTGAGGTCGCATTCATAGACGGTGAGTCCATATCCGCGCAGGACATCCGTCATCAGCGCCGGACTCTCGTCCTCGCCCACTGGGGGCAACTGCGCCACATCGCCAATAAGTACCAACCGGCAGTTGCGACCTCCGTAGACAAACTGAATAAGATCGTCGAGCAGGCATCCGCTGCCGAAGGTGTCGGAAAAGCCCTGATTGGAAATCATCGAGGCCTCATCGACCATGAACAAGGTCTCTGTTGCCAGGTTGACATTCAGGTTGAAGACAGAGAGATCGCCCGCTGTCTTCTGGCGATAGATACGACGATGAATGGTGTAGGCTGCATGATGGGCATAGCCGGAAAACACCTTGGCAGCACGACCCGTGGGAGCCATCAGCACCAGTTTCTGCTCCAGGGTCGTGAGAGCGCGCACCACAGCAGCAGCCAGCGTGGTTTTACCCGTACCAGCCGAGCCACGAAGCACAAAGACTGAACGCTCCTCGCGGTCTGTCAGAAACTGAGCGAAGAGCATCATCGCCCCTTCCTGCTCCATCGTAGGCACATGTCCCAGGCACGCCCTTAGCCGATTCACCAATTCTTCTTCAATCATCCGTGCAAAGGTACAAAAAAGATTTGAGCCCTGCCACTTTCCTCCTAAATAATTTGCGTCTGCGAGGAAAAGAAAAGTCCGACGCCTGCGGACTCTTCGTCCGACGCCTACGGACAATTTGTACTTCACTAACAAAAAAATAGTAAAAAACCATCCCTCCACCTCTATGGGAGATGTTTTAAGAAGCAGAAAAACAAGTTTTCGTTTTGTTTTTCGCCCGCTTATTTGTACCTTTGCAAAAAATTGGAACGAGGATGCCAGGAATAAGCAACAAGAATCAAAGGCTGACGATACGCATAGGACGCAGTTCTATGTCGTTCTCGTGCGTGGCTGACAATGAGAAGGACGTCATCTACGAACCCTATGTCATCAAGAGCGGCGTGTCGATGGCAGCCAATCTGCGCGAGGCATTTAAGACTGCCGACCTGCTGTTGGACCCGCCAGCCAGAGTGCGAGTGGTGCTCGACTCAGACGTGCTGATGGTGCCCGTGGAACTGTTCGACGAGAAGGATGTCGACAAAATGTACGGTCACACCTTCCCCAAGAAGGAACAGGACACGGTGTGCTATAATGTTGTGCCCGACCTGAACGCCGTAGCCATCTTTGCTATCAATAAAGACCTCAAGTTGGTGGTGGATGATCACTTCAAGGATGTGAAGATTATCACAGCTATTGCCCCCGTATGGCGTCATCTGCACCAGCGCAGCTTTACTGGCAACAGGAGCAAGCTCTACGGCTATTTCCACGAGAAGCGCCTCGACATCTTCAGTTTCCAGCAGAACAGGTTTAAATTCTGCAACACGTTTGAGGCCAACCGCGGGCACGACTCCCTGTACTTCCTGCTCTATGTGTGGAAGCAGTTACGCCTGCAACCTGAATACGATGAACTGCATATTGTGGGCGATATTCCCGAGAAAGACTGGCTCTTGGCCGAACTCAAGAAGTTTGTTCAAAACGCCTACGTCATCAATCCGTCGGCAGACTTCAACCGCCACCCTATCACAGAAATCAAGGGTATGCCCTACGACCTTCAGACGCTTTATATCAAAGGAAGATGAGGTTTAAGATTTGAGATTTAAGAGATGAGAATCATTACAGGAAAATACAAAGGTCGTCATTTCGACATCCCTCGCACCTTCAAGGCTCGCCCCACGACGGACTTTGCCAAGGAGAACATCTTCAATGTGCTGACACAATATGTAGATCTGGACGAAGCCATCGCGCTCGACCTTTTCTCGGGCACAGGCAGCATCGCGCTCGAGTTGCTGTCGCGCGGCTGTCAACAGGTGATTAGTGTGGAGATGGATAGAGAC
>Ga0265299_10000878_pt1 | contig 36320 bp, 48 predicted proteins | sample AusTroGonzalo_MG_4_FD_193485 | JGI IMG/M metagenome (GOLD analysis project Ga0265299, IMG submission 193485) | Bovine rumen microbial communities from tropical cattle in Woodstock, Queensland, Australia - Gonzalo_02 | ecosystem: Host-associated > Mammals > Digestive system > Stomach > Rumen ... | reverse complement strand
AATACTATAGTTTCGGAATTTGGCATATCATATTCAATATCTTTATCGAATTTGATGTTATTTATTTGATATAAATCATCAATATAGTTTTTTAGATTGATTTCTCGATCATCTGTTTCAGCAATTTCAATTTCAGATAATGCATTTATCTTACGATATTGCATTAATTCCATTTGGATTTGATTAATAACACCATTTATTTTGTATATTACATCTTCATCCTCAGCTAAAAGTGTAGAATTTGGATAGTATTCTTCAATTAATGAAAATACTTTTGTTTTCATTTCTTTAGCGGTCATATTATCACTCCTTTGAATTCATATCTGAATTATCTTTATATATTTCTTTTATATCCTTTATTTCTTTTTCTAAATCTTTAATTTTATATACTGCTATATTAGGTAGTATATATCCATCTCTTTCACTCCAAATTAATATAGTTTTATCAGGTAATTCTTGTACCATTTTGCTATCTTCGGTGCTTTTTATTCCATTAAATTCTTGCTCATCATGTATTACAGTTGTTAATACTAAGTTTTCTAATGTTTGATGTACCCTACCATCATCAGTCTTTTCATCAAATTTAGTATCCTTTGTTATTGTTCTTCCATAATGTTGTTTCAAATTTGGTCTTACTATAAAAAGTTCGCTTTTCATTTTCCCTCCATGTTCGTGTTTATAGGAGTTGCACCTATAATACTCTTAACACGATAAAAAAGAGCCTATTATGGCTCTTATATTACATAGCTGTTTTTATAACATAAATTTCATCTGGTCTAACAATTTTAGCACCAAATACATAAAGGCCTTTTAATGCATCTTGGAAAGCATCGTGTGGTCTATATGCTTCTACTTTATCAATTTGTTCAGCAAATGCAATGGCTTTATTAGTTCTTAATACATTGTAATAAATGTCATCAGATCCTGTACCTGTTGCACCTGTAGGTAGTAAGTTTTCAATACATACATAAGCATTGTTAATTTTACCAACAGCACCTTTCTTTAATATTTCAGGATTATCAGTTGATAGTTCAGTTAATGCTTGTCTATAAATAGTAAATACTTTTGGTGCTACTTCTAGATAGAATGTATCATTTACACGACAATTCTTTTCATATAAGTAAGCAAAACCATCTTCTACTTTTTCTACAGCATTAGATTTAGTTAATGAAATAACTGAAGCACTTTGTCCAATAGGATGAACGCCATCCTCAACTGCTGCCTCAATTAATGCTGCAACATATTTGTCGCCTTCTTCAGCTAGTCCTAAAGCTGCTTCTCTAGATGCTTCTTCCATTAATCCTGGGACACTTTGTGCTTTATCAATATCTTCTACTTCAAAGTCAAAGTATTTATATTGATTAAGTTGTAGTGTTAATGCTGCATCAGTTAAACCTTCTCTAGTTAAAGATGTACCAGGTACATAAGTTCTAATTGTTGGTCTTGTTACACTTAGAATTTTTACCTCTTTAGCATTTTTTGTGTCTTTTTCATATTGGAAATCACAGTGATTTCTTAATGATGTAATTGTTTTTAATTCTTTTTGAATTGATTTACTCCAAATTGTTTGTTGGAAATTTGATACTGCCATTTTTATCACACTCCTTCTTTACTTACCAGGAGTTATTGATAATAATTAATGCTTCCATTCTTTGTCATAGATTTTCTTACATTTTCCCAAATCTTCGGATCTTCTAACTGCTCATCAGTTAATTTTTTAATTTCTTCAGGTGTATAGTAATCCTTGACAATGTTAACATCGTTATTTTTCATACTTCCTGGATTTTCTTTGACAGTTTCTGTTTTAGTATTTTTTAGGTATAATTCATAGATGTTTTTTATAGGTGTATTGTAGTTAAATTGATTTTTAAAATTAATAAAGTTTTTATCCTTTAATAATTCTTCTTTTGCACCTAATTTCAATAATTCCTTTCGATTTTTTTCTTCAGTTAATGTTGCTGCTAGTTTATCGAAAGTAATTTTTTCTCTACTATTTAGATTTGCATATCCTATATTTGCAAGTCTTTCTGCTTCGTCTTTTACTGCATCATAACCATCTGCAATAATATCTTCAGCATCGCCAAGTCCTAATCTTTCAATTTCTCTTTGGCTTAAACCTTCATTTATTCGTTCAGGCAACTTAACACCATCAGCTTCGTAGTATTCTCGAAGTTTAGTGTTAGTATCATCACCTTCTTGAAGATTTAATGTTGTTCTCAATACATTTTCTGTATCAAGATATTTCGCTAATTCCTTTTGATGCTTACGATTTTCTCTATCTAAACGAGTTTGTAACATTTTGTTATATTCCTCTTGATAATCTTCGTTTTCTTTCAAAAGTTCTCTAAGCGATTTTCTAACTTCTTCTTTTTCTTCAGATTCTTGGTTTGTATCTTCAGCGGTATCTGTTAGTTCTATACCTTCCTCATTTTCTTCTGTAGTTTGAGTTTCTACATTTTCAGTTTCGCTAGTTTGTTCTAGCATTTCTTCATTTTCCATTTTTTCTCCTTCCGTTTTAAGTCCGTATGACTATATCCATTTGCTTTTTATGACTTCAATGTTTGGTCAATTAAAAAAGCACTATGTTATGCTAGTGCTTGGTTAATCAAATTATTTCCTTGAGCTGCAATTTGCTCTATATCACTTGAATTTTTGCTGTTTAAAAATGCTTGTTGTTTCATCATCTCAGCTTGACTATCTATTGAATTTATTTTTTCTTGATTTTCTTTTCTCTTCTTAACTATTTGTTCAAGTTTAACTTTTGGCATTACACTATCTGCATCTAATGATTTAACATATTCATCAAATGTTATCTTTCCAGTAGTAAACATGTTTTCTAATGATAACTCTTGTGCATATTTATCAAATGCTCCTTTAGGTGTTATATCTACTTTAACACTTGCTGATAATGCATCTAATATATAACTAGGTATGTTTTCAAGTGTTACTGTCTTTTCATTTGTGTATTCATCTATACTTTCAACTTCAATTTTTAATCCATCTGATGCATTTACTTTCCACATATCAAACCAGATTCTTGCAATATCTTCAAGAAATGATTTTAAACTTATCATTTGATCATTTAATGGTTGATTTTGTGCTTGTTGTACTGCTAATATTGCTCTACCTGAAGCACTTTCCGGGTTAATATTACCTGTTGTTGCATCACCGGCATTATTTAAATCTCTAGAATATTGAATTAATTCAGTTTGTAGTTTTTCACTATCAGTTCCCATTTGGCCTGGTGTAGTATTCATAAATACATCTGAAGCTCTTGCTCCATTCATATTTTTAAATTTAATTGTTGCTCCTACTTTGTTTAAATCCTTTGGATTAGTAATTGCATCAATATTTACTACTTTTTGAGGATAACTAATATTTTTACTTGTTACAGCTCTTCGCATAGCAATTTTATTAGTTTCTATTTGGTTAGGAATTAAATATCTTACTTCACCTATTCCTCTTGCATTTCCTTCTTCATCTTCCCAATTAAAATGTGCAAACGGATAATAAGCTGTCCCCATATCTTTTGCTTTTTTTATTTCACATGTTTTAGTAGACTGTGTAAAATGTACTGTTCCATTTTCGCGATAAAATTTAGTTATTAGCCAACATTTATCGTTTACTTCTTCTTTTCCACTATCACCTGCTATTGTTGATGTATCATTATCTGGCATTATTGTTGCTATCAACTTAGGATCTATTTTATTTGCTTCAGCCATTTGTTTTAATTCTTCGACTGTTTTTCTTTGCCTTACTAGAATGTATGGTTGTAATTGTATTTCTTCTTCGTTTTCATTGCCATACATAATATCAGTTTTAGATATTATTTCATTTACAGGCATATCCTCTTTATCATCATAAGTTACATAAGCCACTGCTTCATCATTAATAGCAGCTTGTTTTGTCCACTTCTTTACTTTTTTATCCATAAAGTCTTTATCCCATACTTTACTTGCTTTCTTATTAAGTAAATCGCAAGACTTTTGGGCTGCTTCCATAAATTCAGGATTTTCTATGTTCTCTGGGCTATAATTAATAGCAAATAAATTAGAGGTTATAATAGATACTTTTTGTTTTACTACTTGTTTTATGAAATTGTATTGTATTTTCTCTATACCATCTATTTTTAAGCCATGCCATTGATCCCCATTATACATACGATAATTTAAATCTGTATCTGCATATATATTTCTTTGGCGCATAAAATTTTGATGTTTCTCATACAAATTCCATAAATCAGTTTTTATTTCATCTACATCCATATTTCCTCCTATCTAGGAATATCTTTTTGTCCTATTCCTGTACCATCATAATTATCAATGTTGTATAAATTTGTTTCTTCTATTAATTCAATTTTTTCCTTCTTTTCTTCTTCCTTATGTTCTTTTATTTTCTGCTTAACTATCTTTGCTGGGTTAACTGTAGGAATATCTATTATTTCGTTATGTTTAACTTTACTACCATAGTGAAGTCCAATTACAAATGCAAAAAAAATCAACACAATTGATAGTGCTGATATTATAAGTATTTCCATTATTTACTCTCTTTCTTCTTAGTGGTCTTTTTGGGTTTTGTTTCTTCTAAAAATTCATTAACAGTTTCTTTAATAATTTTATTAGTTTCTTTTTCACCTAAAACTTTATTAGATATTTCTCTTAATTTTCTAAACATTGCTTTTTTCATTTTTCTTTTTCCTTTCTTTTTAAATATTTATTCCATCCAGAGCAATCAGGCTCTTTCCAATTCTTTACTACTGGTATGTTCCATAAATCCTCTATATCTAAATTACTCATATCAAATTCTAGTATCTTAGCATTGTTTTTATTTACTCCCATTTCTTCTAAAATAGGTAATTTTGTTATTATCATAGGTTTTCCCATCTTCATAGATTCTAGTACATTGTATGGACAAGCTTCAGTATCAGATAATAATGCAATATAGTCGCATATTTTCATCCACCCTGCAGGATTCATTACTGGTTCAAAAAACATTATTCTTTTATCGTTTTCTTCAAATGGAAAATCAGTAAAGAATAACATTAAAAATGGTTTATTTGTCTTTTTTAATTCATTTATAAAATGTTTATATCTCCAACCACCTTTTTCTTTTGATAGTCTACTAAAGCATCCTATAATAAGTGGTTTAGTTTCTTCAAATATATGCACTGGATTATATATAACTTCAGCATCTTCGTTATAGTATTCTTTCCAACCTTTTGCACTATCTTTCGATACAACTACTGCTATATCGTGTTTAGGTACATCGTTTTTATTAAAAATTAACTTACTATAATCTCCATGTATTGCCAGAATAGTCTTATTTGCTTTTATATTAGCAAATCCCCACATACATCTTATTAATGTGTTACATTCTATTTTTTGCCCTACATTTCTAATGCACTCTATTCCTTGACTTTCTAGATATTCTACACGATTCTTATCAGCTCTATCATATACTACACTAAATTCATAATCTAATGCTAAATTCATTATCCATGTTTGTATTCCACCAAGTTTATATATATGATCAAAATATATAATTGTATCTCTTTTATATGGATGATTAAATTTTGCCATTTCTTCTTGCGTTATTATTACTCTATTTTTTTCTCTTTCTTTTAATACATCCGCTAACATTAAATCACCACTATTTCTCCATATTCGGTATCTTCATCATTTAAGTTAAAATAATCATATATTGTTTCAGGTTTAGGATTAATGCTTTGTGTAGGGCTTATTCTACTAACACAGAAGTATCTTAATGCATCGCATATATGTGTAAGCTCATGTGGTTCATTAGCGCAATCATTAACATTTTTTTCATCGTGTTGGATTTGCGGTAAATATTCTATTAATGTTCTTACAGTATTGAATATTACTAAATCACTTGTTTCTTCTAGTTTGCCGGTATGTTCATTGCGAATTTTCTTGATTTTCAACCACTCTTTAACTGATAGCCAACCTTGTTCTCTATTATTGCCAGCCTTTTCTAGCATAATCCCATTATCCATAAATATTTCAGCTGTACTTTTTCCTGAATCTCTATTCCGATTCCATAAATCAGGAGGGGCATATATTGACTTATATTGTGTCTTTCGCATTACACTTTTTAACATTTGTGCTGCTTCTGATACAATTAAATTTTCTTTATGTATTTCGTTATATACATAAGCCTTGCCTTTAGTATCAACCGCTATAAACAAAACAGCAAATTTATCTAAACCATAATCTAATGAAATATATCTATCCCAATTTCTTGGTATCTCAAATGGTTCACATACATGTATTATTCTATTGAATTCACTAAAATATTGACCATCATATATATCCCAGTCGCCAAACTTTAATGCCTTTCTTTCCTTTTCTGGTAGGTTATCAAGTCTTTTAATGTAATCAGGATCATATGTAAGCATAAATTTATTATCTTGTACTAGACTTGGTATAAATATTCTTGTTACTACTTCGCCACCTTCTAATGTACACTCATGTACTTTATTGGGTTCACCTATATCTATAAATCTTTTCTTTACCCATGTATGTCCTATACCACCAGGGTTAGTACTTGATTTCATTTTTTTAGGATAGTTATTAGCACCTCTACACCTTGAAAACATGTAGGTATACATATATTCAGTAAAATGGGTTAATTCATCGAATCTTATAGCATCATATTCAGCTGATTGATATTGATATACATCTTTTTCACTATCTATATATCCAAAATCAATTATTGAACCATTAAAAAAACTCCATGTATGTTTGGAGCTATTATATTTTGCTTTATTCTTAGGATATATTTCTAAACTAACTCTTACTAATGATCTTTCTAAATCTGGAAATGTTCTTCGAAACAGTATTTGCTTTGATTTAGGATATTTTAATGCATATAGCATTGCATCTATCAGTTGACCATAGCTCTTTCCACCGCCAGCAGCACCACCGAATAATGTTTCATCAGCTGGAGAATTGATAAATGAATTTTGTTTTTTTGTTATTGTTATATTCATTATTCAATCACCTTAATATTAACTTCAAATGATGTTTCAGCTTCTACTTCAACCTTTTGTGTATATTCGCCAGTCATTTTATTTAATGTATCTACAGCTTTTATTTTAGTAGCTAAATCGGCAGTTTTGTTTATTGGCGTTGATTCGCCTTTTATATTGTAGTATACAGTGTCTTCTACCTTACCATTTACTACATCAGACAAGAATTTCATTCTTTCAGTAGCAGTTAAAATATCTTTTTCTAATGCTTTATCTCTGAGCTCTCTGTACCTCATTTGCACCTCATCGGTATTGAATAGCTTAGAAGCATTACGATCTATTACATCATCTCTATATTTTGCACCATAAGCATCCTTATATGCCTGTCTTTGACTCATGCCATTTAATAGGTTTGTAATAAACTTTTCTTGTTTGATATTTAACATAGATTCTCATCCCCTATTTTTACGAGTTTTGTTTCTCTTATATTTTTTTATTTCAGATTATAAAGGACTTTTAAGGAGAATAAAATCCAGGGAACTGAATATAGAAATACTTTTTTGCCTTTATAATCTCAAATAAAAAAGGACTATAATGTCCTTTAGAAAGGTGATTCCGGTGTTCATTGCTAGAGCACCACTGAATAGATATTAACTAGTATACACAAATCATATCAAATGAATTGCTACATATCTATCCGGTATAATACAACTGTTCTTTAAAAAACAGTTGCTTTTTGTGGATGTTTCCACAATATCATAATAACAAAAATGAATATAACATAGTCTAACATCCTATAACATTTTTTCTTTTTTATATAATCTATGGCATTGCATTTCACTATAATTAAATAGTTTACATATTTCTTTCCATTTCCACTTTAATTCATCCCTAAAATAAACTATACAATAGCCAACCGATTTAGTAGCTATCATTTCTCTTATTTTTTCTTCTGCTTCAGCTTTATAACTATCATAGGAGGCTTTTACTATATCAAATTCATTATTTAATGATTCTTTTTTTATTTCATTATTTAGCATAATGTCCCCTTTCTTGCCCCCCTGAGTTACTATATCTTTCCAACTAATAGCGGATACTGTTATTAATGATTTATTATATTTTTCTGCTAATTTTATTAATCTAGCATATAATGTTTTCATTTCAACAAATAATTCTTTAATAGTAAGTTCCTTTTTAGTTATCATTTTCAATCCTTTGAAGCTGCCTATCTACTTTGTATTTGTATTCTTCCATCAGTTCATCTTCAGTAAACTGAATAGTATATTTTAATTGATCTAAACAAATTATTACATCAGCTATTTCTTCCTGAATATTACTTAATAGTTCCCCTGTAATATCCCCTTCTAGTTCATCATATTTTCTTGACCATTTGCATAATGCTTTAGTTAGTTCACTCATTTCTTCTATCCATACAGGTATTTGAGCTTTAACTCCATAATACTCTACTATTTTAATATTATTTTCTAGCGTTTCTTTCATTTATTCTCCTTTAATTCTTTATCTAACATTGTTATAATCATTGCACAAAACATTTTAGCTTTTGTATCTTCATAAAAATCAAAATTTTCTAATTGATATTTTGCATATTCTAAAGTTTCATTTATTATATTATTTAATCTATCTATTTCTTTGTTTAACCTTTTGTTTTCTCTTTCTAAACAAGCATTATCGAAATCAGGTTGTTCTAAATCTTGAATTGATATTAAAAAATCTACATCTTCATTAGTCATTATCATCACTTCCTTGTAATATGTTTAATAATTCATTAAGTAAATCATTCACTTCATAACTTGTTAAACCACCTTGTGCAATAAATTTAGGATTTATATATTCTATTGCTTTATCTATTCTTGATTTGTAATTTTCTTTTTCTTGATAAACACTATCATATTTTCTACTATCTTTAAGCCTACCAGAACAATCAGTTCTATTACAATACACATTTGTTTCTTTTAATCTTTCATTTTCTTTCCTTAACTCACTATTTAATTTTTGGTGGTCTTGTTCTATTTGTTGTAAATTAGTTATGTAATCTTCAATTTTATCAACCCAATTTATAAAATTAACTTTATTTGTTCCAGTGTCATCAATACTATCTCTTAATGCTTCTAATATTTCTTTTATTTCATTATTCATCATAAACATTCCATTTTTTATCTGTAATAACTATTTCATAAGATTTACCACTAATTGTACTTTCACTTGCTTTTTTTAAATATATTGAATATTTATCATCATTTGTTACAAGTATTGAGCAATTTTTAACTAATTCTAATATTGTTTCTATTGTTAAAGTTAAATTATCTTTGTCTTTCATTATTACTCACCTACCTTTTCTACTAAATCTAATAATTCTAAAAAATCTTTAAATACTTCTGCCATTAAATGCCAAGCAACATAATCTTGTGGAAAAGTAAACATTCTAGTTTCTTCATCATAATAATCTGCTAAATCAAAATCATATTCCATAAGTGCTTTTTTTCTTACCATTTTAAAATCTACACCATCTTTTAATTTATATTTCATTATTACTCACCTTTGCTTTCTAAATCTCGCATAATTTCATCTAAATCCAAATCAGTTATTACATAATCTTTTTCATTTATTAATCTTGCTTGTTTTATTTTCAAATGTTCCATTGTCTTAATTATTTTTCCTTGCATATCTGCATTCTCAACTACTAAATTTGCTATCATTTTTCTTGCTGTTTCTAAGTTCAATTCTTCATTTGCAATAGTATTTATCGTGTTATACATTTGTTCTTTGCTAAAATCAATCATACTTATTTTCCTTTGCTTTCTAAATCATCTTTTATTAAATTTAATTGTTTTTAATGTCTCTCTTGCAACTTTATCTTTTAGTTTTTCTAAATCAGTTAAATGTTGGCAATGATATTCTTCTCTTGATTCACATTTCTTGCATTTTTTTCTATAACATCTTTTTGGCACTAAATCTTTTTCTATTGCCTTAAATATGTTTTTATAAATTCTTTGTTGTAATTCATAGTATTTAAAATCTTCATCATTTTCTTCGATAGATATACTATCGCAAAACATTGGATAACTATTTTTACAATTTAAACAATACCATTCGTTGCCTGCATACATAAAAGTCCAAACTAATGGTCTTTTACAATTAGGGCATAACTCTATTGTTTTTCTAAATATTCACATACTTATTCTCCTTTGCTTTTAAGATAATCTAAATAATCTATTAATTCATTAATTTTGAATATATTTTCCATAATACATCTATAATAACCTTTTTCTTCTACATCAATTAAATTTAATGTTTGGTCTAATTTTTCAGGTATTTTCTTTTCTTCTTCTATTGGTATAAAATCATATAATGGATTAAAAAATGCTTCTGATGTAAATGTTCCTGGTTCCCATTCAAAACTTTCTCCATTCCAATATATTTGTGTTAAATATCGGTCATCATAATATACATTGAACTTAACTTTTTCATTCGTTGCTAATTCGTTAATATATTTATATAAATGTTCACTATTTATTTTCATTCTATTTCACCTTCACTTTCTAAATAATCTTTTATCAATTTGATAAAAGATTGTTCCACCTATTAAATTTGCTAATATAGTATTCCAAATTGTCCCAAAATTTAAATAATATAAACATAATGTAAGAATTGGACTTGATAATTGCCAACGAAGTAAATATAAAATGTATTTTTTCATTATTCACCTTTTACTTTTGATATAATGTTACTTTGTATAGCTCTACTTTTTATTCCCATTTTTTGTGTACCTTTTGATCTATCAGCAGGTACTTTTTCAATTTTAAAATATGTTTGTTTCATTTCTTCAATAATTGATTCTTTATACTCAATATCCTTTTTTGCTTCTGCTAACTTTATTTCAGCTTTATGTGCTGCTTTTAAATTATCACTAGCTTCTGTTTTTGCTGTAAACCACATATCACTAAATTTAATTTGTTGTTGTAATTCTTGCTGTAAGTTATTTATTGCTGTAATAGCTTCATTTACTTTTTGAATAACCATTTCATTAGTTATTTTATTTTTTTTACCAAATCCCCTAAATAAATTTGATAATCTCATATTTTCTCCTACATTTTATTTCCTTCAAAGTTATATTCTCTATTTATTTGATTTTCAATTATTCTAATTTGTAGTTTAATTGAATTTATTGCTTCCATATTAGCTTTATAAATTACTTCTGCTGTATCTCTTTTAAACCTAGCTTCCGCTACTGAAGGAATACCATAGCATGTTTTATCTATCATTCCTATGGCCATTCCCTCATCACGAAGTTTTAAGCATTCTTGCCTTAATAAAATTTTGTAATCTCTTTCTGCAGTTGCATAATTAGTTCCTGTTGTTCTAAGCGATTTGATACTTTTTTCAAGTTCTTTATTTTTTAATTGTAATTGATTTAATAAATCCATCTTAACCTCCTAAAATGGAAGCATGTCATCTGTTATTTCAACTTCTTGACCAAATTCTGCATATGGATCATTCTTTTCAGCAGATGTTTCCTGCATATCTGCAGTTTGTTTTTCTTTAGATGCATTTTCTTCACTTTTTGCATCTTCTGATTTAGGTTTACTTTGTAAAAAAGTAATTTTACTTGCAATAAATGTATAATCATAATGTTTTACTTCATTTTTGTCTGTCCATACATTATTTTTTACTATTGTTTGTGTTCCAATTAAATCACCTTTTTTACAATATTTGTGAACCATTTCTGCTGTGTTGCCAAAGCAATTAACTTTAACATAAGTAGTATCATCTTTTGCATTATTAACTGCTATATTTACTTCTACAACTTGCTTCCCTGATGTAGTACATCTTAATTCCAAATCTTTTGTAATCCTTCCTACAAATATTGCTACATTATTCATAACCAATTTCCTTTCTCATCTATTTGGCCTGTTTTTAATAATTCATAATATGCATCTGAATATTCTGGATCTTCTTCATATGTTTCTTCTAAATCTTCCATTAATCCTCCTTTGGTAATGTTATAACTAATCTATCGTAGCTTTCATTTTTCACAGTAATTAACTTTTCACTTGTTTTTAAGCATTCGTTATAAATATCAGGATATTTTTCTTTTAAGTAAGCTTCATCTAGTTTTTGTTCTTCAACTTTTTCTAATATTGCTTCTTTTCCAACTGTTAATGTTATTTGAATTCCTTTATTGGTTTTCCATTTAAGTTGTTCTGCATTAGTTTCCTTTGCAAGATTTAGCATTGCAGATTTTAAATCAGATTTGAATTTGCTTTCCTCTTTTTTTAGTTTTTCAAGTTCAATCAGTTTCGCTTCAAATTCATCAACTTTTGCTAATAAATATGTTTGAGTTTCTTTTGTTTCTAATTTGCAATCATCAAAATTCATTACTTAGTTCCCTCCATTACAGTTATTGTTTTTTGTATTTGTTCAACTGTTAATTCAATATCGCTTTTTACTCCTAATTTAGTAAGTATCTTTTCGTGATCTAAGCCTTTTTCAATTTCTAGTAGTTGCATTTTTTCAAGTAGTTTTGCTTTTTCAGTTAGTTCTTCCACTTCTTGTTTTTTAAATTCTTCTGCTTCAACTTCACTATAGATTCCACTAAAAGCTAGTTTAGATTTTTTTAGTACTACCCTGTCAAAACATCTTTTAAATGCCATTGCATATGGATAAGCATTTTTACCATTAGCAGAATTAAACTCTCCAACTTCGTAAGTATCTTCATCGCAGTAGGTATAAACTAAACTTCCTGCATATCCTTCTTTGTCTAAAGTAAACTTATCAGGTTTTACTTTGTTATCTAACACTTCGTTGATTTTTAAACACCCATTGTGGCTAATAATTAATCCTGTATAGGCCATTTTACCTGTTTGAGTTCTATTCATTAATATCCAAAAATCAGCTTCTGATAATCCATATTTACCTGAATTAATCATATCTTCAGCTTTTGATTTACTTTCCATGTATTTTGGGCTTTTCCATACTGGAATCATTTCTTTTGTTTTAGTATCATATTCTTCAGTTTTTTCACCAAAGTTATAAGTTTTCTTTTCCATCAGTTTCCTTCCTTTCCTAAAAAGTATCTTTTGTATTTATTGCAATAACCATTTTTATTACTTGGCTTTTCCCATTTATCAGTTATTACATATTTGTCTTTTCTAAGCAGCATAATCGCATGTTGTAAATCAGTTATTTTATAATTGTCATAGCATTCAATTGTTGATATATTGCCATATTTAATTAAGTGTTCTAAAACAACTTCTTTCTGACTTTGTTTCATTTACATACCTCTAATTTGATATGATCTACACTTTTATCTTGCATAAGTATAAGTGGCATTTTTTCCATTGGTATATGACCATATACACCTTCATATCGATTAGTTTTTTCATTGTAGTCTAATACATCATAAAATTCATAATTTCTCGTATCAGTTTCTTTTATGTACAAATTTAAAGGTAATTTCTTTTCTATTGCTTCATTTAATTCTTGCATAAATTTCATCATATTCTTTCTGCTCCTCAGCAGTTAACTTCCTTTCTTCTATTTTTTGATTAAACCAACTAGGAACTATTGGTTCTTTTTTTGTATTTTTAAATCTGTCAAAAATAATACCTTTGTAATTACTAGCCATACATTCATCAATTAAATCAATTACGGGTTTTAATCCATAAACATCAGATGATTTTATAATTTTACTAACTAAAGCTTTAAATCCTGTTTCTTTGTAATATTCTTTTCTTTCAGTTTTATAATCTAACCATTGTGTTATTTTATCTTTTAACTGATTATTTATATTTAAATTAGAAATATAAAACTTAAAACTTAAAATACTGTTTTGTTTACTCATTTGATTTTCATTTGATTTTGATTTGATTTCTTGTTGATTATCTATTTGATTTTCTTTTGATGCACATTTTGATTTATTTTTGGATACATCTAATTGATGACTTAATGTATTAAATATTGCTTGATTATGACCATTTAGATTAGTTTTTTTATTCTTAAATACATAATCTAGTATTGCTACCGCCAATTCTTTTTTATCTTCTATTGGCATTGTATCTATCAAGTAATAATAATCGTAATAAAAGGTAAAACTATTAACTTTATTCATATGTTTTCCTTTCTCTAGTACCAATTACCCCCGAATTTGATTTTTTTCTAACTTTTTGTTATACTTTTAGTTAGAAAAATAATTATTTGTGCGATTATTTTTCTTTTTTATTGTCTAGAATTTCTTTTAACTCATCTATTGAAAAGTCTAATAATATTCCAGCAACCATAAATGAAACAAATCCAAACCATGTCCAACCAGCTGAATGCCCTAATATAGTGCTTATAGTTATTACTAAAAAGTCACTAACTACAACAGCTAAACTTACTGCAAATATGATTAGTGTCATTAAATGATCTACATTTAGTCTTCTTTTCACTTTTGTTCATCTCCTTTCTATATTCCAAATTTTTTTCTAACAAGCTTAGTTAGTGCTAAATACTTTTTTGTTTCAGGTACGAAATATCCTTTTTCTTTCATTTCATCCTGAATCTTTTTTATGTATTCAGTACACTTATTTATCCCTAAACTTGGAATAATTACTTTTAAATCTTGAGCTGACATATATTTTTGATTTAAAATTTCTTCTGTAGTTTTAATCATAAAGATTTCTCCTTTCTTTTAACGGTATAGTGGTTTTAAATTCATTCTGCATTTTTTAAGTAAGACATATAGTCTTGTTTAAGTGCATTAAAAAACTCATCACTTTCTTGAGAAGTAGCATTTAGAACTTCCAATAATTTAAATACTATTTCAAAATCATTATGAAGTAGATCATTTTCTAACGAATTGTATGATTGCCGTGACATTTTCATTAAATCAGCTACATTTTCTTGACTAATTCTTTTTTTGCCTCTTAAACCTTTAATAACATTTGTTGAGTTCATTTTCTTCCTCCTATCTGCACTAATTATATAAGACATTTAGTCTTATGTCAATACTTTTTTGACATTTTGTCTTTTTATTTTTGACATTCTGTCTTTTTTACGGTATAATAATACATAGAAAAGAGGAATTTTAATGGAAAACTATTTTTCAACAAATTTAAAATATTTAAGAAATAAATTTAATTTAACTCAAAATGAACTCGCTAATAAAATGGATAAAGATTATTCAACGATAGGAAAATGGGAACTTGGTTTAAGAAATCCTATAATGGAAGATATAATGAAACTTTCTGATATTTTTAATATAAATGTTCAAGATCTAGTTAGTAAAGACTTGAGGTTTAATAATAAATCAAATGATGAATTTGAAATACTTTTTGACAAATACAAAGATATATTAACAGATGATGACAAAGAATATATAAAATTTATATTTGAAAAAAGAAAGAAAGAAATTGAAAAGGATAATGGAGTTCAATAATGAATAATAAAAAGAATAATAATTTATGGATTTTATTGTATCTTGGAATAATATGTATCATTTTGTGTTTTGGAATAATGTTAGGAAGTTATGTAGACTGTGCTAAATATCTTAAATATTTAAATGTTTCCACAAATAAATGTATAAAATTATCATTAACTGATAGTCTCACACCTTATTTATTTTATGTTGATGGTATAGTTTTAATTGTAATATATAATAGAAAAAAATTAAGAAAAAAAGAAAAAAATGATACATCAATAATAAATAATTATGATGTTCTAAAGAAGCTTAAAGAATTGCTTGATACTAATATTATTACACAAGAAGAATTTGAAAATGAAAAAAAGAAGATTTTAAAATAATATGGTGAAATATGTTAAAAGAATTATTGAAGGGTGAAATATCACAAAAAGAAGTTTTAAATTATTATAATGCTAATATAACTATTGAAAAATTACCAAAAGGTGTAAATGGATTAGTATTTAATATTGAAGGCATATATAATATATTTATAAATAAAAATCTTTCTTATTATAAAAGAAAAAAAACTTTAATACACGAACTTGCACATATAGAATTGAATCAACTAGATCAACCTAATAAAGATTTATTTGCTTTCCATGTTCAAGAATATGAAGATATAGCCGATAAATATATTAAAGAATTATTAAATAATATAAAATAAAAAATTTCCTATTATAGGAGAAAGGTAGTAAGCTAATGAAAAATGAAATAATAAAGTCAGAAATGAATGTAAACAATAACAAAGTTGGTGTTATGAGAATTGGAAATATAGATTTTATATCATTAACGGACTTAGCGAGATATGCTAATCCTGAAGAACCTAAGGTGCCAATTCAAACTTGGATGCGAAATAAAGATGTTATTTCTTTTTTAGGATTATGGGAAAAATTAAACAACAATGATTTTAAAGGTATCGAATTTACAACCTTTGAAAACGCAGCTGGTAAAAATAGTTTTTATATGTCTCCACAACGATGGATTAATGAAACAAACGCAAAAGGGATAATCTCTAAATCTGGAAAATATGGTGGCGGAACCTATGCCCATCCTGATATTGCTCTAGAATTTGCAAGTTGGTTGTCACCTGAATTTAAACTATACTTAATTAAGGAATTTGAAAGATTAAAAACCAATGAAGCATATCAAAACCAAATTGACTGGAGCGCTAGTAGATTACTATCAAAAGCTAATTATAGATTACATACCGATGCAATCAAAAGTTCAATTATACCTGCATTAGTAACTGAAAAACAAAAGAAATTTGCGTATACTAGCGAAGCTGATTTATTAAATGTTGCAATTTTTGGAATGACAGCAAAAGAATGGAAGAAAAAAAATCCTAATTTAAAAGGCAATCAAAGAGACTATGCAGATATTCGACAATTATTGGTTTTGTGCAATATCGAAAATTATAATTCAATATTAATTAATGACAAAGTTTCACGAGCAGATAGGCTAACAAAACTAAATACTATAGCAATACAACAATTGAAAGTTTTAGAAAATGATAAAAGTTTAGAAAATCTTAAATATCAAGTTAGGCATCAACTTGAAAACAAACAAATTGATAACAAATAAAAAATCCCCTACTTGCTACCAACAAGTAAGGGTTGTCAGAGTATTATTAGTACTCTAATAGAAAACCACCATACCGTTAAATAGGAGTTTTCTAACTTCTATTATAACATAAACAATTATTAAATAATAGGAGGAAATAAAAATGGCAATATATAAAAGCAAAACACCTACCAAAGATGGTAGATCATATTACTTTATGTTATATAAAAAAGATAATATGGGAAATAACAAAAAATATATGTCAAAAAAATATAAAACTAAAATTGAAGCAAAAGAAGAAGAAGCTAAATTTATTATTAAAAGGGATAATCCATCACATACAAAATTTAAAAACATTGCTAATGAATTTTTTATTGATTTAGCCAAAATAAAAAGAGAATCTACTATCTATACTTATAAAAAGGATTATCATAATCATATAGCACCATATTTTGATGAAATTGATATTTTAGATATAAATATACCTGTTATTAAAAATTGGGCTGAAAACATAGAAAAAAATAATTTATCAGTATCATATAAAAACAAAATATACAATGTTTTAAAATTAATTATAGACTATGGTGTTAAATATTATGGTTTAACTACTAATTATGTAACTATATATGGTAGATTTAAAGAAAAAAGTGATAAAATTATAAATGAAGATAAATTAAGATATATTACATTTGAAGAATTTAATAAATTTATATCAGTAGTAGATAATAATATGTGGAAAACATTTTTTATATTTGCATATTACACTGGATGTAGAAAAGGTGAAATATTTGCACTTACCTGGAAAGATATAAATTTTAATGATAATACAATATTAATCAATAAAACACTTAATGAAGAAATAAAAGGAAAATTTTTAATAACAGCTACAAAAAATAATAAATTAAGAAAAATACAAATGAGTAAAACATTAATTAATAGTTTAAAAGAATATCAGAATATAGTAAAACAATATACCGATTATTCAGATGAATGGTTTGTATTCGGCAATAGTATTCATTTGTCTAAGACAACAGTAGATAGATATAAACACATGTATTTTGAATTATCAGGAGTAAAAGAAATAACAATGCATGAGTTTAGGCACAGTCACATTTCACTTCTAATAAACGAATATCTAAAATCTGGTCAAACTGATACAACTAAATTTTTCTTAATGATGAGTGATCGTATGGGGCATACAATAGATGTAATGCAAAAAACATATATGCATCTTTTCCCAACCGTTCAAAATGAAATTGTTGATATATTAAATAATTTATAGAAAGGAGAATTTTAGATACTAAATATATTCTAAAATTTTAAAAAACACCATATTTTAGAGTGTTGTATGGTGTCAAAAATGGCTTATTTATGGGAAATCATAGAGGACAAAAAGTATCAAATACTTTCCTGTCTTCTCGACCATATAGTATTTAAGCCAGTATTTAACTGGCTTTTTAATTTTTTAGATACTATTTAGATACTAAAAAATATAAATATGAGTAATTGTAAACATCTAAAATTGAAATTAGATAGAACATTAGAATGTAAATTAACAGGTAAAAAGATAACCTGGATTCAATGTAAAAACTGCAAATTAAGAGAATTTAAAATAAATAATTCTATAAATGCACAATATAATGTAAAAAAATGCAAAAAAAATGCAAAAATGCACAATATTTCACAAAAACAGTGCAAATTAAAACAAAGAACAGCCAAATTAAATAAACTAGAAAGAAATAGATCGAGTCTATTTACTCAAGATACATCTAAATGTATGTTTTGTGGTTCTAAACATAATCTAACATGGCATGAGATATATCCAGGAAGAAATAGGCGAAATTCAATTAAGTATAAACTATGTTTAAGAATGTGTTTAGACTGCCACGAAGAAAAACAAGAAGATATTGAATTTAATAACTATTGGAAACAAAAAGGACAATTAGCTTTTATTACTAATTATCCTGATTTAGATTTTGTAAATGTTTTTAAAAGAAATTATTTATAATTATTGTAAGTCTTTTTCCACTACTCTATCCTTATATATAGTTATAAGATAATGATCATTTACTAAATATTCAGATATATTATTATATTCAATTCTTGATACTTTAATAATATCATCTTGCCACATTGGTAAATATTTTTCTGTAAAATCTCTTACCTCTTTTTCATTTAATATATAGAACATATTAAATCCCCCTTTCAAATACAATATATCACAAATTCTTTGCAAATTTTGTCAAATGATGTCGATTAAGGCATAAAAAAAAGACTCTACTATTAGAATCATATCCCTTTAGTAGAGTTTTTATTAATGTATTAAAACATTACCTTCCTTGTATATTATATCTTTACTACATTTAGTTGTCCATCAACATTTTGTAAGCAAAACCAACAATTACCATAACTTCCCCATACTCGGCCATTACTTTCTTTAGAAATTTTAAGACATGTAATTTCAGTTCCAACTTTTAATATTGCATCGCCTGTTTTATTTACTAACAACTTTTTAGTAGCAGAATCTACATTTTTAGTTTGAACAATATTTGTCCCCATATTAGGAGTGTATCGTAAACACTTAGCATATAAAAGTTTATATGTTCCACCATCAACTAGATAATTCTTATCCGGTTTTTCTTCTTCAACTGGAACATCTTTAAGATATTTCCAATTAGCAGATTTCATATTTAAAATATTAGTATCATCCATAAAATAACAATCATCTGTATCGTACTCATTGTTAAAGCAATAAATACCATATTTATTTTTTTTAAATGTAATATCATTACTTTGTGATATTTCTATATGACAATGAACACCTGTAGCATGTCCTCTTTTACCCATGTTTCCTAGTTGAGTGCCTTGACCTACTATCATACCTACTTTGGCATTAAAACTATCATCGTGAACTGTTTCAAAAGTAGCATAGTCTATACGGCCGTTGGCAAATCTTACTTTATTTACACTTTGCCATCTTGCTTCACCATATTCAGGAAACACATTAATACATTTTACAGTACATGGTGCATAGTAAGGATATCTTATACCTGGTACTAAACCTCTTACATCATTTGCCATTGTACCATCGTGAGAATATGTTCCACCTTGCATACCACTTCCTTGAGTAATATACATATCAGTAAAAGGGCATAGAAAATCCTCTATGCCACCTCTTACACTTGTTTGACCTTTTTTCATAGATTATTCTTCTTTCTTTAAATTATGGACTGCATCATATAGTAATGTCATTATTGGCGATCCACTTGCTACAACTATTGAAATATCTCCAGTAGCAAGATAATAAACAAATCCCATACAAATAGCTACTGTTATATTTTGAAGTGGGATTTTTCTATCTTCTACCACTTTTGATTTTTTAGCAATTTTACCAAATACATAAGTTACTAACATTGTAATTAAAGTAAAAATTAATTCCATATTTTCTATTAATAATTCTTTCATACTTATTCTCCTTATAATTAAATATTTAATATATCTTGACAATGTTTTTTAGTAAGTGAATTATAACCAGCATTTAAATAAGTGTCACATGCTGATGCTCTTTCCACTAACGGAATACTATCATTCCATATAACACTTTTTAAAGCCATTTGTTGCGTTGTTTGAATTGTCTTAAGTATTTCATCATTTTTATTTAGAAGAGTGTGAACTCCTATAAATAAACTAACAACAAGGCCAATAAAAAAAGCCATAACAATGTATAGCTCTTTAAAGTCCTTAAGCTTCTGTAGTAGTTGTTTCATCTGTAGCCTCTTCTTCAATAACTTCTTGTTCAACTTCATCAGGTGTTTCTTCTACTGGTTCTTCAATAATAGGTTCTACTTGTATATTCTTTTCTTCAATTAATCGTTGTATTTCGATTAAATCTTCTTCTAAAAGAACACCTTTTTGTAGCCAATTAGCACTAGTTAATATTACCCAGTAATCTGGTTGAATACCAATTGCTTTAATTAAACCTGTTTTTACAAATTCTCTTAAACTAAACATACTATTCACCTCCAATCTCTAATAATGCATTTGTTATAGTATCAAACATAGCAGATATATCTCTTACAGCACTTGCTTTAATATTAAATGGTAAATCATTGTTTACTTGGCTTATATTAGTTTGTTCTTGATAAGATAAAGCATATTCATATATTGCATCTAATTGAGATTGTAAAGTGCTATTTAATAAAGTATATGTTGGTGTTTCTATTGGATAACAAATTATTGTATTATGATTTGATAACCAATCTTTAAAATCAGAAACTGTTGTAATTGAATCACTAGGATATAAATAAATAGTGCCATTATTTACCCACCAACAAAACATTGAACCAATTTCATTACCGCTTGATGCATATTTGAAATAATTAGAAATAGCTATAGTTCTTTGTGTTAATTGTTTTAGATTAGATATATTTTTTACTAAAAAGCGAATATAAGTTGATGTACTTTCTTGACTAATATTTTCATCTTCACTTCCATCTAATAAAACTTTATCTATTACTTTTTTTAAATACCATTTACCTTCTTCTCTTGTCGAATCATAATCAGGATCACCTACTACATTTTTAAATAATCTATCTTCATAATTTCCTGCTTTACAATATTCTAAATCTCCTAAATTTATACTAAAACTTTGTAATTTATATAATTCATAAGAGCTAGATACAATGCCTAATTCAATTTGAACGCTATCTAATATATCTTGTAATGGTATTGTATCGTATGTAGTAGTATAAACCCAAGCAATTATATATTTTGCATTTTGATTAGTAGTTATTGTTAGAGATGTTGCATTATTATCTTGTTGCACATCTTCAACACTTACACCAGTATCAGGCATTGTTTGAGTCGTTCCTATGGCAAATCTTGAACTTAATTTTTTTGAAACAGTATATGTTGTATTTGTTTTACACTTAATATATACAGATGTTGAGCTTGCAATAGAACCTACTTCATTTGTCCCTGTATTTATATTTTTACCACTTAATACCATTGTGTTTTTATCAAATAAATTTTTTCCTATAATGTTTATTTGATTATTGCCTGTTATTTTATGTATTGTTTGTGGATAATCTGGATTAGGCGATGCTATCCCTCCTGTATATGGTTCAAAGTCATCATAAGTTAACGAAGTATCACTCGTAACCATTGGTTTTAAAATTGCTTTTGTTAAAGTAACACCTTGTGCTATCGATAATGATAATTTACCAAAATTAGTAAATGTTATTATTGCACCATTTCCAGTATCTTTATCTCCCCACACACCATCATTTCTAGTTGCAATATAATAAGTTGATGCACTACCTCCTGGAGGGCAACCAATTGCTTTATATGTTCCACTTGGTATCGTTGTATCAGAAAAGAAATCAATACTTACACTATCTGTTGCTGTTCCATCTAAAGTATAAGTTCCATCTCCATTATTCGTACAGGTTATTCCATTTACGGTTGTTGTTGCAGTAGATGTGTTAAATAAATTCTTTCCTGTTGTAGTAGTTTGTTCTAATTCACTAGGGTCTAATTCCACATCCATTTTTGTGTTTGCAGTACCATTTAATGTAATATCAGTTCCCTCGCCTGTTACTTTAGGTAGGGCATTGTATACTGTTTCTAGAGTGGCTATTTTTTTGTTTTGAACAACTTGTTCTTCTTGAATTTCGCCTGCATGTTCATCAAATTCATCTATTTTATCATCAGCATTATCATTATAATCTTGTAATTTTTCTGTAGCATTTGAATTATATGAATCTAATTTATTAGTTGCATTTGTATTGAAGTCAGTTGTTTTTGAACTAGCATTTGTATTAAAATCAGTTGTCTTTGAAGTAGCATTTGTGTTAAATGCTGTAGTCTTTTCTGTAGCATTATTATCAAACGCTGTTGTTTTAGCAGTGGCATTTGAATTAAATGATGATTCTTTACTTGATGCATTAGTATTATAGTCTTGTAATTTACTTGATGCATTTGAATTATAAGCACTAAATTTTTCACTTGCATTTGTATCGAATGCTTGATATGTACTTTCGGCCGCAGATACTATTCCATTTAATGTAGAAGTAGCATCTGCAACATCTTGATCATAATCTTTTTTTAAATCTACTGCATCTTCATATATTTCATTTAATGCAGTTGTTTTTTCAGTTGCATTTTGATTAAATGCTGATGTCTTATTAGTGGCATTTGTATTAAAATCATTAGTATAGCCCTCTACATCGGCTTCAAAATTATTTATTAAAGTTTCAGCTTCTTCTTTTGAATCAATTAAGTCTTGGCGTGATTCTTCCATTAACTTTAACTCTTCTGAAACATCTGAAGCTAATTGATCAAATAAAGGTAAATATGGAACTGCAATTTTATTTTCAATATCAATCGCTCCATTTAAAACTTTTAAATAACTACTTGCTGATGATAATTTGCTATTATCCTCATATAAGCTAATTTCAAATGGATATTTTCCAGAATCATCAAATAATGAACCAATTACATATTGTTTAGTATAATCATCTAAATCGAAACTGACTACTTCATTAAATTCTTCATCATAAAGTTTATTTAATAAAGCATTATACCAAAATACATCTTCATTGGAATTTAAATATTTTATGTATGTAACACCATCTTTTTCAGTTGTTACATCAATGTGTGCCTCTAACACTAATTCATTATTTTTAATTTCACTTAAAAGAATTATTTCCCCATCAGGATTAGCCATTTCAAAGATTTTAACTCCATCTTCTCTATCAAATTCAAATAATATTTTCGTAGAGCCAAAATCACCGGCTGTTAAATTAACACCTGTTTTAATACAAGTCCTTTTAACAAAGTTTACTTTTAATTTTATTTCATTCATTTTCTTTTCTCCTTTCATAAAAAATATCAAATTCCTGATTTATTCTTTTTGCCATTTTACTCCTTTCTAGCTTACAGCTATCCACATAAATCCTTTATTAGTTACTGTTCCTGGTGTTGCTAAAAATGCTTTAAAATATGTAGTAGTGACTTCTATAACATGCCCTACAAAAGGTGTTGCTGTTCCATTTTCAGTACTTGTTAATACAACTTTTGGTGGCGATGCAAATGTCTTATTAAAATAAACTGTTGAATCCGCATTGGTTGATAATGAACATGTACCACAATCTATATTTCCTGCTATTACTCTTTTTATTTCTGTATTGCCTGTATAACCATCAGCTTTAAATATTGCATTTCCATTAGTGTCATTACATTGTAATGTATATCCATAACCTAATAATGCAGTAATTTGATTATTATTATATGTTACAACATTTCCGCCATTAATATATGTTTTAAAGCCACTAGTGCTTGATACCTCTATAGAATTTCCTGTGTTATTTGGATTACCTATAGTAACTATTTCATCATAATACTGACCTTGTACTGTTTTTTGTATTGTTCCATTAATAGTAGCATTATTACATGTAACATCACCTGTACTTGTTACTTTAAAATTTTTTGTATCAATAGTACCATCAGTTAAGGATAATTTTGTTCCACTAGTATTTGCTACATAATTAGATGATTTAATATCTCCAGTTGTAATATTAGAACCATTTATTGTTGTTGTTCCTGTACCTGCTAAATCGGTAGCTGTTACATAACCTGTAAGATTTATCTTATTAGCATTAACTATTACTGAAGAATCACTATTATTAACAGCTAGTACTATACTTGCTGCAGTTACATTTCCGCTAGAATCATCTACTCCATCTAATTTTGAGGTTACTTCGGCTTCAATGGTGGATTTTGTAGTTTCTAATCTTGTATTCGTTACATAATTATCAGTAACATTAGTAATAAAACTATTTAGTACTGCTCTAACATCTAACAACACGCATGTTTCAGAGTAATTACTTTGAGTTACCCATTCAGATTCTTTAAAACTATCTCCATCTCTAGAACAGCGACATCTCATAATCAAATCTTCATTAACCCATATATCACCTGTATCATATGGTGGAGTTGGTTCGTTATAAAAAATTCTTCTTCGATTGTCTTGAGCATCCGCTTCTGAATTAGCTATTGCTAATGATTGAGCTAATGCATCATCTTGAATCAATACCCAACTATAAGTAGTATCATATTGTAATTGATAAACATAGCCTGTTTCTCTATCGTAGTACAAATCATTAACATGTTCACTAGCATCGCTAAAAGATTTATATGGTTCATTTAATAGTGTTGGTACACCATTATAAAACCAGACTGTTGAATCAGCCTGGTTTGTATGAATTGCTGTATTTTGAATAAATTGTTTTACGATGGTGTATTGGTTTTCTATTGTTCTTGATAATGCTTTAATTGTCTGCCTATCAGTTTTTAAGTTTTCTAAGTCATATCTTCTTATTAAATCTTCGGTAGTGACCGCTCTTGGAATATCTGATATTTTCATTTTGAATATACCCTCCCATCTTTAATTGTAAATCCTAGTTGTATTAGTATTTCTTCTTTTTCTTTTTTACTTATTTTTTGTGAATTTATATATTGAATTATTTGACTGTCATATTTATTAAATGACTTATAATATTGCTTTATAAACATTGCCTTTTGAGGTATTGAAAGGTTTAAAGAATTTATATATTTAATTGTTTCCTCTTTGTCATTTGTTGTATTATTTCTTATTTTTGTTATTTCTTCTTTATATTTAGAATATTTATCATAAGAAGTTATTTGTTTTATAGTAGCATATTTTTCAGGATAATCTCTTGAATATACATATTCTTCATAAGAATCGCATTTTTTATACTGATTTACATCAAAGTCAGTCCTTTTTAATACATTATTACCCATTATATTTTTTTGCTTAGTTGTATAATTTGAGTTTGCAATATAATTTAATTTATCAGAATTCTTTGTACCAGCATTTTTTAATCCTCGATTATACTTTCTATATTCACTTGTTGTCATTCCTAAATCTTTAAGCTCTTGTATTCTATTACTACTTATTGCTTGGAATTCGCTGTTAACATAGTCTTGTGCTTGTTTACTTGAATATGAGCCAAATAATAATGCTTTTGCTTTTCCAGCTGCTGTTGTATCCGCTTCAAATCTCAAATTACCACTAGATGTATAACTTCCTGCTATTGGCAAGCTTTTATTATACATTGATATAGCATCTTTTGTTTTCTTTAATTGTCCGCCACCAAATGGCAATGCTACATAAAATAATGGCTTTTCTAATTCTTTTGTAATATTTTTAATTGCTTTATCTTTTTTACTTTCATCCCTTAAATTTAAAGCATTTTCTGTAAGTGTAGATATAGAAGGTAAAGCAGAATTAATTGGTAATCTACCGCCGCCTAATAAGCCACTAATAAATGGTGCTTCATCTGTTACATTTTTTGTAATTGAAGATATTTTATTATAATCACTTAAATCTTCTCTTTGTGCAGTTTCTACTGAATCAGCTACAATATCAATTGGACTAAATGCACTTTTTCTTCCTGTCAACTCTTCTGCCATCTTATTATATAGCCATGCACCTAAGAACATTTTGATAAATGCTCCTATTAATAGTCCCATGCCTTTATCTTTTAAATCATTTGGTAAATCTTTAAACATATATCCATATTGGTTGTTTACTTCAAGTTGAAATGCTGTAAATAACTTAGTAATTGGACTTGTACTATTGAATAATGTTGGTTTATCTCCTTGACTTCTTCCAGCCATTACATCTTTTGCAAACTCATTAGCATTATTCATAGCCTCTGATTCATTCATACCATTTTGAATATTTTCTAAGTACTTGCCTCTTACAATAACTTGTGATGAAAAGCCATCTATTGCATCAAATAGTACATTTGCTTTATCTGATACTTTTTCAAGGCCTGTCTTATATAATTTATCTGCTTGATCTATTCTGTTTGTTAAATAATCTGAATTTTCTACAAATCCATCTGAATTTATTTGATTAGCTATAGTTTGTTTCATAGCTTTCATCATATTTTTAGTAGATATTTGACTCCATGCTTGAGTTATAGGTATAAAGTTAGTTAATGCACTAGATAGATTTAAACCCACCATATTTGCGCTTACTCTTGAAGATATATTATTCATTGTATTATAAATATTTCTTCCCATTGTGAACTCTACACTTCTATCTAATCCCGATTTTTTACCAGCTAGATTATTTGTGTATTCGTGAAGATTAGTTACAAAATTACCTAAATTGTTGTTATATCCTTGTAATAGTGAATCTATTTGGTTTTGTCTTTCTTCTGTATCTAGATCATTATTATTAAATATAGCATCTAGTTTTTCTTGAACTCCCTTTTCACTATGTTGGTATCTTATTTCGTTTTCAAGCCCTCTTAATTTTTGTATATCGTTTGTATGGTATATAACTTGCATTGCACCTCGTACATAGTTATCAAAACCTTTTAATGCATTATAATCTGTTACATCTCCAGTTCTATGTTGTGCAAATGCTACCCATTTCTTACCTGGACTAAAAGTATCTGTTAAACCAGCTATATCGGTAGGTAATTTTTGGCTATTAAATTTCCAACCTAGTTTTTCAGCAAGTTTTCCTATAATATTAGTTCCATGTTCTTCAGTAAAGTGTGGAAAATATCCTTTTTTATAACCTATAGTTGAATAGCCATTTTCTTTTAATACTTCATTTACCTTTGCAAACAAATCATCATATACTTCTCTAAATGTATCTACTGCTTTATTAAGTTTCTTTTCATCTAAGTTGTTTTTATTAATGAAATTATATACTTGTTCACTTATTAATGTTGTATCTGGATTATATTTTAATTCGCCTAATAATTGAACTGCTGTTGATTCCTTTTTATTTAAATTTAGTTTTTCAATTTTTTCATTATATCTTTTTGTTTCTCTTTCAATAGTTGCATTGTTTTTACTAATTGGTGCAAAATACTCATCATATAAAATATCAGCTTCTTTGCTTGGCATTATATCTCTCAAGTTTCGTTTCATTGTGTTAATTTTTTGTTTAAATAATGGTGTGTCTTTCCAATTAGCCATATTATCAAGATATTCTGATGCAAGTTCTCTATTCTTTAAAATAGTTGCTTTTCTTCTAAATTTAATATCTTCTAGCTTTGTTTTCTTTAAATAATCTTCATAACTTAATTTGCCTGCTTTGACATCTTCTTGTAATCTATAATCTTCTATACTATCAAATATAAATTCTGCTGCATCATTTATTGTTTTATCATCTAAATAGCCTGTCTTTTCTAGATAATTGTCCATATTTGCAACATATGCTATTTCTTGTAATTGATCTGATGGGTTTTTTATATCATTTGAGAAATAACTAGGATACATTTCACTAAGTTCTTGGTAAGCTGTATCTACTGCTGAGCCATCTTTGCTGAAATTGATTTTTCCATAATTTCTTTGTCTAAAATCACTATAATCCGCAATATCCATTTTAATATTATCTGATACATTTATTTTATAATTTCGTAATAATCTTTTAATTTCTCTTACATCATCAATTCTTTCTTTATATGTTTTTTCGCTAAATCTTCTATCTATTATTTCTCTTATTTCATCTTGAGTTATATTTTTCTTAGAAGATATTTCAGATAATACTCTTTTAAATTCTTCACTTTCCTTTGATGATAATGATAATGTATTTTTCATATTTCTTGCTATTTTATTAACTGCTTTATCATCTAAAGATATATTTTCTATACCATTTAAGTAATCTTGTCTAGATGTTTTATCTTCACTTTTAATCTTAGGCAAATTTGTTTCTTTAGCTTTAGGCAATTTGATTTGTTCAAATGTTCTTTCTGCTTTATTTTGGTTTATAGGTTTTACTTTTTCTTCTATAAACTTATCCATAGCACCATTTGTGTTTTTAGAATAATTTATATCTTCATTTAAAGTTGGTTTTGTATTATTTACATCTTTTATTTGGTTGCTTTCAAATGGCATATAAGATAGTCCTCTCCATCTATATTCTGCCATACCATAACCACCATCGCCACCTTCATCAAGTATTAATCCATCATATTCTGGGTGGTTTTCTTTTAACCACTCTCTTAAATCTTCTCCTTCTAGCCAATCTATATCGTTATCTTCAAATTGTTTATAGTAATCTTGTGTTGAAGTATACGGATCATAAAACCCACTATTCCCACCTTTAATATATTCTTCAATATATATTTTTTTTGCATTGGCATCTTGCAATGTAAATGGATTTGTTATGTTTAAATATACTTCATAAGTTTTTGGAGTTGTAACTTTCTTCCCATAACTTATACTACTAGCATTTTCATTTTGATAACCATTTGCATATTCTTGGTTGTTAGAGAAATAACTACCAGGTTTAAATACTGTAAATTCTCCATTAGGTGTTCCGTGATACATAACCATTAAGTTTCCATTATCATCTCTTACTTTACTATCTTTAAAATATTCTTGTTGTTCTTTAGATAATGTTTTTCCTTTATTATCTTTTACTGAATTTACATCGATTTCTTCTATTTTATGATAATCGTTCGAATTAAATTCATCGTGATCCGAATATAATAAGTATTCATTACCGCTAATACCATTTATACTTGCTGGTTTATCATCTTTATATACAAAATTTCTATCGCCATATGTTTCAGAATTAGGATTTTCATCTATTACACTATTTGATAATTTGTTTGTAGGAACATCAATATAATATACATTTTTTCCATATTCTTTAGCCAATTCATAATTATCCGTTAGAGTATCATATCCATTTGGACTATCTAATCTACTTCTATCATAATTAGAATCATATTCATTATTTAAACCACGATATAATCTAGTATATCCTTCTTTAAGTTTAGGTAATTTATCCAAAGAAAAAGAACTATTATCTAGTTCTTTTTTGTTCTTATTTGATGTATCACTTTCTTTATTTGCTCCAATGTTGCTTGTGGATTCTTCAATAAGAAAGTCTTTAAATTTTCCAAATCCTTTTCTGATAGAATACTGTCCGAATGATAAGTCGCTACTAACGGACTCATTCCCCTCTTTATTAACATAGCCCCCACTTCTTTTTGTAGATTCGTTCTTGCTGCTAATGGTAGAATCAAATTTACCACCACCTTGACTATTATTATAATACTTATTTTCCAAATATGAAATAAATTGTTGTGGATTTACTTTTTTGTCATTCTTTGAATAATATCCTTTTAATTCGTTTGTAATATCTTTTATTCCAATTCTTCTTCTTTGTTTTTGTGTCATTGAATTTAATACTCGTACAATTTCTGCTTCCATTTCAGTAGGACTATTTCTATAAGAATTAATCTTCTCATTATACGATATATCCTTATTTCTAAAAATATCTATCGTTTTTTGTTTGTCTGGATTATTTATTTCTTGAATTAAATGTTGAACTTCATGCGATAATACATTTTCAAAATCATCTAAAGTTTTAACCTTTTTTGAATTAATAGCAACATTATTGTCTGTAGTAGTAGCTCCAACTACATTCTTTAATTCTTCTAGTTCATCTTGAGTAAAATCCAATTCATCTTTTAATTCATTTTCGAAATTGGTATATTGAACATATTTGTCTTTTAATTGTGGATATGTGTCAAGTACATCGCCATACAATTCATTACCAAATTTATATTTTTTTCCTTCTATTAATTCGGTTCCTTGTTTGACTTTTAAATCTCCAACATAATAATAATTTACACCATCACTAGAAGGAATAACACCAGTTTCTTTCCAAATAGAATTAATATCAAAACCTTGATTATACATTTCTTTAGCTTTTTTTATTCGTTTTTGTTGTTTGTCAGACACTATTCCTGTTAAATCATTTGCAATAGCATACTTAATATTTCCATCTTGTTTAATCTTACCTTCGCTTGCTTGTTTCCATGCTAGTTCCATTTTAGCTTTAACTGCTCTTAAATATGCTTTTTCATTTCCTGTTACTCTAGCAATTAGTTCATTTACTATAGCATATAACTTAGTAAAAATAGTAGGATTACTTACTGCTAATTCGTTTAAGAAATTTTGATCATTAATTAAATCGCTCAATATCATAGCAGTTGCTTCAGATTTAATCTTTTGTCCTTCTGTAGTTGTGTCATATTCATAGCTATTTGCTACATCTATTAATGCATCTGTCCATAATGAGCCACCTGTTGCTCTAGAATAATCCATAACTAAATTTTGTAATGATTGATATGCTTCAGTACCTTCTAATGCATGTGTAAGTTCGTGAGTAAGTAAATGTTGTACTGTTTGTCCACTATTTATATTAAGTTCTATAGTTTTTGTATTAGGATTAAATAAGCCATTTACTTCTTGTCCATTAGTATCAGTTACTTTATTTTTAAATAATACTTCTACACCTAATTTATTTTTAATTGCATTTGCAAATTTATATTCATCTGTTTTTGGATTAATATTATGAAATTTTGCACTTTCTTCAAATGTAACAGGTTCTATTTTAGGCATATTTACTTTATTTTGTTCGGTGTTGACTACACGATTTGTATCTTCAAATGGCAAATCTTTATTTTGTTGTTCAATCATTTCATTTGTCTTATCTAATTGTGCTTGCAATTCACTTATTTTAGTATCTAATTCAGCGATTTGTTTCTCATTAGTAGTTTTATATCTTTTTTCCTTTAATGCTTCTATTTCAGTGTCTAATGATGTTAAATCGATGTCTTGAGTTATATTTGAATTGTAATCAATATTTGCTGTTTTAATATCATTTTCATTTGATATATTGTCATCTGTTATATTACTATCCGTTTCGTTATTATTAATAGCTACTTTGTCAGAATTAAGTAAATTTTCAACTATTCTTGATTTTGTTTTACCATTTTTATCTGTATATGTTTCTTTAACATAAGTATTACTATCAAATCCGCCAATTACACCACCACTTGCTGCTCCTACAAACGCAGAATATAATGCATCTTTTAATACATCAGGATCAAGTATTGTATTACCTACTGTATTTAATAATTCTTTGTTTTCTAAAAGCACACTTTTATAAATATTATCCAAGTATTCTTGAACAAATTCTTCTGAACCTTCTGATATAGCATTTGCTATTATATTTGCTATTCTAGGATGATTTTTTAACATTGTTTCAGTCAATTTAGCAGATATACCTTTTGCTGTATCTGATGTTCCTATACCAATTGCTCCACCAATACCACCTAATATTTTTTCAGTAATTGCTTCTGTTGCAGTGCTTATCATTGCATAATCAAATGCTTTGTCTTTTCCATATCCTTGTTGAATAGTATTGTTATAATTGTCTGCAAATATGTCAGCAAAATAAACAGCTGTTCCTATTGAACCACCAGCCCATGGTGTAACAGCATTAATTAGTGTTGCTCCACCAATTTTTCCTAAGTTGTAAGTTATATCTGCATATACTTTTCCAAATTTACTATTATATTCAGATGAGGCTTTATCAAATAACTTTTCAGCATAATTTCTTATCCTATATTCATCGCCATTTTCATTTTTTAATTTATACTTTGATGGCAATAATGATCCTACACCTGCTGCTATCGGTAAGAATACTTTATCAATTTTACTGATTTTTTTATTATCTGCTTTTACATCAGAATAATAATCTTCTGCTTCTGCACTTTTATTATATTGAATAGCAATATCATTATTTAAGTTTTGCATTTTAGGAGTACTAGCTACATTCTTATATTTCTCAACAGTTGGCATTGCAGTTTCAACAGGAAGATTTTTATTAGAAGAAAGATTTGCATTTGATGGTTGAACAGTATATTTAGGTAAATTAATATTTTTATTTAAATTAGTAGAAATATTAGTTCCTGCAGCATTATATAAATTTTGTCTTTTGTTTTCCAATTGTTTTAATTGGCTTTCTTGATATTTATATAATTCTTTTGCAGTTTTATTGCTAACTGAATTATACTTTGTTTTTGTTACAACTCTTCCTATTTCATTGGAAGAATTAGTTGCTTGTCCTAATCCTCCTTTGATTACTATTGCCATAATTTCCTCCTATTTTTTTGCTTGATATTGTTTTAATATTTTTGATGATAATGTTCCATTATATGGTACATATCTATTTTGTTTTCCATCCCATACAACTAATTGGCAGGTTCTACCATTGTCATATATCCATATATTCTTATTATTTTCATTTACTGATCCAGATTTTTTTAATTGTATACCACTAATATTATTTGGTTGGTATCCTGTTCCATTACCGGTATTGAAAACGCCATATTTTGCATCTTCATTTATTGTTCCTGTACTTGGATTAGCAATTATCGTATATCCATTACCTGCTTTTTGGTTTTCATAATCTACTCCACTAACAACATCATCCAAAACATATGAATTATTAGATGAGCTACTTGATGAACTACTACTACCTCCCGAATAATATTTAGCATTTGCAGCTGCTTGGCTTAATGCATACTCTTTTTCCCAATTTGCCTGTTCTTGAGCTGCTGCTTTTTCATTTTGAATATTCGTATATTCTGTTTGATAGCGGTTATAGTATGAGTCATCTAGATTTTGATTATTTTGTAGTTGATTTATAGTTAAATTTGATTTATTTGAATAGAAACTATCCGCAAATGATATTTGTTGTTGTAATTTTGCAAGAGCATTTTGGGCTTTTTGAACATCATTATTTGCTCTAGCTTCATTTATTTGATTATCATAATCCACAAATGCAGATTGTAATACTTTATTTGCTGAAGATAGTCTATTTTGATATGTAGTATATGCTCCTAAATTTTCTTTTGTATATACACCTGAATTAAGTAATCCATTTTGAACTAAATTCTCGTTTTGATAGCCATAAGGATTAATATAATTCATATAATCATTTCTTGCTTTTCTTTCTTCAGTTTCTTTATTCTTTTGAGCTTCTTGTTTTTGCTTTTCAATTTGTTCTTCATTAAATTTTAATTGTTTATCTAAAATATCGTTTTGTGTAGTTTCGTATTGATTTATTAAATCGTTCTTCAAATTATAATTTGTTTCGTTTTCTTTAATTAAATCATTATAGATACTGTTATTTTGATTTATTGCATTTTGTCTTTCTTGCTCTATTTTGGCAAGTCTTTCATCATACATACTTTATTCCTCCTTTACCTTTTTACATATCCAGCTACAAATCCTTGCAATGTGCAAGAAAAAAGTCCAAATGGTTTATTTGAACTGAATTTTATTTGTATATCCTTAAATTTTTTATCTTTAATGCGATATGCAATATAGCCTTTATCATCTGAAAATACTTTCTTTTGTTTTAATGTCCCATCCACTATCGTATCAACATGGATGCTATCATTGCTCATTTTCTTAACTTCAGCAACATTTCCTCGCTTATTTGTTGTTTTACGATAACTAGGATAGCCAAAATCATCTTTTGGAGTAGTCCATACACTTTCAATATCTACTCCATTATCTTTAGTACCATAAAATTTAAATAATTGACCTGTAGCATTTCCTAAATATAATGTTCCGCGGTACTCTTTGATAAATGTTATATTGTTTGGTAATTCAAAATAAAACCACTCATATTCGATATCATTAGTATTATTTTGAAACCTTTTTCTACTATCTGCTAAATAAATATGTGAATCAATTAAACACATTAAATATCCATTATATTCAGCTAATTTAACACTTTCATAGTTTGTTTCGTGTATCATTTTACCATCAACTAAACTGGATCTATGTTGAAGCAATTGTTCACTATACATTGCATTACTTGATATTCCTTCTAAACCTTTATTTGAAAAGAATACTATGTCATCATTAAAATTAATTCCTGTTGATACACATCCTAAGCTTATTGAGCCGTTAACACTAGGATAAATCTTATCGTATGAGCCATTTAATGTAGGTGTAAGATAATATACACTACTAGAATTTTGATTTATCTCTTTTATAACCCATAAAACATTATTTCCTGGTATTATTGCTTTTATATTTGATAAATCTATACCTGTTTCATAATGAGCATTTACTCTTACATATCTTGGATCATCCATTTCACAATGAAACACTGAATTAGGATAATTGGAATTCCCACTAAAAAAAATTCTATTATCAAATTCACATACTAAAGTACAGTTTAAAATTCTATTCTTAAATCCTGTTTCAGTTTTTGAATAAGTTATTACAACATCGCTATCTTTTGCTGGTGCATTATCAAATGTTACAACTCCAGTAGTTCTGTTAACTGATAGTCCTGAACCTTCAATTATTTCAGTTGTTGTTTGATTAACTGTAATATTAGCATGAATTAAATATGTTGTTGAAGCATCTAGATTTTCAGAATCCAAATGATAATCTGTACTAACTCCATCACCTATAAATAAGTTTTTACGATAATTAGATAGTAAATTTACTTCTTGATAAACATAGTCAGTATCTACACCCTCTGTTATATCAGTTCCACCATCAGGAGTTCTCCAATAAGTTGTTGCTGGTATAGTTCCTTCTACTGCTTTTAAAGTTGTCCCATTATACTCTAAATAGTTAATTCCATCAATAATAAATAAAGTATTTTGAAATATAAAGCTTTTACTTTCTACAACATTCATTGCAGAAAATAATTCAGTTGTTGTTGCTGGGCTATTTGGATAGTTAGTCCACTTTAATAGTTTTGTTCCTACATGAACTAAAACATGTGTAGTATTATTTATAGTCAAGAAAAAAAGACCTAGAATTTTATTACTAAATGTATTCAGTAATGTCATCCCAGGTCTAGTTTCTATACACTCGCTATCTTTATAATTTTTCCACATATTTAATGCTAGCGGACTTCTAGTAGCAGCAACATCATTATTAGAAAAATCTACACCTCTAAAATTACCATATTTTCTTGTAATTAAATCTGTTAAACTTGCCATTATATTTCATACCCTCCCGCTATTTGAATTGAAGGTTTTTGTCCATAAGCAACTAATGTATTCTTCATTTCATTATATCTTTCATAAAAATATCTACCATAATTACTTATCATATCCATTTTTAAAAGGTCTGCTGCTATTCCATATGGTGCAATTTCTAATAGATCATTATCTAATTCAAATTCGTATGTTTTATCATAATTTGCACTAGCAGTATCATCTGCAAAAGTTAATTTCATTAATTCAGGATATTTATAATAATATACTTTGAATGTTCCAGAATAATCATCAGGTAATACTATAGTTTCGGAATTTGGCATATCATATTCAATATCTTTATCGAATTTGATGTTATTTATTTGATATAAATCATCAATATAGTTTTTTAGATTGATTTCTCGATCATCTGTTTCAGCAATTT
>Ga0265299_10000877_pt1 | contig 36336 bp, 23 predicted proteins | sample AusTroGonzalo_MG_4_FD_193485 | JGI IMG/M metagenome (GOLD analysis project Ga0265299, IMG submission 193485) | Bovine rumen microbial communities from tropical cattle in Woodstock, Queensland, Australia - Gonzalo_02 | ecosystem: Host-associated > Mammals > Digestive system > Stomach > Rumen ... | reverse complement strand
CCAGATTTGCAGCCGCAGGTGAAGTCGTAGTCGCCTGCTGTGCAGAGACCTGTCGAATTTGCCATGTTTTTGCACGGGTTGAAGCCGCACGGTTCAGCACATTCGTTGCCGAAGCAGGGCTCGTCGTTTCTTACGCAGATTATGTACTTCGTGTCGGTCTTGTTTGCAGATTCGATTGAGCCGCTCTCAAAATCGACTGTCCAAGCATTTGCCGCTGCGTTGATATCAGTTGTTGAAGTCCAGAAAGCTTTTGCCGCGATTGACGGGAAGTCGCTCACTGCACCGTTTGTCTTGGTGTAGTCAACAAGGGATGCAAGTTCGTTTCTGTTCGGAAGCCTCCAGTCAAACTTGTCTGCCATGGAAACTTCTTCGCAGTAGGAAAGTGCTTCAGCCCATGTTCTTGAAGCTACTGCCTGCTTCTGCCACATTAAACCGCTTTCATTATCTTTGACTGTCTCGTTTCCAGCTGTGAAGCGGTTTTCAGTTGCGTCGTAGTCGTTTACTCTGACACAGAGAACATAGTTTTCACTTGTCTTTGCAACACTTTCAAGTGCGCCGTTTTCATCAATTATCCATGCGTTTTCCGTATTTTTCTTGTCTTCGCTTGCCCAGAATGTGTGGCCCGAAACTGTGAAGTAGTTGTTGTCAAGTGCAGGACTTGCATTGCTTGCATCAACGATTGTGAGAAGCTCTGCCGGAGTCGGAACTCTCCAGACTGCCGTTGAACTGCCGTTTTCAAGGCGCGAGCAGTATGCTTCGGCTTCCGACCATGTAACGCTGCCGGATGAAACTGCCTGCCACTCATAGTGCGTGAATTTGTCTTTTACAATCTGGTTTTCACCGCTGCCGATCAGTGTGAATTTGTGCTCTGTGCAGTAGCCGTTTTCTGCATACTGTGCATCCTGTCCGAAGAATGCCTCTCCGTAAGCCGGACATTCGGTTGCCGAGCTGCTGTCGAAGCAATCCGCTTCTCCTGTGCAGATCAAACCGAGTGAAAGCGGATTTTCAAGGCACTGGCTGCCATCCCACTTGTAGCCTTTAATGCACGAGAAGACGCATTCGTCTTTTGTCGTGCCGAACTGTGCGTTCTGCGTTGCAGGAAGCCAGTTTGTGCCGTCATGACTCTGTTCAAATGTGCCGTTTCCGTCGTTCCACTGTGCGTTTGCAGGAAGATTGCCGCAGCTTTCCGTCGCTCTTGTGCAGTATCCTGCCGTGATATAACCCGAGCAGTCGTCGTTTTTGCAGGGAGCTGTGCCTTTCGAATTGCCTAATCCTGCGATTTCAGCACATGCCTTAGAGCCGCCGTCGCAGCCTTCGCCTTCATCAAGTATGCCGTCGCCGCAGAGCGCGTTCTTGCCGCATTCGGTTTTATTGAAGGTACAGGTCTGCGGGTTACATGAAGCAAATTCATCCGGGTTAGGAGCCGACGGATAAATGTCGCCGCAGCGTACCGGTTGGGTCGAAGCAGGTTCGCACTCTTCTGCAGAATCAATGATTCCGTTGCCGCATGCGTTCTTTGCAACTACAGTTATTTCCTTCGTATTGGCACCTTCGTAAAGCGTTATCGCTTCAAGATAGTTGTACAGATCCTCTCCCACTGCAAGAAGTGTGTATCTGCCTGAATTTATTTCAACATTTACTTTGTTGTAAGTGCCGGTTTCGTTATTGAATTTAGCCGCTTCGTTTGCAACAAGTTCCATGTCGTCGTTGTAAATCTGGATGTAAACTTTCGACGGATGTTTTGCCGTTGCGATATTGACGGAAAGTTCGAGACTTGCATCAGCCGTGCTTGTAAGCTCTTCGTCAAGTCTGATTTCGACGCCGAACGCCGCGCCGGCAGGAACGTTTACACTCGTGCTCTTTGCATAGTAGCCGTCTGCATAAGCATCAACGGTGTATGCCGCCGGAGTAAGGTTTTCGATGCTGACTACGCCGTTTTCAGGATAGTAAACCTTGTTTCCCGGATTCAGGATTATTGTCGGATTTGCACTGTCTGGAACTGCGTGGCCTGTTGAATCGTTGACAAAAATCTGAAGATCTGCCGGAACTTCCTTCGAATTGACGCCGTCACCGTCATTGCTTGCAAAGAACTCGTAGGTTTTCTGTGTCGAATAGGTTTTGTTAGAAATCTTAGAGTTTGCGACTATCGTCATTTTGCCTGTGATATTACCGAGCGTATCGACATTTTCAGAACCGAGCAGAGTTTTGAGAGAAGTGGTCCCTGAAAGGCTTCCCGGAGTGAGAACTATCGATTTTTCTTTAAGATCGCCGGTTTGTTTGTAGTAAGTTCTCGTATTTTCCTGAACTTTCTCAAATTCTTTTCCTTCGATATTTATGAGAACTTTTTCAACATCTGCGCTTTCTGCAGCAACTTTGAGCGAAATCTGGTCAGTGAGGGAACTCAGTTTCTGAACGTAAGGTCTCGTCGTCATTTCATTGCCGTCAAGAACCTGTACAGTGTGAGCAGAAGCGTCGAAACTGTCAACTATGCTGACTGCATTCGCGTTGCCGTCTATTCCGTCAAAAACGAGGTATGCGGTTTTGAGAAGTTTGCCGTTGAGTTCTTCAATATCCGAGCCGTTGTAGAATATTGTTCCTGCATACTTGAGTGCAAGGTAGAGCGTTCTGAAAAGATCGAGTTTTTCTGAATCACTGAGACGGCTGTTCATCGGCATGAAATATTTGGTAAAGATTGCATTTGCCTCTGCTACGCTTACTTCCGTGCCGCCGAGTGTTACGTGACCTGCATCATTGATTGTGTAAACTTTGTTGCAGTTCTGTGCAGGTGTATCGGGATTGAACCATGCGCAGACAAGCTGATCTGGATTAAGAACCGCTGAAACTGAATTGAAATCAGGTCCTTTCGAAGAAGTCGTGATGTAGTTCGCGAAAATCATCATCTCTTTCTTCGTCGCGGTGTATTTGTCGCCTGAATCTGAGTTTCCGGCAACTGCACTCTTTGCTTTTGATGTGTAATCTTCAGGAGTTATACCGCTGTAAGCGAGAGGAATCATTGATGAATCAAACATATCGGCAAGAGTCGTGCTTCTGTTGTAAGAAGTCGTTGCTGTGTAAAGCGCCGCTATTGCAGACCTGAGCTCAAGACCGTTCTTGACCGCAGCAACTGCGCCGCTTTCACGTTTCGCGTTCATGCGGTTGTAGAATTCAGAAACAAAGAAAAGGTTCTCAAAGAGATTGAGGTTTCTCTGGTAACCAATCTGCTTGTTCATAAGCTCGTAAAGGTCGTTTCCGAGATCTGCGAAATGTGCGCAGTCAAGATACGGAAGAAGCGAACTTCCGGGATTGTTGTCCGTTACACCTTTCTTTATGAATTCAATCGGTGAATATCCGCGGTAGAAGGAGCCGTCGCACCATCTTGCAACCAGAGCTTCAACAGAAACCGGAAGAGAAGCCGATTCAACCGTGAATGTCGAATAGTGGCTTGTCTGGGAAACCATCGTGCTCGAGCTTGTTCCCATCATTATCGGGTCGCCCGCAGCAGCAGTCATTATCGGATCTCCCGCCGCACTCGACATGATCGGATCTCCCGCAGCCGCCGACATAATCGGATCACCGGCTGCCGAAGTCATAATGGGATCTCCTGCTGCACTTGTCATGATGGGATCACCCGCAGCAGCTGTCATAATCGGATCTCCTGCAGCTGTCGTCATGACCGGATTTCCTGAAGCGGCCATTATTGTCGGATCGCCTGCTGCCGACTGAAGAACATCGACAGAACCGTCGGTATTTGTTCTCTTCGCTGAAAGAACCTGCGGGTCGCCGCCGTAAACTGTGCCGAGCTCGTGGACGAAGTACATCGTGTCGCCCTCGAAAACTGCGCCTTCAGGATAAAATTTAAGACGCGAAACCTGATTGCCGCCAGCTGAGAGAACATCGTAACTAATTGAATTTACAAGGCTTCCGTTCTTCTTGACAACAGTATTCTTCGGAATTACGCCGTAAATACCGTCATCTATTCTGAATGAAACATTCTTTGATTTATTGTTCAGATAAACCGTACCCCCGTTCTTTCTCTGCAAAAAGAGAACACTTGCCGAATCATCGGAAAGGGTGTCGCCGCTGTAAACGAGTTTTGCTCTTGCAACATACTCTCCGGGAGCGGAAGTTGTGAATTTGTATGTTGCTGCTTCCGCCGATTTGTTCTTCAAATTCCACTGGATTTTGAAGCCAGGGGCAACTTTTGTGCTGCCGCCTTCAACAGCGAAATTTGCGTTGCTGTCAGAGGTTTCGCCTATGATTATTTCTGCCTTGTCGGCAAAAACTCTGAAACCGTTGAAGAATTTCGCGAATTCAGGTTCTGCCTTCTTTGCATCTTCCGCGATTTTTGCAGAAAGGGGTTCGCTGTTTGTCGCATTGAGATAGTTTGAAAGAAGTTTGAGTCCTTCAGCAATGCCCGAAAGCTTCGAATAATCTAGCTCTCCAAGCCATTCGCCGGTTCCCAGTTTTGCATAAACACGGATTTTTGTTTCACCTGCTCTCAGGTCCGCGCAGTCAGAGTTGACGAGTGCAACTGCGTTCGTAATTTCGGAAATATTTGCTACATGGTCGCTCATTCCTTTGAAGCAGCTTGCAAAGCCTTTTGCCTTTACGCAGTAGGTCTTCGTTGCAGAAATGTCTGCATTGAAGCTGTATTTTCCTTTTGCGTCAGTGTTTCCGTAAGCAATTTTATCGGTTCCGCCGCACTCATAAAGAGCTGCTTCGATTCCCGAAACATCACTGCCAATCTGGTAGATACCGCTGATTGTGTGGTTTTCGGTCGCTTCTACTACGACAGGTTCTGTGTCGCCTGTGTCGGTGTCGGTATCGGTGTCTGGAGTTGTGTCGCCGCTATCCGTTGTGTCCGTGTCATCATCGACTACAACAGCGCTTGTGTCTGAATCATCGTCATGAGTTGTATCGGATGAAGTGTCGGTATCGTCAGCAGGTTCAGGTTCCGCTGTATCGGCATCATCGGCTTCCGGAATATCGTTATCCGTTATACCGCCATCCGTTGTGTCTGTGTCGTTATCCGAAATGTCGGAATCGTCACCGGGAAGACAGACATCGTTCTCCTCGTCGCAGACAAGACCTTCATTACATGTTTTGTTCGGATAACATGCACCGTAAAGCTCCCCTTGCTTCTTGCCCTTGTTGTCACTGCCGCTGCCGCCGCAGGAAACAAAAAACAACATTGTACAAAAAAGTACAAACACAACAACAAAAGACTTCCTCATTTCAAACTCCTATAAGAAAAAACAATCATCTAAAAAAACGCGCGCATTACAATACAAAAATGACTAAAAAAAGCAATTTTTAGACAAATTAAGCGTGACGGCGTAACGACCATGACGATTAAATTTTTGAAATTAAAAAAGGATTATTCAGCGGTATCTTCAGCTTCTTCTTTTCCTTCCCAGAGGAAATCGAACCAGCCTGTAAGAGCGATGGTGAAAATATGAGTATTGTATTTATTCTTATAGTATTCACTCTCGCTGTAGTCTTTATCATACCCGTGTACAGTTTCTCTGATGAAGTTGTAGTCGAATTCCACACCTGCATAGTCGCAGAAGTTGTAAATGAATGCAAAATCTACGCCCATCGTCGTGTTTTTGCTGTCTTCGATAAAGGTATAAAGGTAAGGCTGTTTGAAGTAGGAGAATCTTGCCATGATGTCAAACCAGTAAACATGAGTGTAAGGCATAACGAAGAAACCCCATGGATTGTATGCACTCTTGCCCCATATCATTCCTTCGTTTCCGTCACGGATGAAACGTGCATCCTGATAGTAGTCTTCACCGATGTAAATATTTGCATACGGGTTGAAGATTGATCTGCTCGAATAAGCAAATTCGCCCATGAAACCGACATTGACATCATCGTTGATCTGATATCCGAGGTCTGTTCCGATTGTAAATATTACATTCTTTTTGTTTGCAGCGTAGTCGTTTCTGCCGATCTCGTCATTTTTTACAACAAGATTTTCTTCGATCTTGTTATTTTCATCAAGATAGGTTCCGTTAGTCGTGTTGAAGATACCGTATTCGTTATCTTCGTCATAGCCGATGTATGCACTGCCGACAACAAGAGAGAAAGCAGCCGTTGCATAGAACTTGCTTTTATAATTGTATCGAAGATCGAATCCGAATGCCGGATCTTTGAATTTATCTTCGCCGTCAAGCATCGTTTCGTTTTTGCCGTTGAACACAAAGAGTGTGAGACCAAGATCCATCTTGTCTCCAAACAGGAAGTCAAAACCGAGAGAAACACCGACATCTCTGAAAGCTCCGCCAAGAAAATCGTTTTTGATCGCCGAATGAGCGAACGTGATTTCATGGTCATATCCGCTTTCGATTCCGAAAGGCATTCCGAAAAGACCTGCCTGAACTTCTACATTGAGACCGAATGTGCCCGCAGCGTTTCTGTATGAAGGATGAACCATGCTGAAAGAAACGTCTTTGAGAATGTCAAGAGCGTTGGGCTTGTCGCCAGTCTCTGCATATTCAAGCGGGTTAGCATAATCGGTCGGGAGCTCGCTATCATGATCGTAGTTGATTTCGACATCTTTCGTGGTGGTCAGACCTTTCGCCAGATCTGCAAGGATTCTTCCGTTGAACATTTTGTTGCCGCCTTTAAGGTCAATAACAGCGTTGTCAACACTGAATCTGTAGCTGCTGTGCGGAAGCACATCGCCGCCGAAAGTATATATCGAGTTGGAAATTGCGCTGAAAGCGTTGATTGAGAAGAACGGTTTTGTATCGAAAGGAGCGATTTTGCCATCGCCTTCCGCAACCGGAGCAGCCTCAGCAGGAGCAGCCTCTTCCTTCTTTTCTTCAGCCGGTTGAGCAGGCTCTTCTTTCTTTTCCTCAGCAGGCTGAGCAGCGGGTGCAGGTTCTTCCTTTTTTTCCTCAGCAGGCTGAGCGGCAGGAGCCGGTTCTTCCTTCTTTTCAGGAGCAGTAGCAGGCTGTGCCGGAGCCGGTTCTTCCTTCTTGGGTTCCTGATTGTATTGGTTCAGATACTGCTGATAGAGATCCATCGAATTGTCCTGAGCAAACAGGGAAAACGAAACTGCGATAAGAAACGCAGCCAAAAAGAGTTTACGCATTTAAACCTCCATAAAAAACAAAAAGTCAAAACACAAAATCCCGGTAGTTTTAAACATTATTTAAGAAAAATCAAGCGAAACGCCGCTATTTTCGCTAAAATAAACGGAAAATTCATAAAAACTTTCAGAATAAAGCTGGATACTCCTCTGTGTAAAAATATTTTTTTCGCAGCGCAGCTATTTTTTCTGCCGTTCCCTATTTCAAATTCGTAAAATCCGACTACAATGGTTTGTTTTTTGATGCGAGGCGCAATGTTCTACTTTCTCATAATAATTCCTGTTCTGACATTTTACATTCTCCTTTCTTTCATCATGTTTCCACTTCATCTCCTTACGAACAGAAAACTTGGCGGTATAGTTTTCAGAAACTGTTCCCGCGTTATGCTGAAAATATGCGGCGTCCGCTGCCGTATCGAAGGGCTTGAAAATATTCAACCGGACGAAACCTATCTGGTTGTATCTAACCATCAGAGCATTGCCGACATTCCGATAATCGGGGCGAATCTGCCGATAAACATCCGCGTTCTCGCAAAAAAAGAACTTTTTATGATTCCTGTTCTCGGTCAGGCAATGTGGCTTTACGACTTCGTTGCAATCGACCGGAAAAACAGACGCAGCGCAGTAAAAAGCCTTGAAATCGCAAAAAAGAAGATGAAATACTGCTCGTATCTGGTTTTTCCAGAAGGAACAAGAAGCCGCGACGGTCATGTAGGCAAGTTTAAATCTGGCGCGCTTATTCTTGCGGAAAACGGTTGCAAAATCCTTCCAGTCGCAATGATCGGAGCAGACAAAATACTCAAAACCGGCGAATTTGACGTTCACTCAGGTGAAGTCAGAGTCAAAATATTCCCTCCGACTCAAATCGGGGAAAACGAGAGCAGACAAGAACTCGCCGAAAGGCTTAACAAACTGATTTCGGACTACATCGAATCGAAAAAATCCTGAGAGAGCGCCTGAATTTAATCCAAGTCGTACTTTTCAAAAACAAACGCGAAGTCTTTTCTGACCTCATCTTCGGTAAGTCCGAACTGTTCAAGTGAATAAACATGCTCGGTTTTGAAGGTTTTCTGTTTTTCTGACTGAACTTTGAGCGCGTTGACGAATTTTTCGTCCTTTTTAAGATCGCAGAAAGAGATAATCCGCTCGAAAGTATTGTCAAAATCGGTCATAAGCTGCTTATGGGTGAGAAGCAGAAAATTCGGTGAATTTTTCTTTTTTTCAGCGATTTCGTCAAACATTTTATAGTAGAAAAGCGAGGTGCGATACATATTTTTGAGGAAACGCTGCTGAAGTTCTGCCGGCTGCGAGCTGTAGTTGTTGAGTGATTCCTGGACCCGTTTTTCAAGCGACATCATCGAAGGAACTGCCTCAAGCGGGTTTCTGATTATCAGCATAATGCGCGGATTTTCGTAAATTTCCTCGATTTTATCGACTGCAAATAACTGCGCGAACGATTTTGAGAACATCCTTCTGCCCGTCTTCCAGATGTTTTTGCGGTGAATATCCTGAAGATACTCTGCAAATTTTTCCTGTCCGGCGACTTCGACAAGTTCACGCTCAAAAGTGTCGCTTTCGTCGAACTTCTGCCAGCAGTAAAAGTAAATCCAGGAAAGAAGCCCGTCGAAATAGCGCATCGAAAGGGCAATGTCGTCCGTTTCCATCGAAAAAAGGTCGGTTTTGTGGATTTTCGGATCCCAGACACCGTCAAAAGAGAGATTTTTCACGAGCGGAAGGAACGGTTTTATGATTTTCCGCATAAAAATTGAGGGAAAAACCATCTCCCACATCGCGAAACCACGCAGTTCATCGCAGTTTTCAGTCAGAAAACGGTGCAGGAAAGTCGTTCCGCTGCGCAGATGTCCGATTAAAAAGACGGGTTTTTCGATTTTCTGCTTAGCCGCGCCGGGAAAGAAAATCTTGTCCAGAAACAGCGTAACTTTCATCAGTGCGCCGATGAAAGTCCTGAAAATGAGGATACCGATGTATTTGAAGCGGAAACCGAAAGCCGAATACAAAATTTTAAGGATTTTGAGTGTCTGTGACATTTTTCACCTTTAAAGAATATCCGTATGACTAACGGAAAAGAACGGAAAAACAGTTACTTTTTGAGAAGGTCTCTGATCTCGGTAAGAAGAACGATCTGAGGATCCGGAGCCGGTGCCGGAGCCGCAGCTGCAGCAGCTTCTTCAGCAGCTTTCGTAGCCTTTTCAAGTTTTTCCTTAGCGGTATTGATTATTTTGATGAAAAGGAAGATCGAAAACGCAACGATGAGGAAATCGAAAGTGGTCTGAAGGAAGTTTCCGTATTTCAGAAGGACAGCAGGTTTTGCCGCAACGCCTTCAGCAGCGGGAACAGCCTCTTTCAGAGTGATGGCGAGGTCGGTAAAGTTGACACCGCCGACGATAAGACCGATGAGCGGCATGATGACATCGTTGACGACCGAAGTTACGATCTTGCCGAACGCACCGCCGATGATGATACCGACAGCCATGTCCATAACGTTTCCCTTCATTGCGAAATCTTTGAATTCCTTAAGCAGATTTTTCATTTTTCTCTCCCTTGGTTATTTATTCAACAATCTTTTGCTGAGAACTTTGATCATATCCTCAGTCATAGTGTCCAAATCGTAACTCGGTGCCCAGTCCCACTCAGCTCTTGCGCAGGAGTCGTCCATTTTGTTCGGCCAGCTTTCAGCGATGCCCTGGCGGACCGGATCAATATCGTAATCCATCGTGAAATCGGGGATGACTTTTTTGATCGCAGCTGCAATCTGCTCCGGCTCGAAGCTCATCGAAGCGACATTGAAGCAGTTTCTGTGGATGAATCTCGAAGAATCGGCTTCCATTACACCGATAGCAGCCTTGAGGCAGTCGGGCATATACATCATATCCATGTATGTTCCCGCTTTAATGTAGCAGGTGTAGTGATGTTTTTTGATTGCTTCATAGTAAATGTCGACTGCGTAATCTGTCGTGCCGCCGCCGGGAAGGGTAACGTTCGAAATGATGCCAGGGAATCTTACGCCTCTCGTGTCAACGCCATACTTCTTATAATAGTAGTCGCAGAGAAGTTCGCCCGCGACTTTGGTTACACCGTACATCGAAGTCGGACGCTGGATCGTGTCCTGCGGAGTGTTGTCCTTCGGAGTAGCCGGACCGAAAGAACCTATAGAACTCGGAGTGAAAAGCTGGAAATGAAGCTCTCTCGCGATTTCAAGAAGGTTCATCAGACCACCGAGGTTAATTTTCCACGAAAGCTGAGGTTTCTGCTCGCCTACGCTCGAAAGAAGAGCAACGAGGTTATAAACCGCGTCAACATTATATTTTTTGATGATCTCGGAAATACGCGCCGTGTCGAGAATATCAGCCTGTTCGTAAATACCGTTAACAAGCGTCGGAGCAAGCTGAGACGGATCTTTAAGATCTGCCGCAACAACATTGTTTTCACCGTAAATTCTTCTGAGTTCGGGAACAAGTTCGCTTCCGATCTGACCGCTGGCACCCACAACAAGAATTCTTTTCATTTTTTTCTCCAATAAAAAACCATAATCCGATCTGCGCCGATCCGCAGACTTTTACGAAATCGGAAATATAGTCATAAATATTTTCAGCACAAAAAAATTTTTATTTTTAGTGTAAAATTTATGGCGACAATGCGGTTTTGCCCTGCAACAGCCTGCAATCACTAAAATAATCGTCAAAACAACAAAATTTCCTTGACATTCGGAAGTTAATGCGTAATATACCGTCGCTTTTTTTGGTAACTGACATGAGGAAGAGTGTCATGGAATTGACAAAATACAAAAGAAAAGAAGATGTTAAAAGAGAATGGTTCGAGATCGACGCAACGGGCGTCAGACTCGGAAGACTTGCAACAGCTGTTGCAAACATTCTTCGCGGAAAAACAAAAGTTGACTACACGCCTAGCGTTGACTGCGGTGATTATGTAGTTGTCACAAATGCCGAGAAGATTGACCTTACCGGCAGCAAACTTACTGAAAAGAATTATTACCATTATTCAGGTTATCAGAGCGGTATGAAATCGCTTACGGCACAGGAAATGATTCAGAAACATCCTGATTACCTCATTCTTCACGCTGTAAAAGGAATGATGCCGAAGAACAAACTTGCGAATCAGATTATGACCAAGCTCAAAATTTTCGCAGGGAACGAACATGACCACGCAGCTCAGCAGCCGACCAAGCTCAGAGTTGATGTAACCGGAAAAGTGGAAAAAATTTAACTATTTGGAGATAAAGTATGGAACAGTGGTACGCTACCGGCAAAAGAAAAACAGCAGTCGCAAGAGTTTTTTTGAGACCGGGAAAAGGTGAAATCGTTGTTAACGGCAAAAACACCAAAGATTATTTCTACACTGACAGCAACATTATGAAAATCGATGCTCCGCTCGCGATTACCAAGACTCAGGGCAAATTTGATATCCTCGTCACGGTTTGCGGCGGCGGAATCTGCGCTCAGGCTGAAGCAGTCCGTCACGGTATTTCAAAAGCTCTCGTTGAATACGATCCTGAAATGAGACCGGCTCTCAAGAAGGAAGGTTTCCTGAGAAGAGACGCAAGAATGAAAGAGAGAAAGAAATACGGTCTTCGTTCTGCAAGAGCAAGATACCAGTTCTCGAAGAGATAATATTTTATATACGGTTTCTCAGATTTTTCTGCCCCCTCTCCTCAAAAGAGGGGGTTTTTGTGTTTTTTGGAGGTATTTATGTTCAGACCTTACCTTTTCACATCAGAATCAGTCACCGAAGGCCATCCTGACAAAGTCGCCGATCAGGTTTCAGATGCTATTCTTGACGCCATTTTAGAGCGCGACAGATTTGCCAGAGTCGCTTGCGAAACGTTTGTCACGACAGGACTTGTCGTTGTCGGCGGCGAAATCACGACAAACACTTATGTTGATATTCCAGAAATTGTCCGCAACACGATTATGGAAATCGGCTACAAAGATACAAAAACATGCGGTTTCGACGGTCACACATGCGGAGTTCTTTCAACAATAGACAAACAGTCGCCTGACATCGCTCAGGGCGTTAATGCAGGCGAAGGTCTTTTCAAAGAGCAGGGAGCCGGCGACCAGGGAATGATGTTCGGCTATGCTACCGATGAAAACGACGATTTTATGCCGACTCCGATAAACCTTGCGCACCAACTTGCGTTCAAACTTGCCGAAATCAGAAAAACAGGAACTGCTCCTTTCATTCTTCCAGACGGCAAAACTCAGGTCACAGTCCGTTACGAAGACGATATGCCGGTTGCTGTCGACAAAATCGTTGTCAGCACGCAGCACAAAGAAGAGGCAAACTACGACACAATCAGACAGACTGTCATCGACAAAGTTATCAAACCGGTTATTCCGTCACATCTTATGCACGACAAAACCGAGATTTTTATAAATCCCACCGGCAAATTCGTAATCGGCGGTCCTGTCGCAGATACAGGTCTCACCGGCAGAAAAATCATAGTTGACACCTACGGCGGAATGGGACGTCACGGCGGCGGCGCGTTCTCTGGCAAAGATCCGTCAAAAGTTGACAGATCGGCATGCTACATGGCCCGCTATATTGCTAAAAACGTTGTTGCGGCAGGACTTGCGAAAAGATGCGAAGTCCAGCTTGCATACGCTATCGGAGTTGCTGAACCCGTTTCAGTTTCGGTTTATGTCAACACTTTCGGCACTGCTGCAACTAAGGAAGCAGATATCGAAAGAGCTGTCAAAAAGTGCTTCGATATGCGTCCGGCAGCAATCATCGAGCAGCTTGACCTCCTTAAGCCCATTTACAAGCAGACCGCAGCTTACGGCCACTTCGGCAGAGACTGCTTCAGCTGGGAAAAAACCGACAGAACAGAAGATCTCAAATCTTTGATCTAGTCAAACATAGTCAAAACAGATATCAGCAAATTAAAGAAGTCTTGTGATTTCAACCAGATAAAAAGAAATTATTTCTTTTCTTTAAGTACGGATTCTATCATTGATTCAAAAAATTCAGCCGGTTTTGCGCCGCTTACTTTTTTGCCGTTTACGAAAAATGCGGGAACTGAACGGATATTGAGATTGCCGGCTTCGCGGATATCGTCAGACACAGCCGCTTCGGTTCCGGGTTTTTCGGCTTCAGCTTTGACTTTTCCCCAGTCAGCTCCGATTTCTTTCACATAACCTTCGAATTTTTCTTCCGGATTTTTCTTCCAGTCGTTTTGTTTTGAATAAAGAATTGCGGCAAACTGGAAGAATTTTTCATCACCGTAGAGTTTTTTAACCGCGTAAGCTACAAGAGCTGCCGGTTTAGCCTCTTTGTGGAAACTGAGCGGGAAATTTTTATAAACCACCTGCACATCACCTTTATACTTCGCCACGACACTTTCGACAGTCGAGAACGCTTTGCTGCAGAAAGGACACTGGAAATCGGAGAACTCGATTATCGTGACTTTAGGATTCTTGCTCCCCTTCACTGCTTCGTTTCCGGTAAGTTTGATCTGATAAACTTTGTTCGGATCTTCTTTTTCGTCTTTGTTACCGTTGGTTTTTGCAACCGCCGGTTTGCCATCTTTGATGATTTCGCGGTAAAGCGCATCACCTTTCAAATTTTTGCCTTCAGCTTTTTTAAGCTCTTCATCAATAACTTTTTTGAAGGAATCTATCGGAAGCGCGCCGCTGATGAACCTGCCGTTTACAAAAGATGCCGGAGTTCCGCGGACACCGAGCGCCGCCGCAATTTTGCTGTCTTCGTCAACAATTTTTTCGATTTCCTTGCTTTCCATATCTTTTTTGAGTGTCTCCCAGTCTGCCGGGATTTCAGCCTTATGCGACTCAAGCCACTCTTTGAAATCAGGAACGCGGTTCCACTCTTTCTGCTTAGTGAAAAGGAAGCTGTAAACTTCCCAGAACTTACCCTGTTTGTGCGCAGCGGCAGCCAGAGATGCGGCTTCTTTCGCTTTTTTGTGGAAGCCGAGCGGATGGTTGATGAAAGCAATTCTTACTTTGCCTTCATAATCTTTTTTAAGCTGCTCGTAAGTTGCATAAAGACGTGCACAGAAAGGACATTCGAAATCGTCGAAAAGAACCATCGTGACTGTTGCGTCTTCCGCACCCCAGATCGGAGCATGAGCAGGAACTTCGACTTTGTAAATATCCTGTGAAACTGCCGGCGCTTCTCTTTTTGGCGGTACAAATCTAGTTTTTCCGTTTTTAACGATTTCGGAGTATGGATCTTTAACCCCTTTTGCCTTGAGCTGCTCGCCGACAACTATCTGCTGAGCTATAGTCTCTTCGATTTTCGCGCTGTTCGCGCCGACAATTCTGACGCCGTTGATGAAAAGCGTAGGCGTTCCGCGGACTCCGAAAAGAGCACCCTGCGTGATATCAGCCTGAACTTTTGCAGCCGTTTCAGCCGATTTTCTGTCGGCATCGAACTTGTCCATATCAAGCTTCAGGTCTTTTGCATAAGTTACAAGAAGCTCCTCGTTGATGTTTTTTACATCGCTGTAAAGTTTGGTGTAATATTCCCAGAACTTTCCCTGATTCTGCGCCGCAACAGCCGCATAGGAAGCGGGTTTCGCCCATTTGTGGAAGCTGAGCGGGAAGTGTTTGAAAACGTATCTGACTTTGCCGTTGTATTTTTTGAGCAGACCTTCCATCAAATCGACACTGCGCTTTGAAAAAGGACACTGAAAGTCGGAAAAATTGACAACCGTTACCGGTGCATCCTGCGGACCGCGGAAAATCGCCGAACCTAAATCGACATTGTAGAGTTCCTCTTTTTTGGAATCGGAATCTTCTTTGGCTTCAGCTTTCTGCTCAAGGTTTTCCTGCTTATTACAAGCAGCAAAAATCATGGCAAGAATCAAAGAAAGAACAAGAAGTGATTTTTTCATGAAATCCTCCAATTATTTGAGAGTTTTTTCAAAACTGTCTTTGAGGGTAACAATTCTGTTGACGACGATTTTTTCAGGCGTCGTATCCTTGTCAATGCAGAAGTATCCGACTCTTTCGAACTGGAACTGTTTGCCGACTTCAAGGTTTTTCAAGTTGATTTCGGCATAGGCGTCAACAATCTGAAGCGAATTTTTGTTCATATTTTCGATGAAGTCGTGACCTTCCTCGACTTCAAACGGATCTTCCATCTCAAAAAGGTTTTCATATATTCTCGCCTCGATTTTAAGGCAGTTGTTCGCGTCAACCCAGTGGATCGTTCCTTTGACTTTCCTGCCGTCGCTTGACCAGCCGCCTTTTGTCGCGGGATCGTAGGTACAGTGAAGTTCCTTTATCGAACCGTCCTCGTTTTTGATGACTTCGGTGCAGGTGATGTAATAAGCCGAACGGAGTCTGACCTCTTTTCCGGGAGCGAGCCTGTGGAATTTTGCCGGCGGCTCTTCCATGAAGTCCTTGCGTTCGATGTAAAGTTCTCTTGAGAAAGGAACAAGCCTTGTCGCGGAGTTTTCATCTTCGGGGTTGTTTACTGCTTCGAACTGCTCGGTCTGACCTTCGGGATAGTTCGTTATAACGACTTTAAGCGGGTCTAAAACGCCCATGAATCTTTCCGCTTTTTTGTTGAGGTCTTCTCTTACGCAGTGCTCGAGCAGTGCAAGCGAAACGGTGCTGTTTCTTTTCGCGACACCTACCCTTTCTGCGAAATCGCGGACCGCTTCCGGCGTATATCCGCGGCGTCTGATACCTGCGATTGTCGGCATTCTCGGATCGTCCCAGCCTGAAACATACTTTTCGTCAACGAGTTTTTTGAGGAATCTCTTGCTCATGACGGTGTTTGTGAGATTGAGACGGGCAAATTCAACCTGCTGAGGCTTCTTTTCGATGCCGATTGCTTCCAAGAACCACTCGTAAAGCGGCCTGTGCGCCTCGAATTCAAGAGTGCATATCGAGTGGGTGATTCCTTCGATTGCGTCGCTCTGACCATGAGTGAAGTCGTAAGTCGGATAGATGCACCATTTGTTGCCGGTTCTGTGGTGATTGACCTTTCTGATTCTGTACATAACCGGGTCGCGCAGCAGAACGTTCGGATGAGCCATGTCGATTTTTGCGCGGAGCATATATTCGCCCTCGTTAAATTCTCCGTTTTTCATCCTTTCGAAAAGTTCGAGGTTTTCTTCAACGGAGCGGTTTCTCCACGGACTTTCCTTCCCTGCTCCTGTCGCTGTTCCGCGGTCGCGGCGCATTTCTTCCAAAGTCTGCTGGCAGACGAAAGCCTTTCCTTTTTTTATGAGTTCGACCGCCCATTCATAAAGCTGGTCGAAGTAACTTGAAGCATAAAGCACTTTATCGGGTTTGAATCCGAGCCAGCGGATATCGTCCTGGATCGAATCGACGTATTCGACATCCTCTTTTTCGGGATTGGTGTCGTCGAAACGGAGATTGCATTTGCCGCCGTAGATCTTAGCCAGGCCGAAGTTGAGACATATTGATTTCGCGTGTCCGATATGCAGGTATCCGTTCGGCTCCGGCGGAAAACGGGTCTGTATCTCCTTGTGTTTGCCGCTCGCAAGATCGGCATCGATGATGGCGCGGATGAAGTTTACTGAGCTTTTTTCTTCCTGATTCTGGATTTCATTGATTTTTTCGTTCATTTTTTACCTCAAAAAAAGAATCTGCCGCAACCGGCAAAAAATTTCAGGTGCAAATTATATCCGCTCAGTTTTTGCGGTCAATTTAAAAACCGAGAAAAATTTATATGTTTTTAATCTCTTGTGAATCCGTAAATATTCAGTATAATTTGAATCGTTTTTATTCTTTTCTTACACAAGTAGCTCCCGGAGGTCCCGAAAGATGAAAAAGGTTTTGAATTTATTGGTTGTTTTATTAGTTTTCCTGGTTTTTTCCTGCTCTTCCTCACACTCTTCTAACGACGCCGACATTCTGCCGGATAAAGACATTGACTCTCAAGATTCCGAAACTCAAGACGACGATTCTGATTCACAAAGTTCTGAAATCGTTGATGATTCTGAAGAAATGCCGGATGTTGATGCGGATTCTGACACATCTGAAAAGGTCGAATGTCTTGATCTGCGCTACAACGAAAACACGATCAAAACTCCATTTCCTTTCAAAGATGCAAACGGCAAGCCCACATTCTGTCGCCCAGGCTGTGATACACCGACTGAAAGTGATCCGCAGTGTGTCCGCAATATCTGGGAATGGGACAACTGGGACGAGTATCAGGCTTATCTTAAGGCTCAGGAAAAAGACCCGAATCAGCAGGAAAAGCGCGAGTGTTACCCGTGGCCGTGTGTTTTATCGGATATGAAGGCCGATCCTTCGTCAGAAATACTGCACAGCACCTGCGACAAACTGCTGACTGTCAACGGATTCACTACCGGCGCACTCAACAGTCAAGGATTCTATGCCAACACCCACGGAATGTATGATGGAGTTGCAGGAATGAGTTTCGCCGGGAAAAATTTGAGCAGAGTTGTGGAATACAATCCTGAAAAAGATGAATATTCCGCTTTAAGTCAGTCCTCTTACTTAGGATTCAACGAAAATCGTTATGTAACTAAAATTTATGACAGAAATCCGCGGCAAAATAAGGATGCGAAATTTTTTGCCGTTTCAATCCAGCGCAGAGACAACGGTTATTTTTATGAATTTATTTATGATCTGAGCGAAAACAGCGAGGATTTTTCCGATGCGCCGCTTGCCGGCAGAAACTGGGTTATGCTGCGTCTTAAAAACTCAAAAATAATCTATGCTTCTTCCCAGGACTGGATTTGGTATGAACTCGACGGCGTGAGAAATTATGCCGGTGACGGCAATATTGTCGGAGATCACGTTACTTTTGTTGCAAATGACTATGAAATTTATTACTGCGATCTGCGCAAACATCCGAAACATCTGGAGAGCTGCACAAAACTCAACCGTACAGACAGCACCACCGGTGAAACAGAACACGGCAACACTCCAAAGATTGACACCGACAACGAACGGAGAGTAGTCTACAATGTTCTTCATACGCCGGTATTGGTTGAAGTCGATTTCAGCACTCTGAATAGAAAATATACGGAATATCATGTCAATAAGGTCTGGGATGATGCCTACAGCTGGGAAATTTCAATGCTTAAAGGAAACACTGCCGCATATAGCGAAGGATTCTTTTTCAGCAACGGTTACTCCGATATCTACGGCTGTTTCTACCGTTTTGACAAAAAAGAGACTTTTTGCCCTGACGAATACGGTTTCGACTCCCGCAGTTTGATGTATTTCAATGTTTTTGGGGAGAAATGGCATTTATGGCAGCGGGTCGGCGAACCTGAAAGCATAATCAGAGACTTGGATTGTTACTGTGAAGAAACCGGAATTTGTCCGCTTGAGGAATAATCTTTCCTTAATGACAGAGTATCAGGTTACGTCTCTACAATAAAAATAAATATAAAACTTGAAAAAAAAATAAAAGTCAGTTTAATATCCGCAGTTTTTTTTCAGAGTGATTGTTGGAGGAGAAATTGAAAAAGAAAATTTTTATCCTTGCACTGATGATTTCTTTTATACTTCCGGCTTATGCCGACACAGTTTTATTCATGAAACCTGTCACGAAAGAAATCGAAAAGTCGGACGCTAACAAGATTATAAAAAATCTTGAATCGACCGTCAGTTCCAAGCTCAATTCTGTAAGCTACAACGATGTTTCCAAGGCTAAACTCAAAAAATTCGGCAAATGCGGAATGAAGCCTGAATGCTGGTCAGAGAATGCATCCGAAGAGGATTTCCAGTATGTTCTTCTTTCGCTTATCAGCATGAACGAAGACGAAGAAGTTACCGTCCGCCTTGTTCTCATCAACATTGAAGAGGAAGAAGTCGTTGACGATTCTTCTAAAACATACGACTACGCTGACGATGTAAACGAAAAGGCTATCTTCGCACAAATTAAAAAACTCTCTGCCTTCAGCGACATAAAAGGCGGCAAAAAATCAAAGAAAGACAAGGAAGTTGACAAGCGCACCAAGAAAATGGAAGAAGAGCGCAAAAAAAGAGAGCGTGAACTTGAAAGAGCCCGCGAGGAAGAAGAACGTCTTGAAAAAGAGCGCAAGAAAAGAGAGCGCATGGAAGAAGAGAGACAGAGAAGAGAGGAAGAAGAAGAGATTGCACGTCTCGAAAAAGAGAGAGCAAGAAGAGAAGCCGAAAAGAAAAAAGAACAGGCAAGCAAAAAGAAATCTCTTAAAGACAACGCCGAGAAACTTGAAAGAGCAAGAGAACTTGTTCTTGAAATGTGCGCTCAGGGTAAATACAACGCAGCTATCAAAGCTATCGGCAAAGTAAGCGAAATTAAATGTGAATGTGAAGAAGATGCAAAAATCCTTGCACTCAAAACACAGCTTCTCAACTTCAACAAAGTCCGTGAGCAGATCCTCAAAGGTGTTGAAGTAAAGAACTCCTCACTTATTCTTGACAACATCGAAGCAGCAAAAGCTCTCGACGAATCGATTGTCGAAGGCGGAACGGAATTCTCGCAGAAAGTTGACAAATATGCGGCTATAGGATGGCTCGCACGCGGAAAAGAGATGGAAAAAGCGAACAAATATGTCGAAGCAAACGAAGCTTTCGAAAAGTGCGCCGAAATCGATCCTGAAAAAACCGAGTGCAGCGACTGGCTCAACTCGAAAGACAAAATCGTAAAGGCTATTTACGACAAGGCAAACGTAATGAAGAACTTCAACCCGACAAAGGCGAAAGAGCTTCTCCGCTCCATTCTCAAAATCGTCACCGCAGAAAACGAACATTACAAAAAAGCTGAACAAGATCTGCAGCAGCTTGAATACTAAACAATTCCTCACTTTTTCAATCATCATTTTTCTTTCCACTTTAATTCTGCTTTCGTGCAGTTCCGAAGACCATTTTGTAATATGCAAAAATTCTGAATACGACTGCGACTACCAGTATAAGGTTCCTGGAATCATCACAATTACTAAAGGCAGCAGACGGAAACACCTCATCCTGACAGAAAAAGGAATGAAACCTGCAAAAATAAAAGAAGGCGAACCTGTGGCATACAACCCCGAAACAGGTGCAACTATCGTAAAAGAAGTGACAGATTCCTCAATAGACCTATTCGCAGTCAACGCCTTTAACGGAGAGACAATTTCTTCAGAAATAGTATTGAAACCTGAAAGAACCGACAAAAACGGAAAGCATTTTTTTGCATTTCCGAAGCTGTTAAGCGGCTGCGTTCAGAATGACGGCACGATAGCCCTGCTCGTCCAATACGAAAATCTGCTTTCAGACAGCAGCAGAATAATAAACGACCCGCAGCAATACTCGGAAGAAGGAGTCTCCGTTGCTTTGTATCTCTATGAAAAAGGAGAAACGAAAAAGTTGAAAAAATATCTTTTCCCTGACGACGAACCGTCAGAGGGAAACTTGGGCGATTATTTTTGGGAAGAGCCGAAATACATTCAATGTTCAGAAAAAAACATCTACATTTTTTCCGAAAAAAACCACACAAACGAAATTTCTTTACTCCATGGATCACAGCCGAACTGGATTCTGAGCAGAATAGAAACGAATAACTCCGAGGAAGAAACCGATATAAAAAATATCGCCTTCATCGTCTACAATGACATCTGGCAAAATTATTACTCAGAAAAAGAAAATACTGTATACTCGGCCGTACAGGCTTCCGAAAAAGATAAGGCGGTACTGCGAATTACCGGTCTGAGTGAAGGGTATGAACTTCCTGAAGAACCCATTGAAAAAGAAGACGGCAATCTTTTATTTTCCGAGACACCCGACGGAAAGCCGCTCATATTTTTTGTAAAAACAAGAAATAATCAGGATGAACAAAGGATAGAACTTCTGCCGCTCTAAAAAAGCAGCTTTTCAGCATTCTGCCTGAAGTGCACCCAGTCAAAAAACGAGGCTCTTTCAGCGACTTTATCCCGTAACGAAAAATCAGGATTTTCAGAAAATCCTTTAATGAAATCAAAAAGTTGACCTTCTTCGTAAAAAAGTTTTCCGAACTTTTCAAAAGGAAATATTTCAGGGTAACTCAGCCGTTTCGGCAGAATCGGAATAACTCCCGCAGAAGCCGCTTCAAGGACGCTTATTCCGAAAAATTCGTGCTTTGAAGTAACCGGAAGAATATCGCAGATTGCGACGAGCTTTTTGTATTCTTCGTAATTTTCTGCGTAACCGAATGAAACTATTTCATCTTTCAATTTTTCACGCGCAATTCTGAAAATTTCTGGCGTTGTTGATTTTTCTTCGCCTAAAACGACAAGCTGAAAAGGAATTCCCGCTTCTTTCAAACGAAACATCGTCTCGAAAAAAGCAACAGGGTCTTTGTCGTATTCCCAGCGATGATTCCACAATATTTTTAATATGTTATCTTTTTCATCGTTTGATTTTGGAATCGCATTTATTCCTGGGTAAAGCACTTTCGATTTTTTGTAAACAGCATCAATTTTACTGGTCAGCCTGTTGTCGGGAAATGAGTGCAGAAAGCCTTCCAAAGCGGCGAAAAAGCTCTCTTTGTTGAACTCGGAATTGAAAAGCACAAGGTCAGAAACAAGCGCAGAAGTGAAATTTATGAAAGCGTAGTGCATATCTGTTTTTGAAGGCTCTTTGTCGTTTTCCGACCACGGATAGGCAAGCTGGTTTTCGTGAAAGTATGTCACGAAGCGCGTTTTTGGTGCTTTCGGCAGAACAAGCGACTTCAGAAGCACGGTATCGGTCAAAGACGAAACGATGAAAGTGTCGAATTCCGTGCCGCTTTTTTCAATCATGTCTGCGAATGTTACGGCTGAGCCGTGCATACGCCATTTCCAATGTCTGCCCTGAAGCGTAAACAACTGAATTTTTTCAGGAAAACATTTTACGAGTCCATCTGCGAAATATTTGTGGCTACCTGAATAGTAAGGCTCTAAAAAAGCGAACATCACTCCTCTTCTGACGTGTCGGAAGGATTTTCCACCGTCACTCCGAGAGTTCTGTCATTGTAGAAATCAGAATCTTTGTAACGCGCCAAAACTTCGTCTATCACGACTTTAATCATTGCAAAAAGCGGGACCGCCGTGAGAACGCCGAGAAAACCGCCGATTTCGGCACCTGCAAAAAGAGCGATGATTACGAAAACAGGACTAACGTTCACCTTCTTTCCAACAATGTTGGGAGTTATGAAAATCGTATCGCAGACCTGAATTATCACGAAAATGATGAGAACTTTGAAAAGCCCCCAGAAACCGCCGCTGATGAGAGCGAGGATCAGAGAGATCGAAATGCCGGTAAAAAGTCCGACATACGGAACAAAACAGAGCGCGCCGATCATTATTCCGAGATTTCCGCCGCCCTGAATGCCGGCAATAGTGAAGAGAACTGCGTAAAGCGAACCAAGAATGATGCATACGGTGAGCTGACCGCGGATGAATCCTGAAAAAATCTTGTCGAATTTCAGGAGCCATTCTTCGGTCATAGGCTGCATATGCGGCGGAACAAGTGAAAAAATCGACTCTTTTATCTTTTTGAAGCGCGAACTTGCAAAGAAAGTAATGACAACAAAAATCAAAGCGTCAAAGATAAGCGAAATAATTGATGATGTCTGCGTCCAGATTACGGAAACGGTTTTGGAAAGAAACGTCGAAAGCGAAGCGGCATGAGTTCCTATCGCTGAAACAAGGTCATCCTGGCTTACAAGCTCACTCAAGTCTACTCCGAATCTGTCTGCCTGAGCGTTGGCAAGTTTCCACAGCGACGCCATAGCCGGTTTCATATCGACATTGCCAAGTTGGCGAACAATTTCAGGGAGTATCGCAAGAAGAAGCACCGCTACGACAAGGGCTATCAGCACAATCGAAAGCATCGTCGTGAAAGTGCGGGGAATCTTGAGTTTTTTCGAGAAAAAAGCAACTATGGGTTCGATTGCGTCAGCTGTGATGAAAGACGCGATTAGAATCGAAGCCATCGTCGGCGCATAGACAAAAGCAAGAATGAAAAGGGCCAAAAGAAGAAGCGGAATCCACCCTTTTTTGTCGAACAGGAACTTGTTTACTTTTTCTTTCGTAATCATGACTGCCTCTCAAAAAACGAGAAATTTTAGACATAAAAAAATAAAAATCCACTAAATACCTTAACACGCTCTTCATACTTTGCCGATACGGACAAGTTCCGCTCTCAGCGGCCTTGTTTTTCTTGCTTTTGCATTTTTAAGTGCTACAAGGGCGCAGACGCTGTTTTTTTTTAACTTTTTTTGGAGGATAAAATGAGACACATTTCCGTCAGAGGACAGTCGATGCCCCTTTCACCGATCAGAAAACTTGCTCCTTATGCAAACGATGCGAAAGCGAAGGGCAAAACGGTCTACCACTTCAATATCGGCCAGCCCGATGTCGAAACACCCGAAGAGATGCTCAAAGTTCTTAATGAAATCAAGACAAAAGTCATCGCTTACGGACCGAGCCAGGGTATTCCCGAATATCAGGACGCGCTTGTAAAATACTACGCAAGATACGATATTCCGCTTACCAGAGAGAACATCATGGTAACGACCGGCGGAAGCGAAGCAATCATCATGGCTTACACAGTCTGCCTCGACGCGGGCGACGAAGTGCTCATTCCGGAACCTTTCTACACGAACTACAACGGTTTTGCGACCGCGACAGGCGTAAAAATCGTTCCGATAACGACAAAAATCGACAACGACTGGGAGATCCCGGCAGTCGAAGAGATCGAAAAGCTCGTAACGCCGAATACCAAAGCAGTCATGATCTGCAACCCGAACAACCCGACAGGAAAGGTTTACTCGAGAGAAGAACTTTCGAAGATCGTCCAGCTCGCGATCAAAAAAGACCTCTTCATTTTCGCTGACGAAGTTTACCGTGAATTCATTTTCAACGGCGAAAAACATGTCAGCCTTCTCAGCTTCGAAGAGGCAAAGGACAGAGTTGTCGTTATGGACAGTATTTCGAAAAGATTCTCTTCCTGCGGCGCAAGAATCGGCGCTTTCGTAAGCTACAACAAGGAAATCATGAAAGCTGCTCTGGCATACGGCCAGGCTCGTCTCTGCCCGCCCACAATCGACCAGATGATGGCTGTCAAATCGGCTGATCTCGACGACAAATACTACGAGACAGTCGTCGGCGAATACAAGAGAAGAAGAGACGCTGTCCTTGCAACGCTCAAAGAGATGAAAGGCGTTGAATACAGAGTTCCGAACGGCGCTTTCTACATCGTCATCAAACTTCCGGTCAAGAACGCGGAAGATTTCATAATCTGGCTCCTCACCGATTTCGATGTCAACGGCGAAACGGTTATGCTCGCTCCGGCTGAAGGCTTCTATTCGACTCCGGGACTCGGCAGAAACGAAGCAAGAATCGCGTTTGTCCTCAACGAAGAAAAAACCAAGAGAGCGATGAACGTCCTCAAGCTCGGTCTTGAAAAATATCTCGAAATCCAGAAATAATTCTTTTCGCCGCCGCCAACTTTGCCGTAACGACGTGACGGCGTAACGGCGTAACGATGACACGGCGGCGAATCCTTCTTTCGCTTATTCCTTGCAAAAAAATTGTTTTATATTATTATAATAGCTGTTTTTTGCAGGTTGTTATTGTAATTTGAGATATTGAGGACAAAGTGAAGAAAAAAATTTTGATTGTTTTGTGTCTCTTGTTCGCTTGTTCCGCACTTTTTGCGATGGCTCCGGACTTTTCCGTCATCAGTGCGGCAATAGCCGATGACGATGACGAAGAAGATGAGGAAGAATCTTCCGGCGAAGAAGAGGAAAGTTCTTCAGAAGAAGGCGAAACATCTGAAGAAGAGGGTGAAAGCCATTCGGAAGAAGAAAGTTCCGATTTCGAAGAGAAGGAAGAAAAGGCTGAGGAAGATCCTTTTGCAAAGACTGCACCCGCAAAATCGGAAAAAGTTCAGGATGACTTCGTTCAGGGGGGGTCCAAAAACCTTTATCCTGATCCTGAAGAAGACGATTTCGTCGTCGAAAAACGTGAAAAAGGTGTCGTTCACAAGCACAAAGAGCCCGATTTGGCGAAAGTCGTAAATCCGACTTATCTTTACACCGAGGCCAGCGTCCGTTCCAAAAAGCTGTTCGAGCTTTACGAAAAGGACGATCTTGTAGTTCTCGAAGAGGTTAACGACTTCTACCGTGTTGAATTTCTCGGAAAGGAAGGATGGGTGCCAAAAGACGATGTCCGTCTTGAGAAATGGCACACTTACAGGCTTTCGCTTGAGCTTGCCGGCGGAGTCAGCGGCGGCAAAATTCGCAGTTACGATATAATCGGCAACTACACGCTGAGACTCAACGTTTCGGTAGTTCAGGATTTTATTGTTGGTCTTGAAGGCAGAGGCATGTCTTTCGATGCTGACAATCTGTTCGGCGGCGGCGGAATAATGCTGAGATACTACATTCACGGCCTCAGAACCCGCAAGACAAGAAGCGCTATCACCGCTTCAGCAGGCTTTCTGGGCGGTATCCAGCTGATCAACAGTAACAAGCACATCACAGGCAAAAAATACCGTTTTTCCGGCGGTCCTTATGCTTCGGCATCGCTTGACTACTTTTTCAGAGTGTGGGAATACATCGCTATCGGAATCGGAGGAGACTTCACATATCTCAGAACATATTCTTCTTTCAACGGAATCAACGAAAACGAAGATGTGTTTTTAGGCGGAGCTCATCTTACTTTGATGTTCAATGTAATGAGGTGACGATATGAAAAAAATCTTTTTGAATTTACTGCCTTTTGTCTGCATGCTTCTTGCTGCCTGCACTCCGGAAGTAAGTCTTTTCGATATAGAGTGCAGTTCGTTTGAAGACTGTGACCTGGGCGAGAAATGTTTTGAAGCAAAATGCGTCAACAACCTTATGGAACCAAAGAATCCGCTTGATGAAAAAGAAGAGTTCGGCGGAATAGAATATGTTACAAACAAGATTTTCTATCAGGGAAGAGTAAGTCTGCCTAAAGGATTTATCATTCCTTTCGCAAATCTTCAGGTTCAATACGGAAGAAACAACCTTACGCAGAATGTGGACGAGGTCAACGGAACTTTCTGGGTCCGTTCGAATGTAGTCGGAACAACCCTCTTCACTCTGAGAACCAACTACGAAGACGAGACTAAAAACGTACCGATAATGCTCACGGTTTTCCCGTCAAACGGAGAAAATTACTTCAAAAGAAAACACGTTGAGTTCAGTGTCCGCGAAACAGCGGCAGCTCTAATTTTTCTCCAGCCCGGTATCGCGACGACTGTCAACCCGCTCTACAATGCGGCACTTCTTGAAAGAATCCGCGGACTTAAGGCCACCAGAACTCTTATCAGAATACTCGAAGACAAGATGGTAAATATTACGCCGAGCATAATTGTCGCAGGTGACCTTGACGTACAGAACGCTATCGCGGCCGCAATCTACGAGCTTTACAACGAGACAGCTTCATACATTGAAGAGGACGGAACTGATTCCGGCAAAAACGCAACCGCTTCGGCACAACCGAAAAAATATCAGAGAGATCTCACTGTAACACAGGATGACAAGACCGATACATTTCATCACTCCGTTTTCAGAGAACTTCCGAAAGAGGAAAGCGAAGAAGAAGTTGACCAAATTTTCGTAAAATACTTCAACGAGAACGGTTCAGCGGTAAAGACCTACAACTCGCGTCCGCGCTGGGCATATTTTTATGTTGATGCAATGCCGAAGATTCCGCTTCTTCCGACAGATGTCGCGGATGACGGAATTGATAAAAACGCAATGCCGGCTCTTATAGTTCCGCCGACACACTACGTTTCGCCGCAACTTAAATACCTCATTCAAACCTATATCACCCAAAACGAAGATTACCTGACGAAAAAGCTTATTGTCGAAGGTCATCCGAACAGAATAGCTTCCGAAATCGCTTCTTACTTTGAAGAGACAACGGAAACCGAAAAAACTCAGCTCAGATACCAGAACAACGAAATCAAAGAAGGACTTCTCGCAAGCTATGTTCCTGCTCAGAACAGCGGAAATCTGCTCAACAGGGCTATGGACCCGATTTGGGCAACATACTTTTCGCAGATAATGCTGCCGCTTGTTATGATTTCGGCCGATGTAAACGACAACTTTTTGAATATACTGATGAATTATGACAAAGCTGTAAACAAAGGTCTGGCAAGCCATCCGGTCAACGTCGTTGCAAGGGGCATCAGAGAGCGCGGTATCGGACAGCGCGTAAACGATTTCATGAAGGCGAGAAAATCTTCATTTTCGACCAATCTTTACAAAGATGACCTTTACATAAAAATTATGGAAGTCGTCGTAAACTCGTTCTCAGGAGAAACGAAAAGCAGCAAGTCGTTCCTGCAGGATGTAAGTGCGGCTACAGGAAGCGAATCCTATATGCTTCAGTTGCAGAAAGTTACGGATCTTGTGTTTAAGAAACTCTCTCCGGCTGACACTCTCAAACTTTTCAGAGGAATTGACCAGCCGATAATCGACTTTACTGACGAAATATTCAACCTCGGCAACACCGGCGAGGATATATACTACTTCAATGAAACTCAGAATGACGGCAGCGGAGATGAAACAGAACAGGAAACTGAACCCTATCCGACTGAAGTAAATGTCTGCTCGCACAGCGAGTGCCGCTGCAACGAAGATGATGTTCCGGGTTGCATGGTGGAGATTTCCGCGGCAAACAAAGCTTTCATCATGGGAAGCGAAACAAAGGAATCGTTCATCATGGAAAAACCGAAACACAAAGTCGTAATGCACAAGGATTTCCTTATAGACAAGTATGAAGTCACTGTTGCTCAGTACAAAGTATTCCTCAACAACCCGAAAAACAAGGCTTGGCGTCCTGAAAACGCAATGAAAACCGATGACGAATACGGTCTTGAAAAATGCTACGGCAACGCGAAATACCTTGAAGAGTGGTTCGGAAAATACAGCGGCGACAAATACAAAAGCGGCTCAAAGGATTCAATGCCTGTAACGAGTATCTGCTGGTATGCCGCCGATGCATACTGCAAATGGGCAGGCAAACGTCTTCCGACTGAAGAAGAGTGGGAATATGCCGCAAGAACGAACAGCGAATGCTTATGTTCCGCATCGGATGAAGAAGAATGCACGAAAGATTGCCCCGATATGCCGTGGAAAGGAAAAGACGGAAGCGGCATACTTGACACTATAACAAGCTTCCTTGAAGGAGACAGCATCCCGTACAAAACGAACTACCGCGGAAGTACCGATCCTTATGAACCTAGCAGGGAACTTGAAGAACTGGTATCCGCCTCTGATCTTCTCATTGCTTATCCGGAACCGCATGTAACCCCGGTAGGATACTTCAACGGCCAGAAATATGATTCATTCAGCACAAAAGACGCACTGAATCCAAACGGGCTTTTTGATATGGCAGGCAATGCGGAAGAGTGGGTTTCAACGAGATTCTTCTACTATTCCGACTTGTTCCAGGGCGGCGTTCCGCTTCCGATAGGCGACCAGAGAACAGTACGCGGAGGAAGCTGGAAAACTTCGAGAAGACTTATCCGTTCGACATACAGACGCGGCGTAAATCCGCAGTACAGTTCGAATTCGATAGGTTTCAGATGTGCAAGAGATATAACAGAATAATATAGGTGAAGCGATGAAGAAAATCTTTTATTCATTGTTTTTGTCGGCTCTGCTTCTTGCGGTTCTTCCGACAAGTGCGGAAATCGTTCCGAACGGAGACGAATGGCGCGTTTACGACGAGCAGTATTCGGATGAAATCGAATTCGAATACCGTGATGTGCTTGTTGAACACAAAAAATGGGGAACCGGAGACTGGCTTCCGTCAGACTGCGGAGGACTAATGCCGTTAGCGCTTCTCTTCAATGTTGAATACGGCGCCGAAATGGGAACGAAGATGACGGGAAAATCCAAGGCGCAGTGGCCTGAAGCCGTCAAAGTATACTTCGAAGGAAATCCCGACGGAGGTCACGCCGACATGTTCTACGGTATCAACATGGAAGCAAAATATAAAAACTGCTACGGTGACAAACAGGAACACGAACTCAGTAAATGGCTCAATTTTGACCTCAGCTTTGCAGATGAGAAAACTTTCCAGCCGTTTCTTCTTGACGGAAACGTTGACAATCCTGTTTCAATGGAAGACAGCGTAGACCACTTCCAGATTTACGAAGGAACTCTTGCGGATATGGTAGGCGGCAGCTGCGGTCTTTCAATACCTGTTGTCGGCGATCTCTGCAGCCTTGTCCACTTCAACTTCGAGCTTGACGGCAAAATGTTTGTCGAAATGTTCGGCAGCAGAATAGGCATTGACGAAAAACAGGAAAGAAGCGTTTTCTCTGACAACCAGTATCTCGTTATAGATCCGCCAGTAGTCGGAACTGTTATGGCGATTCCGATTTTCTATGAGTCGAAAGTCTACTACAATATAGTAATAACCATCACTATTACGATAACAATAAGGATTCTCGAACTTCAGTTCCCGATTCCTATAAATATCGAACCTCTCCGCGAGGAAAAGCTCTGGAAGTACAATTCACAGGAAATTGAATTTAATTTCCCTGCGATTTTTATGGAGTCCAGAGCTCACAAGTTTGCCGATACGATGCCTGGAGACGAAGATTACTGGGAATTCGATGTCGAAAATATCGGAACGAGAGCAATGGAAGCGAAAGTTGTTTCGAACGATTCCAACTTTATTGTAATGCCCGATACTCTCAATGTAGAACCCGGTGAAAAAGCTTCAGTCACGGTATTTTTCAAACCTTACGATGTCGGCACACAGAAAGGTGTCATATCTATTTACAGCAACGATCCTGTCGAACCGGTTACAAAAGTTTCGCTTTTCGGATACAGCAGCGAAAACGACACCCAGTGGACACAGGTAATCGAAGGCGACGAGCCGCGCTGGGAAGTCGGTTTGTCAACCGATGGCTGCTCGATTTCCGTGATAGGAGGTGAATAATGTCTGCAATATTGAAAAAAATTCTGTTTTTTGCAGCATTCGCTCTTGTTTTTGCGGCATGCTCCGAGGAAGATGAGTTTCTTTACAAAAAAACAGGGCAGGATTTTGACAACAAAGGAGGAACTTACAAAGGTGTCAACGGTGTTACGGTTCACATTCCTGAAGGTGCTCTGCCTGAAGGTGTTGATGTTGTAACAATCACTGCTTATTCGCTCGATACTCCGGCTTTCACAAATGTTTCCAAACCGGTAACAAACATATACTCCATTTCACCGGCAGCAGTTCAGTTTACTAAAAATCTGACTGTCGTAATTCCCTACAAAGAAACAGAATTCCCGAATCTGCTCGATGAACTCGACCTCAAGCCCTACTTCTCTATGGACCGTCAGAATTTCGAAGTTTTCGATGAAGATTCCTACGAACTTGACGTTGAAAACAACCTTTTCAAAATCAGCACCAACTTCCTCGGCAACTTTCACATCGGTTTTCCGAAAGATATGGTTCAGCAGGAAGACTCAAATCAGGCCGGTATTGCTGAAATGGTTCTTATCCCAGGCGGAGAATTCGAATACGGCGCTCCGGAAGGCACTCCGACAGGCTTAACCGAAGAAGAGGAAGGAATGAAGCAGTCGGAAGGAACAAACAAAGTTTATCTTTCGTCATATTACATTGACAAATACGAAGTTTCCAACAGTCAGTACAAACTCTGTCAGGATGCAGGAGTCTGCACCGAGCCTTACGACCTGACTTCAGTTATGTATCAGAACTACTACAACAACGCGACTTATGCAGGTTTTCCGGTAATCTGGGTTACATACAACCAGGCTGAAACTTTCTGTCAGTGGGCAGGGAAAAAACTTCCGACTGAAGCACAGTGGGAAAAAGCGGCACGGGGCAAAACAATGCGGAAATATCCTTGGGGCGACAAGGAACCTGCCGACAACATTGAGTCGACTCAGGTAAACTACACAGCTCTTTTCGGAGACGTAACATCAGTTATGTGGGGCGATGAAGGCACTTCTCCTTACGGTGTCTACAACATGGCCGGAAACGTCGCAGAATGGACCAGCACTTGGTACAATATCGATTCCTACTACCAGAAAAGAAGCGACGGTGCCGTTGTCGAAGATCCAATCGGACCTTTCGACTCTCCGACACAGGAAAAAGTCATCCGCGGCGGAAGCTGGGTATCACTTGAGGACGAAATCACGACTTATGCAAGAGACAAGGCTTTCCCGAACTACCGCTACTACAACCTTGGCTTCAGATGCGTACAGCCTGTCGGACAATAAAGGAGGATAAAATGAAAAAAATCATAATTTCTTCTCTCTTTTTGATTGTTTTGGCGGTTTTCACCGTTTCCTGCGGCGGAAGCGACAAAAATAACCAGTATCCCGATGATGATTCGACCGACACAGCATCGGATTCAGACGAAATCACCGACTCAGATCCGACAGACACCGGCGATACCGGCGTTAAACCTGACAACGACAAACCATCTGACTGCAACTACTCCAGCGCCGATAACAGACTCAAGCCGAAAAATGAAGAAGTTGTATTTTCAGGTATAATTTTCGGAGAGATGTCTCTTACAAAACATATTTATGTCATGAACCGCTGCTATTCCTGCGATCCTGCCAATCCGCTCACCATAAAATCGGTTTCAATCGTAGACGAAAACGGTTCTGACGACCCGGGTTCATTCAAGATTGATGTAAATCCGCTTGAAAACGGTGCTGTCAACCTTAAGAACGACGAAGAAATCGGAATCGGCATTTCTGTCGTAGCTTCCACTTGGGAAGAGCAGGTTCGTTACCTCAGAATAAAAAGCAACGACAAATGCAAGCCGGAATTTGACATTCCTTTGAGAGCGCAGACAAAACCCACAGGAAAAATCAAAGTTAAGACTATGGACGGAGACGAGGATGACGAAGTTCTTGTTTTCACCGATGTTATCGACGAACTCGTAAACACAGTCGAAGTCTACAACGAAGGCGTCGCAGCCCTCAAACTCTCTTCCGTTGCAATTTCCGCAGGGCAGTCCAAAAACTCCAACGAGATGGGATTTTTCGTTAAGGATGCCCCGGAATCCGGAATTTCAATTGCGCCCGGTGAAAAACTTGATCTGGAAGTAGGATGCCGCAATGACAAGGAATATCCTTCGCCTCTTACCGGAGAACTTCTGATTGTAAATACCGATCCGACAGAATACGGCAAAAATGCAGACAAGAGAATAATTCTCAAATGCGGACCGGATGTAGAGAAATTTCCGACAGCAAAACTTAAATGCGAGCCCGAAAAAGTTTCTGTTTTCCAATGGGTAGTAGCAGACGGCAGCGGAAGCACCGACAGTGACGGCGAATCCAAGGAAGGACTCAAGTATCTCTGGAATTTTTCATCGACTCCTGGCGGCATTTCGCTTGATATCGTTGATGACAGCAACCGCGCAGGTTCGCCTTTGAACGGTGATTCTTCGAACAAAATCGCGCGTGCGGCATTCCAGGCAAAAGTTAAAGGTTCTTACACTGTACGCCTCATCGTAATTAACGAGAAAGGGATAAGCAGTGTTCCGGCCGAATGCACTGTTGAAGCCGTTTCCGACGACGATCTGGCTGTCAAAATGCTCTGGAACAACAAAAATGCCGATATGGATCTTCATCTCATCAGGCCCGACGGCGAGTTCGGGAACAAAGAGAGCGACTGCTACTACTGGAACTGTTCTCCGCAGTATTCCGGCGAAAGACCGGACTGGGGCGTTGAGGGCGAAACCAAAGACGATCCTTTCCTCGATATCGACAACACTGACGGAATCGGTCCCGAAACCGTTACGATAAACAAACCGGATAACGGCATCTACACAGTAACTGTCCACGCTTACGACACTTCAAAAGGTCCGTCAACTGTAGTAGTAAAGGCTTATGCTCACGGTACGGAAGAAAAATCAGCTTCTCTTCTTATGACCGCAACAGACACCTGCTGGAATGTCTTCACGATTGAAGTCGGCGACGGCGACGGTACTAAAAAAAGCATCAAAATCAAGGAAATTACGCCAGCAGAAGCATACGAATGCTCAAGACCGACCCACTAGTTCCCTTCTATGAGGCTCAAAACAGATGAATGACGTTCAGAATTACATCGACAACAGAAACATCACCGTTGATCAGGTAGGAATCTGGGATATTGAGTATCCGATAGTTGTAAAAGACAGAAAAAACGAGATTCAGCACACTGTGGCCAAAGTTGATCTCACCGTGATGCTTCTTCCCGAATTCAAAGGAACGCACATGAGCCGCATAATCGAGGTTCTGAACCGTTTTCACGGTCAGATAACGACCGACAACATCCCGGAATTGCTGCTGCAGACACGCGAGCATCTTGGTTCTCCACAGGCACTTGCGGCATTGCGTTTCCCCTACTTTATCGAGAAAAAAGCACCGGTTTCAGGAATTTCCTCGATGTTTTCCGCAAATGTTCTTTTCAGCGGTTTCAGCGACGAAAAAGCGGGATACAGTTTCATTCTCGGGCTTCGTGTTCCGGTTACGACGCTTTGTCCGTGTTCAAAGGAAATCAGTGCGTTCGGAGCCCACAACCAGCGGAGTTTTGTCACGCTTTACGTTCAGTTCCGTGATTTCATCTGGATTGAAGAGCTGATTTCTGTAATCGAAGAGAGTGCAAGCTGCGAAATTTATCCGCTCCTTAAGCGCCCGGATGAAAAATTCGTAACAGAAAAAGCATTCTCTAACCCTGTTTTCGCGGAAGATGTCGTCAGAAACATCTCTGAAAAAATGATGGCTGACAAAAGAATAAAGTGGTTCATGGTCGAAACGCTCCATCTTGAGAGCATCCATTCGCACAACGCTTACGCCAGAATCGAGCGTTTCAAAACAAAATCGACCGTTCTCACCGAACACCTGCGTATGTTCAAAGGATTTCCAAGACAATAATTATATTTTTTGAGAGGTTGAGTTATGAAAAAACTGTTTTTCTTTCTGACTGTGCTGCTTTTTGCGGCAGTTCTTCCGGCTGAGACGCTCTACTACTATTCCGACGGCAGAAAAATCGAACTTACCGAGGATTTTTCAAGCTATTCCTTCATCAGAACTTCAAAAACAAGAGCTGATTTCAAACTTCCGGCTGATGTCAAACTGATCAAAAAGCACGAAAACATCTCCATTATTGAGGCTCCGAGCGAAAGCACACTGAAAACATTACAGAAATCAGGCAATTTGTTTCCGTCATACAGAAAAAAAGAGGGCGGAACAGTTTATGTCAGTAACCAGATTTTTGTTAAAATTCCAGGAAAACCGAATACCGGAAATGCAGAAAAATGGTGCGAAAAACACGGAATGAAGCTGATCAAACAGTATAAATACGTTCCGGAGTGGTATCTGGTTTCCGTTGAGGAAAACCCGATAAAAAAAGCGGCGGCGCTTGTTGATTCCAAAACCGCAACGCAGGCCGAACCCGATTTTTTCATTCATCTTCAAAAAAGGGCTTACATTCCGAATGACTCGCTTTTCAAAAATCAGTGGCATCTTCACAACGACGGCACAAATTCGCAGCTTACCGGCAGCGACCATGCGCATGTCGCCGAAGCGTGGGAAGTATTGCAGGCTTTCAAAGGCAATATCGGCGGGAAAGGGGTCAAACTTGCGGTCATCGACGACGGATTCGACCTCGACCACGAAGATCTGAACGGTCAGTTTCTTTCAGGATACGATTTCCGCGGCAAAGACAATGACCCGTCTTACGAAAACGACAGTCGGTACCCCGATTACTCCGACATGCACGGAACATGCTGCGCCGGAGTTGCAGCTGCAAAGGCAGACAACAGCAAAGGTGTAGTCGGTGCGTGCCCGAACTGCAAACTTATTCCGGTCAGAATTGATTTGTCCAGCAGCTACGTATCGCTCAGCAGTATAGGCCTCGATGCTTTTGAATGGGCAGCAGATGCCGGAGCTGACATTATGTCGAACAGCTGGGGCCCCGCTGACGGATACGGTGCCGAAGATATGACCCAGACTTTGAAGGATCTCGTTGCCAATCTTGCTGCAACCGGCAGAAACGGCAAAGGAATCCTTATTTTTTTCGCAGCCGGGAACGGTGATGAAAGCATCGATAACTCCCGTACGAAAGACGGATTTGCAGGCAACCCCAATGTCTTCGCAATCGGCGCTACGAGAGCTGACGGCAAAAGATGTATTTACTCTGACTACGGTCCGTCGCTGGATTTTATGGTTCCGAGTTCCGATTACAACTCAAATTATACCAGACAATATGACGGAATCTGGACTGTTGACAATACAGGAAGAGACGGCTACAACACGGGAGATGCATCTCTCGGCGATTACCAGGGAAACTACACAAACGATTTCAGCGGAACTTCTTCAGCCTGCCCTCTCGCTGCCGGAATCACCGGACTTGTCCTTTCGGCAAACCCGAATCTCACCCGTGACGAAGTTTACCAGATCTATATCGAAACATCCGAAAAAGTCGGTGGTGTAACTTACGACATCAGCGGTTTTAACGAAAAATACGGATACGGCAGAATCAACGCATGCGAAGCTGTCAAAAAAGCTCTTGACATGGCAGGAAAGGATGTCAGCAGTGTTACCTGCGGCGGTTCTATCGTCAACCCTGATCCTATTGATGATCCCGACACAGACACAACTGACACCACCGACACGTCAGACACATCGGACACGACTGATACAACAGATACAACAGATACAGCTGATTCAACCGACACATCAGACACGCCCGACACATCAGATACAACTGATACCGCTGATACGACAGATACAACAGACAACACTGACACAACCGATACCGGCGACACAACTGACACCAGTGACACGACTGATACAACTGACACCGATGACAAGGAAAACTGCGGAAACGGCTTCCTGGATGACGGTGAACAGTGCGACGACGGCAACAGAATGGACGGCGACGGCTGCTCGAAATACTGCATGAAGGAAGAAGAACAACCCAAAAAATTGAAATCAAACAGCGGCTGCTCGCTCGACCTTCTCTAGAATAAAGAACTCTCATATTTTCTCAGCACAATAACTTCAAATCTCTTCAACATTAAGAGGCTGGATTTATTCGTTACTGCACTTAACAGAGATTTGCAATGAAGTAGTATACATCAAAAGCAGCAAAGTGCCGTATAAACGATAAAGGAAGCTGGACCGGAAGTCATACCGACCCCCAGATGATTCTTAGCTGAGTTCAGAATTATGCAGAATAAGCAGTTATAGTAAAGATGAGAGGGCAAAAAAAAAGCCCCTCCGGAGAGGGGCTGTAAAGCAAA
>Ga0265299_10000873_pt1 | contig 36420 bp, 33 predicted proteins | sample AusTroGonzalo_MG_4_FD_193485 | JGI IMG/M metagenome (GOLD analysis project Ga0265299, IMG submission 193485) | Bovine rumen microbial communities from tropical cattle in Woodstock, Queensland, Australia - Gonzalo_02 | ecosystem: Host-associated > Mammals > Digestive system > Stomach > Rumen ... | reverse complement strand
TCGATGGGAGGATCGTCAGGATGCACACACATATTAATATTATAAGCCTCACAAGTAGGCATAATTGCCTCGAGGAAATACTTCATATTCTCGCGCAATTTCTGCTTGTCTATGTCCTGATAAAGTGCAAGGAATGATTGAAACTTTGCAATTGGTTCCTTGTCGCCTTCCGAGAAGTTTCCACTAACGAATCCTTGTGTCTTAATTACAATATTCTCAACGAGTTCGTGGTCTTTCTCTGGAGTCATTGTTTTGGCTAACTCATCAGCCTCTTTGAGTACATTTCTGCCTTCTCCAACACCTTCTGGAAATTGAAATTTTTCCCATTCTTCGCGAGCACCTTCACGCTTCAGAATATAGATGTCGAAGTAAGCAAACTCAGCATAGTTGAAATAGAGGTTGGTGGCACCATTCGGATTATTATGGAGCAAGTCGGTTCGCGCCCAGTCAAGTACAGGCATGAAGTTATAGCAGATGGTGTGAATGCCCTCTGCAGCAAGGTTCTTCATAGACTCCTTATAGACTTCAATCTGATGATCGCGGTCGGCTCCTCCGTATTTGATTGATTCAACGACTGGCAAGCTCTCAACTACCGACCAGCGCATGCCATAGCTTTCAATATAAGTACGTAAATCGTGAATTTTCTCTTGAGTCCAAACTTCACCAAGAGGAACGTCGTGAAGGGCTGTTACGATACCCTCTACACCAATTTGTTTCAGCATGGCAAGCGTAATTTTATCTTTCTTGCCAAACCATCTCCATGTTCTTTCCATTGCTAGTTGTCTATTAAGTTTTGAGCTGCAAAGGTAATTAAAAATCAAAAATGAGCATAGGAAAAACAATCAAAAAACTATAAAATCACACATTTTGCCATTTTTATCGTAGATATTTTGCGATATCAGACTTTTTTTCGTACCTTTGCACGTCAAAATAATATAGTACTATAATAAAGATATGGCAAAGAGATTCGCCGAACATAACGGCTTGAACCTGACTCAGGTTAACAATGAGATTTTGGAGAAATGGAAAAAAGAAGATATTTTCCATCGCTCAATTGATGAGCGTGAGGGATGTCCCCAGTTTGTTTTCTTTGAAGGACCTCCTTCTGCAAACGGTCATCCTGGTATTCACCATGTACTGGGACGTTCACTGAAAGATACATTTAATCGCTATAAGACCATGCAGGGATTCCAGGTAAAGCGTAAGGCTGGCTGGGATACTCATGGACTGCCCGTAGAGTTGGGTGTCGAGAAAGAACTCGGTATTACCAAGGCTGATATTGATAATAAGGAGTCTGAGAAGTTTATCTCTACGGAAGATTACAACAAGAAGTGTCGTGAGAACGTGATGAAGTTCACTGCCGAGTGGCGCGAACTTACAGAACGTATGGGCTACTTCGTGGATCTCGATAATCCTTATATCACATACGATAATAAATATATTGAAACACTTTGGTGGTTGCTGAAGCAGTTCTATGAGAAGGGACTGCTGTATAAGGGATATACCATTCAGCCATATTCTCCCGCAGCAGGTACGGGTCTGTCATCACACGAGTTGAATCAGCCTGGTTGCTATCGCGACGTGAAGGATACCACTTGTACGGCTCTCTTCAAAATGAAGAATCCTAAGCCGGAGATGACAGGATGGGGTACACCATACTTCATGGCTTGGACAACAACACCTTGGACACTGGCTGCTAATAGTGCGCTGTGTGTTGGTCCAAAGATTGACTATGTGGCACTTGAGACCTATAACCCTTACACGGCCGAGAAGATTACCATCGTAATGGCTGATGCACGTGTAGCCGCTTATTTCGACACAGCAGCAGAGATTACCGATGGCGGTGAGATGCCAGAGTTTAAGAAGGGAGAGAAGTTCCTGCCTTATCGCGTGGTTGCTCGTTACAAGGGTACTGACTTGGTAGGAATGGAGTATGAGCAGCTATTGCCCATGATTAAGCCTATGGGTGATGCGTTCCGTGTCATTCCTGGTGATTATGTTACAACAGAGGATGGTGCCGGTATCGTTCATATCGCGCCTAACTTTGGTGCTGATGATGCCTTCGTTGCCAAGAAAGCAGGTATTTGTCCTATTGTCTTGATAGACAAGAAGGGAGCTGAGCGTCCTGTTGTAGACCTTCAGGGTAAGTACTTCCTCATTGAGGATCTCGACGCAGACTTCGTCAGCAAGTATGTTGATGTTGAAGCATGGGGCAAGTATGCAGGTCGCTATGTGAAGAATGCTTATGATGAGAATCTCACCGATAAGGATGAGACGCTTGATATCTCCATCTGCATGGACTTGAAGGCTGACGGAAAGGTATTCAAGATAGAGAAACATGTGCACAACTATCCCCACTGCTGGCGTACGGACAAGCCAGTGCTTTATTATCCTTTGGATTCATGGTTCATCAAGAGTACCGATAAAAAGGTGCGCATGAGCGAACTGAACAAGACCATTGGATGGCATCCTGAGTCAACAGGTACTGGTCGTTTCGGCAACTGGCTCGAAAATTTGAATGACTGGAACTTGTCTCGTTCTCGTTTCTGGGGAACTCCATTGCCTATTTGGCGTAGTGAAGACGGTGATGAAAAGTGCATCGGTAGCCTTGAGGAACTTTACAACGAGATAGATAAGGCCGTAGCTGCTGGCGTGATGGCATCGAATCCTCTGAAGGACAAAGGCTTTGTGCCAGGCGATATGTCGAAGGAGAACTACGACAAGATTGACATGCACCGTCCTTATGTGGACTATATAATATTGGTGAACGAAAGTGGAAAGCCCATGAAACGTGAGAGCGATCTTGTTGACGTTTGGTTCGATTCTGGTTCTATGCCTTATGCTCAGGTGCATTATCCTTTCGAGAATCGTGAACTGATCGACAACAACAAGGCTTTCCCTGCAGACTTCATTAATGAGGGTGTTGACCAAACTCGTGGATGGTTCTTTACGCTGCATGCTATTGCAACAATGATTTTCGACTCTGTTGCATTTAAGAATGTCATTTCTACTGGTCTTGTGCTTGATGCTAAGGGTAACAAGATGTCTAAGCATGTGGGGAATGTAATCAACCCATTTGAAATGATTGACAAGTATGGTTCAGATGCTGTTCGTTTCTACATGATGACTAATTCTGAGCCTTGGGACAACCTGAAGTTCGATCCAGAGGGCGTAGCAGAGATAAGTCGCAAGTTCTTTGGTACCTTATATAATACTTATTCACTTTTTGCTATGTATGCCAATGTGGATGAGTTTGATCCTAAGGCGCCTCAGATTCCTGTAAACGAGCGTCCTGAGTTTGACCGTTGGATACTGTCTTGCTTGAATTCTTTGATTAAGGGTGTACAGGAAGAGATGAACGGCTTTGATCCTACACGTGCTGGTCGACTGATTGACAAGTTCGTGGATGAAGACCTTTCAAACTGGTATGTACGTTTGAACAAGAAACGTTTCTGGGGTAAGGAAATGGACAACGACAAATTGGCTGCTTACCAAACTCTTTATGAGTGCTTGATGACGGTATCTAAGTTGTTGGCTCCATTTGCACCTTTCTTTGCCGATCGCATTTATTGCGATCTGGGAGGAGAACTGGACTCTGTTCACCTGGAGAAATTCCCTGTTGCAGATATGGCTTTGGTTGATGCTGACTTGGAGCAGCGCATGGAGATAGCTCAGCGCATTACCACTATTGTACTGGCTCTGCGCCGTAAGGAGAGCATTAAGGTGAAACAGCCTCTACAGACGTTGATGATTCCTCCCGTTGATGATGCACAGCGCTTGGCTATTGAGAGCGTGAAGCAGATCTTCTTGCAGGAAGTGAATGTGAAGGACGTTAAGTTCGTGGAAGGTGCTGGTATTCTCGTGAAGAAGGTTAAGTGTAACTTCCGTACGATGGGTAAGAAGTTTGGTAAGCTGATGAAGGGCGTTGCTGCACAGATGGACGCTCTCTCACAGGAACAGATTGCTCAGTTGGAGAAGGAAGGAACGATTGACATCAACGTTGAAGGCCAGAATCTTACTGTCGAAGTGGCTGACGTAGACATTATCAGCGAGGATATTCCCGGCTGGCTTGTTGGCAATGAAGGCAATTTGACAGTGGCTCTTGATATCACTCTTACCGATGATCTGAAGAATGAGGGTATGGCCCGTGAGTTGGTGAACCGCATTCAGAATATCCGTAAGAAGAGCGGACTTGAAATTACTGACAGAATCCATGTCTGCATTGAGCCCAACGAAGCCGCAACAAAAGCCGTTAATAGTTTTGGAGACTATATTGCCCGTCAGGTTTTGGCCGATGGTATCAAGCTCGAGGCTAATGATGGTCTGGAAGTTGAATTCGATGAATTTAAACTAAATATTAAAATAACTAAATCCTAATGATTTATGGCTGAGAAAACACGTTACACAGACGAGGAACTTGAGGAGTTCCGTGAGATTATCAATGAGAAGTTGGCATTGGCTAAACGTGACTATGATCAGATGATGCGTGTCTTGACTAATCAGGACTCGAATGATGTTGATGATACGTCACCAACGTATAAGGCATTGGAAGAGGGTAGCACAACCCAGTCTAAGGAAGACCTTATTCAGTTTGCCGCCCGTCAGCAGAAGTTTATCCAGGGGCTTAAAGCAGCGCTTGTTAGAATTGAGAATAAGACCTATGGCATTGACCGAATAACAGGAAAACTGATTCCAAAAGAACGTCTTAGAGCAGTTCCTCATGCAACGTTGAGCGTTGAGTCTAAAGAGTTGGAGAAAAAAAGAAAGTGAGAACAAGTAAATATTTGACTAAAGGCAGAATGGCCATAGTGATTATAATGGCCATTCTGATTATTGACCAGGTTATAAAGGTATGTGTAAAGACCAATATGCACTTGCATGACAGCATTCATGTAACGGATTGGTTCTATATCACCTTTATAGAAAACAATGGTATGGCGTATGGAATGCAAATCGGTTCTAAACTGCTTTTGTCCATTTTCCGTATTGTTGCCATTGGGTTCTTGTCCTACTATATATGGCTTCAGAGCAAGAAACAGGTGCGCTGGGGATACTTAGTGTGTCTGTCAATGGTGTTAGCAGGTGCTGCAGGTAATCTGATAGACTGTATGTTCTATGGTCTTTGCTTCGATGCGTCAACACCTTTTGAAGTTAGCCAATATGTGGGTTTCGGTAATGGATATGAGTCTTTCTTGATGGGACGTGTGGTAGATATGTTCTACTTTCCACTCATTGTGACGACCTATCCCGATTGGTTCCCATTTGTAGGCGGACAAGATTTTATCTTCTTTAGTCCCGTATTCAACTTTGCAGATGCTGCGATATCAGTAGGTGTTGTGGCATTGCTCTTGTTCTATCGAAGAGAGATTAGTCAAATATCTTTCAAACGTGAAGCGTAACTGGGCATTAACATTGGTCGCAATGCTCCTTTTGGCTGCTTGTGCGCCAAAGGTTCCAAAGCAATATATCCAGCCGGACGAGTTGGAGGATATTCTTGTGGAGTATCATTTGGCAAAGTCGATGGCTGCCCACGAACATAATGCCCAGGAAAGTTCTGATGTGCTGCAACATCTTTATATAGCAGCTGTCTTGCAGAAGTATGGTTATACGCAGGCTGAATTTGACTCTTCAATGGTATATTACTATACGAATGCAGATCGTTTTGAGGATATATATAAGCGTGTTGCGGATAGATTGGAGACACAGGCATTGGTTCTTGGTGCAACGGAGGGTGAGATTGGAAAATATTCATCCTTGAATCAAGATGGTGATACGGCTAATATATGGACGGAACGTAGTACATTGGCACTGATGCCTGTTGCTCCTTATGATAAGTGGTCATTTGTTATTGATGCAGATACAACTTACAGAAATGGCGATTGCTTCCTGATGCAGTTTATGAGTGACTATATATTCCAAAACGGTTCAAAAAGCACAGTGCTTTATTTGGCAATAACCTATGATAATGATACAACGATCGCTCGCAATATACATTTTTCAAGTTCTGGTCTGACTCAATTACGGGTACCAGAATATGAAGCTGCCAATGTTAAGCAGATTCGTGGCTTTTTCTATTTGAAAGGAGATAATGATCGTTCGACAACTGCGCGACTCTTGTTTATTGACAATATTCAGTTGATTCGTTTCCATAAGCAAAGACTCGAGTTTAATGAAGAGATTAAGAAAGATAGCCTGTCATCAGATAGTCTTGGAAGACGATTCCCGACTTCGCATGTCGGTGGTTGAACTGGAAGACGGAATCGTTACCAGATACTATCCCTTGGATGGAGAACAACCCCAAACAGAGTGGTTAAGTGGTACGATATGTATCCGTCGAGACGCTCAAGGGCAAATAAAGGCTTTCTATGAAGAAAAAGAATTGTAAATAACTAAAACCTTAAAGATTATGAATATGAAAGTACGATTAGCGGTTATGAACTTTCTTGAGTTCGCCGTTTGGGGGGCATACCTTACATGCATGGGAAACTATCTTGGTGCAGCGGGCCTTGGTGAGCAGATTGCATGGTTCTATGCTATTCAGGGTGTAGTTTCCATCTTCATGCCAACTTTGATGGGTATCGTTGCTGATAAATATATTCAACCACAGAGATTACTTGGTCTTTGCCACTTGTTTGCCGGTATTGCTATGATGGGTTGCTGGTGGATGGGACTTGAAGCTGGTTTTGGCCAGGCAATACCTAATAAGACGGCCTTTATAGTCATGTATACGCTAAGTGTTGCTTTCTTCATGCCTACAATTGCATTAACCAATACTTCTGCTTTTACTATTCTAAAGGATAATGGTTTGGATACGGTGAAGGATTTCCCACCTATCAGAGTCTTGGGTACTGTGGGATTTATTGCAACTATGTGGTTTGTCAATTGCGCATATTTCGATGAAACGGGTTTTGGATTTACATTGGCTGAGAATGCTCATAAGTTCCAATATACCTATATGCAGTTTTTTGTTTCTGGAATATTGAGTATTGTACTCTTTGCATATTGTTTTACGTTACCAGAATGTAAGTTGGTAAAGAAAGATGGAAATGTCTCTTTGGTGGAAACCTTAGGATTGAATGCTTTCAAACTTTTCAAGCGTCGCCAAATGGCATTATTCTTTATCTTTTCTGCTTTACTTGGTATGTGCTTGCAAGTAACAAACGGATTTGCCGGACCTTTTCTTACTAGTTTTAAGGGAGTTCCGGAGTTCTCGGAAACTTTCGCAGCTAACAATGCAACACTTTTGACCTCAATATCACAGATAAGCGAAGCACTTTGTATATTGATGATTCCATTCTTCTTGAAGCGCTTTGGTATTAAAATCGTGATGTTAATGTCACTATTTGCATGGGTTTTCCGTTTCGGATTCTTTGGTGTTGGTAATCCTGCAATGCCTGGTGTAATACTCTTTATTTTATCTTGTATTGTATATGGTGTGGCCTTTGACTTTTTCAATGTTTCTGGCGGCATCTTTGTTGACCAAGAATGTGATCCTAAAATCAAAGCTTCAGCTCAAGGCTTATTTATGATGATGACCAATGGACTTGGCGCAACAATAGGAACATTGGCAGCAGGCGAAGTCGTTAACAGTTTCTGTTCATGGCAAGAGTTTATGGTGAATGGTCAGAATCAAAGTTTCTTGGTCGGTGATTGGCAGACCTGTTGGTTTATATTCGCGGCTTTTGCAATGGTTGTAGGAATTACTTTTGCATTAGTCTTTAAGCCTGAAAAGAAATAAAAGAATGAAACGCATTCAATTAAGATATGACAGCATCCAGCAGGTGGTGGGTGGAGAAGGTCTTTCTGTTATCATATTGACAGATATGGAACGGAAAAATGCCTTATCCATTGTATGTGACGAACACATGACTCACCAACTGTTGATGCGTGTCAACAAAGTGAAAGAATGCGATAATATGTTACCAGAAACGCTTGTCAGTTTATTGACGGACAAGTATGAGTTGATGATTTTTGGTTTGTACGACGGACAATACCAAGTTGTCTTGATGGATGAATTTGGTAACTCGAAACGTATCCGTATGAGTGATGCCATTCTTTTGACACTGATTTCGGAGATTCCTCTTTTTATCGAAGGGACTTTAATGGGTAGGCAAAGTGTTTCATTTGATGCAAATGCCAAGGGCATTGCTATTCCAATAAATACAATGGATGTGTCACGCTTAAAGCAGGCATTACAACATGCCGTTGAAGATGAAAATTATGAATTGGCCTCTCAATTACGTGATGAGATAAGTCGTAGGAGTGATAAGGAATGAAAGAAGTTAGATATTTCTATGTACCGCAGGCTTTAACTGCTGGTGAGTTACCTGAAGAGGAAGCTGTTCACGCTTTGCGCGTTCTTCGTTTGAAAGCTGGAGATGAAATGATGTTGATGGATGGAGAAGGATCATTCTATCATGCACAGGTATCAATGGCTTCTTCTAAACGCTGTCTTTACAACATATTGGAAACGTTACCACAGCAACGTTCGTGGAAAGGTCATATACATTTGGCAATTGCTCCAACAAAAATGATGGAGCGATTGGAATGGATGACAGAAAAAGCTACGGAGGTTGGATTCGATGAATTGTCTTTAATTGATTGTAAGTTTTCTGAGCGTAGGGTCGTTAAAACACCTCGCGTAGAGAAAATCGTTATATCAGCAGTCAAACAAAGCCGGAAAGCTTGGACTCCTATAGTTAACGAAATGACATCTTTTGACCAATTTATAAAGAATCATCAATCAGGCAGACGTTACATAGCTCACTGCTACGAAGAAGTTCCTCGTAAGAATCTATTTGACGAACTTCGTAAAGAGACAGCAGATGAAGATGCATTGGTAATGATTGGTCCTGAGGGCGATTTTTCGATTGACGAAGTTCGAAAAGCTGTTGATGAGGGCTTCGTTTCTGTCGATTTAGGAGCAAGTCGCTTAAGAACAGAAACTGCAGGTTTAGCAGCTATCATGATGATTCAGTTATCAAAACAGTAAATTATGAAAAAGATATCGCTTATTTCTTTATTTATTTGTGTCGTTTTAACGATGTCGGGGCAACAACAAAAGATGAGTCATTTCTTCAAGCAAATGCCAGATTCTCTTATGCCGTATTTGACGACAAACAACCGGCTAGACATGATTGATTTTAGAGAAGCAGGAATGAAAGCTGAAGTTTGTAACCTGTTAGATGGTCAAAGCGAAATGACTTATTTGAGTGAAGATTCACTATGTATTAGAATGAGTGACGCTCTGCAGGTTGAGATGAAATTGATGCCTGGTGATAGCCTTGTGATATGTGTCATGAAAACATATATCCATGAAAAAAGCCAGAAAGAGAAAGTTATGTCGTATTATTCCCCTGACTGGCAATTGATAAAATCTTATATAGAATTGTCTTCATTGCTGAAACGCGACGAAGAACTCTTTGATAACAAAGAAAATTAGTGCATACCTCTTTTGTGGGCTGGTCTGTTATTTTCCCAGTTTTTCATCATTCTACGATGAAAACGATCTTCGGCATTAAGAATACCATATACCTTTGAAGCTGGAAGTACCTTGAGAAACTTCTCGTGATATAACCTTTGCAGATTTTTAAGTTCTACCTCTATATCGTCTCTTTCCTTAATTGCTTTCAAATAAGCTTTTTCGTCTTGAGGCTTATTCTTTGAAAGGTTTCTTTGACGAATAAAAAGCGAACGTTGTTTTTCTCTCATCTCTTTATAGATGGGAATGAACGATGCCGCATCTTGTTGAGACAGACAAGCTTCTTTCGTAACATAAGCCACCAACTCAGATTCAAACTTCTCTGGCGAGAACTTTGGCTGCTGTGCGTGTACATTAAACATGAACATTGTGGCAGTGATAAATACAAAAAGTCTATTCATTCTATATCCCTCCTTGTTTTATAAGTCTGCTAGTAAATAGGCGTATATGTCTTGGTTGTCAACCATAGCATAATCAGCGGCATCATCAAAATAAGAGTCGTTGTATTCTGTGGTAGCGATAGTCATTTGTTTTTGAGTTTGCTCTGTACCACCATTCATAATAAAAGTCGCACCAAGAACAATGACACCAGTGAAAATTGCAGCATAGAGTAGGGGACGCAGATGACGTATGATGGCAGGCTTTTTCTTTTCTTCTTCAGGCAGCCTTGACATCAGACGTTCTGTGAAGTGTTCAAAGTATCCTTCTGGTGTAGAAAAAGGATTCTTTTTTTCCATCTTCGTGCTGAAATAATCTACTCTTTTATTTTGCATATTCTTACCTTGTTTATAATGTAGACGTTTCGTATATTAAATAGTTTAATCATGTCGTCTAAAAAATTCCTCGATCTTTTTAACGGCAATATGATAGGAGGCTTTTAGTCCACCTTCGGAAGTACCTGTAATTTTGCTAATGTCGCTATATTTCATTTCTTCATAATAGCGTAACATGAATACAGTCTTTTGTGCTTCGGGTAACTGTGCTATAGCTTCTTGAAGTTGTGCCTCTGTTTCATCACCGTTAAAGTAGTTGTCTGCTTGAAGCTGATCTGCTATACTATAATCTGCATCATCAGCACTCATTGTAGCACGGACTTTCTTTTTTCTCATAAAATCAAGAGACTCATTAATGGCTATTCTAGTTAACCATGTGTATAGTTTTGAATCTCCATGAAAAGAATCTAATGAGTTCCACGCTTTAATGAACGTGTTTTGTAAGACATCGTCAGAATCTTCGTGAATAAGAACAATACGTCTAACCTGCCAATATAGTTTCTCACTATATTGTCTAACCATCATCTCAAATGCTTTCCTTCTTGTATTGGTATTTTTGATGAGGTCTATTAGTTGCTGATCATCGCAATGCTTCATCAATGCAACTTAGATGAACTAGGGGAGTAATGGTTTAATGGCTCGAAGTAATTGCTTGTCATATTCATAGCGATCCGGCCAAAACTCTATTTGTCGTGTTTGTGGATTTGGATATGCAGTATAATAACCTATATATAAAGGTGTTTCAGGATTGGTTCTTAACGAGTTAATTAACCTAATGGGTTTTCCAGTAGAACCATTCTTGTTTAAATGATCTCGCAAATATTTCTTTCCTCTGTCCGTTTGTGGTTTAATATCTACAGAAAGACGAATTTTTTCAATTGTCCACTCGTCTAAATCGGGTAATACAAACATCGCTAAATCAAATGGTTGTTGCACGCGCACGCAGCCATGGGAAATTGTTCTCTTTTCATTTCTGAATGCACCTGGACTATTGGTATCGTGAAGATATACAGAAAACTGATTGGGAAATCTAAAGATGATTCTTCCAAGAGAATTACCAGGTCCGCTCTTTTGACTTATGCGATAGTTTCCATTACGTAGCTGAGCACTAGTGATGTCCTTTGGATTAATGGTATCACCACTTTTATGTATGATAGAATAGCGATGACGGGCAAAATATGAAGAGTCACCAGCATGTCCACTAACCTCATTTTTAATGATACTCATGGGAATACCCCATTCTGGGTTGAATTGTACAAGATTGACTTTACTTGTAAGCATTGGAGTCTTTGTACGAAATGCACCACAGCAAATTCTCATCGAAAGAACGCTGTCTGGTTGAACTGCCCATAAGTGTTGTGCGGGAATGTTAACGAAGATATGTTTCTTTTCATGAAGAGGGGTATCTTTAATTTTCCATCGACACCTCTCCATGTTCAATAGCAACTTCATCTTGTTATCTGAAATGCTATCTTTCATATATGCATCCTTCAAACGAATATATGCTTCATCTTTGGATTCTATATCCGACAGGTAGTCCAATGCCTCTTCCTTAAGAATATGGCCAAAAGAGTTCTTAACAAAGTTGCTATCAGGTAATTCTATAGGCACATCGAATAGGGGACGATAACCTCCACCATTGCCTCTATCTAGTCTATTAAATACTTTATATGGATTGACGAAGCCGAAGCATTGACCAGCCACATAACTTAAGTATGCTTTTGATAGATTCAACTCCAATCGAGCCATGATATGATATATAGCTGATAAAGAGTCTATATTCTGCTCTTTTAATCTAGATATATCCGATTTAATACTATCAACAAGAAATATGTTTTTGTTGAATCCGATTTCACTTGTTTTTTTCTCTATAAATCGAATGATGGTATCACATTGTTCTAAAGTTTCTGGTGAAGAAGCCCACAACCACATTCCATTATCTTGATAGTAGCCCTTTATTCCTTTTGAGAATAAGATGGTGTCCTTATCTTTAGCAAGAAGTTCGGATAAGGTTATTTTTGCAGAATCAATATTCGATGCAAATTTTTGTGCCATGACATCTTCGTTGTCACTAGCAACCATGCCTTTACAACCAATAAATGAGGTTGTAAGCAAAAAGAACACAAAACCAAAGATGGTTATTGAACGGTAACCTTGCGTACTACCTTTCCAACTTTTATGATGTAGCACCCTTTTTGAAGATTATTTAATTGTATACGCTGTGAAGAACTCTCTATTTTATGTTGTGCTACAGGACGTCCTGTTAATGAGACAATTTCCATTGTCATTCCATTTGCACCTTGAATAGTGACAGTTTTACCCTCAACAGTTATAGTCGGAGTGTTGTCATCAATCTGCTCTGCTACGCCCATCTCCATCACCATTTCCATGGCACTTGTGGGTGTTGCCGCACCAAATGATATTGCACAAATGAGTATGAGTAACTTTCTTCGCATAAGCATACTAGTATATTTATTTTGCAAATGTAGGAATTAAATCTGAAACTTCCAAGAAAAATATCGATAAATTTACTTATTCTTACTATTCTTTTTGTTGGGCTGGACTCCCTTTTTGTTTTTACTACGTCCTTTATATCTCCTTTTAGGACGTTTTTTTTCTTCAATAATCTTATATTCAGGACCTTCTCCAATTCCTTCCGGAAGTGAATTCTTTTCAATGGTTTTCTCGAGGAATTTCTCAATTTGTTGAAATTGCTTTATATCTTTTTCGTTGACAAAAGTGATTGCAACACCATCACGATCTGCACGTGCTGTTCGTCCAATACGGTGAACGTAGTCCTCTGCATCATGTGGAACATCAAAGTTGATGACTGTTCGTATGTCATCAATGTCTATACCTCGGCTTACAATATCCGTTGCAACAAGTACATCAATTTGTCCTGCCTTGAATCTATACATCACCTCATCTCGTTCGGATTGAGTGAGATCAGAATGCATAGGAGCACAGTTAATCTTCAGTTTCTGCAATGTTCTGCTTATTTCCTTTACTCTCTCTTTCTTTCCGCAGAATATAATGACACGCCTTAAGTCTCCCTGTTTGAATAATCCTTCAATAATTTTCACCTTTTGAGGGTCGTAACAAACATATGCAGATTGCTTGATTTTTTCAGCAGGCTTACTAACCTTTAGTTTAACTTCCACAGGATTTTTCAAAAGAGAAACGGCCAATTCTCGAATTTTTGCTGGCATTGTTGCAGAGAACATAATCTTTTGACATGTAGAAGGTAGCAACTTGTTTATCTGAAGAATATCATCTGAGAATCCCATGTCCAACATACGATCGGCTTCATCAAGTATAAAGAACGATGTTTTTGAAAGATCAAGATTTCCAACTTTCAGGTGGCTAAGTAGTCTTCCTGGAGTCGCAATAACGACAGGAGCACCACCTCGCAGACTTTTTATTTCCTGATCAAAGCGTGATCCGTCATTTCCACCATATACAGCAATTGATGACACATTATCAAGATAATAGCTGAACCCTTCCATGGCCTGGTCAATTTGTTGAGCCAGTTCACGTGTTGGTGACATAATAATACAATTGATGGCATCATCAGGAAATCCGCCATCATCTAACATGCTAAGTACAGGAAGGAGGTATGCTGCTGTTTTACCAGTTCCTGTTTGAGCTACGCCAAGTACATCGTGTCCATCTAGAATTTCCGGAATGCACTTCTCCTGTATAGGCGTCATCTCATCAAAATGCATGTCATAGAGTGCATCAAGAATATTGTCGTTTAAATATGTTTCTTCAAATGTCATAATCAATTAGGGGCTTGCCTATAACAATAATAGGCTATAAATGCATATAAGATATTAGGAATCCATACTGCCAGTATTGGTGGTGCACTAGCATTGATAGCAAATGTGGAGCTAACTGTTTGTAGTAGTATGTACGAGAACGACAATCCCAGTCCTATACCAAGATATAGTCCCATTCCACCTTTGCGTTTTCTTGACGACAGCGATGCTCCAATGATTGTGAGGATGAATGATGCAAATGAAGTAGCTATTCGCTTGTGATATTCTACTTCATATTGAACCACATTGACAGAGCCTCGTTCTTGTTGTTTATTAATATATCGATTGAGTTCCGGAGATGTGAATGTTTCCTGTTGGCCTTTCGAATAAACCAAGTCCATAGGTTCCATGATGATCGTGGTGTCCATTTCAGTCCCCGTAGTGATGTGCTCGCGAAGTCCTTTGAGTGTTCTTATTTTGTAATTGATGGCCTTCCACTGATAGCGTGAGTCACTGATGGTGTCATACTGGATGACATTTGCAGTCATATGACTCACCAGTTTTTTATCTTCAAATTTGTCCAACGTAAAGCCGTAACCACGCTTGCTTATGTTGTCATACGACTGCATGAAAGCAATGACGCCAGGGCCAACTTGTAGCTGTACGTTTACTGCAGAGGTATTCTTGCGCTTGTTTTTATATTGAGTCTCAAAGTCTTGTCTGATAACGTTACCTTTGGGTATGAGGAAAGCTGACAAGTAGAAATTAAGCCCAGCAATGATAGCAGCAGATATCATGTACGGGCGTAATAGTCTTTTAAAACTTGTACCTGAAGCCAACATGGCAATAATCTCAGAGTTGCTGGCTAGTTTAGAAGTGAAGAAGATGACTGCAATAAATACAAATAGCGGAGAGAACAGACTTGCATAATAGGGGATGAAGTTGGCATAATAGTCAAAGATAATCGCTTTCCATGGTGCATGATTGTTTGAGAACTTTGCCAGGTTCTCATTGAAATCAAACACAATAGAGATAGATATAATCAAGAAGATAGAATAGATATATGTTCCGATAAACTTCGAGATTATATATCTATCAATTCGTGTTAGAAGAGACTTGAATGGATTGTATATCTTCAACTTACGTATCCTCATACTCTGCGGCCTAAATTATCAATTACAGAACGTTTCCACATTGTAAAGTCGCCTTGCTCAATATGCTGTCTAGCATCCGTGACCAGTCGTAGATAAAATGCCAGATTGTGAATGGAAGCTATTTGCATAGCTAAAAGTTCCTGAGCTTTAAATAGATGATGCAAATAGGCTTTGGTATGAAGACGGTCAATGTCGCAACCATCAGGGTCAATAGGAGAGAAGTCCTGTTCCCATTTCTTATTGCGTATATTAATAGTGCCTTCATAGGTGAACAGCATTGCATTGCGACCATTTCGTGTTGGCATCACGCAATCGAACATGTCAACACCGCGTTCAATGCCTTCCAATATATTCTGAGGTGTTCCCACACCCATCAGATAGCGTGGCTTATCTTTGGGAAGGATAGCATTCACAATCTCAATCATGTCATACATGACCTCTGTTGGTTCTCCCACAGCTAGACCACCAATAGCATTTCCGTCTGCACCTTTGTCAGCCACGTGCTTGGCAGCTTCTTGACGAAGTTCCTTAAATGTGCAACCTTGAACAATGGGGAACAAGCTTTGATGATGACCATAGATAGGTTCTGTCTCATTGAAGCGCTTAAAACAGCGATCTAACCAGCGCTGGGTCAATCCCAAACTTTTCTTTGCGTATTGGTAATCGCTTTGTCCTGGAGGACACTCATCAAAAGCCATCATGATGTCAGCACCAATGATGCGCTCGGTGTCCATGACGTTTTCTGGCGTAAAGAAATGTTTGGAACCATCGATATGAGAACGAAACTCGCAACCTTCTTCACGCAGTTTGCGGATGCCTGTCAGAGAGAACACCTGGAATCCACCAGAGTCTGTCAGGATAGGGCGGTCCCACGTATTGAATTTATGAAGTCCACCAGCTTTTCTTAGAGTATCTAATCCAGGACGAAGGTATAAATGATAGGTGTTGCCCAGAATTATCTGCGCTTTCACCTGATCACGTAACTCTGAGAAATGAACACCTTTTACGCTTCCACAGGTTCCTACGGGCATGAATATAGGCGTCTTTATCTGTCCGTGATCTGTAGTAATCACGCCAGCACGTGCATCACTATACGGATCTGTATGTTGCAGTTCAAATGTCATGATTACTTATCTTTATTCTTTTCTTTTTCTTCTTCAATGTTGAACGTAAGAGGATGATCAACAACTTCGTCAGTCAAAGCGAACTTCCATACATCCTGTACATTCTCTACATAGTGGAAACTAACTCCCTTCAAGTAGATCTCTGGAATGTCCAATATGTCTTTCTCGTTTTCTTTACACATTACGATATCCGTAATACCAGCACGCTTTGCAGCCAGGATTTTTTCCTTAATGCCACCTACAGGCAATACCTTGCCTCGAAGTGTGATTTCACCAGTCATTGCTGTATTCTTGCGTACTTTGCGCTGAGTTAAAGCAGAAGCTATAGATGTAGCGATAGTAATACCAGCTGATGGTCCGTCTTTTGGTGTTGCACCTTCTGGGACATGAATATGGATGTTCCAATTATCAAAGATGCGATAGTCTATATTGAGTGTGTCAGCATGTGCCTTTACATATTCCAATGCCAGTACAGCCGATTCCTTCATAACGTCACCCAGATTACCAGTAAGTGTCAACTTCGATCCTTTGCCTTTGCTGAGCGAAGTTTCAATGAAAAGAATCTCACCACCAACACTGGTCCAAGCCAAGCCGGTAACGACACCAGCATAGTCATTGCCCTGATAGATGTCACGATAGAAAGGTGGTTTTCCCAAAAGATCTTCCAGCGAATCAGGTGTGATTTTCCAGTTTTGCTCAGCATTTCCCATCTGGAGTTTGAAAGCCAATTTGCGCATTGCTTTATTGATTTGCTTCTCCAACTGGCGAACACCGCTTTCGCGCGTATATTGCTCAATAATCTTCTCAATGGCAGCCTTGTTGAACTTGGGCTTCTCAGGCAGGGTCTTCAATCCATTATTTTCAAGTTCTCGAGGAATCAAGTGTCTCTTTGCTATTTCTATTTTTTCCTCTGTGATATAGCCACTTACCTCAATGATTTCCATACGATCCAGAAGCGGACGGGGAATTGTACTTAGGTTGTTGGCAGTTGCGATGAACAATACCTTTGAGAGGTCATAGTCCACATCAAGGAAGTTATCATGGAACGCTGTATTCTGCTCTGGATCGAGTACCTCGAGTAGGGCAGAAGCAGGGTCTCCGTTGATAGTATTCTGAGTCACCTTGTCTATCTCGTCAAGTATGAATACGGGGTTTGAGCTGCCTGCCTTCTGGATGCTCTTAATGATTCGTCCAGGCATAGCTCCCACGTAGGTTCTACGATGACCTCTGATTTCTGCTTCATCATGAAGACCACCAAGGGATACTCGTACATATTTGCGCTTCATAGCTTCGGCGATCGATTTTCCCAAAGAAGTCTTACCAACACCCGGAGGGCCATAAAGACACAGAATGGGAGACTTTAAATCACCACGAAGGGATAGTACTGCCATATATTCAAGAATGCGCTCCTTAACCTTTTCCATACCATAGTGGTCATGATCCAGGATTTTATGCGCACGCTGAAGGTTCAGGTCGTCTTCTGTATATTCTCCCCAAGGCAGCGAAACGAAGGTTTGCAGGTAGTTCATTTGAACATTATAGTCTGGACTTTGTGTAGAAAGAGTGTCCAGTTTGCTCAGTTCCTTGTTGAATACCTTTTGTACTTCCTCCGACCATTTCTTTTTCTTTGCCTTCTTGATGAGCTCACTCTTCTCTGGAGATTGCTCATTACCCATTTCTGCCTGAAGGTTTTTGATCTGCTGCTGTAAGAAGTAGTTCTTTTGCTGCTCATCCAAATCCTCGCGAGTCTTATTCCTGATGTCAGCTTTCAGATTTTGCAGATTAATCTCTCTGTTTAAAGCTTTCATGGTGCCAAACAGACGTTCCTTCATTGACTCTACTTGCAGAAGATTCATTTTCTCCTTGGTACTAAACGGCATGTTTGTGCAAATGAAGTTCAGGGCCATTACATCATTTCGGATATTCTGTATGGCAAAGGTGATATCATCGGGCAACTCATCCGTTACGGAGATATATTCGCTCGTCATTTTTCGCAGATCATCTATAGCGGTCTTCCACTCGCGATCATTCTTTTCTGGTTGAATTTCGGGAGCTTGCTTTGTATAACCGATTAGGAATGGAGTCTCTTTGATAATGTCATAAAGTCTCATACGACCTAAACCTTGCATGATAACCGTAACAGAACCATTAGGCAAGGTTAGCTGCTTAACCACTCTTGCGTATACTCCGTATTCGTATAAGTCCTCTAATGCAGGCTCTTCAATTTCTGGGTCGCGTTGACTTACGATGCCGATAATTCCTTTCGTCTTTTCTGCTTTCTTAACCAATTTCAAGCTTGCATCTCTTCCAATGAGGATTGGAGACACGATACCTGGGAACAATACCATGTTCCTTACGGCAAGAATAGGCACTTCGTTGGGTGTCTCAACATTTAATATGTCCATGAAGTCCCCGTCTATATCTGCAATCATAGAAAAGGGCTTGTTATTCTGATTTTCACTCATTTTTATTCTTATCTGTATCATTTAGTGTGCAAAGGTACTAATTTTTATTGAGATTTTATGAATGCATCATTGATTATTAACAAAAAATGTATATCTTTGCGCTGTTTATTATGGCTAACGACTTCTTTAGATTTAAACAGTTTACATTATTTCAGAGCCGATGTGCTATGAAAGTGGGTACTGATGGCACTCTCTTGGGCGCATGGGCGAGGGGAGGAAAACGCATCCTGGATATTGGTACAGGTACAGGTTTGCTTGCCCTTATGATGGCTCAGCGTTTTATTGATGCTGAAATTATTGGTATTGAAATTGACGAGGCTGCAGCCCGGCAGGCGCAGGATAATATCTCTGCATCTCCTTTTGCAGAACGCATTGTTGTCAGGTGCCAGGATTTCTGTCGGGGCGTTGACGGAAGTTTTGATGCGATAGTATCAAATCCACCTTATTTCAACGATTCTCTTGAGTGTCCAGACTCCCAAAGAACAACAGCCAGACACACGTCATCTTTATCCTATAGAGAACTGATGACAGGAGCTTTCAATCTCCTTACCGAAAAAGGACTTATTTCGATTGTTATTCCTACAGATTGTAAGTCGAAGCTTGAGTCGGAAGCTTATTTGGCAGGTTTTTTCCTATCACGTGAATGTGCTGTCAGGACATCTCAGAGAAAACCCGCGAAAAGATATTTGCTTGAGTTCTGTAAGACTGCTATTGGCTTGCAGAGAGATGAGATTGTGATTGGTTCTGAATCATATCAAGAGTTGGTAAACGATTTTTATTTATGAAAATTGCACTGTTACAATTTGATTTATGTTGGAACAACGTTAGGGCTAATATAGAAAAAGCCTTGTTCCTGATTAATAAAGTCGATGCAGACCTCTATGTTCTTCCAGAGATGTGGTCTACGGGATTTGTCATTCGTCCCCAAGGTGTTGCAGAGGAAGAATCATCCTCGGAGGCATTAAAGTGGATGAAAGATACTGCCTTTACGAAGGATTGTGCAATCAGTGGCAGTCTTGCTGTTTCCGTGGAGGATGGAAGCTTCCGTAACAGACATTATTTCGTGTCGAAGAATAGTTGCACTTTTTATGATAAAAAGCATTGCTTTACCCTTGGAAAAGAGCACCTTTTCTACCAGAAAGGCGATACTTCTCTCGTTGTAAGCTATAAAGGTGTTCGTTTCCTACTTCAAACGTGCTATGATCTTCGTTTTCCATGCTTCTCGCGTTATGGGCGTGCTGGCGAATATGACGCTATTATCTATGTAGCCAATTGGCCATCTTCAAGACGTCAGGCATGGGATATTCTTCTTAGAGCACGTGCTATTGAGAACCAATGTTATGTGGTGGGCGTCAATAGAGTGGGGAATGATACTACGTTGGAGTATAACGGAGGTAGTGTCATAGTTGATCCTTTAGGAAATATCCTAACTGACTGTGGAGAGAAAGAATGCGTATCTTCTGTAGATATCTCATTAGAGACGTTGCAGAAGATACGCAGTCGTTTTAAATTTCTTGATGATCGCGACAGACTATAACATATAGACTACTACTACCGCGATAGCCATTATTACAGCTATAATACATAAAGCTCGAAAAGTCCATTTCGCTATTTTCTTGCGCATTTCTATAGCCATCAGGCTTCTGCGCTTAAATTTGGTTGCTTCGTCTTCGTGTCTATGATGATGATGATGATGTGAATGGTGATTAGAATTTAACATAACTATTTAGTAATTAATTTTACATGTGTGGCAAGTCCGCTTTTCACAGGCTCCCACTGATCATATAGTGTTTTCATATAATTTATATCTACAACATTGATTTCTTCCATCTTGCGCCACTTCACACCTTGTTTATCAAGCTGGCTAATACGGTTAGCTGGTAGGTTTGTCACCTCTATACGCAGCTCGTTTTCCCCTTCTTTCAAGGTGTTCCTAGTGTCAAGTATGAATGGTACAGACCAGGCGCAACCAACAAACTGATTATTTATGTAAACTCGTGCAGACTCTCGTACGTCGCCAAGGTCAATCATCCATTTCGTTTTCAGTTGTTTTTTTGATAATTTAAATGAGGTGGTGTAAACACCTGTACCCATCAATATCTTGGTCTGTTCATCAAGAGTCTCCCATGTTAGAAGTTTATCAAGACGGAAAGACTTTTCTATGTTAGGTGTAGAGTCGATGAACGACAGGTTCCACGGACCGTCTATGGAAATAGATGAGCTTTGTTGCTTAATTGGTTCGGCGAGCTTAGTACTGCAAAGTGGATTATTGAAAGTTTGAAGTATCATTGATTCACCACTTTGCAAGCACAGGTTTATCATGCCGTCTTTTATACAGGCATCTGTGATTTCTCCATTAAGCGGATTGAACCATTTCGCATCTTTGAATGTCACCGCTAGTCTAATGTTCTTATTAATATCATTGGGCGATAGGTTGGCTATGAAGTAATGATAGCCATTAGCATTCTTGCGCCTGATAGCTTTCAGTCCGCAATCTTTCTTCATCTGCTCAGCTTTGGCGAAAAGAGCCATCTTTTCTGCATCTTCTCCATATATGACGTATGGCGACAAGCGTTCCAACTGCTCCTTTAACTCTGGCGTGATGGTTGTTCCTGTGGGAATAATAATGGCTTTATAGGAAGTTCCCGCTTCTGTGACAAGCTGTTGTCTTCTGATGTTTACCTTTGCCAATAGGCGATCGCTGATATAGTCACAGTCGTAGCCTGCATTCTCAATAGCAAGAATACTCTTGATAAACTCAGGAGCCAGTTCACCCATTGCGTGGATGGAGAATTGCATCAGTAACTTATTAGTATTCTTCTTCCACATATCTCTTATGGGCAAGTAGACAAGAAAGTCGTTGTCCGACTCTCCCCATTGCAGGAAACTCTGACATCTGGCTACATAGTCCATAAAGTAGGGAGCATCACGCCAAATACTGTTTGTTGGCGACATGTCTATAGATGCGTAGAACTTCCAGCCTGGCCACTCATCATCTTTTGGCGAATAGCATGTACCATGAAAGAACATGTGGTTCACGCCTGCGCAGAACATCAAATCGATGTCTGGCTTCAGTTGTGACAATGAAGTGCGGAAGTGTTCTGTCAACCATGTGAATGTCTCGCTTGAGGTATATGGCTTTCCACAGATATGCGCTGCAGAAGGTGCATATTTCAACATGGAGAAGTCCGAGTCATTCTTACGTGTCTTACCAGGATCTTGCCTCAATCCCTTAATACCGAAGTCCGACAACCCGAATCCTTCAATCTCAGGAATATCCACGGCAGCATAGCAATCGATGAGATTGGCAGGCGAACCGTGTGCCTGATTGCGGGTGATGGCTCCATGAGAATGAGCCCATGCAGTCCATTGTTCCGTAAAGTTCTCCAGCAAGAGGTCGCCCAAGGTCTCTCGATAGTCACTAAGTACTTTCGAGTCGTAGGCTAATAGCTCAGGCAGATGGTTTTCAAGTTTGTATCCGCGACGCTTTTCAAACTCCTGCAGAAGTGATGGTGTCCACGTGGCATCAGCCACTTCATACGAGTCATTGAAAAACGTATGAGGATATGGGGTCTTTGTCCGTTCAAAGGCTTGCTCGATATGTTTCAGATAGTTGGCCACCGCCTGACGATCGAAGTGGTCAACAACCAATCCTTCACCACCAGGAGCGGCACGCTTTACCTTCATAATGCCATATTTAACATAGATAGCGATAAGCTTAGAGTAGTTACCTTTTTCCTTGATAGTTAGCTTGTTGTCCTCAACTTGATTGGTGACATCGCATGCTTTTCCATCTGTCGCATAGAGCATAACTTTGTGAAGAAATGCATTTTTGAAATCTTTCTCTGACGGAGAAATGTCAATCACTCTTGCACCACCAATTGCCTTCTCTACAAAAACAGCTTTACAGGCCGATTCCTTTAATGGTACCCAAGGACCGCCAAAAGGCCATCCTGTACCTGTTGCCATATCAAGTTCTATGCCGTTACGCTCTGCTTGCTGACCAGTATAGCGCAACATGTCCATCCATTTGTCAGACAAATAGGGAATGTTGTTCTTCTGATTGCCCTGAACACCATAGAGTGGGGTAATCTCCACTGCTCCAATACCGTGCTTACTGTATTCTTGTAGACTCCATTTCAAGTTCTCCTTATCTACGGCAGAACCCAGCCACCACCAACGTGTGCCAGCTTTTGTCTCTGTAGTTTGCGTGGGCCAAGACTGTGCAAACAACGCAACAGAAACACAGATGAACATGATAGATGTAACCGTCTTTTTCATTAGTTTCCGTCGGGTTTAGTGAGTTCGGCATTCTTGGCAGGAACCCAGATGAATGTTTTCCAGTCGTCAGGATGTTCTGGCGTGAAGTCTTTCCAGTCAGAACGCAAGCTCTTCGCAAGGGGAAGGTTTAGAGCCTTGATGCCCATCACTACGCATTTCGCCACTTCGTAAGCGCCAAAAGTGTTGAAGTGTGTGTTGTCTGCCAATGCCTCAGGCTGATTGGGAAAAGTATTGGCTGGATAATGAACCAGCAATCTCTTGGAACCCTCAACTCCCATTGTCTCGAAGAGCGTCTTTGTCATCGCGTTCAAGTCTATGATGGGAACATTCTCCTTTTCTGCCACCATCTTCATAGCAGCAGGGAAATCGCCGTGCGTATTGCGAATGGTTTTGTTGTCTTTCTCGAAAAAACGACGTTGGGTAGGTGTGCAGAATATTATCTGTGCACCTTTCTCACGTACCTTATCTATAAATATCTTCAACTGATACTGATAGTGATACCATGCACCATCACCAGGGCGTTTCTCCTTCTCGTCGTTATGTCCAAACTCAGCAAAGACATAGTCGCCCGCTTTCAGCGTGGAAAGGATTTTGTCCAGACGATAAGAGTCGATAAATGTGCGAGCCGTAAGACCACTTTCCGCATGATTGGAAACAGCAACGCTGGCATCAAACCATCTGGTAATCATCTGTCCCCATGAAGCCCAGGGCTCGTTGTTCTGATCTACGACAGTAGAATTGCCACACAGATAGATGGTAGGCACATCCACACGTTCTATATGGATGCTTCTTACAGCAGGGTTATTGCCATTGATCTCCAGCGTCAGCTTATCGTCCCATGCTAAATAGTCTTTCTCACGTTCCTTGATCTTCACGCGTTTCTTTTCATCGATTTGCGGAGAGCGCTTGTTTACGACAAACTCTACCGTCTTTGTCTCTTTGGCCTTCGTTGTGGAAATGTGGTCCATCATCAGACGTCTGCCTTCAGCACGAAGCGTTGTATTGCTTTGTTTCTTTCCTCCAACGACAACTCTCACCAGATAGTTGCCATCAGGAACTCTCACACTAAAATAATATGGATCGGCGGGATTTTTCTTGCTAGGAGCAGGAAGAATGTCGTAGCCATATCCGTCATTACTATTATACACAGGTTGGGGCTTTGCTAAATCAAAATCGAATGATTGAGCATTTGTTGTGTTTGATGCTGTCAGAAGCATCAATGTCGAAAAGATATTCAAGTAAATTTGTTTCATTCTGCAAAGGTAGTAATATAAATCTAACTGACCAAGTCTTTAATGGCTAAAAAACAAAAAAACGATACTTATGCGTTGTAATTCTTTCTTTTTGTGTATCTTTGCAATCAATTATAATTCGGAGATATTATGAATAAGTTGAGAGCACTTGTCTTTGTGAGTCTGCTTTGTTCGCCAGTAATTATACTGGCACAGGCCAGATGGAATTCCAGATACCAGCAATACATTGACCAATATAAGGATGTTGCCATTGAGCAGATGCACAAATGGAAAATACCTGCGTCTATCACTTTGGCTCAAGGCTTGTTGGAGTCGGGTGCCGGCAATAGCACATTGGCTGTAAAGGCCAATAATCACTTCGGTATAAAGTGCCATCATTGGACAGGACCTACAATCTACAAAGACGACGATGCACGCAACGAGTGCTTCCGTGTCTATAGGAATGCTTTCGAATCTTATGAAGACCACTCAGTATTCCTCGCCACTGGTCAGCGCTATCGCAGCCTGTTCAGTCTGAAGATAACAGACTATCAGGGATGGGCTCGTGGTCTGAAGGCTGCAGGATATGCCACCAATCCTGTCTATGCTGATAAGCTGATAGAGATTATCCAGCTTTATAAGCTTTATCAGTATGATACTGCCCGCAAGTATGACAAGTTTATGACGGAACGTGTGAAGGACAAGCCCGTAGGCGGAAAACCCCTTCACCTGATTACCATATACAATAAGAACTACTATGTCATTGCACGTCGTGGTGACACCTTCCGTTCAATTGGTGAGGAAATTGGTATTTCCTACAAGAAGATAGCTCGCTATAATGAGCGCGATAAGAACGACAAGTTGAAGGAAGGTGAGATTATCTGGTTGAAGAAGAAGCAGAAGCGTGCTCCAAAGGAATACAAGAAGCGTCCTCACTACGTGAAGAATGGCGAGTCGATGTATTCTATCGCACAGACCTATGGCATTCGCTTGAAGTCTCTCTATCAGATGAACGGACTCTCGCCCGATTATAGCATCCGTGTTGGCGATGCCTTAAAGTTGAGGTAAGAGCTCAACGACATACGGTCTTTCCCAGTCTTTCAAGTGAAAGCGCTGATCATCGTATTGGAGTAAGTCCAAGTCGATGTTCACGATGCCTTGCTGCCGATCTTCGTCAGTACGACCTATCAGTTTTTCTATTGATTTAAGAAGAGCGTTGATTTCCGTATCGTCCATTGTTGTCTCAAATGCAGCCAACTGGTTTAGATACATGTCTTTACGTTTGGCATTGATGGGCTCAGTAAAGATCTCCTGAGTGTATTTTATATTAGAAAAAATCTGAGCGAGGCAGTTGCGTGCCTCGTTCAGATGATATGTTGCATCATGATTGGATGCCAGGGAAATAATGATAGAATGCATCATGCATTACTTCCTTTTGTTGATTCGCTTTGTCACCTTGTTCTTTACCTTCTCAACGTAAGCGTCGATAACAGCTACAGAAACGATGTTAACAACGTCGCGTACAGAAGCACCGAAGTCGATGAAGTGGATAGCCTTGTTCAGACCCATCTGGATGGGGCCGATAATCTCCACGTCGGGATCGAGCATTTGGAGCATCTTGTATGAGCAACGTGCTGATGTCAGGTTGGGGAATACCAGCGTATTCACATCTTTACCCTTCAGACGAGTGAATGGATACTGCTCGTCGCGCAGCTCTTTGTCAAGTGCGAAGCCAATCTGCATCTCACCATCGATAGCCAGATCGGGATACATCTCCTGCAGCTTCTCAGTAGCCAGACGTACCTTCTGAGGACCATCACTTTGCGAAGAACCGAAGTTAGAATGAGAAACCATTGAGATAACGGGCTTCTCGTTGAAGAAGCGAACAGCAGTAGACATCAGCTGAGCGATATCTACGAGAGCTTCGGTATCGGGATTCTCGTTTACCAGAGTGTCGCCGAGGTACAGCGTTCCGCGAGGAGAGTTGATGATATGCATGGTACCGAAGTGGTTGTACTCCGGGCGAATGCCAATAATCTCCTTAGCAACCTTGATGGTATTTGAATATTTGGTGTACAGACCAGTGATGAAGGCATCAGCCTCGCCAGTCTCTACCATCATCATACCGAAGTAGTTACGCTCGAACATCTTATCGTTAGCCTCCTGGAAGGTGTAACCATTACGCTGCAGCTTACCAGCCAGAATCTTGGCATAACGCTCTCTGCGCTCTTGTTCACGGGGATGACGCAGGTTCACAATCTCAATACCCTCCAGGTTCAGGTCCATATCCTTCGCCATCTTCTCGATGATTTCCTCATTACCAAGAAGGATGGGCTGACAGATACCTTCACTCTTAGCCTGTACGGCAGCTTTCAGCATGGTGGGGTGGATAGCCTCTGCAAATACCACACGCTGAGGATGAGCAGCAGCTGTTGCGTAGAGGTTCTGTGTAAGCTTGGTCTCCTGACCCAGCATCACAGACAGTGAGTTCTTGTATGCATCCCAGTCAGTAATGGTCTTGCGTGCAACACCACTTTCAATGGCAGCCTTTGCAACAGCGGCACTTACCTCTGAAATCAAACGTGGGTCAACGGGTTTGGGGATGAAGTAGTTGCGACCAAACTTCAGGTTGTTCACCTTATATACATCGTTCACCACATCAGGTACGGGCTGCTTTGCCAAGTCGGCGATAGCATGTACGGCAGCCATCTTCATCTCTTCGTTGATAGCTGTAGCATGTACGTCGAGTGCACCACGGAAGATGTAGGGGAAACCGATAACGTTGTTGATCTGGTTGGGATAGTCAGTACGACCTGTTGACATCAGGACGTCCTTTCTGGCTTCCATTGCCTCCTCGTATGTAATCTCAGGAGTGGGGTTTGCCAAAGCAAAGATAACAGGGTCTTTTGCCATTGAACGAACCATATCCTGAGAGAGCACATTACCCTTTGACAGTCCTACGAACACATCGGCACCATTGACAGCCTCTGCCAATGTATGAATGTCTGTACGATCAGTAGCGAAGAACTTCTTCTGCTCGTTCAGGTCTGTGCGCTCCTTTGAGATAACACCCTTTGAGTCGAGCATCACGATGTTCTCCTTCTGTGCGCCCAGTGCCATATATAATTTGGTACATGAGATAGCAGCAGCACCGGCACCGTTAACCACGATACGTACCTTCTTGATATCCTTACCGTTTACCTCCAGTGCATTCTTCAAACCAGCAGCAGAGATAATAGCTGTACCGTGCTGGTCGTCGTGCATCACGGGGATATCCAGTGTCTTCTTCAAGCGCTCTTCGATATAGAAGCACTCAGGTGCTTTGATATCTTCCAGGTTGATACCTCCGAAAGTGGGAGCGATACGTTCTACGGCTTCGCAGAATTTCTCAGGGTCTTTCTCATTGACCTCAATATCAAAAACGTCGATGCCTCCGTAAATCTTAAACAGCAGGCCCTTACCTTCCATAACAGGCTTGCCGCTGAGTGCGCCAATGTCTCCCAGTCCGAGGACTGCGGTGCCGTTTGAAATGACGGCAACGAGGTTGCCTTTGTCTGTGTAACGATAAGCATCATCTGGGTTTTCCTGAATCTCAAGACATGGGTAGGCTACACCAGGTGAGTAGGCGAGTGACAGGTCTGTCTGGGTGCGGTAAGCCTTGGTTGGCTTTACTTCGATTTTACCAGGTCTGCCGGTCTCGTGGTACTCAAGGGCGGCCTCTTTAGAAATTTTTACCATAGAACTACTAATACTTTATTTTATGTTGGATATAAACGAAAAATAAATTTTCAAGGTGCAAAATTAATAAATTATCATGGAAAACATTTCATTTTATCATTTTTTTTATATCTTTGCAAACAAAAATAAATAATTATGCAAAGAATAAAAGGAATTTCTGCTTATAGAAGGTCGCTTCATGATATTATCATTGATGCTGCAATGGAGGCATTTTCCAAGCATGGCATCAAGGCAGTGAAGATGGATGACGTTGCTCAGCATCTGTCTATTTCCAAGCGCACCATCTATGAATTGTTCTTCAATAAAGAGACATTGCTTTTAGAGGTTCTTAAGAAACACAAGGCCGACAAGGAGAGAGAGCTGGAGGAAATGTCGCGTCAATGTAACAATGTCATTGAGATGATGTTGAAGGCATACTATCAGAAAATCAATATTTTCAAGAATACCAATCCTCAGTTCTATTCTGACTTGAAGAAATACCCCAGCGTGGTGGAACTTTTCAAGCAGGATTCAGAAAATGTACATGAGAAATATCATGAGTTCCTGAAAAGGGGTATTTCCGAGGGCGTATTTCGTAGCGATATCAATATAGAACTGACGACGCGCCTTCTTGACACCGTCACGTTCTCCATGATGGCCGACGAACTTTACAAGACCTACAACATTGAGGATATCTTCAAGAGTCTTGCCTTTATTTCCATCAGGGGCATCTGTACCCGCAAGGGACTTGACCTTCTTGACGAAGGAATTATTTGATATCTATTTTTCACTATATCGTTGTTAAAAGGCTGTCTGTTGCAGCCTTTTTTTCTTTCACCTCTTTATTTATTATAGAGTCGCTCTTCGCACCCTCGTGAGTGTTCACCTGCACGGAGTCCTTAGGATGTGCGTGGTAATAGGTGCCATTCTTCTGTGTGAGGAACTTTACATAGTTTTTGTAGGTATAGGCGGAGTAAGCCTTGAAGATGTTGTTGGCGAAGAGTATATCCGTGATGTGGTGCTCTTTCACATAGTCAATCATGTTTTTCGTGAAATAGCGCGAGTCAATGACGTGTATCTCTTCAAACGAGAAGAAGAGATAGCCTGGCAGAGCATTGCCGAAGCTGTCTTTCAGTATGATGAGTCTTCGTCCATTCTTGGTCGAGGTAACTACGTGAGTCAGCTTCATGTCGCCACCCATAAAAGTACAGTAGGTGCCACCGCTACCGTCTTTGTACTTGAAGAAGAAGGCGCTTTTATAGGGTTTCCCTTCACCTGTCACGTGGTAGTTCTCGTCGATGTCGTAATTGATGTATGTGGTCTTGTATTCTACACCTTTTGGAACGTAGTACACAAAGTCCTCGGGGGCGTTCTTGATAGAGATGTCCTGCGAATAGCCATACATGCTGCCCACATAGCCATGCACTACCTTTCGCTCGTAGCTCTCCAGCGTCTTAAAAGGCACACTAGCCACCTCTGCGAATTTCTTGGCAGCATAGTAGGCTCCCAACGGTGCCCAGTGGTGATCAGTACGCAGGAAGATGTCTTCCGAAGCGTGCTCTTTCAGTGTGTTGTAGATATCCACAGCCTTTACACCGCCTTCTAGATGACTGTTTACATTGTCTATTGTGGGACGTTGCGGATTGCTTCTCTTGCGGGCTTTCTCCGGACAGTAGAACTCTACGGAGGTGGGAATCACCATGCAATACACGTTTACGCCAGGGAATGTCTCCTTGTATTTGTTGGCAGCCTGCGCATAACCCGTACATCCGTTAGCATTTCCGCCATACGCCATGAGTGCCCGCACGTTTTCTCCCTTACCTATTATAATAATACCATTGTTGGCTATCTTGGCATTCTCGTCAACCATCGCCGAGGTCTCCGTGCTGTCGTTCTCTGCAGCAGCCTCGTCTTCTATGCTGCTGCTTGTGTTCTCGTTCATGGTCGTGCTGGAGGCATGAAAGGTGATGTCATCGTCATCAACGGATAGTTTGATGAGCGCCTTGAACTGCATACTCAAGGCCATGAAATAGTCTCTGTAGGGCTCACTGTCGCTGAACCACTTGGAGATATTGTCCGTGAATGAGCCATCGGCCAGACTTTCCCACGAGAAGGCAGGAAACTGTTTTAGTTCGCGTTTCTCCAGTTCTGAGTAGATGGGACGTGGAAACAGGTTGAAGACGATTGTTGTTGCTGCAACGATCGTCAGTAGGATGGCTATATAGAGTTTGCTTAGTCTCATGCTTTCTTTACTTGGAAATATATCGCTTGTAGTTCTGACTGATTACGGGTGACGAGGCGTGTATCAGGTTGTTCGCAAACAGCACGTCGCTGATGTGGTGTGCTTTGGCATACTGAATAATATTGCCCAGGAAGTAGCGACAGTCCACTACGTGTATCTCTTCAAACGAGCCAAAGAGGAAAGGGGGCAAGGCGTTGCCATAGCTGTCTTTCAGTATGAGCAGCCTGCGCCCGTTCTTGGTCGATGTCTTCACGCTGGTGGTGTTCAGGTCACCGCCCATAAAGGTGCTATAGGCAGCAGCGCTTCCATCGTCATATTCTCTGAAGAACTCCACTTGTTCCTTGGGCTTGGCAGTCAGTACCTTGTAGCGCTTGCGCTTCCTGCGAATGGTCCTGTGCTGGTATTTCACCTGTTCCGTCACATAACTCATGTTCTTGGGTACGTAGTATATGAAATCCTCTGGGTGTTGCCTGATGGCCTCTTCCTGCGTGAACTTATACATCGTACCCACAAAGTCGCGTACCACTCTCTTCTCGTACTCGCTCAGAGCCTTGAAGGGCACGCCAGCCACTTGGGCAAAGGTGCGTGCAGCATAGTAGGCTCCCAGTGGTGCCCAGTGGTGATCTGTGCGCAGATAGATGTTTTCCGTAGCGTGTGCTTTCAGCGTGTCGATAAGTTGGATGTCTTTCACCCCGTCCGTCAGGTGGGCATAGAAGCCATTGATAGCGCTCTGTTCGTCCTTGGTCCAGTGGCTCACGGAGTCAGGACAGTAGAGGGCTACGGCATTGGGAATGATCATACAGTAGAAACGTGCCTTACTGTACTGGCGCTTGAAGTCGTTGATGGCTTTGGCGTATGCCACTCCATCGTCAGCACAACCTCCATAGGGCTCCATAGCTCTCACCACCGAGTCTGTGTTGACGATGATGAGTCCCTTGCGCGTGCGCTTTACGTTCTGTGCATCTGCACCTGTGTATAACAACAAGAAAACCAGTATGATAGTCGCTATTCTGTTCATGTCTTCCTAGAATCTTGTGTAGATGAATGCATTGTTGGTTGCGCCCACTAGCAGCGCCACGCTCAGCACCAGGATGGCTACTGATAGCACCATACGTACTGAGAACGTGATGGCGCGATGATTCTCCAGCAGCTGTTCTACCTTTGAGCGAATGGGCAGACAGAAGATGATGGCAGCCACCCATACCCAGAAGTAGTCTGTCAGCGTACTGATGGTCAAGAAGTCGTGGAAGGTTTCTGCCTGTCCGAAGAATCGTCCGAAGAACACTTTCATCTGACTGAAGTCGTCGAAGTAGAAGATGCCCCAGCCAATGACCACGAGCAACAGACTGTAGAGATGTAGCATGAAGGCAGGCACCTTGTCGATGAACCTCAACAGTGTGTATTTTTCCAGCATCACGATCACGCCGAAGTACACACCCCAGATGATGAAGTTCCACGAGGCACCGTGCCACATACCCGTGAGGAACCACACCACCAGTATGTTCACGGCCTGATGATGTCTGTTGCCCCCCATAGGTATATATACATAGTCGCGGAAAAAGCTACCCAACGAGATGTGCCAGCGTCGCCAGAAGTCCGTTATCGAGTTGCAGCAGTAAGGGTGACGGAAGTTCTCGTTGAAGTGGAAGCCCAGACAGCGCCCCAGTCCGATGGCCATATCCGAATAGCCCGAGAAGTCGAAGTATATCTGCAGTGTGAACGCCACAATGCCTATCCATGCGCCTGTTGTCGTGAGGTCGTTGAGCTCGTTGACGAGAAACAGGGTGGATATCTCCGACAACTGGTTGGCGAGTATCACCTTCTTCCCAAGTCCGCGTATGAAGCGATAGGCACCCTCGGCAAAGTCGTTCGCCGACACATGTCGATTGCGTATCTCATGGGCTATGGTGCCATATCTCACGATAGGTCCTGCTATGAGCTGCGGGAACATAGAGATGTAGAGCAGCAAGTCCATGAACCGCTTCTGTACGGGTGTCTCGCGCCTGTACACATCCACCAGGTAGGAGATGCTCTGAAACGTATAGAAGCTGATACCAATGGGCAGTGCTATGGTGGGTGCCTGCACCGTGATGCCGATGCCAGCCAATGTCTCCATGAAGAACCCCAAGTACTTGAAGGTGCCCAGCACGAGCAGGTTGCACACCAGTCCCATGCTCAGCATCCATTTACGACTGCTTCCATTGGTCTTGTCGATGCCCAGTCCTGCCAGGTAGTTCATGAGCACACTGGCAAGCATGAGGAACACATAGACGGGTTCTCCCCATGCATAGAAGATGAGCGAGAACACCACCAGCGCCACGTTTCTTGCCAGCAGGTAGCAGATAGCAAAAGCGGGTATGAATGCAAATAGAAAGAATAAATCGGAGAAGACCATACCTTAATTAAAGAAGTTCCACGAGATACCGAAGTGGATGACCTGACTGATCAATGGATAATGAGGTGTGAGGAAGGTCTTCCTGTTGAGTGAGGTGCCCGTCACGTTCTGCATCATCACGAAGAAGCGTGCGTGCTTCAGGTGCATGTTGGCATAGACGTCCACGAAGGGGAACTCGCCCAGCTCCATTCTGTTGGCAGCGTTCTCCTGAATGGCATAGCTGTTCAGCAGCGGACAGAAGTCGGGTGCCTCGTATTTCGTGAACCATGTGGCAGAGCCTCCCAGTTCTACGCGCAGCACGCCAGCCACCATAAACTTCACGTACAGGTTTGAGAACACATTGAGCGTGGGGAGTGGCAACACGTCCTTATTGCTGGTCGACTGGTAGGTCAGCACGTTGTCCCAGTGCAGTGGTCCCACCTTTATTTTCTGATCCAGCTGCGCCATCATCAGGTTGATGTTACCACCATGCTGACGGAAAGCAGCGTCCATGCCAGTCACCTTCTCATTGGCACGTGTATAGGTCATGCCCAGATATGTGTAGTTCTGAATCTCCTCGATAGCTACACGCAGGGTTGTATTGGTCTTCTCGTAGGTGAACGAACCCTCCACGCGGGTGCGTGTCTCCTTGTCCAGAGCATTATCCCACCACAGGTGCTTCGAGTGGTAGTTACGCTGGTAGAAAGTAGGCGCCAGTCGGTAGAAGTAGCCCTTGGCATTCAGTCTCACGGTGTCGCCCAGCAACTTGAAGTTCAGGTCGGCAGCAGCGTCGAACTTCAGCTGTCCGGCATCCTCGCCAGCCACCCATGTCTCAGCCACGAAGTTGTAGTGCAGCGTGTGTCCCTGCTGCTTCTGCAGCTGTCCGCCTATGCTCAGGTTGTGCTCCGTCCACCGCTCCAGCGTGGCGTTGCCTGCCGAGCTGACGTATGGCATGCTGAAACGGCGTACCTCGTGCGAGGCGAAGGCCTTGATGCCTGCAGGCGCATATTTGTTGAAACCCTCCATCAGTGCCAGCGCCAGCGTGTTCTTCACGTCTAAGTGCTTGGTCTTGTCGTAGATGGAGTCGCCTGGTGTAGCGTCGTAATAAGTATTATAATAGGTATTGGCATAGAAGCTCTCGGGTGTGTCGTTAGCTTTATACACACGCTGGTGGTTGTCTAGCTCCAAAGTGTGAATCAGGCTGGTCACCGGCACGAACTCGCGCTTCATCAGCGCATCCAGCGAGTCCTGTTTAGCCTGCACAGCCAACAGGCTGTCGGCCATCTGCTTCGAGTCCACACGGATGCGTGTGCTGCTTGCAGCCAGTGTGTCTTTCTCCACTTTGGGCTCGTCGCCTGCCACCTTGGCATCATCGGGTCTGCCCGATGGCGTGGGCATGAACTTCTTGCTGCCTTCCTCCTTCTGTTTCTTGGAAGCCGCAGCAAACTGGTGGGCTTTGATTTCCTCGTCGCTCATCTTCACCTTTCTGTAGAAGCCCAGGCTGTAGCGATGGGTCAGGAAGAGGTGCTGATGGTGGTTTCGGTTCCAGTTCTTTTGCAGGATGGTGGGTATCTCGTTGTTGGCAAATGTCTCTGTAAAGAGCTCAGGATGCGTCACGTAGTTGTCGTTTGTGATACCGCCGTTCTCCGTAGCCTTCTGGTGGTTGGTGCTGAAGAGCAGGTGCAACTGGTACTGGTCTCCCATATGCGAGAGATAGAACGCTGCGTTGAAGTGCGATGTGCTCTGGTTTTGGAAATAGCCGCGGGCATACGAGTAGTTCACGTCGAAGCCCAGTCCTGTGCGCTTGCCGGCATTCACCGCGAAGCGTGCGTTGAGGTGGTCCTCGCCATTAAGCTTGTCGCCACAGTTGTCGTATGTCAGGTTGGTGATGGGCGACAGCGTGTTGGTGAAGTGCCACTCGTCGGGTGCTGTCAGCACCTGGTCATAAGCATCGGTAAACATCGACTGCGTGCTCAGCTTGCGGTCCATTACGATGCGGTTCTGACGTGCCGTATAGTTATTGCCCAGCGTGTTGTACTGTCCCTGCATGCCTGTTCCCAGCGTACTTTGTGGAAAGAGGTAGGGCAGCGTGTCCACCTCGGCCTTGTGCACATCGCCAAAGCGGCGATCCACCGTCCACACGTGAATACCCTTGGGTATCACCTTCGAGCGCTTGGTAGTGTCGTTGTTGTGAGGATTGAAGTTGCGGTTTGTCTCGCTGCGCTGAGTCACGTTGCCATAGTCGTCAATCTCGTTATAGTCCTGAGCCGACGCACTGATCGCTGTCATCAGAAGAGCTATGATAGATATTTGCCTAATGCTCATTACAAGGTTTTTCTTTTTTCAGAGTTTCAAGAGGCGGAGTGTCAGTTCCACGAACTTAAACACACATCCTGCCACCAGTATGTAGAATGCAATCTCATGGTCTATCACGAAATAGAGGGCCATGCCCACCAGGGATACTACCATGAACACAATGTTCAGCCACATGCGCAGACGGCGCGTCTTGCCCGTATCACGGAAAGGCTCCAGATTGTGGCGTCGGGGGTGCTTTACCTGTTCTTCCATAGTTTATTTCGTGAGTGCTTTTTCAAATCTGCAAAACAGGTAGTCTTTTCTGTCGATGGTCTTCTTACGGAACTTACCGCTTACGCGAGCCAGCTTGTTCTGCTTCTTGTTCAGACCATAGCGGTCGGTGATCCACTCCTCAGCCTTGTAGGTGAGCGGCGTGCGCTCCTCGTCGTAGATGTAGAAGATGCGGTTCATTGTCAGGTGCACCTTGCCGTCGCTACACTCGGCCACCAAATTATAATACAGGCGGGTGCGATCCAGAATCAGGGGCTTGTTTTTGAACACCAGCCACTCCTGGTAGGCGCCCACCACCAATCCATTCTCGGGTTCAGTGGTCGAGATGTTGCTGTTTTCCAGCTGTCCTGGCTCCTTGGTCATAGCCGTCATCAGCTTCTGCATCTCGTCATACAGTGCGGCACGACTCTTGCCTGGCACCTCGATAGTGGTTTCAAAGACCACGCGTCCATCCTTTTCGGGCACAGCGCCCACCAAGTATTTTGCATCGATGGCGGCCTTTTCGCTGGGCGTCGTCAGTTCCCATGTGTTGTCTTGTGCAGTTGCCGTCATTGAGAGGGTCAGCGCCAAAGCTGTGATTATTTGTTTCATAACTTCTTTCCTATTTATATTTATAAATTTTACGGCCGCAAAATTACAATTATTTTTTTATATAACCAAGAACCCCACTCTAAATCTCCCCGAGTGGAGGTTTTTTTAACTCTCGTCCTCTGGAGTAGCCCCTCCCGATGGGAGAGGGGCTGGCTTCAGTTCATACAACTTGCCACGCCGAGGCTAGTGGCGATCGCCGTAAGGATGGCGATAACAGTTTGCAGCACAAACTTCCAAGTTTCAAGTTTCTTCATAGTATTATTCGGTTAAGTGTTTGTTTTTAAAGGCCTACGGATTATACGGATTTTACAGATTAAATTATTTAAAGGAATAATATTCGTAAAATTCGTAAAATCCGTAGGTAAAATAAAGTTTTCATTGGTTGGAACCGCCTACGGCGGGAAATTTTCCAGAATTGAAAACAAAATTTTTCATTTTTATTTTTTCTTGTCTGACACAAGCCGAATGGATATAAAATCCTGTTTAATTTTGAATCAAATTTTGAAAAATTTCCCTGCGCAGCAGGCTAAAACTTCCGCGATTGAGGTCGCCTACGTCGAGCTATACCTTCCCTGCGAAGCAGGCTAAAACCTTCCACGCTTTAGAGCAGGCCTAAGCCTAATCCCCCTGACTCGCGGTTTC
>Ga0265299_10000872_pt1 | contig 36424 bp, 70 predicted proteins | sample AusTroGonzalo_MG_4_FD_193485 | JGI IMG/M metagenome (GOLD analysis project Ga0265299, IMG submission 193485) | Bovine rumen microbial communities from tropical cattle in Woodstock, Queensland, Australia - Gonzalo_02 | ecosystem: Host-associated > Mammals > Digestive system > Stomach > Rumen ... | reverse complement strand
AATAATTTCTTTTATAATTACAAGAACTCATTTATCACTTAAAAGAATAAATTAAGTATAATTAAATATTGCAAAAAATGGCAAAATATGGTATAATATAAGTATAGGGAGATAAATAAAATGACTATTGAAATAGGAATAATAATAAGTTTAATAGGTTGTTTAATAGGCGTTGTCAGTTTTATAATAGGTCAAAAGAAATCGTCTAAAGATGATGGCTTAGAATTAGGAACATTTATGGGCGAGATAAAGACTGAAATTGCTAATATTAAAGATATGATTACGGAATTAAAAAATGATCATAAAGAAGTTGATGATAAAATAAAAGATGCTATTAACGACCATGTACAAGCTTATCACAAATGAAAGAGGTGGTAGTTATGAAAAAGGTTGAAGAAAATTATATTCCAAATGACGAACCATTATTGAAAGTAGAAAAGAAGTTAGATAAAGTACAAGAGAAATTTGAAGAAAATACTCTTGCGTTAGAGATGTTAAGAGAACTAAAATCTCAAAGCAAAAGAAAAGATGCTATAATAATTATATTAATAGGCGTAATATTAGCAATGATTATAGGGTTTTTCGTATATGAGGGACAATTTGAAACAATAACTGAAGAAACAACAGTAGATAGTGGCGATAACGGAATAGCAACATATTTAGAAAATAGTAATACGGGGGATATAAATTATGGCGAAAATAACTAAAAAAAGAACAATAAGGAGAAAAGCAAATGCAAGAAACTCCAAAAAAAGAAAAAATTAAATTTGATTTTGTAAAATCAGAATTAGATTATATATTAGAAAATGCAAATTTTACAGAAGAACAAGAACGAATATTTAAAAGACTTACTGATAAAAGAGGTAGACAAAGTATAGTGCAAATAAGTATGGAAGAAAATATATCAACAGCAACAGTAAGTAGAATAGTAAAAAGTATAAAGAAAAAAATATTGAAATTATTATGATAAAAACGCAATAAGAAGTCGATAAATAAATCGGCTTCTTTTTTTGTACAATAAAATTAAAGAAAGGAGATGTCGAGAAATGAAAAAAGGTCGCCTTACGCATAACGCAAGAAGGCACGCTCGGGACATCTCTTTTTCTTTGTCATTAAATTAAAAACGGCTTAGAATTAATTTTAAAAAGAATTAAGGGGGGATTAAAATGGCTTATCCAATGTATAACAATCAATATTACATAAATGAATTACAAGCGATGAAAGATAGAATAGATACACAAATAAGACAACATCAAAATCAAACACAGTATCAACAGCCTTTACAACAACCAATTACGCAAAATTTTCAGTTAGCACCCAATCCAACAAATAACGAATTGGAAAGCAAGTATGCAGAAAACATAGAAGAAGTAAAAAACACTTTTGTAATGAAAACAGGAATATTTATAAATAAAGATTTTACTAGTTTATGGGTAAAAGATGTTACAGGTAAAATTCGTACATTTAGAACAGAAGAAGTAATAGAAATGGATGAAAAAGATAAAGAAATATATGAATTGAAAAAACAAATACAAGAAATGAAAGGAATGATTTTAAATGAATCCGAATATTCTAATACAATCGCTGATGAACCAGATGGAAACAAGATTACCAAAAGGGTTTCAACAAATAAAAAGAGCAATGCAAAATAATGAAAATCCTAACTCTATATTAAAACAATTAATGGGAAATTATACACCAGAACAAAAACAGGCTTTATTTAAACAATGTAAAAATTTCGGCGTGCCCGATAATATACTTTCTCAAATACAAAATATGAAGTAGGTAATAATTTAATTAATTATTATAAATATTTTTAAAGAAAGGAGGACACACTATGAATGAAAACATGAGTCCTGCGGACGTAGCTGCCGTAGTAGGCAATACAGACAGAAATGTTGGCTATGCTTATCCAGTATTCCCTTATGGAGGAGGATATGGAAACAGTGGATTTGGTAATGGTTCAGACTGGCTATGGGTAATTTTATTATTAGCTTTATTTGGCGGATTTAATGGTAGTGGAAACGGATTTGGTGGTGGTTTTAATAATGACTATGCTTGGCTATCAAATGGTCAAAAAGAAATTATGCAAAACACAAATCAAGGATTTGATACATTACATTTAAGCAACCAAATAGAAGGTGTAAGAGATGGTATTTATGGACTATCTAACCAACTATGTAATTGCTGTGCAGATATGAATAGTACAGTATTAAATGGTTTCTATAATGCAGAAATAGCAGCAAATAACAGACAAATGGCTGATATGAACCAAAACTTTGCATTAAGTACACAATTAGCAACAGCAAGTGCTGACAACAGATTAGGAGTACAAGATTTAAAATCAACTGTTATAAGTGAAAACTGCTCTGACAGAGAAGTTTTAAGACAAATCGGACAAGATATTTTAGTAAATCAAACTGCAAACACTCAAAAAATAATCGATGAAATATTCAGAGATAGATTAGATGAGAAAGACAGTAAAATAGCTGATTTACAAAGAGAATTACAGATGGCAGATTTAAGAGCTAGTCAAATTGCACAAACACAAGCAATTACTTCAAATATCTATAACGAGCTAAAAAATTGTCCAGTACGGAACAGTGCCAGTATATGGTAATCAACCAATATTTACTTGTCCAAACAATGGTGGATGCGGATGCGGAAACACATTTGGAAGTACAATAGTTTAATAGCAAACAGTCTATAAGACACACTCGATTACGAGAACTTGCTAATAATTAGAGAATAAGCAAGTCTTATTCTCTTTAATTTTATATAGAAGGAGGAAAAAATATGAATGGAGTTATTCAAGCAGTACAAGAACCAGAAATTACATTGACATCAAATACGGCTTCTGTACCATTTGCTGTAACAGATTTAAGAACAAGGAGTGCAATGAATTGCTGTGGTTTTATAAATCATAATGAAGGAAGTGCATTATTTAGTATTTTAGATGGTGGAGTTTATGAAGTAACGTTTAATGGGAATATAACTTCAAATACAGCAGGACAAGTTGCAGTAGGTCTTTTTGCTGATGGTGTTTTAGTACCTGGAACAGAAATGGATGCAGCAATAGCAACAGCAGGAGAATTTGAAAATATTAGTTTTGATAAAAAAATAAAAGTATGTTGCAAAGGTACAGTAAATTTAGCAATCACTTCTTTACCTACAATAGTGTATAGTGGAGGAGCAGAACCAGTTGTAACAGATACACAAATACCAATTTTGAAAAATGCCGAAATATCAATAACTAGATTAAGTGGAAATTAATATGAATAATTTTGAAAATAATTTAGAAAAAATATCAAATATTCTTCAAATATTAAGTTTTCAAATATTGGTAGAAGATTTTAATAATACAGATTTAATGAAATATTTAGAACACCAAGACAATTTGTTAGATAAAATAATTAAACAAAATGAGGAAATAATAAAAACTCTGAAAGGAGGATAAAATGGATATAGAAGATTATATCGAGAAAATAGTTTATAATGGTAAACAAGAAGATATGGAAAGGTTATCTGAAATATTAGATGATTTAATGGAAACAGTAAAACAATATGATGAAAATTGTTATAAAGAATATGCAATAGAGCTATATAAAATGGCTTATGGAAATCATTTAAATAGAGAAATAGCGGAAGAAATAGTAAAAGAAATGCGACCAGCAGGAATGCGATGGAGTTTTGATGAAACAAGAAATATACAAAATCAAAGAGGGTTAAGTAATATACCAGAAGCAGACTTTTTTACAGTAATTAATTCAGCATATAATGATTATAAAAATATGTTTGGAGAAGATATAGAAAGTTATGTAAGATTTACTTTAGATTTCTTAGAAGATGAAGATGCTAAAGCAGATAAAGTAACTAATTATTTCTTGTAATACCATTAAGAAAGGAGAATAAAATATGAATGAGATGAGTACAAATAACAGAGATTACGATAACAGAGATTATAGAAATTATAGGGAAGATTATAGAAATTATAGGGACTATGACAACAGAGATTACGACAATAGATACTATGATGAAGCTATGCACGGATATAGGAATTATAGAGAAGATTACAGAGATGAAGATTACAGAAAAAGAGATTATGATCGTAGAGGCGGAAAAATAAATTACAGAGATTATAGAAATTATCGTAATTATCGTGGAGATTATCATGAAGAACTTGAAATAGCTATGGAAGATATGAGAGAACAATACAGAAAACTAGAGGATATATCTGAAATGATGACAAATCCACAAGACAAAAATATGCTTATGAAAATAGCACAAAAAGAAAAAGAAAACTATAATTATATTAAACAATTGGCAGAAAAATAATATGAAAGAAATATGTAATTTTACAATTAACAATAAAGTCTATACAATATATGATGTTGATAAAATAACAGGGCTAGATAGTTATGTAGGAAGGTCTGATTATATAAGCACAGATATTTACATAGAATATAATACACCAGAGCAAATGCTACTTACATTAAAACACGAACTTATGCACGTTTGGTTATATGAAAATGGACATAAAAATCAAGATGGTAAAGAAATATTTGATTATGAAGATTTGTGCGAATTAACAGCACTTTCTAACAATTCAATTAATAAAATTGTAAATTTATATTTACAAAGCAAAGGCATAATGTTATAATAAATATACTTCTTCAAAAGTGTATTTGCACCACTATTTGTAAGAGGGAGTTTTAACAACAAAATAAACGCAAAGTCTTTTTAGATATAGCGTTTATTTTTTTTATATGATATAATAAAAATGGGAGGTAAAGAGATATGGAAACAAGCTATATTGTTGGAATAATTACAGTTATAGTTACATTAATTGCAGGAGAAATAACTAAAAAATATCCTAATATAGACAAAAAGAAAGTTATACCAGTACAAAATATGATTATTGGCATATTAGTGGCAATAGCTATGTGGATAATAACAAAAGATTTTAATGTTGCAATAGCAGGAAGTGGACTTTTTGCAGGTGGAATATATGACTTATTAAGTAATTTTAAGGAATTAAAGGGGGAAGAATAATGGAAGAAGAACAAACATTAGTTAATGAAGATCCATTAGAAGTTTTAGTAGAGGAAGGAGTTGTTGAAAATGGAGATGAGAACTAGTTGTCCAAATAATAACAACTACTATATTAGACAGGCTAATGGGGGCTGGAATGGAGCAATACAAGGTAAACCTACAAAAGCAGGTGCAAACGTACTTTCAAACTGTGTTCGGCTATGCTAATCGGAAGATTTGCAGAGATTATAGGTAAAGACAAAATAGAATATCAAATGACTTGTAATGCTTCTGGATTTATTATAAGAGCTCCTAGAGATTATAACTTACAATTAGCACCTTATCCAACTTTAGGCGGAATAATGTGCTGGGAAGGTGGAAAAAATAACTGTGGACACGTAGCAATAGTAGAACGTATAGATAGTGGTAATAAAATATATACAAGTGAAAGTTGTTATGGAGGAAGTGCTTTTTATAATGCAGTAAGAACTAACGATAACGGAAGATGGGGAATGGGAAGCTCTTATAAATTCCAAGCTTGTATTATAAATCCAGCAATAGGAGATGTGCATTGGGAAGATCCTACAACAAATACAATGTATGTAAATACAGCTTCTGCTCCTCTTAATGTAAGAGAAAATGATAATTGGGGTAAAGTAATAGGACAATTACCTAGAGGAACAAAAGTAAATGTAATTGAGAAATCAGGCAACTGGAGTAAAATTGATGATCCGATGAATGGTTGGGTATCAACACAATATTTATCAGATAAAAAGCCAGTAAATAGAAACACAGTAGGAGAATATAGATATTTAAAAGCTGATTGTAAATTATGGAGTAATCCAAGTTTAACTGGTACATATTATAGCTATTTAAAAGGAACTAAAGTAAAAATATTAGAAAATGTAAATGATGAAGTTGACAAAATAAATGTTCCAGCAACAGGAAGAACAGCATATATAAATATAGCATGGTATAGATAGGAGGATAAAATGAAATTTATAATAAATGACACAAACTTAAAAATAAAAGACTATGATCAGCCTAATTCTGGAAGTATTAATGATTATTTAATAGATATAGAATTTAGCAATGAATGGAATAATTTAAACAAAGTTGCTAGAATTATTATAGATAAACAAAACGAAGGAATAGAAAGAGCTGTAATCAATAATCAAGTATATATAGATATGGAAAAACAACATAGATATACAATAGGATTTATTGGATATACAGTAGAATATAATTTAACAGGAGATACAGAGATAGACACAAATAAAACATATTATACAAGAAGCGGAGAAGAAGGAGCTTATATATATACAAAAGTTGAAAATCCAGTAGTAGCAGACATAGGAACATATTATGAAGAAACAAAAACATATCAAAAATCAACAAATTTAGTTGCTATTAGTTATCATAAAGGAGCTGGAGAAGTAGAAACAAAAAAACAAGATATACCAACTCAAAGTGAGTGGGAAACTTATGTATCACAAATACAAAACATGGTAGATGGATTAGATACAAGAATAGATAATCTTAAATATTCAGATCTAACTAATGATAACTATACAGTGCAAGATGAAAATTATGTACATACAGATAATAACTTTACTGATACATATAAAGGTAATGTAGATAGTAATACAGCTGCAAGACATACACATTCTAATAAATCTGTACTAGATGGAATAAGTTCAAGTGATATATCTAACTGGAATGGTAAAAGTGATTTTAGTGGAAGCTATAATGATTTAACTGATAAGCCTACGATTCCAGATGAATTAAGTGATTTATCAGATGACAGTACACACAGACTAGTAACAGATACAGAAAAATCAACATGGAATGCTAAAGCTGATACAAGTGATATTCCAGATGTATCAAACTTTATAACAAATACAGTAGACAATTTAACAAATTATTATAAGAAAAATGAAACATATACACAAGCAGAAGTAAATAGTTTAATAGGTGCAGTATCAGGAATAAGTATAGAAGTAGTACAAACACTTCCAACACAAGATATATCAACAAGTACGATATATTTAGTACCAAAAACAGCAGCAACTAACGATAATTACGATGAATATATTTATGTATCAAATAGTTGGGAGCATATAGGAAGTACAGATGTAGATTTAAGTGGTTATCAAACAAAAATAGATAGTACTCATAAATTATTAAGTGATTTAGTAGATGATACAAGTCAAACTAATTTATTTGTAACAAGTACAGAAAAATCTACATGGAGTGCAAAATATGATAAACCTAGTGGAGGAATACCAAGTACAGATTTATCAAGTGCTGTTCAGACAAGTTTAGGCAAAGCAGATAGTGCCATTCAAGATATAAGCGGAAAACTAGATACAAGTAAAGTAAAAAATGAAGCTTCTACAACAGCAGGAGATACATACGATGTAAGATATATTAATTCACTAGTAGGGGATATAGAGACCCTATTAAGTGCAATATAGGGGGGTGGAATAGATGTCAATAAGTTCAGAAATCACAAGAATTAGTAACGCAAAAGCCACCCTTAAAACAAAATTAAACGGAATAAACAAATCAACAGACCAGATAACAGACGAAACATTAGATGAATATGGAGATTATGTAGATACAGTATCAAGTAATATATCAACAGCAATAAGCACATTGAATACAGATTTATCAGGCGATTCAGTATACAAAATGATAGCAGTAGGAAAAGGAAATAATGTAACATTAACAGATACAGAAGAAGAGCCTCTAGATGATTTTAAGATATTAGGAAGAACTGTGCAAGATGGAACACCAAGTCCAAGTAGTCCTGTAGCAATAGAAAATGTAGGAGGGAAAAATGTAGTATATAATAATTGGGCGCAAGATTTTGTAAATAGAATTAATAATACATCTAAGGCTAAATTAGCAACTTATGATAATAAGAATTGCGTATATTGGACAGCTTCAGCAGGTTATAACGATTATGACAACAAATATATGTTCAAAATAAATTGGAAAGCTAATACTAATTATTTAATTAGTTTTGATATTTATAGTTCAACTCAATTTATTAATTTAGATTTATATTATACAGATGGAACACAAATATCTCCTAGAACAACAGCAAATACATGGACACACATAGAAATAACATCAGACCCTACAAAAATAATAAAAGATATTAGACCTCATTATTATGATGGAAATTGTTATATAAATTTAGATACATTCAAAGTAATAGAAGAATATACAGTACAAATAAAAAGAACAGATGGAACATCAGAAGAAACATATGATTTTCCTTTAGGAAATACTCCATTAATGCAAGGAGATTATATAGATAAATTAGGAGTACATCATACAAGAACACAAACAACAAAAAGTGGTTCTTCTGTTACTTTGTCAGATGCCAAAGCTTATGGAGCTTATGTGTCTACACATAAAGTCGCAGGAAATTTAGCTAATAAAACATTATCATTTGACAGCTCTGTAACAAATGCAATAATAGAATACGAATTAGCAACTCCAACATTTACCCCGCTTACTTCAGCTCAACAAACAGTATTTGATGAAATTCTCCAAGATGGTACATACGAAGTAGTAACCACCTACACAGGCTATGGAAACCTAGCACCAGATATGGAAATAAATTATCATAAAGATTTACAACCTAGATTAAGTCAAACTATAGAAGATGTAACAGATATATTAGGGTAATTATATTAATTAAGAATAAAAAAGGCTTAAAATTGATTCTCATTGATTTAAGCATCATTATTGACTAGGGTATTATCCCTAGTCTTTTTTTATTTGTATTTAGTTGACATAATGTTGCTTTCGTGTTAAAATATTTGATTAAAGGAGGTTAATATGAAAGTAATCAATATGAATGAGCTTAATTATGACATGATTGATGATATTTATATTAAATTGTTGCCATGTGAATTAGAATTATTAATAAGGGGGATGGAAGCATATATGTTTATATTTCATAATATATATAGTCAACATGACGATTCTGATGAAGCATGGACTAGGGATTATATTGCAATGAATTTGTACAATAAATTAATTAAACAAAATAAACCAGATTTTAGAACAGGATATGAAGTTTACGAGAATTGTAAAAGACACGCAAATGCAAGTAAGAGAACGGTTTGGCAACATTCTAAAAATTATTATAAAAAAATTGCATAAAAGTATTGACAAGTAATTTTATATGATATAAGATAGGGGTATCAAAAGTAAATTGCTTGTTATTTTTTAAAATGTAACATTGCGCAAAATCAAAGAATTATGTGTAAAATTTTGTAATATTTTGTCATAATTAAAAAATAAAACAAGCAATTAAAAGATTGCTTGTTTTTTATATGCAAGAGAAAGGAGAAAAAAATGCAAATTAATTTAAGACAGATACCAGTAACAGCTAAAATATTTAGAAATTACTTTATGAGTATACCAGTAGACTTTAGAAAGAGCTTAGGGTGGAAAGAAGGAGATACTCTAGAAATTTTTGGAATACCAGAGGGGATTTTTATTAGGAAAAAGGAGGAAAATAAATGAATGATGAACAAAAGATAGAAGTGTTTAAAATTATATTAGGTTTTATAGGAACGACATTAATGTACACAATAATATTTGCAATATATTTATTTAAGTAGAAAGGAGGGAAATCTTATGTTTTTTAGAAAAGCTAAAAAAATAGAACAATTAAAAAGAACAGTAAATTGTTTAAAAGAAGTAATCAATAGTTTAGAAGAAGAAAATCAATACTATAAAACAAGATTATTTGATATAGAACTTAAAAAGAAAAGAGCTGGGAGACCTAGAAAGTCAACCAAACTCTAATTTAGTAATTGCTTGTATTATTCAATACAATGCAATTGTATCAGAAAATGGAGGGAATGTCAAGTGGAAATTTTAAATACAAAAACAAGATATGATTTATTTCATAATATCAAGTTAAACACACATAAACAAGGCGAAATAACATTAACAGCAGATGAAGCGTTAGATGTAGCTTATGCAATAGTGGATAGCTATGGATTAGATTACAAGATATTAGATAAATTACAGACAGCTTATGAAGAAGATAAAGGTTATTATGCAAGTGACAATATAGATTAGGAGAAAATTATGGAATATGAAGAAAAATTAAAAACAATGACAGAAGAACAATTAATTTATGAAAGAGCAATTTTATTAAAACAATATACAACAATTAAAAAACAATTAGCTCAATATGACGATGAGTGTAAAAGGAGGTTAAATAGTAAATGTTCAGGGATTTAAAAGCAGAAGAAATAGATTGCAGAATAGCAACAGTTAAAGAAAATGGATTAAGTTTATTATTATACAAAGATGCTCGTGTGGATATGGATATTTTAGATGAAACAGTAGGAAATATGAATTGGAAAAGAAGTCACACAAGAGATAATGCAAATTGTATTATAGAAATTTGGGATAAAGATAAAAACCAATGGATTAGCAAAGAAGATACAGGAACAGAAAGCTTTACAGAAAAAGAAAAAGGATTAGCAAGTGATAGTTTTAAAAGGGCAGGATTTAATTGGGGGATAGGTAGAGAACTATACACAGCACCATTTATCTGGATAAAAGCAGAAGATTGTTTAATCAAAGAAAGTGGCAGAAAAGACAGTTATGGAAATCCTATATATACAAGTAATGACAAGTTTTATGTAGAAGCAATACAAATAACAGATAAAGTAATAACAGGTTTAGCAATAAAAAATCTAAGAACAGGGAAAAGAGTTTTTGTATATAAGAAAGGAGAATGATAATGGAAAAATCAATAGGAGCTTTATGGATACAAACAGGTGAAAAGGGAGAATATTGGAAAGGCAATATAGAAATAGATGGCAAAAAACAAAATGTAATTGTCTTTAAGAATAACTATAAAAAGATAATCAACCAGATTTAAGAATTTATGAAACAAAACAAAAAGAAGAAAAACAAGAAGTAATACAAGCAGATGATAGCGATTTATTGCCATTTTAGGAGGCATATATGGATTTATACGAAGAAATAACAAGATTAATTAAAGAACTTGATTTATCTGTAAGACAGTTAAGAAAAAGTGGAACAGAATATGCACAAACAGAACATGATTATAAAGTATGTTTAAGGCAAGAAGCATTAAAACTAAGAGCAGATGAAAATATGCCTGTAACATTAATAAATCAAATAATATATGGTGTTCCAGAAGTTGCAAGATTGCGTTTTGAGCGTGATGTAAAAGAAGCAGTATATGAAGCTAATAAAGAAGCTATAAACAGTATAAAACTTAAATTAAGAATACTAGAAGGACAAATAAATAGAGAGTGGAGCGTAGCTAAATGACAGATAAACAAGTATATCAAAAAACATACGATTTATTTAATGGATTATGTGCAATATGTGGTAGTAATCAAATTCACATGCATCACATAAGATTTGGCGGATTATACGGAGGAAGAAAAACCTATATGGGAAATGTAATTCCTCTGTGTGAAAAACACCATAGGCTAGTACATACTAATAAGAATTACTACATGCCAAAATTAATAGAAATTATAGATAAAAAGATGAATTAATTTTACGAAAGGAGAAATTATGGACGGCTGGATTAAAATACACAGAAAAATATTAGAATGGGAATGGTATGACGATATTAATACAAAAGTATTGTTCTGGCATTTATTGTTAACAGCTAACCATAAAGATAAAAAATGGAGAGGACAAACTATAAAAAGAGGACAAAGGTTAACTTCGTTAGAGCATTTAGCTAAAGAAGTTGGTTTAACAGTTCAACAAACAAGAACTTCATTAAATAAGCTAAAATCAACAAGCGAAATAACAATCAAATCAACAAACAAATTTACTGTTGTAACTATTGAAAAATATAGTGATTACCAGATTAATGAAAAAGAAAATAACAAGCAAAATAACAAGCGGGATAACAAACGAACAACAAACAAATAACAAACAAATAACAACAAACAAGAATGATAAGAATGATAAGAATGATAAGAATGATAAGAATGAAGAAGAAGTAGAAGAAGTAAAAGAAGAAATTGAACAACAGCTACAAAAAAAATTTATTAGTTGCACTAATTCAATAAATCCAAATGCGTTAGAAGAATGTATAAGCTATTTAGATGATTTGCCGTATGAAGTCATAGAAAAGGCTTTATTAAAAGCGTCCGAAAAAGACGGACGGTTGGAAATATGCAAAAACTATATTACAAAGCTGGTTAAAAGCAGGAATTAAAACGTTAGAGCAAGTAGAAGCAGAAGAAAGAAATTTTAAACAAAGAGATAAGCCAAAAGATGGAGGTTTAGAAGCATGGTTAAAGAAAAAGGAGGAAGAGGAAAGAAATGCAGTTTAAGGAATTTTCAGAATATATAAATCAAATACAAAATATTTATGGACAAAAACTAACAGAAACAGAAGTTGATATATGGTATGAGAATCTTAAATTTATGAGTGTAGAAAGATTTAATTACATACTTTCAGAGATCTACAAAACAAATAAATTTAAACCTACACTAGCAGACATATTACAAAAACACAGAGAAATACCATATACCGAAGATAAAGAAGAAGTAAAAGAACAATGCAATAAGTGTAATGGAACAGGGTATGTATTTTATACCAAGATGGTTGAGGGTAAACCTTATCAATATGCAGCAGTATGTGATTGCGGAAGACAAAAAAGATACGATGGCAGAAAAGTAGAAGATGCAAAAAACAGAAGTGATTACTATATACCAACAGTAGCAGAAACAGGGTTAGACATAAAAGAGAATAGACCATCTAACGAAGAGATAGTTAAGAGTATGAAAATATTAGCAAATAGCCCAATAGTAAGCGAAGATATAAAAAATATAATTAGAGAAAATTTTAGAAAGAGAGTACACAAATAATTTTATGGAGATTTGGAAAGATATTAAAGATTTTGAAGGTAAATATCAAGTTAGCAACATGGGAAAAGTAAAATCTTTAAATTATAACAATACATGTAAAGAGAAAATACTTGCCCCAAAAATTAAAAAAAATAATGGATTATTAGAAATAACACTAAATAAAAAAGATAAACATTATTATTTTATGTTGAATAGAATTGTTATAGAAACATTTACTGAAAAAAAATTAAATAAAAATGATGTAGTTATGTATAAAGATAAAGATAAAACAAATTGTAGTTTACAAAATTTATATATAATAACAAGAGGTAAAAGACAAGAAATAACATATGATTCAGATAAAAGATATAGACCAAAGTATGAATATTACGGAGAAATATTATCAACAAAAGAGATTTCTGAAAAAACAGGAATTAAAGCCAAAAGAATAAGAGATAGGGTTAAAAGATCATATTGGAATATATATGAAGCGGCTGAAATACCTGTAGCAATTTTAAAAAAATAAAGGAGAATAAAATGAAAGTAAATTTTAGATATGATACAGAAAGAAACACAGAATATAAACAAAGAATGGCAGAATTGATAGAAACTATTTTAGAGATGAATTATGGAGAAACAATAGGATTTAATAAATGTGCAAGTATATTACATTACAATATTGAAGATGAACATGAAAAAAGAAAATTTAGAAGTACAATGAGCAGGGTAAGAAATTTTTTAATTGATTATGGTTATGTTTTAAAAAATATTACAGGAGTTGGTTTTTATATATTAAAACCAAAACAAATAAGTGGATATTGTTATCACACATATATAAGAAATACAGAAAATTTACTAAACAAAAGTAGTAGAATATTAAGGCATGTTGAGCAAAATGAGTTATCGGGAATTAGAAAAGAAGAGTATCATAATGTGTGTGATTTAAACAAAGATGTAATAAATGCAATTGATACAACAATTGAAAAAAGCCAATATTGGAACAATAAAAAATATTATGACAATTTAGAAGATTAATTGATATGGATGAAATTGGTTAATAATAAATGCAATAGTATTAATAATTTTGGTTTAGGGGGCACTTATGACTTGTGAAGAATTTATAAGGAATAATTTATGTTTAGGCTGTACATTAGCAGAATTAAATGAAAATGCAGATTTTTGTGCATATAGAGATAAGCCAGAAGAACAAATGAAAATGGAGGGATTAGATGAAAAAAGCTATGATTAATTATATGAAGCAAGAAAAGAATGATGAGTTATATACCCCGAGAGAAGCAATATATCCAATATTAAAGTATTTAGAAAAAGATAAGATATATTGGGAATGTACTGATTATGGAGAAAGTAATATTTCAAAAGTTTTAGTAGAAAATGGTTTTAAAGTGATTGCAACTAGGAAAGAAGAATTTGATTTTTTAAAAGATGACGCATTGTTTAAATATGACGTAATAATAACAAATCCACCATACAGCACAAAAGACAAGTTTATAAAAAGATGTTATGAGTTAGAAAAGCCTTTTATGTTATTACTACCATTAACTGCATTAGAAGGAAAGCAGAGAAATGAATTATATAAAAAATATGGAATTGAATTAATTATATTAAATAAAAGAATAAATTTTATGAAAGATAAAAAGAATGTGTGGTTTAATACAAGCTGGTTTTGTAGGGGGATAGCTGATAAACAATTAAATTTTGAAAAAGTGGAGGGTACACATGAATAAATATAGAAACCAAGAAACAGTAGTAGATGGGATAAAATTTCAAAGTAAAAAAGAAGCAAATAGATATTGCGAACTTAAGTTATTAGAAAAAGCAAAAGAAATAGAAGAGTTAAAATTGCAACCTAAATTTGTATTGCAAGAAGGTTTTAAAAAAGATGGAGTTACATATAGACCTATTACATACATAGCTGATTTTTCTTATATTTATAAAAGCAGGATAGTAGTAGAAGATGTAAAGTCAGAAGCAACCATAACACCAGTTTTTAAATTAAAACAGAAATTGTTTGAATACAATTATCCATATATGAAATTAGAATTAATTAAATAAAGGAGAAACAAATGAGCAGTAATAAAAACGCAAGAAAAGCATTAGAAGATATATACGGAAAAAAAGATATGTTTGTAGAAGCTCAAATAGAGGCACAAATAGATGAGATAAACTTAACGAGAAAGAAAAAAATAAAAACATACAGAGAATATAAAGAGCAATGCAGATACACAAACAGTAAAAGAAGATCATTAGAGAAAATGCTTTCATTTCATCATTTAAGGCACAAAAGTAATGGAGGAAAAGCAGAAGCAGAAAATGGAGCTTTATTATCGGCTTTGCCACATAGTTATTTACACAGTTTACCAAGAGATGATGAAGAAATAATAAACGATATGTTAAGGGAGTACAAAGCAAATTTTGATGTAAATTGTGTAAGCCTAAAGGTTACACCTAAAGCTATTGAAATAGAGCCATTACAAGAAGATGAAGAACTAATTGAACTCCCAGAAGAAATACAAAGAGGTTATATAGAACTAGAGACTATGACACCAGAAGAACAAGCAAAGTATGAAGAATATAAAAAGCAAAGAGTACAAAGTCAATATAAGAAATTTAAATATAATTCAGCATTAGATACAAGAATAGAAAGACCAAAAATTGAAATAGACAAAGAATGGCAACATGAAATATTTTTAGATAATTTAGATGAAATTAGATATTAGGAGGTAACAAATGGATGTTAAAAAATTTGAAGAAGTAGATTATATAGTAGTAAAAGATAGTATAAATAGAGATTTTAAAAGACTATCAAAAGTATCAATCGCAATGACAATAATAGCATTAATATTGAGTATAGCTTGTATGAAGTTAGGCGTAGAAAATGAAGAATTAAAGATAGAGAATGAAGAATTGAGAAAAGTAATAGAAATAAAGAATAGCCAAATAAGTGATTTAGAAGAAGATAATATGAAGTTATAGGAGATGATTAAATGAGAGATATATTTGATGTTTTAGAACAAATGAAAAAATTATCTAATAATGAAAATTATATAAAGGAAATTGAAAAAATCAATTATTCAATAAGGTGGAAAGCTCCAGAAGATATGTGGAACTATGTATATGATGCATTTATTACAAATTATATTCCACCAAAAACAGATTTAGATTATGAAATATTATCAATATGGACAACAAAATCTATTAATGAGTTAAAAGGATTGGAGGATTAAATGGAAGAAGAATGGAAAGATATAAAACGGATATGAAGGACTATACCAGATTAGTAATTTAGGCAAAGTAAAAAGTTTAAAATATAGGCGACAAAAGGAAAATGATAGTACTACATCAGCACACATAATGAAACCTTCAAAACATAAAGACGGATATTTTATGTTGGTATTAACAAGAAAATATAATCGAAAATTAAAGTATATTCATAGATTAGTGGCTGAAACATTTATACCAAACTTAAACAATTTATTAGAAGTTAACCATATAGACGGCAATAAACAAAATAACAGAGTTGATAATTTGGAATGGTGTACTAGATTAGAAAATATAAAACACATATATAAAACAGGATTAAAGAAAACTGGTAAATATTCATATAATGCAAGACCAGTATGCCAATATAGTTTAGATAACAAATTTATTAAAAGATTTGACACTCAAATAGAAGCGAGTAAAAATACTGGAGTAAGACAAGCAGAAATTTCAAAATGTTGTAGAAGATTAAGAAATAAGGCAGGAGATTACATTTGGAAATATGCAGAAGAACTTTTAGATTAGGAGGTATACAAATGATAAATAAAGAAGAAATAGAAATGGCAAAAGAACAATTAATAAGTTTGAGAGAAAATGCAAAAGCGAATATAGATACAGATGAAATATTTAAATTAGATTATGAAGCAATAACTACAATTCTACAATACATATCAGAACTAGAAGCAAACTGCTATGAACAAAATAATATTATTAATAATTATATAGAGATAGAAAAAGAACATCAAAAAATAAATGGAGAATTACAAGAAAAATTAACTAAATTAGAAAAAGAAAATAAACGATTAAATGAAATAATAGAAGGTAAAAGTATTCAAGAACTTGGTATGAGCGATATATATAAGGAGGACTAAAGATGATAAAAGTAAAATGTGATATATGCGGTAAAGAAGATTTGAATATAAATACATTAGTGTTAATTAGAAAAAAGATAGATTATTGCAACAATAGGAAATGTATTAGACAAGCAATTAAGATTAGAAAAGAGTTAGAGAAGGAAAAAGAAACACAGGAAAATATGTTTATGTCAGCATTAAGAAACAAAGAAAAAGAATTAATGAAAAAGATTTAACAAAGGAGGAATATGTATGCCTACATATAGCACAGAGGAAATGAGAAAATTATATAATATAATAGAAAGCAAAATAGATGATAAAGATAAAGAAGTATTTCAAAGTATAATGGCAAAGTATAATGGCATTGTAAGAGTAGCTATAAGACAAAAAGAATACATAGAAAAACATGAACAAGAATATGTAGACAATATGAATCAGAATCACAAATTAATAGAAAAGAATAGATTGTTAGAAGAAAAAATAGATAAACTATTAATTATAAAAAAATGTATGCAAGAAGAATTGAGGGAGAAAAATGCGATATTAAGAAAACTAAATATTAAAGTATAGAGGTACAAAAGCTATGGAAGAAGTTATAAAAGAAAACTTTTGTAAGTATTGTATAAACCATAAAAAGAACTGTATTAAGATTCAAATAATTACTAAAAAAGATATAAAAATATATAAGTGTGTTAATTATCGACAAAAAGACAAAAAATGAGAAACAACAATTTTGAACTATTGTTTGAAATTTAGTTTTATGGTATAATAATTAATGTAAGATAGCTATTAACAATACTAGATAAGTTAATATATTTCATATAATACAATTTCCAATATAACCTACTATAATAACCACCTAATATTGGTTTTTAGTGCCATTCTAGTTAGGCACAGCAGCATACAGAACACAGCAAAGGCTCACAGGTATCTCAGCAACTTAAATCCTGTTAAGAAAGAATATCCTTCAAAAGCCTAGTTGCATCTGTGTTTTGTATAGTGCTAAACAAAAGAGGTGGCTGTATATGAGAAGATATGGAAGTTTTTTAGCAACTAGGATAGATGCAGAATATAAAATAAAACAAAAATACGAAAATAAAAAAGAAAGAGATAAACAAATAACAAAGAAAAAGAATTATGGAGGTATAAACAATGAAAATGGTTGTGTTTTCAAGTGATGCTTATAAAGAAACATTTGAGCCTTTTCATATTCTTGTAGAAAAATATTATCCGAATCATCCAGAAATAATATATGTTACAGATACAATTAAAAATCCATGGTATAAAACAATAAGTAAAGATTATCCATTTGACAGATGGACACAAAAAGCAAGAGAGGCATTAGATGAAATAGACGATAATAAAATATTAGTAACAATGGATGATAACTTTATAAGAAAACCTGTTGATGAAGAAAGAATAAAATATGCAGAAGAAAACTTAAAAGGAAATATTGCAATGTTTAATTTTGAAAAGAATTATGATAGATTAGACCAACCTTGTCAATATAAAGGATTTAAAAAGAAAAACTTAAATGGAATAGCAGTAAATAGTATAAACTGTGGATTATGGCAAAAAGATAAACTTAAATCAGTATTGAATATAACTTGTAATCCTTGGGAAATAGAAAGACTATGTATAAGTTATGATTATGAATACTATATAAATTCAGAGGATTACATTATAGATTATGGATATATAACTTTCCATCCGTTTGGAATAACAAAAGGTAAATGGGCAAGAGAAGTAGTACCATTTTTTGAAAAAGAAGGAATAAAGATAGATTATTCTAAGAGAGGATTTTATGACTAAAATAGCTATAATATATAACAAAAATAAAGAGCACATAGAAAAGCTAATTGAATATGATCCAGTTATTTTATTTCAAAACTTAAATGATTTAAAAGAATTGGAAGGATATAATTTAACAAAAAGAAACATTAAATATGATACTAATTGTTATGATATAGCAATAAGCACAGATGATGAAAGTATAAGAAGAATAAAAGCAATAAAAAAAGTAGTAATAGGACAGCAAGGTAAAAATAAAAGGATAAATTATTTAAATAAATTTGATATAGAAAAAATATTAGAACCTAAAAAAAGAATAGATTATAAATTTAGTATAGTAATACCAAATTATAATAATGCAGAATGGATAGATAAGACAATAGAAAGTGTATTAAATCAAACATATCAAAATTGGGAAATGTTTATTATAGATGATATAAGTACAGACAATTCTATTGAAGTTATTAACAGATATCAAGATGAAAGAATAACGCTAATAGAAAATAAAATAAAATGGTATAATGGTGGATCTAGGAACTGGGGAATATTAAAATCAAAAGAAACAAACCCAGAAGGATATTTGCTCTTTATAGATTCAGATGATTGGTTAGCAGATAATAGAGTATTAGAAGATTTAAACAACTTTATAGAGGGCGAAGATTTAATAACATTAGATTATCAGCATTTTATGAATAATCAAATAAGTCCAGCAGGAAAATGTTTTTATCACAACAAAGATGAATTATTTATGACAATAGGATGTATTTGTGCTGTATGGTGTAAATGTTTTAAAGTAAGTGTAGCACCATTATTCGAATTTAATACACTAATGGAAGATAGAAATTATCATTATAGATTAATAAATAGAATAGATACATTTATACACTTTCCAAGAATAACACATACTTGGAATAAGATGAATATTAAAAGTGTAACAACAGAAAAAGACCAAATATATGATAGTGATATACAAGTCCCTTTGTCTTGGGATGCGTGTTCGTTTCGCCACATTGCTGGCATGACAGACCTTTTAAAAGAAATAAAGAACCCAATTTGGCAAGATTTTATCAAAAAAAGAATTGATACATGTAAACGATATATAAGAAATAATGAATTTTATCAGTATTAGGAGGAACTTATGAAAATAGCAATGGCTTGTAGCAGAAACTGGTATTTTTATCAAGCAACAAATTTATATGCTTTATTTAAACATAATAATATAGAAAAAGTTTATATGTTTATAGAAGATGATAATATTCCATATTTAAAAGATGATAGAATAGAATTTGTAAATGTAAACCAATTTGATTATATAAAAATAACAAGCCCAAATTATCAAACATTTTATACAAAACTTACATTTGCAAGATGTTATTTTAGTAAAGTATTAAAAGAAGATAAGATTTTATATTTAGATGCAGATACATTAGTTACAGATAATATAGAAGAGTTGTGGAATATAGATTTAAAAGATAATATATTAGCAGCAGTACACGAGCCGCGGAGAATGGAATAGACATTTAAATAGTTATGGACTAGATGATACATATATAAACACAGGTGTACTCATAATGGATTTAAAGAAATTAAGAGAAGAAAGATTAGATGATGCTATACTATGGTTACTTAATAATAGATATTTACAATTCCCAGATCAAGATTCAATAAATTTAGTATGTAGAAATAGAATAATATATTTGGATAAAACGTATAATTCAGCAGAAACAATAGGAATAATAGATAATGCTAAAATAATACACTATATAAGAGGTAATAAAGGTTGGATAAAACAAAGCCCAAGAAGTGATATATGGTTTAATTATCAAAAAGAAATGTTAGAAAGGGGAACAAGTATGGATAATTACAAAGTAAGAGCAATCATTAATTTTACTGATTATTTAGGAAAAGAAACAATACCAACAAATGAGCATTATGAAAGAGAAGCGGGAAAGAGTGAATGGTATTGCTCAAAAGAAAGATATGAATATTTAGCAAAACATAATGCAGTAGAAATAGTTGAAGTAGAAAAAATAGAATTGCCAAAAGTAGAAGAACCTAAAAAAGAAGAAAAGAAAGTAGTAAAGAAAACAACAACAAAAAAACAATAAAAAAGAAACAGGGGTAAATAATGAAGTATGATTATTTAATAGTAGGTGCAGGTCTATTTGGAGCAACAATAGCTAATTTAGCAAAAAAAGATGGTAAAAAAGTGTTAGTTATTGAAAAAAGAAACCATATAGCAGGGAATATATATACAGAAGAAATTAATAATATACAAGTACATAAATATGGAGCACATATATTTCGTACAAATAATAAGACAAGATGGAATTATTTAAACAAGTTTGGGGAGTTTAATAATTTTATAAATTCTCCAATAGCTATTTATAAAAAACAACTTTATAATTTACCATTTAATATGAATACTTTTAGCAAGATTTGGAAAGATGTTTTTACACCAGAAGATGCGTTAAGACATATAAAAAAAGAAAAACAAGAAATTAAGAAAAAACCCAAAAATCTTGAAGAACAAGCAATATCTCTTGTTGGTAGAACTATATATAAAAAATTAATAAAAGGTTATACAGAAAAACAATGGGGTAAAAAATGTAAAGATTTACCACCAGAAATTCTAAAAAGAATACCAGTTAGATTTACTTATAATAATAACTATTTTAATGATATATATCAAGGTATACCAAAAGAAGGATATACTAAACTTATAGGAAATATGCTAAAAGGAATAAAAGTAAAACTAAATTGTAATTATTTAGAAAACCAAGAAAAATATAATAAAATAGCTAATAAAATAATATATACAGGAGCAATAGATGAATACTATAATTATTGTTATGGCGAATTAGAATATAGAAGTTTAAAATTTGAAAATGAAATATTAGATATAGAAAATTATCAAGGAAATGCAGTTGTAAATTATACAGAATATAAAATACCATATACAAGAATAATAGAACATAAACATTTTAATAATAAAGATATAAAAGGAACTATTATAACAAAAGAATATCCACAACAATGGGATAAAGATAAAGAGCCATATTATCCAATAAATGATGAAAATAATAATAAATTATATAATAAATATAAAAAATTATCAAAAAAAGATGTTAAAGTAATATTTGGCGGTAGATTAGGTTTATATCAATATATAGATATGGACGAAACAATAGAAAAAGCTATGAAATTATATAATAAAATTAGGAGTGAATAATATGCCAGTAAGAAAAACAAAAAGTCGGTGGATATAAATATCGGTAGTACAGGTAAAGTATATTATGGCAAAGGTGCTAAAAAGAAAGCAACAAAGCAAGGACAAGCTATTGAAATAAATAAAAGAAAAAGGAAATAAGGTGGTGTTATGCCAAATATAGAAAACTTAAAATATAAAGAAGAAGAAAGACATAAACTAACTGAAGAAGAAGTGAAGAAGGGTGGCAGAAATTCAGTTAAAGCTAGAAAAGAACAAAAAATATTTAAAAAAGCTATAGCAGAAAGAATGGGATTTGATGACTTTAATGAAATGGTAGATAATTTAATAAAAAGAGCTAAAGGTAATGATAAGTCTTTTGAAATATTGAGGGATACAATGGGGCAAAAACCAGTTGAACAAATACAACAATTAGAGCCTCCAAAGATAGTGGATGATTTATAATGAATATAAGTAATGTAATAGCCAAGAGCTTTTATGAAGTACATAAAGATATAAAAGAAAATAAACATACACATTATTGGTTAAAAGGACGGCAGAGGTAGTACAAAATCATCATTTATTAGTATAGAAATAATATTAGGAATGATGAAAGATAAAGAAGCCAATGCAGTTGTATTAAGGAAAGTAGGAGATACATTAACTGATAGTGTGTACGCACAATTATTATGGGCGATAGAAATATTAGGTGTAAGTAATTATTGGATAGCAAAAGTAAGTCCGTTAAAGCTAGTATATAATGTAACAGGGCAAGAGATATTATTTAGAAGTAGTAATAACAAAGAAGATTATAAAAAAATAAAGTCAACAAAGTTTGTTAGAGGTTATTGTAAATATGTGTGGTTTGAAGAATTAGATGAGTTTTTTGGAATGGAAGAAATAAGAAGTATAAATCAGTCGCTATTAAGAGGTGGCGATATATTTTGTGTATTCTATTCTTATAACCCTCCAAAGTCAATAAATAATTGGGTAAATGCAGAAGTAATAAATGAAAGAAAAGACAGGTTAGTACATACGAGTTGTTATTTAGACGTACCAAAAGAATGGCTAGGAGAACAATTTTTAATTGAAGCAGAACATTTAAAAGAAACAAATGAATTAGCATATAGAAATGAATATTTAGGAGAACCAACAGGAACAGGTGGAGCAGTATTTACAAATATTACATTAAGACCGATAACAGATGAAGAAATATCACATTTTGATAATATATCAGATGGAATAGATTTTGGATATGCAATAGATCCAGCAACTTGGGGACAAAATCATTATGATAAAACTCGTAAGAAGTTATATATATTTAATGAAATATACGCAACAGGATTAAGTAATAGAGCATTATATGAAAAAATATTACAAAAGAAAATAGGACATTCAACAATAATAGCAGATAGTGCAGAGCCGAAGAGCATAGATGAATTAAACAGCTATGGACAAATAACAGTACTAGGAGCTAAAAAAGGAGCAGATAGTGTAGAATACGGAATAAAATGGTTACAAATGCTAGAAGAAATAATTATAGACAATATAAGATGTCCAAATACAGCAAGGGAATTTACATTATACGAATATGAAAAAGACAGAATGGGTAATTTTAAAAGTAAATATCCTGATATGGATAATCATACAATAGATATGGTACGATATAGCCGAGAAAATGATATGAGAGCTAATACATTACAAATAGGTTATGGAAGAATTTAAGGAGGAATTTATTATGTTACAAATGAACATTAATTATTTAGACGATGAAAAGAATGTATCAACAATAGTACAAAAAGCAAAAGAAATATTACAACATAGAGCAGAACTATATAATAGATATAGAAGGAAGACAGTAGCAGAGATAAAAGTACCATTAGAATATTATATAGCAAATATAGCAACAGGATATTTTGGAGGTAAAGCACCAAAATACACAGTAAAGCAAGAAAGAAACGAAAATAAAAAAGAAACAATATTAAGATTGTTTGAAAAAGAAGTAGGAAAGAATGCAAATGCAGACGAACTTAAAATGATAATTGATTATATTAATGATTATAACGATTTACCAGCTTTCTTTTATGAGTTAATATTTGATTATATGACTACAAATGCTTGTTATTGGATAACTTATGAAACAGTAGATAATGATATAGTGTTTGCAAGAGTACCTTCACTTCAAACAGTAGCAATATATGACTATTCAACACCAATACAAAAAATAGGTGGAATAAGAATATGGCAAGAAACAGATAAAGATGGATTTGAAGCGGATATGGTAGAAATAATAACAGCAAATAGTAAGAGATATTATAAGAACAGTAAAAAAGCACCAAAAGAATACAAAGAAGACATAGATGCAAGAGAAGATGTAAAATGGGATTTAGTACCATTTAATGCAGTAGAAAATCCAGACGAACTTTGTATATATGAACCAGTAATAACATTAATAGATGCTTACGAAACAGTAATTAAAAATAACAAACATTTATTTGAATATAATGACGATGCAAAATTAAAAATAACAGGATTTAAACCTAGTAATCCATTAATGATACAAGATGAAAGTGGAAAATGGGTAAAGAATCCTGAAAGAACAAAAGAAGATAATTTAATATTAGAAGCACCAACATTTTATACACCAGACAATAGTGGCGATATAAATTGGATAACAAAAGACATAAACGACACCGCTTCTGAAAATCACAAGAAAACATTAATCGAATTAATATTAATGATTAGTATGATACCTTCAGTAAGCGATATATCAACAAAGGAAAAAACAGCAACAGAAATAGAAAGGTCATTTTTCCCATTAGAGCAAGTATTAACAAGAGCAGATAAACTATTTAAAAAAGAATTACTATGTATGTGGGAAAACATAATAGCAAGAATAAACTTAAAGAAAGGTACAGAATACGATTTTAGAGAAATACAAATAGAGCTTGAACGTAATCTACCAACAGATAAAGACAGCATGGTAGATATGGCACTTAAGCTAAGAGAAGTATTATCAGATGAAACTGTATTAAATATGTTACCATTAGACATAGATGTTGAATCAGAGTTAGCTAAAAAAGAAGAAGAGGCAGATGTAAATTTTCAAGAAAATATGGAAAGAATAAAAAATCAGTCTAATAATTTACAAGAAGACAATAAAATAGTAGAGGAAGATGCAAATGTGGAAGCTACTGAATAAATTAGAAAGAAAGCTCTTAAAACAGTACACGACAATGGATTTAGAGGAAGAAATACAAAAGATTTATGATAGTTATAAGTTAGACACAAAAATCGCCTCTAAATTAAACGTCGAACGTTTTAAAGGGTATGTTAAAAAAAAGTATAAAATACTTAATGATTATGGCAAATTTTGGGCTAAAAAGCTATTAAATAAGACAAAAATACAAAATAATGAGATAGTAGAATTTTTATTATACATATTGTATAACGAAAAGGATAATGAACTTGACGAATATGAAAGTTTAATAGTAAAAGAATTAGTACAAGACACATACGAAACAGAAATAGAAGCGGTACGAAAAAGTATGCCAAAAGAAAAATGGGAAGGAATAAAACTTCCCAAACCTCCTCTTTATGTTTTGTATGGAATGAGTTTACTTGCTGTACCAAATGCAAATGGTTATATATGGAAAGACTATAAAGATGCAATGATTTTATACAATTCAAATGAAATGTATAGAAACTTATTAATAAATGGCGATAAAGGAATACGAGATTTACTAATTAAACAAAAAGGAAGATATTTAAAGAAAAAAGAAAATCCCAGTAAAGAGGATGCATACACAGGAGCATTAGAAGATGAGCTTGTATATGTAATAAATACAACAAAGTTAAGAGCTTATGAAGATACAGGAATAAAGAAAGTAAGATTTATAGCTGTACTTGATAAAGTCACAACTCTTATGTGTGAGAGTTTAGACCAGCAAGAATTTTATATAGACAAGTTAAATGTATATGACAGATATAGTGCAATGGATAAAAGAAACGTTGTATATAGAACACAAGGATTAAAAGTAGGCGAAAATCTGCCTCCAATTGTGAATAATTATCATCATTGCAGGAGTACAATAGCATTTATGATATAGGAGTAGATATGAAAAATAAAATAGATATACTAGGAACAAAATACTTGTTAAAATATTCAAGTTATAAAGAAGATAAAAAATTAGAAAATTTAGATGGATATACTGACTATTATATGAAAAAAATTGTTATTGAAAGTGACTTTAAAGATAGATTATTTGATAAAACTAAAATAATAAATTATCAAAATAAAGTATTAAGACATGAGATTATACATGCTTTTTTGAATGAAAGTGGATTAGAATGTAACAGTTTAAAAACACATAATTGGGCAGAAAATGAAGAAATGGTAGATTGGTTTGCAATACAAAGTCCTAAAATCTTTAAATTATACAAAGAATTAAATATTTTATAGGAGGTACAAATGGAAAAAGCTGATTTATATAAAATAATAATGAGTGAATTTAGATGTAGCAATTGCAACAAACAAATATTTAAAGGCAAGTTAAGAAGTGATTATCATATAGAAGCATTTTGCCCACGTTGCAAAGTAATAACTGTTTTTGAAAGAAGTAGTATTGCAAAGAAAGTAAAAGTATGATAAAATAATAGTAGAGTATCAAAGAATACCAAAATTTAGTCAAATGGCTTTATTTTGGTATTTTTTTATATTAATTCAGCTTTATTTTATATAAGGTATTATTAAGAGTGCCTTACAGAGCACCAGAGTTAGATTTACAATCTAATTTTGGTGTTTTTTTATTTGGTTATCGCTCCGTAAAAGCGAAATGTTTGCCGTAAGAGGCGTAAAATCGGAGGTATTTATATGGAAGAACAAGAAGTTTCAAAAACTGTGGAAACTGTGGACAACGCCACAGAAAAAAAAGAAGTAAAGGCAGAAAAAACTTTTACAAGAGATGAAGTTAACAAAATGATTTCAGCAGAAAAAGACAAAATAAGAAAGGAGTTAGAAGCAGAGAAAACAGAAGCGGAACGACTTGCAAAGCTATCAAGTGAAGAAAGACTAAAGGAAGAAATGAATAGTTATAAAACAAGAGCAGAAAAGTCAGAAGCTATGCTTAACGCATATCAATTAAAAGACCAGACTGTAAAAGACAATTCAGACATTCCAGTAGACTTAATAAACTTGATAGATTTTGGCAAATATAATACAGCAGAATTAGTAAAAGAACAGTTAGAAGTAATCAAAAATGTTTACAAAAAGGCTGTTGAAAGTGGTGTAAATGAAAGTTTAAAAGAAAAAACACCAGTAACAAAGCTATCAGATACAGTAGCTAAAAAGAAAAATGTATCAAGATATAGTATTTAAAGGAGTGATTTTATTATGGCAAGACAACCAGCATTAAACATAGCAGATTATACAGACCAAGCAACAATGGATAATCTAGCAGAAGTATTAGATGGAGTAATTGAGAATATTCAAGTAAGTGCAGTATCAGAAGCACTTAAAAACAAAAATGGAAGTGGAGATCCAGAAGGAGGTTCTGTTGAATACAAAAGATTTGTAAACGCAGAACTAAAAGCAAAAGGAACAGCAAGAACAGCAACACATGGAGATAAAGTAATAGCTAAACCTATTATAGTAAACCTAAACGATGACAAAGAAATAGTAGAAGAATTACAAATAAAAGATGTTAAATTATACGGAATTGATGGAATGGCAGCTAAGAGAAAAGATAATTTTGCAAAAAGAGTAGTAGCATACTTAGATAGAAAATTCTTTACAGAAGCAGTAAATGCAGGAACACAATTTACAAGAGGAGTATTAACAGATCCTAAAGACATTGTTGATGCAATGATAGTAGCAGCTAAAGGAACATCATCAGATTTTATCGATGGAATAGATGCAGAAGATTTAGCACTAGTAGTTGATGGAGAATACAGAAAAGCATTAAAGAACGAATTAGATGAACTTCCAAACGGAACAACACCAGGAAATGGAGTAATTGGTAGATATGATACATTAGATGTATACGAATCTAACAGATTACCAGCTAATGTAAAAGCAGTAGTTATGCTTAAAGGAGCAATAGCTCAACCAAGATTAATTTCTGACTATCAAGCAGAAAAAGTACCATTTGATGATGCAATAGCATTAGAAACATTCTTATATACAGGAGTTAAAGCTTTAGTACCAGAAGCAATAATTTATGATGCTTCAGGAACAGTAAGTTTATAGTAAAAGGAGGCAACAGTTATGTTAGAGGAGATTATTGAAGATTTAGGCGATAATTACAATGATGCAGATGAAGATATATTAGAAAGCATTATTGAAAGAGTAACAACTGTTGCTCAAACTTTATCTAATAACGAAAGTGAAGAATTAAATCCATATATAAAAACTTGTGTAAAATCAGAATATCTTTCACGAGGTGGCGAAGGGTTAAGCTCTTTAAGTGAAAGTGGTAAAAATTCAAGTTTTATTGATAATATTGAAAAAATGAGAAACGATATTATAAAGGCTGGATTAAGAAGATGCTATTAAGGTATTTAGAACGTGCAACATTAAAAAAGTCCACCAAAACTAAACAACCAAATGGCACATATCTTGAAACATTAGTAGTTCAAGATATATACAATGTACAAACACAAGAATTAACAGATGAAATTTCAGCAAGTATATATGGAGCAAATGTATACAAAATGATAAGAATTAAATCAATAAAACATAAACTAGAAGATTATTTATATACAAAAGTAAATAATAAATTAGATAACGTAAGCAATTACTATGTTATGATTAATGATAGAACATACAAGATAGTTGCAGTAAATGTAAAGGGTATTGATTTGGAGTTGATGTAAATGAAAGCAATAGCACAATTATCAAGTGATTTAGGTAAATTTACTAAAAGACTTCAACAAGAATTAATACAAGCACAAAGAGATACAGCTTTAAAAATGCAACAAGATGCAAAAGCTTACTCTCCAAAACCAGAAGGAGAATATGCAAGTACTATTAAGGTAAGTAATACAGAATTAGAGGAGCAAACTATTAAGACTTCTATATATACAGATATGAAAAGCGAAGATGGACATTTTATAGGAAGAATGATTGAAAATGGAACAGGTATATATGCTTTAGAGCCACATATAGGTAAAACAAAGACATTTTTTGCTAGTGATTATCGATATTGGTATGTACCGACAAGCAAAGTTAAAAGACCATTAGGTCAAACTATAACGATAAATGGTAGCGACTATTATGTGGCAAAAGCACAAAAACCAAAGCCACATTTTAAACCAGCTTTATATAACAATATTCAAACATATAAAGAGAATATTAAAGAAGCGGTTAGGAGGGCAAAATGAGAGAAACAATACAAAGTAAGTTAGAAGAATTAACAAGTGTTCAGAGTGGTAAAACATTTCCAGATGACATTATAGTAGAAAATACCACCTATTTTGGATATGACCTTAATACAAATTTTGTAAATAGAGATTTTGAAAAGAATACAACATATAGAGTAAATATCATAGGCTATGTGGCAAGGAAAGTAAGTATAAGCGAAAATACACAAGAAATAGTAGACATAGCAGTTCAAGATATAGTAGAGAAATTAAAAGAATTAAACTTTAAATGTAACTATCAAGACATATCATTAACAGATGATGTAATTAAAGTGCAAATAACAGGTTATACAGAGTATAACGAAATAAACAATAAATTTATAGTGTAAAGGAGGATAAATAATGGCAAGAGATGGAGCAGTTTATTCAGCTTTTAATGGCTCTAAACTAGAATATTCAACAACAGAAATTGGAAGTTATACACAAATATATGGACTTAAAACAATTCCAGATATTGGTGGAACTCCTAACCAAATAGATACAACTGATTTAGACAACACAGAATTTGAAACAGCAATAAATGGATTAAAACCAGCTCAACAATATGAATTTGAGTTTAATTGCGAGCAGCCATCAGCAGAAGCTAATATTAAATTAGTAAGTGATTTGGAAGATGCAGGAACAAAAGTATATTGGAAATTAACATTAGCAAATGGAATAGTAGTATCATTCCAAAGCGATGTAAGAACAACAATAAACGGAGGAAGTAGTGGAGATCTAATTGGATTTACAATGATACTTGCACCAATAAGCGAGCCAGTTGTAACAATTAGCACAACAAGTTTATAAAAATAGTATCAGATTAACTTTGATTAACAGAATACCACTTTATGCAAGTGGAACAAAGAGGCAGGAAGAAACACTTGCCTCTAAAATTTTATATAGGGGAAAACCCAGAAAGAGGTAATATTTATGAAAAATTATGTATTAAACTACAAAGATAGTGAAGGAAATGAAAAAGAGGTAGCATTAAGATTAACAAGTTTAGATTGTGAAAACATAGAAAAGCAGTTCAACTGTTCTTTGCTTGATTATGTTCAACAAGGAAGTATAACATCAATAGTAAACTTATTATATTATATGAGAAAAGGAGCAGGAGAAAGCTATACAAAGAATATGGCTTATGGATTTTATGATGAATTAGTAGATAGTGGATATACTATGATGGACATATTAGACAAAGTAATATGGGAAGGATTAGTAGTATCTGGCATAATGAGTAAAGAAGATTTGAATAACATAAGAGCAGAAAGAGAAAAAGTTGAAAATATGACAGAAGAAGAAAAAATTGAATTGGTAGAAAAAAGAAAAAACGCACGCAAGTAGAGGATTTTACAACAACAAAAGTAGTAGAATACCTCTACGATGAACTATTAAAATATGATTTAACTTACGAGCAAATGTATGAAATGACAATATATGAATTAAGAAAGACATTAGAACAAAGAGCAGAAGGATTAAGCTATAAATTATGGAAATTAGGAAATCTGTGTCAAATGATGGAGAAATATCCAGAAAAACCAGAAGTAGCAAATCCAGAACTAGTAATTAAACAAAAGAAAACTTACGCAATGCCTGATTTCTTAAAAGAAAAATGGGCAAAGCAGAAAGGATATAAAATAAGTGGATAACGAAAAGTACGGAATTGAGTTAGAATTAATTACAAATAAATTTAAACAGAAAATACAAGAAGTAAAAAATGCTTTTAAAGGTATAGAAAAACCAAAAGTAGAAAAAATAATAGACACCAAGACTAGTGCTGCACAGATTGCATATATTAAAAATGAAATATTAGAACTTAGTAATTTGTTAGCAGAAAATAATAAAAGACCATTTTTAAATGAAAGTGAAGTTTTAAAATATAGAGCACAAATAGAAAAATTATTTGTACAATATAATAAATTAAATGGAAAACAAAATGAAATATCAGCTACATCTTCAAAAATGAATACAAACATAACTAAAGGTTTAGATAAAATGACATCTAAAATAAAACGTTTTGGACTTTCGTTATTAAGTATTCGTTCTATTTATGCGTTAGTAAGTAGAGCAAGTTCAGCATATTTAAGTCAAGACACAGAATTAGCAAATAGATTACAAAGTGCTTGGGTAGGGTTAGGAGCAATACTTGCACCTATAATTAATTTTATAACTACTTTAATACTTAAATTAGTAAGTGTAATAAATGGATTTATAAAAGCATTAACAGGAGTAGATTTAATTGCTAAAGCAAGTGCTAAATCAATGAAAGGTACTGCAGGAAGTGCTAACGCATTAAAGAAGTCACTTGCAGGATTTGATGAATTAACTAATTTAGATAGTGATGCAGGTGGCGGAGCTGGTATAGGAGGATTTGGAGATGCCTTTGCAACAATAGATGAAGATTGGGCTAAAATGATGGACGGTATGTATGAAAGTATAGATAAATTTAAGACTAATTTTATTAAAGCAAATATTGATATGATTGAAAAAAATAAAGAAGTGTTAAGAAAAGCTGGATATTCACAACTTTTTGTTAATGCTTATGAACTAGCTGCTCTTGGAGCATTAGAAGTATTAGCAGGATTTATAGATAGTTTTAAAGGAATAATAATGATAATAGATGGTATTTTATCAGGCGATAAAGATAAAATTAACAAAGGATTTAAGCTATTAGTAAAAGGATTAAAAGAAATTATAACAGGATTGAAAGATTGGATCGTTGGAATATTAGGAATGATAATAGCTGGAATAATACAAGGTGTTATAAATTTACAAAAAAAATCTCACGAATTACTTATGAATGGTATAAATTGGATTTATAATAATATAATATTACCAATAGAAAACTGGGTAGAAGATAAGATAAGAAAACCAATAAGAGAAAAAATATCAGATGCTATAAATTTTGTTAAAGAACAATTCAATGGCTGGAAAGCAAATGTAAGTACTTTTATTGATTTTGTAATAGGACAATTTAATGGCTGGAAATCTAATATTGTTACTTTTGCAAATGCAATAGGAAATGTATTTAGTAATTTGTGGAAAAATATATTGAGAAGTTTTTCAACTTCTTGGAATAAAATTGCTAATGCAGTAAATAAAGTTGGTGGAACAATAGGAATAAATTTACCAACAATAAATAGTTATGCAGTAGGAACAAATTATGTGCCAGAAGATCAATTAGCATTTATACATAAAGGGGAAGCAGTAGTACCAGCAAAATATAATACAGGCTCATATCAACCAGTAAATAACGAACAAACAAATGCTTTATTAGAACAAGTAATTAATGCTATAAACAATATAGAAATAAATCCATATACAACAGTAAAAGACGTAGGAAAAGCAAGTCTTTTATATATTAATAATAAATCAAGACAATTAGGCGAAAGTGTGGTGGTATAAAATGTTATGGGAAGCAAAAGCAAACGTAAGCGATGATTATACAACAATGAAAACACCTTCGAGTTATAAAATAGATGGCGAAGATTTAGATAAAAATTCATATAGAAGTATAACAACAGGAGATATAAATAGACCAGTAATATTAGGCAAGAAATGGCAAAAAATAGCCTTTGGATTTAATTATTTAACAGAAACAGAAGCAGAAACAATACTTTCTATGATTAATAATTATCCATTATATTTAAGACTTAAAAGTCCTATATTTGGAACTTCTGGTGTTATAGAACTACAAGGCTATGTAAGTAAATTTTCAATAGAAATGGAACGTAATAAAACAACAGGAGCAACTTGGGGAAATTTATCATTTAACTTCGTACAAGGAAAGAAGGTGTCTAGTCAATGAGTTTACAAGTATATTTTGACGACACCTTAATAGATGAACAATACTATACAGGACTTACCAATAGTTATGAACTATTTAATGAAAGTTTTAAACTAGGGACAACCGCTTCTAATCAGTATAAATTAAGCATTGCAAAAGATGGAGTAAGTAGTCAACCTTCTTCTATAACATTAAAAGATGGTGGAACAACATTTGCAGAGTTAGAAATAGATAACATAGAAGAAAAAGATTATGAATATGTATATACGTTAACAGATAAAATGGTAGATTTAGAGTTTTATTATGATGCTTCTCAAATCTTCCAAAATGGCTCTACAACGCTTTTATTAATAGCACAGGATATCTGTACTAAAGTAGGATTAACACTCGGTACAAACGATTTTAGAGGCTATAACAAATCAATTAATTGGTATGACAATACAAGAACAGCAAGAGATTATATAGGATATATAGCAGAATTAAATGGTGGTTTTGCAAGAATAGAAAATGGAGTTTTATATTTTAGAAAACAAAATACCTCTTCTGCAAAGACTATAAGTATAGATGATTGTGAAAACTTTAATATTGGCGAGTATCATAAAATAACAAGAGTTGTATACGAGTTAGGAGCTATTAAATATGAATTTGGAGATGAAACAGGAAATACTCTTTATTTAAATAGTGAGAATGTATATATAACGGAAGAAAGCGAAGTACAAGCTATATACAATGAAATAAAAAATATGGAATTTTATAGCTTTTCAACAAATAATTGTCCAATAGATTACGCAGTAAAAACAGGAGATATTATAACATTTACAGATGGCGAAAATAATTATCCAACAATAGCACAGTATGATTTAGAATACTTTGGAGGCTGGATAGGTGGATATAATTTAGATATAAACACAGAAAGACAAGAAGAAACAAAAATAATAGGCGATAAAGATAAAATAAAAAACATACAAATAACAGTAGATAGACAAAATAATACAATAACACAAGTAGTATCAGAAGTAGACGAGCAAAACACAAAAATAGCACAAACACAGCAAACAGTAAACGAATTAAATTCTAAAATACAAGATATAGCAGATATAACAACACAAGCAGAAACAATATACGCAACTTTAGATTTTGATAATATTAATGAAAGTGAACCAATAGAAGTAAAAATACACCCTACAACAACTAATATAAGTTATTTATATCCAAGAAGTAATTTATATCCTAGTGATACTTTATATATGCCAAACAGGATATTAAGATTTACAAATACAGAAACAGAAGAAATATTTAATTATGAATTACCAGATGACTTATTAATAAATCCAAATACAGGAACTTACGATGAGTTTTATTTAGGATATGATGAGCAAATATGTCAAGTAACAAAAAGATGTGAATATAACGCAGATGGAAGCGTATCAGATTTATCAAGTGAAGTAACAACACAATATACTTATCCTATAATTAATTTAACAGATGGAGATTATACAGTAGAACTTTTAGGGTATAACAACGGATATTTAGCTGTAAGATTAATGGTACAAAACATTTATACAACACAATTTGCAACTAAAGCAGAATTAAGCAGTGAAATTAGTCAAACAGTAGAACAAATACAGACAACAGTATCAGCAACTTATGAAACAAAGCAAAATGCACAAACTAATTATTCTCAATTAACGCAAACAGCAGATAATATAAGTTCTGTTGTAAGTACAAAGGTAGGTAATAATGAAATTATTTCAAAGATTAACCAATCTGCTGAAGCGGTATCTATAAGTGCAAACAAAATAAATTTAAACGGAGCAGTAACAGCAAATCAATATTTTAAAATAAATACTAATGGTTCTATTGAAGCAATATCTGGAAAAATAGGCGGATTTACAATAGATAATTATAATTTATATGGTGGAACTGGATCTTCACAAGTAGGTATGTGTTCTACATCAGGTCAAAATTATGCTTTTTGGGCTGGAAGTTCAACTAGTAGTGAAGCACCTTTTAGAGTTAGTCATGCAGGCGAATTGCGTTGTACTAATGCAAATATTAGTGGAACAATAAATGCAACTTCTGGAACTTTTCAAAATTGTACTATAACTAACAGTTGTAGTGTACCAGCTTCAACAGTAACAGGAACATTATCAGAAAATACAATCCCTAATTTGAGTGCTTCTAAGATAACTTCAGGAACTATGAGTGGAAACAGAATAAGCGGTGGTTCAATAGATTGTGGAGCATTATCTGCTAGTGAGGTCTCAGCCCAAACTGTTTTTGGAAGTGCTTCTGTAGGCGTAGGAAATTATGGAAGATATTATGTAGGTAATTATGAAGGTCAAAGTACTACATTACAAATAGGTACTAGGACATTAACCTTTAGGGGTGGAATATTAACAAATGTAGTTTAAAGGAGAATAATATGGACGAAATTATATTAAGTGAAAGAAAAGCAAGAGAGGACATAGTAAAAATAATAAATGAGAGTGGTCTACCAGCTTTTATCTTAAAACCTATATTTAAAGAAATATTAGAACAAGTAAATATAATGGTAGAAGAACAATATAATCAAGCAGTTTTAAATAAAGAAAATGAGAAAGGAGAAAACAATGAGTAAAATTAATTTTCAAGATCTACCAAACACAACAACACCTCTTAACGCAACAAACTTAAATGAAATACAAAAACCTGATGTAATAACTGTAACATTAAGTGCAAATCAATCTAATAATAGTGAAGAAAGCACAGTTGTTTTTAATACAACTGAATATTCATTAGGAAATATATTTACACTACAACAAGATGGAGGTATTAAATGTAATGTGGCTTGTAGTATAGAAATAAATGCAACAATAAGATTTGGATATTCTGGGGCTTCTACAAAAGAAATGATTATTTATAAAAATTCAACTAACATAAGAAATACAAGTCAACAAAATATGACAGCAAATACTCAAACTATTTCTGGTTTTTATACAAGTGTAAATGCTAATGATGTTATATACTTAAAAGGTAAATCAGGAGGAGGAGAAATAAGTTCTTTTATAATGACAGGAACTCATTTATCACTTAAAAGAATAAATTAAGTATAATTAAATATTGCAAAAAATGGCAAAATATGGTATAATATAAGTATAGGGAGATAAATAAAATGACTATTGAAATAGGAATAATAATAAG